>Ga0082212_10006518_pt1 | contig 15667 bp, 17 predicted proteins | sample TergutNt197P3_FD_71548 | JGI IMG/M metagenome (GOLD analysis project Ga0082212, IMG submission 71548) | Neocapritermes taracua P3 segment gut microbial communities from Petit-Saut dam, French Guiana - Nt197 P3 | ecosystem: Host-associated > Arthropoda: Insects > Digestive system > Gut ...
CAAGTTCGACACTAAGGATGTCAAGGGTACGGCGGACTTCTAAGACATCGCGCATACCTTTCACCGTCATCTCAGCTACAATCGCGCCACGCCTGGGAATCAACGTAACAAGGCCCTCCAGCTCCAATTTCCGGATCGCTTCGCGGATCGGGGTGCGGCTGACCCCTAACTGTTTGGCCAGCTGAAGTTCTAAAAGCCGATCGCCCTGTTTAAAATAGCCGGTCAAAATCGCACGGCGAAGCGTATGAAACACAACAGCGCGCAAGGGCAAATATTGATTGGAATCTAATCGTAGAGTTTCGTTCATAAGCCTCCTTCATGAAAAGAAGTAAGATACACTTCATATTCATTTTTCAAATCATGGTAAGCTTTTTGGGCCTTATCTTCATCGATAAAAATGCCAAAGACAGTCGGTCCACTGCCACTCATCAAAGCATTTTCGGCACCGAGTGCCAGCATTTTCGCTTTAATTTCTTGAATCAGCGGATATTTCTTTATGGTTACCTCTTCCAATACATTTTCCATCCGACTGCTGATTCCGCTAAGATCTTGCTCTTGAAGAGCGGCTATCATGCCATCGATATCAGGATGATGCGTTCGGTCATTTACGTGCAAGTTTTCATAAACCCATTTGGTTGAAATGCTTAAATCGGGTTTGGCGATTAATACCCGGCATGATGGCGGGGCGGGCAAAGGGGTCAATTTCTCGCCGATGCCTTCTGCCAAAGCGGTTCCGCCAATTATGCAATAGGGTACGTCGGCACCGATTTTCACGCCAAATCCACACATTTCTTCAACTGTCATCCCCAAGTTAAAAAGCTCATTTAGGCCGCGGAAGACAGCAGCAGCATCAGTGCTGCCCCCAGCCATTCCTGCCGCAACCGGAATATTTTTTGCCAAGGTAATTACCACCCCTGCATTCAATTCGTATGCCGCAAAAATGCTGGCAGCGGCGCGGTGGATAAGATTACTTTCATCAGTCGGAATGAAAGTTGAATCCGATATGATCTTGATTGCCGGTGAAGTAGTGCCAAAAGCCATTTTTTCTATCGTAAGCAAATCATGAAGATCAACTGTCTGCATGATCATTTTCACTTCATGATATCCATCCGGACGACGCCCAAGGACATCGAGGCCGAAATTTATTTTGGCATAAGCTTTACGTTTCACCATGTCCATCTGGCGAATATTATAGCAAATTAAACAAAAAAAAACAATCTTTTACTAAACTTTTATTATTTTTCTCCGATATATAGGATATGGATAACTCCCCCTTTGTCGCAGCACCGCGGCAATCAAGCGGGAGTCATATAAAACTTGACCAAGGAGGGTAAAGTATGAGTGTAAAAGGAATTACAAATCATCCTGCCAATCACTATGAGTATCAGGCAGATCACAGCAAAAAAAAGGGAACACGAGCACCCGAAGACACGGCTTCTGACAGCGGTGTTGTTTATCAATGCTCGAAAAAACGTGCACCTGACAGCCAAACGGTTGCCAATGTGAAAGCTGACAACGAAGCACGGAAAGCGCAACTGATTGAAATGGTGCAAAAAATACTAAAAGGACAGGCCAAAATTTTTGGCAATGCCAAAAGCAAAGCTTACGATTCCAGCTTGAAACCTAGCCAGGCGGCCAAAAGCATCTCTTCCGGCGGCTATTGGGGCGCCGATCAAACTGCACAGCGAATTCTTGATTTCGCAGTAGCTTATGCCGGTGACGATCAAAAAAAGCTTGATGAAATGAAAGCCGCTTTCGAAAAGGGCTACCAGATGGCCGAAAAAGCTTGGGGCGGAAAGCTTCCGGATGTCTGCCGCCAAACCTATGATGCCGTCATGTCCGGTTTCGACAAGCTAAAAGGCGGGGGTGCCGAGGAAGAAACACCTTCCTATCTGCGTGATGCCGACCGGGCCGCCAGGATCAAAGCAGCCCTTGATGAAGCATCAACAAAAGCCCGCGATTCGCAGTTGGCATCATTTATTCGCTCCCTGCTCGACACGCATAATCGCTTCCTAAAACAAGCTGAAAGCAACAATGCCGCCTTAAAAGCACAGGCTGAAAAAGAGCTTGGTACCGGTGGCAGCCTAAATGAAACTTCGATCACAAGGCTTGTTTATGACCGGGTAAAAACATATCTCACCGGCGATGCTGACGATAACACCAAAATCGATGAGATGAAAGCGGTTATTGACGAAGTTTTTAAAGAATCCGATGAACTAAGCGGCCAGAAGCTGATCGCTTATAATGATGTCATGCTGGCTCTGGATTCTTTGAAGAAGGAAGCTGCTTAAAAAAGCGAAGCAAGCTTCGCTTCTAAGAGAATTGCAAACCCTGCTTCGCAGGGAGCGCAATTCTCCACGGAATGATTTACGCTGGCAGGAGCAATTTCCTATAAAGTAAAAAAACTGCCGCATAGCGGCAGTTCTAAGAGAATGCTTCGCATTCTCCCGGAGTGATTTACGTTAGCAGGAGCAATTGTTGCTGTTCACGGATTAGTCGGCCATGAACAGTAGCGAGCAATTTCCTATACAGCAAAAAAAAATGGGCGAGAGCTAAAGTTTCAAACGTAATTAGCCGATAAACATCTTAGCATTATATTTATTGCGCAATTTTGCGCCACCAAGGAGGGTCAAGAATGAGTGTAAACGGAATTACCAACAGTGCTGCCACAGCCTATAGCTATCCGGTAGCCGATCAAAAGAATGAAAAAGTAGAAGAAAATAAAAGCACGGCGAATGAAAAGGAAAGCGCCGCAGTTTATGAGCCTTCAAAAGATGCCGGGAAAGCCCAGAAGTATAAGCCCGATGCGGATACCGTTGCCCGTCTGAAAGCAGAAGTCGATATGCGCAAATCGCAGTTGATGGATTTGGTTCAAAAAATGCTTTCCGGCCAAGCAAATGCCCAAGGCAAAGCTGACAGTATCTGGAACCTTTTACGGGAAGGCAAGTTAAATCCTGATGCTGCTACCAGGGATCAAGCCATCAAAGATATCGGCGAAGATGGATATTGGGGCGTAAGCCAAACCTCAGGACGAATCCTCGATTTCGCCAAAGCCCTGACCGGCGGCGATCCGAAAAAAATCGACGAAATGCAAAGAGCTTTTGAAAAAGGTTACAAAATGGCCGAAAAGACTTGGGGCGGCAAACTTCCTGAAATCAGCCAGAAGACATTTGACGCAGTAATTAATGGCTTCAAGAAAATGAAAGAAGAGATGGGAATTTCATAGACATACAGTAAAAAAGGTGCCAAGAAAAAATTCTTGGCACCTTTTTTTTTAAATGCTACAAGCAAACCGGATAGCACAAGCACTACCCGGTTCGCCTTTATATTAAATAACATTCGTTATTTTACGGTGCGTTTTTTACAATTAGAATCTTATCACCGGCTTTTACTTCATCATCGACCAGATCATTGGCTTCTTTCAACTGTGAAATCGGGATATAGTAACGCTTTCCGATGTCCCAAAGACTTTCGCCGGGACCCGCGATATAAACAGCGATACCGGGCAGATTGCCAAGCTTATCTAAATCCGGCTCAGAGATATCGAGGTCGTCAACGATTTTTTCATACATCTGCTCATAGATATTGCTGCGGAAGCATAAAATCGCTTTTATGTCAATTTCCATTGGCTCGATAACGGACACCGACAGTTGCTCCATTTCGGCCTGCAAACGATATACACAATCTGCATGGATGCCTTCTGCACTCAGGGTGTAATTAAAAGGAATCATCGTGCCAACAACACCATAAGGTGCTTTTTCATCATTGCTTTCATAAAGCACTTGCAGGTTTACAATACCATCAATATAAATTCCATCTTCGACAATATCGTGGCTGACAATCTGTAATGATCCATTACTATGAAGAACCTTTTTAACCGGTGTTTGGCCAGCGGATAGTACATGATGTTCACCCATTTTGCTCTTCCCGGCGGCACGGCATTTGAGGCGTCTGAAAATCGCATCTTTTTCAATCACGGTCACTTCTTTATTTACCCCATAAACATCCGAGAGGATATCAACCTGGTCTTCTTTATAAACACAGATATCCAATTCCATCAATAGATCAAACGTGACGATCCGGTCTTCACCATCAAAATCCGGGCGGATTTCGGTTTCTTTTTCCGTGACCATCCATGAAATTTCCGGAATCATTCCTTCATGGATATCGGCACATTCAACCACCCCCGAAAATGGTAAAATTGTTTCATGATGGCAGATTTCTTTTTCTTCCCCATCACTTCGGTACATAAAGAAAGCTCTTACTTCGCCCTGAATCGAGATTTTATCATCCAGTACTTTGAATTCCACTTCCTGCGGCCGGACATCTTCCCAAATCAATGCCTCAATATTGGGGAAGCTGCCAGGGATTTCTACCTCTTCCTTTACCCGGAAGATATCTTTTTTCTTAACGGTTATCGCCGCAACATCCAACGTCTTTTTGCGATATTCAACCGGCTCATCATGTTGAAGGTCAACCGCAGTTTCCTCATCGCTTAACACCTCGCAGCTAAGATACAAGGAAATGATCGACTGGACATTTAATTTCCGTGAATTGATCAAACTGATGGTCAAATCTTCTACTTCCCATTTCACTTGGATCGGGTCGCCGCTTTCAACGCCTTCCATATTTAACTTTTCGCTAAAAGTGATTTGTCCATCCATTCCATTTAAGTCAATTCTCTCACCGCCATCAGTCGTATAAGCAACCGAGAAAGCAAGCTTCCCTTTGACCGTCACACTATCGGTTTCGATCTTGAGTTCGTCTATGCTTACATTCCCCCGGTTTAATATCAGCATTGCCGCATCTGGCCGAGAATCGGAAATATTAATATCATCTTCCAATGTTATCTGGGTGGATGCTTTGCATTTAAGCCGATCCATATGTATGTTTTTCTTAATTAATTCCACAAAAATACCTCCTGTGCTTTTGATTGTACTGGGATAAGTTTACTTAAGTGTATTACACAGGAGGAAAATATATTCCGTTTTTGTTGACAAGTATTAAAAAAGTAAAAATAATTATGATACCGCGCCAACCAAACCTTTTATGTCAGCGATGCCGTTTTCTTTCAGATAATCACCGATGCCATAAACGATATCGGCGGTTAAAGTAGGAGTTACGAAGTTCATCATCCCAACTGCTACCGCGCTTGCCCCGGCAAGGATAAACTCAACCGCATCTTCGGCACTGGCAATTCCTCCCATCCCAATGAGGGGAATTTTCACCGCTTGGGCGCATTGATAGACCATCCGCACCGCAACCGGCTTGATGGCAGGACCGGAAAGTCCGCCGGTTTTATTCGTAATCGCAAACGTGCGGCGATGAATATCGATCTTCATCCCGGTTAAGGTATTAATCAGTGATAAGGCATCGGCACCGGCTGCCTCGGCCGCTTTCGCCATTTCGGTAATGTCCGTGACATTTGGGCTAAGTTTCATAATGATCGGTTGCTTCGCTTTTGCTTTCACTGCTTTCGTGATCGCAAATAAGCTATCCGCGTTTTGACCAAAAGTAATCGCACCCTCTTTGACATTCGGGCAGGATACGTTGATTTCCAGCATATCGACATCAGTATCTGCAAGCTTCTCAACGACCGCAAGATATTCTTCCGGCGTTTTCCCGCAAACATTCACAATGACACGAGTGTCATATTTTCGCAAAAAAGGTAGGTCACGGTCGATAAAGACATCGATACCAGGGTTTTGGAGGCCAATCGCATTTAACATCCCGCCGTACGTTTCAGCGAGGCGGGGCGCAGGGTTGCCGGGCCAGGGAGAAGCAGCGACACCTTTGGTGACAACAGCGCCGAGCTGGTTTAAATCGACAAATTCGCTATATTCCTGACCGGAACCGAAGGTGCCGGAGGCGGTCATAACCGGGTTTTTGAAGGTGACACCGGCGATCGTTGTTGATAAGTTCATTGTTTACCTTTCATATTTCCACCAGCTCTGCTTCAAAAACAGGGCCCTCGGTACAGATCCGGGCATTCCTTACATGAGAATGGCAATCTACTTCTTTCGTCCGGCAGACGCAGCCTAAGCAAGCACCTACGCCACAAGCCATCCGCTCTTCCAGCGAAAGATAGGCTTTTATATCTTGATTAGCAGCATATGCCTTAATCGCGCGAAGCATTGGCAAAGGACCGCAGGCCATGATAACATCGGGGGCTAAACCGCAGTTTCCAAGCGCATCCATGACATTGCCCTGTGTCCCGGCACTTCCGTCTTCAGTAGCGACGTGAACCGTCCCATATGCCCTTAGTTCGTCCGCAAGGAAAAGCGCATTGTCACGATACCCCAAAAATAAATCAAGCGAAATCGATTGCAGCGAATCATTGATGGTTTTCGCCAGTTCCAAAAGCGGAGGAATGCCGATTCCGCCGCCCAGCAATGCAATACATTTTCCAGCGGCTAAAGCAACCGGAAAGCCATTGCCCAGAATTCCCAGCAAGGATACCGACTCACCCACTTGATAAGTCGCAAATTCTTTCGTACCGCTTCCCACGATGCGGTACACCAAACGAAGCCTGTCTTTTTTAACTTCGCAGACACTGATTGGGCGAGGCAGTAAACTTGCGCCGTTTTTCGGATACAAGCCGACAAATTGCCCTGCCTTTGCGTCCATTGCTATTTCCGTTTCAAGCAATAAATCATAGATAACGTCTGTTATTTTATTCTGTGAGATCACAATTCCATTGGTTTTTTTCATATGTAGACTACTTCCCCGTTACAAATCGTATAGCGCACAACTCCCGGCATTATTTCCCAAACAAAAGGCGAATTGCTAGATTTTGACTGAAAAATTTTTTTCACCGTCCAACTTTCCCGCGGATCAAATATGACCAAATCTGCTTGATTTCCGATCCGGATATCACCCGCCTGGAAGTCATATATCTGCGCCGGGGTGGTACTCATCCTTTGAATCAGCTCCATATACGAAAGGTGCCCCGGATTTACCAATTCCCGGATTCCTAGCGATAATGCTGTCTCCAGGCCGATCATGCCGCTTGGCGCATCAATAACCTTGCCGCTCTTCTCAGCCTCGGTATGAGGGGCGTGATCCGTTGCAATGATGTCAAGCGTCCCATCCTTGATGCCTTCAATAATCGCCAGACGGTCTCTTTCCGCGCGAAGCGGAGGATTCACCTTTGCATTCGCACCTTTCTTAATAAGTGCTTCTTCGGTCAAGGAAAAATGATGGGGAGTCGCCTCGGCATGAATCAGGGGATTATGCATTTTCGCCTGTCGAATCAGTTCAACCGCCTCTTTAGTGCTGACATGCTGGATTATTACCGTTGCACCAGTACCTTGCGCGATGTCAAGGTCGCGCTTTACCATTTTATTTTCAGCTTCCCGGGCGGCACCTTGGCACTGAAAGTAACTTGAGGCATATCCTTTATTAATTCCAGGATTTTTTACCAAATCCGGATCTTCTTCATGAAGGCTGATTGGTTTCCCCACTTTCGCCGCCTTTTCCATTGCGGATCTGACCAATTCTTCATCCGTAAGGGACTTTCCGTCATCGGTAAATCCTGCCGCTCCGACATCAGCCAAAGCAAGCATATCGACGATTTCTTTTCCTCTCATCCCATAGGTTACATTCGCGCAAGAAGCAATATTGATATCCGTTTTTTTACCTTTTTCCAAGACTTTGCGCAAAATATCGATGTTATCTACGGCCGGATTTGTATTCGCCATCATTACCACTGTTGTATACCCACCCTTTGCCGCAGCTCTTGCACCACTTAGTATATCTTCTTTATGCGTTCCGCCGGGCTCACGAAAGTGAGCATGGGTATCGACTAGGCCAGGGGCAACCATCATTCCATTTGCATAGATGGTCACTCCAGCCGAACTTTGGGCAAGGTTTTTACCGATTTCCTGTATTACCCCTTCGGAGATGATTATATCTGCTACTTCATTTTGATTGGTATTCGGATTGATGATATGACCGTTTTTGATTAGAAGCATTTTCCCTCTATTCTCATGATACAAAGGACGCCTTTTCAGGCGCCCTATTCATATTAGTTCGAATCTATATCTTATACCAATTCCAAGACAACTTCCATTGCGGCATCACCTTTACGGGGACCAATCTTGATGACACGGGTATATCCACCATTGCGGTTGGCATACTTGGTGCCGTATTCATCAAACAGTTTGGCAACTAAGTCTACTTGTTTGGTGCCACGCTTTCTTCCTGCCAGGGCAGTCGGAACGTCTTTGACCGGATAAAGAACCTTTAGCATCTGGCGGCGGACATGATTGCGGGAAGGTAAATCCTTTTTGATTTCCTTTTCAATCTCATCGTATTTGGTTACTTTCTTGCCATCAACGACTTCTTTGACTCGCTTGCCGTCCTTATCTTTCATGGCTACCTTCGCTTTGACAGTAACCATTTCAAAATTGTCTTTTTCTTTGACTGCCATAGCAATCAAGCCTTCGGCAATCTTACGCACTTCTTTTGCTTTCGTTTCAGTGGTAACAATCTTGCCGTGATATAAAAGCGCCGTTACCTGGTTTCGTAATAATGCTTTTCTCTGATCGGATGTCCGACCCAATTTTCTGTATTTTGCCATTTTGGCTCCTCTCCGAAGGCTTTGGCCTTCTCTCATCCGATGTGAACCGGATAACGCTCTTTGGGCTTATTTATCCGGCATCGCCCCATCTTCTGAGCTACATATGCGCACCATTGGATTTATCGCATATGATCTTATTTTCTTCACACTATTCGTCTAATGCATTAAAGTGCAAACCTAATTCTTTCAATTTTGCCAGAACTTCTTCCAGTGATTTGCGGCCAAGATTACGAACCTTCATCATATCTTCCGATGTTTTATTGGTCAATTCTTCAACCGTATTGATTCCTGCGCGTTTCAGGCAGTTGTATGAGCGAACGGATAATTCCAGTTCGTCAATGCTCATTTCAAGCACTTTTTCTTTTTCGTCTTCATCTTTTTCTACCATTACTTCGGCAGTTTTCGCATTTTCAGATAAATCGATGAAAAGGCTTAGGTGCTCACTCAATACTTTTGCGGCCAGGCTGACCGCTTCATCAGGAACCAAGGTACCGTTTGTAAATACATCAAGCGAAAGCTTATCATAGTCCGTGATTTGGCCAACACGCGTATTCTCTACAGTAATGTTTACTCTTTCAACCGGGGTATAAATAGAGTCAACTGCAATGACTCCGATTGGCAAATCCTCTCCCTTATTTTTATCAGCAGCGACATAACCACGCCCTTTGCTAATCGTCAGCTCCATATAAAGCTTTGAATCTTTGCCACACAAAGAAGCGATTACCAAATCAGGGTTCATAATTTCTATATCTGAATCTGCTTTAATACTGGCAGCTGTTACAACACCTTCACCTTCGAACTCAATAAAGGCAATCTTAGATTCATTGGTATCACTGTTATTTCTGACGGCAATATCCTTTATGTTCATAATGATTTCGGTAACATCTTCTTTTACCCCAGGGATGGAACTAAACTCATGTAAGACACCTTCGATCTTCACTTGACTGACAGCTGCACCAGGCAATGAAGAAAGCATAATCCTTCTTAATGAATTACCCAAAGTGATTCCATAACCACGCTCTAAAGGTTCAACGACAAAACGTCCATATCTTTTATCTTCTGAAATCTCTGCTACTTCGATATTTGGTCTTTCAAAATCAAACACTATAAATATCCTCCTTTAATTTGATATACACGATAACCTGCGAATTTGGGCCGAAAGGCACAAATTTGCCGTATGAAGATGTGCCCAACCTACCGCAAGCGGTAGGTGCAATCGGGACTAGTTTATCTTTGGTGTTGCGCCTTGCGCAATGCCTTAGATAAACTCTTCATACTTTACTTGGAGTACAATTCAACAATCAGCATTTCATTTACAGGTACATCAATTACTTCCCGTGAAGGTAAGGTATTAATCGTGCCTTTGAAGGCCTCATGATCCACTTCCATCCAATCGGGGGTTAATCTGCCTCCTGTAACTTCGAGGATATCTTTGTATCTTTGGATCGGGCGCGTTTTTTCCCGCACTTCAATTACATCGCCGGGTTTCACTTGATAGGAAGGAATATTTACGCGCTTGCCGTTCACCAAAAAATGTTTGTGTCCAACCACTTGTCTGGCTTCTCTTCTCGTGCGTGCAAAGCCCATCCTGAAAACAACGTTATCAAGTCTGGTTTCCAACATGATCATCAGGTTTTCACCGGTCAGGCCTTTCATGCGGACAGCTTTTTTATAATAATTGCGGAATGGTTTTTCAAGAACGCCATAGATGAATTTGGCTTTTTGCTTTTCTCTTAATTGAAGACCGTATTCACTAACTTTTTTTCCGCTCCTTTGATTGGTGCGGATTGATTTTTTGTCATAACCCAAAAATCCGGGTTCCAAACCTAATGCTCTACATCTTTTAAGTACTGGTACTCTGTTTACAGCCATTTTAAATTTTTCCTCCTTATTGTTTACAACGCACAATGCGCCTTCTTCCAACTGTTATTAGTTACAAGTAAGTCATTTCGAAAACCTGGGCTTGCGAAGCAAGCTTAGTTTATCTTTGTAACTGAAGCTTTAGATTTTATTAAGTGGCGTACCTTTGCCACTTTAGAAAATCTCTTCAGTTTGTACCACTGTACGGCATCTTAGATAAACTCTTTAGGCTAAACTCTCCGGCGTTTCGGTGGGCGACAGCCATTATGCGGCACCGGGGTTACGTCACGAATCGAAATAACCTCAAGCCCATTGGCTGATAAAGCACGAATCGCCGCTTCACGACCGGAACCCGGCCCTTTCACGAAAACCTCAACCGTCTTAAGCCCATGGATTATAGCCGCCTTTGTCGCTGTTTCAGCGGCCATCTGCGCGGCATAAGGGGTAGATTTACGCGAACCCCTAAAACCAAGTCCGCCGGCACTTGCCCAACTAAGGGCATTCCCTTCCGAATCAGTCAAGGTTACGATCGTATTATTAAAAGACGATTGAATATGTGCCTGTCCACGTTCGATATTCTTCTTGACGCGTCTTTTGGTTGTTGTTTTTTTTGCTCCTTTTTTTACTGCCATTTTTTCACCTTTCCAATTATCTATTTGCGATAACCTGCGAATTTGAGCCAACTGCTCAAATTCGTGTATGAAGAGCGCCCACGCAGTGGGACTAGATTTTCTTTGATTGCGTTCCACTGGACGCAATCTTAGAAAATCTCTTCATACTTATTTCTTTTTATTTGCAACAGTACGTTTCGGTCCTTTTCTGGTTCTGGCATTTGTCTTGGTTCTCTGGCCGCGAACCGGAAGGCCCCTTCTATGACGGATGCCGCGATAGCATCCAATTTCCTGAAGCCGTTTGATGTTTAACGCGATTTCTCGTCTTAAATCACCTTCGACGATAAAGTCTTTCTCGATTACCTCGCTAATTCTTTTTACTTCTTCATCCGTTAATTCCCTGACACGTGTGTCGCGATTCACTTTTGCGGCGACCAGAATTTTATTAGAGCTAGTCCTGCCGATGCCGTAAATATAGGTCAAGCCTATTTCTACGCGTTTTTCCCGTGGTAAATCCACACCTGAAATACGAGCCATTTTTGTTTCCTCCACTTTCTTTTGATAATCAAATTTGTGATTTACTACTAGTGTTGATTGAGGCAGCGAATCAGCTACCCAACCGGAACTATTAATCCGATCTTTCTAAGGCATAACACCCTAGTATCAACAAGTATCCCTTTTGCTACCGTTCAGCAGCCACTATTTTGCGACTTGTGTGCATTTCACTGTGAACGAAGTGAACAGTGGAGATTTAGCCTTGTCTTTGTTTGTGTTTCGGATTGACGCAGATAACTCTGATTGCGCCTTTTCTTTTAATAATTTTACACTTTTCGCAAATCGGTTTTACAGATGATCTTACTTTCATATCCATCTCCTCTCCGAATTTGGGGTTTTATAGTTTCGGTCGAAAAAAGACCGTTTACTATTGTAACATAATATCAGGACAATAACAAGATATTTATTTGTTACTGTTTGCGTTACTGTTTGCGGCTTGCCGTGAACAGTAACATTTATTTATCCCGCCAAATGATGCGGCCTTTTGTCAAATCATAGGGTGAAAGCTCTAATGTCACTTTATCGCCCGGCAGGATCCGAATAAAATTCTGCCTGAGTTTTCCGCTAATATGAGCCAAAACTCGATGCCCATTTTCAAGTTCGACCTGAAACATGGTGTTGGGCAACTTTTCAACTACAACTCCCTCGATTTCAATCATATCTGATTTTGGCATATCCACCTAAACCTTTCTATCCCACGCCAACTCACATTTACAGCTTGCGAGGCAAGTTACTGTGACTTGTATGCATTCATATTTAAAGCGTTTAAAGCGTCGGCTTTGGATATTTCTTTTTTGAATATTTCTTTATTGCATACTTTACTTCTTCATTTCGAATCGGCTCATTGCGAAGCAGCTTTTCACGCAGCGCTTTCATTTCGCCCGAAATTTTCGCTTCGTTTTTAATAAGCAAAAGATGTTTTCTATTTTTACGCTTCGGCTTTTCAATGGTTCTGCTTTTTCCATCCGCAATATAAACAAACTCTTTTTCATCGCTGAGGATTAAAAATATTTTTCCCTTATCATGGCCGGCGCTCGATTGTGCGAACAAACCGACAATGTTTTCATCAATAATCATAAGGTTAAAAGCTCCGGTTCGCCATCAGTGATTAAAATGGTGTTTTCGTAGTGGGCTGACCATGAGCGGTCTTCCGATACTACTGTCCAATCATCGGAGAGCCACTCTACCTCGGCGTATCCCATATTAATCATCGGCTCAATGCATATCGTCATTCCTGCACGCAAGCGCAAACCGCGCCGTTTTTGGGCAAAATGGGGAATCTGCGGATCCTCATGAATTGCCATTCCGATGCCGTGTCCGACCAAGTCTCTGACAATCCCATATCCATACCGCGATACAAAGGCATCAACGGCATTCGATATATCATATAAATGATTGCCTGAGCGTGCCTTTTCTAAACCGACAAAAAAAGCTTGCTTGGTCACATTAATCAATTGCGCTGCCGCATTGCTGATCTGCCCGACCCCATAAGTGCGGGCAGCATCCGTATGATACCCTTTATAATTTACCCCAACATCCAAACTGACAATATCGCCTTCAGCCAAAATGCGTTTACGAGTCGGGATTCCATGCACCACTTCTTCATTCACCGAAACACAGATTGAAGCGGGAAAACCGTGATAATTCAAAAAACTAGGAATGCAATCATAATCCGCGATTCGCTTCGCTGCCAAATCATCAATGTCTTTGGTTGAAATGCCGGGGCGGATGATTTTTTCCAATTCGTCTAAAACAACCGCTAGAACTCGCCCTGAGACACGCATGATTTCTATTTCACGGGGAGACTTGATTGTAACTGCCATTTCATGATAACCATGCCCCTTCTAAATTCATCAGTCCTAACCCTGCTTTAATGCTTCAATCACTGCCGTTAATGCCTCGCTCAGTGAGCCGGAGCCGTCAACATATCTAAGAATGCCGCGTTTTTTGTAAAAATCAATGAGCGGCTTCGTCTGCTCATGATACACCTTAAGACGATAACGTACGGTTTCAGGCGCATCGTCTGCTCTTAAAATGACTTCGCCATCACATTTATCGCAAGCACCTTCTACTTTTGTAGGAGCATGGACAACATGATATGTTGCGCCACATTTTGTACAAACTCTTCTTCCGCCCATACGTTCTTCAATGATTTGATCAGATACATCAACGTCAATTGCAAAGTCGATTTTATCATTCAACTTCTCAAGCTCTGCTTCCAATACTTCTGCCTGGTGAATCGTACGTGGAAAACCATCCAAAATATATCCTTTTTGGCAATCTTTTTGAGCAACACGGTCAAGCAAAATCTTGACGGTTAAATCATCCGGAACCAGCGTACCGGCATCCATATATTTTTTTGCTTCCAAGCCCAACTCAGTTCCTGCCTTTAAATTGGCACGGAAAATATCTCCGGTCGAAATATGGGGAATACCATAGTGCTCAGCCATCAATGCCGCCCTCGTACCTTTACCGGCACCCGGAGCTCCTAACATAATAATTTTCATATTCTTCCCTCCTTCTCGAATACCTCGAAGAATGATGCATGCTTGCGTCATTCTTCCTACATGAAGCTTTAGATTTTCTAAGTTTGTGTTCCATTGAACGCAAACTTAGAAAATCTCTTCATGTTTTAATCATTTAAAAATCCCTTATAGTTTCTTACTAACATCTGTGACTCAATTTGCTTTATCGTATCAAGAATGACACTGACGATAATGATTAAGCTCGTTCCGCCAAAACTGACATTCGCATGGAACAAACCATTGAAGATAAATGGCAATACTCCGATGAAAGCCAGGAATGAAGCACCAATCAAAACAATCTTATTCAAAATCGCGGTCATATATTCACTCGTTGGCTTGCCTGGTCTGATACCGGGGATAAAGCCGCCTTGCTTTTTAAGATTTTCCGACACTTCCAACGGATTAAAAGTAATCGCCGTATAGAAATAAGCAAAGAAGATAACCAGTAACATATACCCAAGCATGCCCAGTGTATAAATCCGTTCACCCGAGGTTGTCAATCTAAACCAATACTGGGATGACATGTATTTCATGACGGTATCCCAAACGGTATTGCCGCCTTGATAGAAAAAAGTACTGATTACGACCGGGAACTGCATCAATGAAGAAGCAAAGATAATCGGAATAACCCCGGAGGTATTCACCTTTAAGGGAATGGAGGAGGTATTACCGCCCACCATTTTCCGGCCTTGAACCTTCTTCGCATATTGCACGGGAATCTTCCTTACCCCGCTATTCAGCAACACTACTAAGATGATCATGCCAAGGATAATCGCTAATATGACCAAACCGTTAACAACTCCGGCAGGGATTGATTTTGATTTGATAAACTGTTCATACAAGCCGGTAATATCTTGCGGAATAGAGGAAATGATATTAATTACAAGCACGACCGAGATTCCGTTGCCAACTCCGTTTTCAGTGATTCGTTCACCAATCCACATTAGGAAGGCACTACCTGCTGTCAAAGCAACAATAACTGCCGCAATGTCAACCCAGTTGTAGCCCGGCTGTAAAATTCCCTGATTCCGGAAGCCAATCGCCATCGCCGCCGATTCGACCAAAGCCAATCCAACCGTCACATAACGGGTAATTGAAGCAATTTTCTTCCGTCCTTCGGCACCTTCTTTTTGCAACTCTTCGAGCTTTGGAATGGCAATTGTCAAAAGCTGCATAATAATCGAAGAGGTAATGTAAGGGGTAATATTAAGAGCTAAAATCGAAAAGTTTAAAAATGAACCGCCGGTAAATGCATTGAAAAAGTTGAAGGCATCTCCAGTCTGCATTGAAAACCATTCGGAGAAAAATTCTCTGTTAACGCCCGGAACCGGAAGCTGTGAACCCAAACGGATCACCACCAACATTCCGAAGGTAAAAAATAATTTCGCTCTTATTTCTTTGATTTTAAACGCATTTTTTAAGGTTGTAAACATAAAATGTTACTCCTTCCAACGCCTGTAAGCGACTTAAATAATTTCTGCTGTTCCGCCGAGAGATTCGATTTACGCCTTTGCTTTTTCACTAAAAGCATTTGC
>Ga0082212_10006519_pt1 | contig 15667 bp, 4 predicted proteins | sample TergutNt197P3_FD_71548 | JGI IMG/M metagenome (GOLD analysis project Ga0082212, IMG submission 71548) | Neocapritermes taracua P3 segment gut microbial communities from Petit-Saut dam, French Guiana - Nt197 P3 | ecosystem: Host-associated > Arthropoda: Insects > Digestive system > Gut ...
TACGGCAACAAACAGATCATGGTCGTTGCGAAGCCAGCCGAGCAAAAAATCATTGAAAAGAACACAGAATTGATCGTCAAGTCTTTTGCGACTCCCGAAAAAGATGTCCGCCGATTTCAACTTCGCCGATTTCCTCAGTGGACGATCGCACAGATTATCCAACGGAAATTTCCTGAGGTAACATCCACATTCGACTACGGGGTGCCGGGAGTTGTCCTTGTCGAAGGGGACGCGCTGCTACTTTCCAAGGTTGCGGAATTCATCGAATTGATTGATCCGGCAACGCCTTCGGAGAGTGATCCCGTCGTAACATACTATACGTTAAAAACGACCCCAACCAGCGTGATGCTTCAAGGCTTGCGGCAACTTGCCCCAACGGCACAGATATCTATCGATTATGAGAACCTGCGAATTATGGTTGTTGCAAAGCCTGCCGATCAAGAAATTATTAAAAGGAGTACGGACTTAATCGCCACTTCCTTTGCGGAGCCCGATAGAGAAATCAAACGTTTTACACCAAGCCGGATGGATGCTTATCAACTGATGTCGGTCATCCGCCGAATCTATCCGACCGCCACTGCCTCGTATGACAATACTGGACGGTATCTCGTGGTCGAAGCCTTTCCCGAATTGATGCCGAAAATTACCGCTTTAGTCGAAACCCTTGATCCGAAAGAACCGACGGACAACGATCCTGTTGCGAAGTTTTACGCCCTGAAATCGGAACCAACCCCGACGCTCATTCAAGGTTTTCAGCAACTTGCTCCGAGAGCGACCATCATTCCTGACCGAGTGGGCAAACAGGTCATGGTCGTTGCCCGACCTCTCGAACACAAAATCATCGAGGCAAGCGTGGAAGTGATTGTGGCAACATCCGCTCCCCCCGAAGAGTCTGTCCTTGCAATCTATGCGGTAACGCGTGATGAGCGGGATCGGTTGGAATCATTTATCCGCACACTTCAACAGCAACAGCCGTCCCCCTTTTTGCCGCCGGGACAACAAATACAACCGGAACTTCGGGATGTCCGAATCATCCCTGAACGAGGAGCCGCCCAACCGCCGATTCAGCAGGATGTCCCTTTTCCGGGGCGAGGAGGACAAGTTCCCGCCAATCGCATCACGATTTACGCAAGACCGACGGAACATGAAATGATCGCCGCCGTACTGGAACAGATTCGGGAAAGCCAAGCGAACGCTCCCGAACGAAAACTGAAAGTGTTCCCGATGTCCGTTGCCGACGTAACGACCGCTCAAAACATTCTACGGACGACGAATCCCGATGCGATGCCCTTTCCTGACCCGACGGGTGGTCGGCTGATGGTTTGGACGACCGCCGACGATATGGAAAAAGTGATCGAAGCACTGGCAATGTTCGATGTTGCCGGCGAGGGGGGGAAAGAATTCAGACGTTTTCAAATGAACCGAATGCCCTATTGGCGCGTCCAACCGGTCATCATGCGAATGTATCCCGCCGCAACTGTTACGTATGACAATTCGGGGCAGTTCCTCATTATCGAAGCGACTCCGAATTTGCTGGATAGAATTGCCGAATTGCTCGCAATTCTTGACCCGGCGGAACCGACGGAAAACGATCCCATCGTGAAATTTTACGCACTGGAAACGGAACCGACACAGATTTTATTGCAGAGTTTACGACAACTTGTCCCGCCGCCGGCAGTGTTCACGCCTGACAGAGAAGGCAAGCAAATTATGGTTCTTGCGAAACCTGCCGAACACAAATTGATCGAAAGCAACGTGAAGTTAATCCTTTCGACGTTCACGCCGCTCGAAGAGCCGGTGCTGGTCATTTACACGACGACGAACGATGAGCGGGAGCGGCTGACTTCTTTTATCGAGACCGCAGCGACCACTGCCAATCTGCGTGGTGTGCAAATCATTCCCGACGGTTTGCAGGAACAAGCGAATCGAACGACGATTTATGCACGACCGACCGAACACAAAATGATTGCCGCCATTCTCAAACAGTTCCAGAAGAGTCAAGCGAACGCACCGGAACGGCAACTGAAAGTGTTCCCGATGTCCGTCGGCGATATGGACATTGCACAGGAAGTTTTGCAGACATCGCATCCCGACGCAATGCTCTTTCCCGATTCGGCAACGAACCGGCTAATGGTTTGGGCGACTGCCGATGACATGAAAAGAGTTACCGAAACGCTTCTCATACAGGGAAACATCGACGACCGGCAAATGATGCCTTATCCGATAGCGGGAGCGAGTTTGGAAACCGCAAAATCTGTCATTACAGACGTGTTTCTGGGGCTAAAAATCACGGAAGAACCGCTCTCTCGGAAACTGCTCGTTTGGGCTTCTCCCGAAGAACACGTCAAAGTTGCGGAAATTATCGAACAGGTGAACAAGGAAACCGATCCCGAATCGGAACTCGCCGAGAAATTCCTGACTTATTCTGCGCATAATCTCGACATAGCGATGCTCATGCAGTTGTTTCCGAAACTGCTTCCCAATGCTGACATTCACGCCACGCCGGGCAGCGATAAAATTGTCATTCGGGCGATTGCACGGGATCACCAGCGGATCGACAAACTCTTCGAGCAACTTCGGGAAAAAGATGATGCGTTAAAACTTAAACTTTCCGTCTATCCTTTCGACGATACCGATCCGGTGATGGTCGAAGCGTTGTTGCAGAACCAGTTATCGGATGCCGAATCCATGTCGCCGGATGACCTGCTCCGTCGACTCGGCGGTATCCCCTATCAGCAACGTATGAATGCGATGTATGCGAATGATCCGTGGATGTTACGGAACTATCCGCAGATGGCACAAATGCAACAAACGGCAAAAATCGGCTATTATAAAGTTGACCCGCTGACTCGTACTGTGTACATTCTCGCAACGGAAGAACAGCACAAGGACATCAAAGATGCGATAGAACAACTCATCCTTGCCAGCAATCAGGAAGACATCAAACCGACCATCCGCCGGTACATGTTGGAGGAAAATGATGACATCATGGGAGAAACACGGATGCTCATTCAGCAGATCGTTCCTTCTGTTTCCCTGCACTGGATTTATACTCGTGTGCAAGACCCCTATTACGGTTGGTACGATTATCGGGCTTACGAATTTTTGGCGTACACTCGCGAAAGCGAACATGAGAAACTGGAACAACTGGTCAAAGAATTGAATGACCGGTCGGGCATCAGCCGAAAAGAGATGCTCACCATATCGTTGCCGGAGCGGTCGCCGTACAGCCGAGAACGAGTCATCGAAACGTTGCAACGTGTTTACAAAGACATCGAACCGATGCCGGGCGGGGCTCCCAATCAACTTCTCGTTTGGGCATCGAGTCATCGTTTGGAGCAGATCAAAAAGACGATAGCCGACATTTGTCAACCGCTGGAAGAGGGAGCGCAAACGATTCTCGTTTCGTATCCGCTGCAATATATCAGCGTGGAAGAGGCGACCGCTTGGCTTGCCGCTTTGTATCCGAATGCGTCGTTTGATCCTTCGCGGTTAACAGCAGCGCAGCAAACGCAAGCACAGCGGCGTTTTCCGCAAGGGTTGCCGGCGCAGCGGCTTTTCCCGCGTCCTGACGGTGCGAAAATTCTGAACGTTGTTGCCACGCCGCTCGAACACGTCGAAATCGAAAAGACCATCACGGAACTCGACAAGGAATTGCCCGACTCGCTCAAAATGCTGCCGCGTTCTTACGCACTGGATGATTTACCGCCGGGTTCGGTTCCGCAATTCAATGCCGCTCTCACCAGAGCGTTTCCGAATGCGGTCGTAACTCCGCAACCGCAAGCCGTGATGGTCGTTGCCGCCGAAGAGGAACACAAGAAAATCGCCGACTTCATTGCGGCATACCGGGAGGACAGCGAACGGATGCGACCGGAAACGGTGATTTACACGCTCAAACGACTGAATTATTATCAGGTCTCTCCGTTGCTTCAACTCGTCGCCCCGCCTCCGGCTTGGATTGGTGTCGGGTCAAAACCGGACAGCGTGATTGTGCGGGGAACATCGAAAGAACAGAAAGACGTTGCGGAAGCACTGGCGCAGTTGGAAACCGCCGCCGAAACCGTGGAACCCTCTGCACAACAGATGAAAGTCTATAAAGCGGGAGCCGACAGAGCGGCAATTTCTCAATGGTTACTCAACCTCCAATTTCCCGGTACGTTGGTTCTCCCTATCAATCAAAATGAAATCCTCGTTTGGGGAAGTCCAATGGTGCATGATGCGATTGAACCGATATTGGAACAGGTCTCCCTAGCGTTTCCCGACCCCGTTTTTCAAGCGTATGTATTCAAAAACATTCCATTGGGCGAGGCAGCAACAATTTTGCAGAATACGTTTGTCGGGCAAGCGCAGATTACACCTCGCCCCGCAACGGGAGACTTGCTCGTTTTTGCCACGCCAGATGTCCAAGCAAAAATCACGGCGAGCATTGCCAACTTGGATGCCCAGCGACCCGCCGATGTCGAATCGTCGCCGAAGTATTACGATTTGAGTGAACTTCCGTTGGAAGCACTCGCACCGGCAATGATACAAATGCGGGCGGCAACGCAGTACCGGGCAATCATCTCGCAAGGAGTGGTGCCGGGACAGATGATCGTTTGGGCAAGACCCGGCGATCACGAAAAAATCGCCGAACTCGTCGAACACATGCTTGCCGAACGCACCGTTTTGGAACCGAGAATTTTTGATATAAGCGATCTTCCGCCCGCTCTGTTGCCGCAAGCCGCCGCACAGATTCAGCAAGCGTTGCAAAACCGAATTCAAGTGCTGCAAGGCATTGAACCGGGACAGTTAATCGTGCACGGAAAATTGTCTGACCTCGAAAAGGTTGAAAAAATCGTAACACAGATGCTCACCGAACGTGCCGTGCCGGAACCGAGAATTTTTGATTTAAGTGATCTTCCGCCCGCTCTGTTGCCGCAAGCCGCCGCGCAGATTCAGCAAGCGTTGCAAAACCGAATTCAAGTGTTGCAAGGCGTTGAACCGGGACAGTTAATCGTTCACGGAAAACTGTCCGACCTCGAAAAGGTTGAAAAAATCGTAACACAGATGCTCACCGAACGTTCCGTACCGGAAATGCAAATTTTTGATTTAAGCGATCTTCCGGTAACGATGTTTGCAACAGCCGCTTGGCAAATTCAACAGGTGTTGCAAAATCGAATTCAAGCGATACAAGGTGCGGTGCCCGGACAGTTGGTCGTCATTGGAAAATCGTCCGACCTCGAAAGAGTCGAAAAAATTGTAGAGCAAATGCTCACCGAGCGTTCCGTACCGGAGACGAAAACGTTCGATTTGAGCGATTTGCCGCCGAGTGCGTTTTATACTGCCGCTGCACAGATTCAACAAGCGTTGCAAGGCAGAGTGCAAGCGTTGCAAGGCGTGGTGCCGGGGCAGTTAATCGTTCACGGAAAATTGTCCGACCTCGAAAAAGTGGCGAAAATCGTCGAACAAATGCTCAACGAACGCACGGCAGCGTCGGCAGTCATGCAGGTTTATACCGTGCAGCGCGGCAACGCCAGAACCGTCGCCGATCAGTTAATTCTGCAAATTGCGCCGAATGCCCGATCCTATCCCGGTACGAGCATCAATCAGGTGGTCGTTTGGGCGAAACCTTCGGATCACGTCAAAATTGACGAAGCCATCGGCAGATTGAACGAGTCTGATCCTGATGTCAGTTTGAAAATCTATCGGACAGGCACGCAACGGGCGGCAACTGCTCAAGCGTTTTTAGCACAGCAGTTTCCCGGCTTGCTGATTTATCCGATGACACCGAACGAACTCGCCGCCTGGGCAACGAGTGCCGAACATGAAACGATTGGCGATTTACTAAAAACGGTTGCCGAGGCGTATCCCGATCCGGTGGCAAAAACCTATTATTTCAAACATGTTCCGCTTAACGAAGGCTGGGGATTCCTCTGGCAGGCGTTTAGCACGTCGGCGCAGATGATGTCTCGTCCGACGACGGACGACCTGCTGGTCTATGCCACGCCGGAAGTTCATGAACGCATAGAGGCAAGCATTGCCGGTTTTGACGTGGCGCGACCTGCCGATGCGGAATATCAACCGCGAACCTATGATTTGAGTGATCTACCGACACTGTGGTTTAACCAAGCGGTGTACAGTATCCAAACTTCGCTTGGAAACCGTGTCTTTGCGGCACCGGGAGTCGTACCGGGACAGTTGGTCGTTACCGGAAAGAGTGCCGACCTCGAAAAAGTCGATATGATCGTCGGACAAATGCTTGCGGAACTTCCATCGGCAACGGCGACAATGCAGGTCTATACTCTGCAACGCACCAGCAATATGACGGATTTCCGAACGCTGTTGCCGTTCATCGCACCGACGGCGAAACCCAGTGCGGACAGTTTGTTCAGTACGAATCCGAACCAGATTTCGATCTTTGCCAAAGCGGCGGACCACGTCAAAATCAAAGAGACGGTCGATAAGTTGAACGAATCCGAGCCGGACATCGTCGTGGAACTTCATCCGCTTAAAAATATCGAAAGTTACACATCGGACTTGGTGTTGAATGGAATCATTACCCGAAAAGGACTTGACATTCGGTTTTTCACAGACTCGTACAGCGATCAGTACGTTGTGTTGGCACGTCCCGAAGACCAAATCATGGTAGCGGAACTTTTGGACAAACTCCGCTCGGAAGATCGGATATTGTGGGCTGCTACTTTGGTCAACCTTGATGCTATCACGGCACAAAATGCCGTGAACACGATGTTTGTCGATGAACCTATTAACACACGACCGAGGACGAATGTGGATATGGACACGAATATCCTCTTCATATTGGGTTTCCCGAATCAACTGGAACAAGCCGCCAAACTGTTGCGTGATATGAATGAAGACGTTTGGTATCCGAACAAGCCGGAAGGGGAACCGCGACCTGGCAATGTTCCGCAAAACATTCGCCAAATCCGCGTCGGACCGGATGCGCTTCGAGAAGTGCAAAAAATTTGGAATCAAACGCAACCGAATCCATTGCAAATTATCAAGGAAGAGACACCGCCGTCCCTCTTTTCGTTGGAAGACGAAATTCAGCGGGAAGAGGAAGGAACGGAAGCGGAAGCAGAAGAAATTGACATTGCCGATGATTTTGCCGGACTTGTACCGTCGGCACCTCCCGTCTATATTGCGGTGAATCCAGACGGTTCGTTGCTGATTTCTTCGTCGGATACAAAGGCATTGGATCAGTTGGAGGCAATGCTCAAACGTATTAACAGCGGTATCGTCTGGGAAGGTCGGGATTACACCATTTTTTCGGTGCGTAATATCAGTGCGAATGTGATTGTCATGAGATTAAACCAAGTTCTACGGAATAAGATATTGCAGCAGCAACAGCAACGAATGCAGCCGCAGGTGCCGGGCACGCCAGCACGTCCGCTGGGAACACCGCTCTCCTTTCAGCCGGATGCGGCGGGAAACACGATTACCGTTTGGGGATCGAAAGCGGATCGACAGGAAGTTGCCAAATTGATTCAACAGTTTGACGTTTCGGAATTGCCGGGGGAGCGACCGGTACTCAAACCGGTGAAGGTTCTTATCGAAAACACGGAAGCGACCAGAGTTTATAACGAGGTGATGAAGATTTATCAATCAAAGTTGCGGAGCATTCAGTTGCCGGGCGGCGTGATCCCGCAAATTTTGGTCAATAACACGACGAACGAATTGGAAATTTTAGCCCCGGAACCTTTGGCGACGGAGTTGAAGGAATATATCCAAGAGGTGGACGAAAGGGCAGTCGATGAGCCGGGACGTAAGTTTCATGTTTATCCGTTGAAGGTGAGGACGGCAGTTCTTCAGCAGGCGATTCAGCAGTTGCGTCAGCCGTCGTACAGTTATGCTGGCGGAATGCAGATGCCGTATATGCAGATGCCTTATATGCAACAACCGTATATGCAGATGCCGATGATGCAACAGCCTTATATGCAACAGATGCCGATGATGCAACAACAGCAACCTTTCGGACGAGCGGTGCCTCGGCAATTTTAGGGCTTCCTGAGCGGCGGACATAGAGCGCAAGAGCGGCACCCGCAAGGGTGCCGGTAAGTGTCAACAAAATCCCGGAGCGATTGCACGGAGACGATACTGTCATGATTCGATTACGTTCTTCTAAAACATGGCTACTTGACTCCGCTTTTCGGTTTCTCGTCTCGCCCAGCGGTCGATTGTCAATAGTTGATCAAGCGTCGGATGCGGTTCAAAATTGTGATGCTCCAAAACGGTTCGGCAAACCTTCACAATATCCTGAAACGATAACGCTCCATCGAGAAATGCCGACACCGCAACTTCGTTGGCAGCGTTGATGACCGCCCCTGCGGTGCCGCCGGATTTTGCCGCCTCCAAACCGAGCAACAGTGCCGGAAAGCGGTCAAAATCGGGCGGATAAAATTCCAACGTTTGTGTCTGTTCCCAATTCACTTTCAACGAAGGACCCGGAAAACGATGCGGATAATACAGTGCCAACTGGATCGGCAAACGCATATCCGGCGGACTCATTTGAGCGATGACCGAACCGTCCACAAATTCGACCATCGAATGCACCAGCGACTGCGGATGAATGACGACACCGATTTTTTCGGCGGGAACATCGAAAAACCAGCGTGCTTCGATGATTTCTAATGCCTTATTCATCAAGGTTGCCGAGTCGATGGTAATTTTCTTTCCCATCTTCCACGTCGGATGGGCTAGAGCATCTTCGACCGTAACATTTGCCAACTCGGCAAGCGACCGAGTACGAAAGGGACCACCACTTGCCGTCAGAATGATTTTTTCAACCGCCAAATTATTATTATTATTATTATTATTATTATTGGTGGGTCGCCGACCGCCGGGCGGCGACGTGCGGTACTCCGCACTCGAGTCTAACGTGTTTGCCTCCTGTCGGCTATCGCCGACGCAATCGCCCGGCGGTCGATTGCCTACCTTTCTACATGAGCAAAAATCATCTGTCATCTGCCATGCCCGCAGAGCCTGCATGATGGCACTGTGTTCGCTGTCCACCGGCAACAACCGACCGCCGTGGGTTTGGACCAAGTCCGTCAGCAGTTCCCCTCCCATCACGAGCGATTCTTTGTTGGCAAGCGCAACGGTTTTTCCTGCTTCAAGAGCGGCAAGCGTACTGGTCAGACCGGCACTGCCGACGATTGCGGAGAGGACAACATCAACGTCGGGACGGCGAACGAGTTCGCAGAGAGATTCGTGTCCGAAGTAGATTTCGATGTCCTGGGGTAATTGTTGGAGCGGCGAGCGGTCGGCGGTTTGATCGGTTACAACGATCCATCGGGGCGGCTGCGGAAGTTGCCGGAGTTGTTCGGCAAGGATATCTGTTTGACGATGTACGGACAGCAACACGGGAATGAGTTGACCTTCGGAAGCGGCGAGCACTTCGAGCGTACTTTTTCCGATGCTCCCGCTGGAGCCCAGTACGGCAACCCGTCGCGGAAAGGGGAACTCACTCATGAGAACGATACGTTACCGCCGAAGGGGAAAATTGTCAACGGTGTCGGGTGCGTCGGGAACGAGCACAACAACGTGCAATCGGACTGATTACCACTTTTCCTTCTTTTTCCGTTTCTTATTGCCGTCGCCTTTCTTGCCATCGGGTTTTTTCGTCTGTCCCAACTTTTGCTGTTCGGCGGCTTTCTCCAAGACCTCTCGCCACCACTTGGCAAATCGCCCCTCCGGCTTCGGCGGAGCCTGCGGTTGACTGCGTCCACCCTTTTTCTGCTGCGGCTTTTTCGACTCGGTTGCCTTTTTCGTGTCTGTCGGCGTTATATCAATCGTCGCCGAGTCGGCTGACATCGGCTTCGCCTTCGGAATGAATCGCCGCTCCACAAGTCCCCAAGTGGTCGAAACAATGAAATACAAGCACAATCCGCTCGGCACCTTGAAAAACAAGAAACCCATGAAAACCATCATGTACTGCATCATTTTTCGCTGCATTCGGCTTTGATCGTCGGTCGGCGGCGGCATCGTGATAATCATTTGCGTCAAGAACAACGCAATCGTCAGCATCGGCAGCAGATTGAAATAGGGTCCCAAGCCCGTCTGTCCTGTATTGAAACCTGTCCAACCGAGCCAATTCCAAAAGGCACTCCAATCGGCGAGCATATCCGGCGCAGAAAGATCGCGGCACCAACGCATCGAAGGAATCAGTGGTGTGCCGTACAGTCCCGCATCGATATTCAACGCCTTGTAAAGTCCGATGAAAATCGGCAACTGAATAAAAATCGGCAAACAACCTTGTACCGGATGATACCCGTGCTTCTTGAACAGTTCGCTCTGCGCTTTCGACCGGGCGTGCAAATCGTCTTTGTATTTTTCGGCAAGTGCTTTAAGTTCCGGTTGAATTGCCTGCATTTTGACCGCTCCGGCTGCTTGTTTGATACTCAATGGGAACAAAAGCAACCGAACGCAAATCGTCAGCAAAATAATTGCCATTGCATAAGACAAGCCGAGCGAGTTGAAGAAATGCAGAATCCCCAAAAGCGGCATCGCGGCGAACCAAAACCAGCCGTAAGAAATCGTCTCGCCGAGACCGTATTCCGCAAGAATGGCGGTATCTTTCGGACCGACGAAGATGTTGTACGTGTGTTCGATCATTTCGTTCGGTTGCAATTCTTCAACTTGACTCCACATACGGAACGAAATGTCGGTCAACTTAATCCAGTCGGTATTTTTCGTGCCGACTCGAATCGGAAAGACTTTGCTGTGCCACACTTCATCCGTTGCCGACTTATCCGGTTTGAGCGTACACTGGAAAAAGAGGGAGTCCACACCGATATACTCCGGCGTAAAGTCGCTCCAAGAACGAGCGGCAGCGATCTTGTCGAAGTGAATTTCGTTGTGCGAAACGACATCGCTTTTAGTGCCGCGAATGACGATGTCCCGAATTCCATACGTTCCCCAGCCGGGACCGGTCTTCATGGCGTACCAACCCCCTTCCAGCGGCAAGCCGGTAGGACCATCCAGTTGATACGCAATTTTGTGCGGCTTCTCGTCCAAATTTTTGACAGTGATGTTCAGCGTCAATGCGTAACCGGCACCGACTTTGAATTTAGCGTCGGCTTCCTCCTTTTTTTGCAGGCGGTACGTTTTCACGACTTCGAGATTCCACTGCGGCACCGCACGTTTGAAGACGACTTCGTTTTCCGAAGCGCTTGCGATTTCCCAACATTCTTTTCGGAGCGCGACGTTCGGCAATTCAATGTCGAGCGTCGGGTCAGGCGGGATCATTCCCCGTTGTCCCGAATTGTTGATTTGCTGACTGGCAGGTACATCGAGTTGCTGGTCGTCAATCTGCTGCAACGTCGTGAGAAACGAAAGTTGATCCGATTGCTCTGCCACGCCGCGAAGTCCTCCCATGAGTTTGTACTCTTCGTAATTTTTCGGAGCGATTTCGGGACGGATGGCATCCATCGGATATTGACCGAGTTGGACGCGCTGTTCGATTTTGTGTCCGTCACGTTCGACGAGCAGGTCAACGAAATCGTTCGGCTTCGTGTTCAGCAGGGCATTGCGGAGATCGGCAAACGTTTTGACTTCGATACTTTCCGGCTTTCGGGTGTTCCGATTTTGCAGATCAATTTGCACAATTTTGTCGCCGATTTTCAAACCGAATTTCTCGGCAGGCGTTCCGTGTCCGAGGACTTGGACGGTTACACCGTCGCCGGACTCTTCGGCGAGTTTTTGGTCGGCAACGATTTGACCGAGATAGCCGGAGAGTTCCTGCACATCCCGATACTGCGCGGTGTTGAGTTCGATTCGGCAGGGTGCCGCCCCCTGATTGGTGAAGGTAATCAGCATTCGGTAATCGCTTTTGGGATCCATTGAACCGAGGGTAATCCAAGCGGGAACGGCATCGGTTTCGGCAATGGCAGGAGCGGTTTCGTCCGTGTCGGAACCTATTGGAATATCTTGTTTATTCGGGTCTTGTTGGACAATCGGCTGGTCAATATCGACGGGTTTCGGCGGCGGCGGCGGAAACAGCACGGGAAGCAGAAGATAGATCGCAAAAAAGATCATCATCATGTACAAGAACGAGTTCGGATCCCGACGAGGTTGATTGATATTCGGAAGAAGTGATTGCATGAATAAATGAGCGATAAAAGCCCCGTTATTCTATCCGTTTTGCGGTTTCGTGCAAGGATGAGCAAACGCCGGAGTGGTGATGCGGCAGTCGAAGTGATCAAGACTCCGAGAGGTGGGACGAAGGTATGTTGATGGTTCAGTCAAGTTACCCTTCGCCGGTATTCTGTTCTCCGACCTCCGTTCTCCACCCGGCAAAGAACTCGTTCCGGGTGAATTGCTCATCCAAGGGGAAGACATGCAGCTCAATGTGATGGGAATCCCGCCGCAATTTTATCGGGGCGACTTGAATTTACAGACCGCGCCGATGGCAGCAAGACTTTTCGAATCCCACTGGCAGCACGTAGTTGATGCCGCAAATACATTTTTGCGATGGATCGTCGGCAAAGTCTCCGATGAGCTCGGCTGGAATCCGCTGCACCCGGCGGACAGCCCGCCGGTCCACCGCCTGCCGATCCCGTCGCGGAAGTCATGGCGAGAATCGAAACATTCGGCAACCCAAATACACTGGTGCCAAACAAGAGTATAATTTACCGTAAAAATTATTTGCATCCGTATCACCAAAATAAGGAAACAATTCGATAGGGTATTTATTGATCGACCCCAATAATTTCCGCCCTTCTTCCTCTTTGATTGTACTCGAAGCATCTTCAGAAATCGGAATTGCCATGTCGCACCATTCCGGCAGACAGCACGGATACATCGGATTCATATAAAACGCAATGGAATACTGAATGTCGGCGGTCATACATCGCCGGGCATATTTTCGCGTCGGCAATGCTACAAATTCCTCCTTGGCATTGGTTTGCAGCAGATTGACACGGTAACGCAGCAGAACACGGCGGCGGCGGAGGAGGAGTCGGCAAGTGCCGCCGGCGAAATGAGTGCAACGGCAGCAAGTCTGCAAAAACTGGTGAGTCAGTTCAAGTTGCGATGATCGTCTAGAGCCCGCCGCGTAAGCAAGGAACAACATTTTTGCGCCCTTTGCGTTCCTCTGCGCACTTTGCGATAAAATTTAACCACAGAGGGCGCAGAGTCTGAATCGTAACCTCGTTTTCACCTTATTTTATGGAACAAAACAACCTCAGTAGTGCCAAGGGAAAAACAATGTTGAAATCCATCAAAATATAAAACTTCAAGGCGATCAAGTCTGCCAAGATCAAATTGATGGGTTTGTTCGTTAAGATTCAATTTGCAACATACAACTGTTTATAAGGATTCTTCGTGTTCGGTGCTAGCAAATAAAAACGGCTCTCCATCAGTTTCGCAATATCTCTATCGAAGTATCCGGCAAACTCTGTGATGAGCGGGACAATTTCCTGTAAGTCTTCCTCGGAAGCGATTTGCGAAATGACCTGTGTCGGCAGGTTTGTCAGTTCTTTGTCCGTTCGGATAAAGATTTTGCCGCCGTGCATGCCTGTTCCGGTAAAATTGCCCACCGGTACTTCTTCCGAACCGATGCCCAGCACCACAATCAAGCCGCCTGCAAGATATTCGCCCAAAAAACTGCCGACTTTGCCGCCGATGATGACTGCCGGTTTCTTGTCCTTGTATTCCTTCATGTGAATGCCGGTTCGGTAGCCCGCATTTCCGCGAACAAAAATACGACCGCCTCGCATGGCATAGCCGAGTGTATCACCGGCATCGCCGTGAACGATAATTTTGCCGTCATTCATCGTATCGCCGACGGCATCCTGTGCATTGCCGTGGACTTCGATGATTCCGCCGTCCAAGTACGCTCCTAGTGCATTGCCCGGCGTACCGTTGATGGAAATCGTTCTTTCTTTTAATCCACTGCCGATGAATCGCTGCCCGTAACATTCGTCGATGCGGACGTTCCCTGCCGATGCTCTGATACGTTCGTTCAATACTTTGAAATCAAGATGTTTTGCCGAAATATTCATGATGTTTTTTCCGTTTACAAAAAAGGCGTTCACCAGATATGCCGGAAGATTTTTCCGCACCATCTGATGAACGCCTTTGTTCAACTTTTGTATAGTGTACCGAAAAGTTGCGTTTTTGTCAACGGGAGATGAAATTGTCGGGTACTACACCTTTTTCACCACGCCGTTGACTTTCAGTTTGATTGTTTCGATATTTTCGAGTCCTTCGTTGTCAACGACCTTGACTGCAATCGTGTGAACACCCGCCTTGAACGTCCACGTCTGCTTGCCCGACTTGTCGAGAATCTCCTCCGGTCTGAATCCTTTTTCCTCGTCGAAGGAAAAATCCCAAGCGTAAAACTCAATGCCCGCCTCGCTTTTGCCAGTTGCCGTAAATTCGATCTTGCTGCCCCCTTTTGCGTCCCTTTCCAACTCCTTGATTTTGATTGTTACGGTCGGCTTTGATGCCAGCGGAATAATGTCGGCAACCTCAACGAGTTTGACAATGGTCTTGTCTTTCAATTTTAGTCGGGCGGCTTCTTCGATTGCCCCTTTGCCAAAACTAAAAGCGATAATGTAACCAACAGGTTTTTTGGCTTTAATATTTTCGGCATAAAGTTTTTTATCGGCACGTTTGACCGCCGACAGAAAATTGTCAATCACGTTCCGACCGACATTCTCGCTTCGCTTGACTTGTATCGGCGTGTTGTCCGACATTCTGCCATCCAAACCAAGATCGCTGCGTTGTTGCGTGTTGCTCGCACCGCCGAACTGCTGGATAATCCAATGTTCAAATTCAAACGCATCTTTGTAGCGGAGCGTATCGTAATCGTATTTGTGCAGGTGTGTCGTGTAAGTGGAGGAGAACAACAGCGATTGTTTCTGCAACCGAAAGTCCGTAACTTTCACTGCCACCGGCGATTGGTCGATACCGATCCAGTGCCGGTTGAGTTTTTCCGCAACGGCAATCGTTGTTCCGCCGCCCATGAAGGGGTCGAGAATAACGTCGCCTTCGTTGCTTGCACATTTGATAATGCGTTCCATTAAGGCTTCGGGTTTTTGAGTGGGATAGCCGATGCGTTCTTTGGAATGTGCCGTAACAATTTCAATATCGTCCCAAATGTTTTGGATCGCTTTTCCTTGCAATTCGTCCAAAAACCGTCTTCGTTGAATGCGTCCGCTCTTTGTTTTAGGAAAGTGCAGCCTTCCTTCTTTATCGAATTGCTTCATTTTGGCTAATGAAATTGCCCAACCATTTTTAGGCGGTTTGTATCCTTTGTATTCGTACATGAGATTAGGGCGTGGATTCGGACTCGATAAATCCGCAATTCTGTATTTTCTGCCTTGTTCGTCAATGTGAATAAAGAACTTCTCTACGTAGTCGCTATATCCTTCGGGCTCAAAGGAAAATTGACTGTTGAAAATCCGTTTTTGGTTTGGGCTTTTGGAATAAAAATAGATGGAATCCGAAATAACACCAAATTTATTGGATTTGTGATTGGTTTCCCCTCTGCCGGTTTTTCGTTTCCATATAATGTGGTTCTGGAAATTTTTTAATCCGAAAATTTTATCCAGAATTTCCACTCGAATATAGGCATCGGCATGCCAATCGCAATGCAGGAAAAAACTGCCGGTTTTTTTGAGAACCCGGTGCATCTGTTCGACCCGCTCTTTGAGCCAAGCAA
>Ga0082212_10006520_pt1 | contig 15664 bp, 11 predicted proteins | sample TergutNt197P3_FD_71548 | JGI IMG/M metagenome (GOLD analysis project Ga0082212, IMG submission 71548) | Neocapritermes taracua P3 segment gut microbial communities from Petit-Saut dam, French Guiana - Nt197 P3 | ecosystem: Host-associated > Arthropoda: Insects > Digestive system > Gut ...
AGCCGTCCATTGCGGCTGGTTGGTGGTAACGCCTATCGATTGTGGCGTTCCGTTATATTCAAACGTAAGGGTGTTTTTATTAACCTCAAGCGTTGGCGCAGGAGTATCATCCACAACACAGCGCATAGACAAGCCAATATACGTTGCTTGATATGCATAGGGAGCAGCAGGATTTACGGCTGAGGTTCCATTGTCTGTGTGAAAAGCCCATGCATTGCTGCCTGAAACGCCAATGTCGGTAAACGTACTTGACCAAAAGGTTGAATGCGTGCCGGTGAAGGCTAAACCGCCGCTTGTAGCAGAGCGCATTCCCGCAGCGGGGAAGAAGAGCGATGCATTGTTACCTGCATTGTAGTACAGCCTGCCTATATAGGCAACGTCGTCGGTATTCATGGCAACTGCCGAACGAGCTGTCTCCCCATTATAGTTGACAGCAGCAACAATTTCTCTGCGGTCGAAATATCCGTCGGCGTAGTAGCCCCATAAGGAATTACCCAATACTCTTGTGTTGCCTGATGTCGGCGCCGTGTAGAGCGACTGGCGAATCTCCGAATTAATAACATTATTGTTGGGCGGTGTAGCCGACTCGGGATAAATGGGCACGCCTATATTCGTTGAGCCGTCGGTCGGACGGCGGTAACCGTCGGGACAGGTCTCGTATGTAAGATTAAGAGGATTGGTTCCGCTTGTCCAGAAATTAGCCATCGGTTGCGGAGGCACACTGTAACTCCAACTGGCAATCGTAGTACCTTGTGGCGTCCATGCATAACGGGCGTAGGTGCCGGGGCTTGCCCACTGCCAGAATGCTCCTCCCTGAGTTGGATACTGGGTGAATATTCCCGGATTTGGTTCTGCGCCGTTAATGCCCGTCTGAGCATTCAGCGTTGCCGCCGTAAGGTTATATGGCGAGAATTTTGCTGCAGCCGGTCGATCGGAAGATGTATAACCTCCTGAGGTGATAGGATCCGCCTGACGCATCAGATAGTCGGGATCCTCGCCCTGACGGACATAGAGGAAACTCTCTCCGGAAGCGCTGACGTCAACCCAGTTAATTCTGATTCTTCCGTAGCGCGGAGGTGTTCCCGCAGCCCGTGTGGCGTCTATTCCCACGCGGAGCAGAATATCGCCCGTGCCTGTAACAGGACTTGTGCCTGAAACTGCGGGAGCGGTTTCGGGATCGCCCACATTGCCGTTGGCGAATATATCTAATAATCTGGCTTCGAAACCGGCGCCTTCGCCGGCATCTATGCGTATCCAGTCGGCTCCGTCAACGATTGTAGCCGTCCATGCGCCGCGATTGCGTCCGTAAATAAGGCGTTCGCCCTTTTCACTGTTGCGGTGGAACGTGCCTACCCATGGATTGGAGGACCATAAAGACATGTTGCCTTCCTGCGTAACTGTTACCGTTCTGGTCAGTCCGCTTGTTCCGGTTGCCGTTACGGTTATGGTGGCTGTACGTGCGACTATTGCGAGGTTCTCGGTGCAGGTAACGGTAAACGACTGTCCGTCTGTTCCCGTTGCCGGGCTTACAGACGCCCATGTTTGGTCGCTCGAAGCCGTCCAGCCGGGCTGGTTGGTGGTAACGGTTACCGCCTGTGGCGCTCCGTCGTGTTCAAACTCAAGGGTGTTTTTATCAACCGCAAGCGTTGGCGCCATAACCGGCGCTTCGCCAACCACGCAACGTACAGGCGCACCTGTATTACCTACTGATGCCCACATGCTCACGTTACTCGGTATTAAACTTAAATGGCGAAACGCCCACCCTGCAAATGAGGAGGGAGCGTCGGCACCGGCAGTGCTAAACGAACTTGACCAGTAATATAATATACTGCCCGTACTGCTTAGCGCTCCGGAACTTGTTTCCAAACGTATGCCTGCAGTTGGGAAGAATAGGCTGGCGTTAGTTGTCGGGTTGTAGAACAATCCTCCTATGTAGGCAACATCCGGATTTCCAACGGCAACAGCAGTTCTTGCCTGACCTGTAGCGCTGGCTTCAATCGTCCGGCGGTCGAAAAATCCATCGGCATAATAGCCGTGTGTAAAATTATCACGACTGGTGTTTAGGTCAGCCGGCGGATTCAGCCACAGCGACTGACGGTATTCGGAACCTGCAACAGGAGCATTATCATTGGGAACAAGACTGTTTGTAGATCCATTGTTTGGACGGCGATAGCCCGGAGGGCAGGTCTCGTTGGTAAGGTAGAGGTTACTGGCATCGTTCCAAAAACCACCTGATCCTACCGGATTCGGGTTGGTATTATCCCAACTCGGCGAAAGCGCGGTTGTTGTATATGGATTCCATGCAAAACGCCTGCGATCGTTACCACCTGCTCCGAAATTTGCAAGTTGGAAATATGCTCCTGCCTGCGTAGGATACTGGGTGAATCCGCCGCCCTGATAGTTAAGTTGTACTCCGGCGGCGCTCCACGACGTTCCTGCCGGAAGTGTCAGGTTATATGGCGAGAACTTCATCGCATCGGGGCGGTTGGGTGTTCCCCAAGGACCTCCCGCTCCGCTGTCCTGCGGACGCATCAAATAATCGGGATCTTCTCCCTGCCTTATCCATATACGCTGTGTTAGAGAGTGTCCTTTGTAACTAAGCATTACCAATCCGTAACGCGGAGTACCCGGAGTCGGGTTTTCGGTTCTTAATCCTATACGGAAGAAAATATCTTCGGTTTCGCTTAACTCTCCCGAAACAGATATAAGCGAACTGTTAACTTTGTGTGCGGTTTCAAAACCCGGAGTGTTTCCGCTCATACTTGGTCCCGAAGCAGTCCATACATTGTCGCTCGAGGGTTTTTTGTCGAGAACAATCCAGTCGGTTCCTATAAGTACCAATGCAGTCCATTCGCCGTCTGCTGCCGTCGAAGATTCGGGGCGGTATATGCGAATAAGCCTTTCGCCCATTTGAGTGTCTTTCCAGAATGCGCCCACATAAGGGGTAATTCCGGTAGGCGGAGTATCGTCGGGGGTGCTTGCAGCAGGAAACTGTATTACTGTTATTGTTTTACTCAAATTACCTGCCACCACTTCGAAAGTTGCTTTGCGTGCCTGAGTGCCTGTATTTGGCGTAACGGTAATTGCAACCGGAGTAGTTGCATCAGCCGGTCCTGTAAGCGGGGTAAGGGTAAGCCAACTGTAGGCATTGTCTTTTTCTATTGTCCATCCATCGGGATAATCGGGTAAGTTTTTAAAATCGGTGTAAATGTTCAGCGTTTGGCTGTTGCCGCTGCCTCCTTCGGCAGCGAACGCAAACTCCGACTTATCTACTATAAGGTTATACTGACCGGGTATTGGTGCATCAATGGGCTGTTCGTTCCAGCACATTATACGCACTGTTATGTCGGAAGTGCCACGGTATGCATCGTCGGGATTACCGGCTCCGGGTCCGTCAACGCTCTGTATTTCCACATCGTAAAGGTGGTTGCGCAGTATGTCGCTCGATGCATTAGACGACATGTCGCCTTCTATTTTCAAATTTATTCGGTAATATGTGGTGGTGCTTGAACCGTTGTATTTACCTCCTACTATTATAGCCGTACCTTTCAGTCTGTCGGCTTGGGTGTATGCGGGCGATTCGAATGCGTAAACGGTGCGGACAAACTTGCCGCGCGCATCGGTCGATTTATCGGAAGTGTAAGTAACCGCATTGGGAATTATGGGGTCGCCCGTTGCGTTGCTTATATACGGAGGCTGTGGCGGCACTGCTGCCTGAAATACCCTGCTGCCGGTGGTTGTTGCGGAAACATGAAAGTCGCTGAACTCGTACGATACAAAACCTGCTGTTTTGTGGTTGTAAAGCATTGCTTCTTCAAGTGTAAACTCGGTGGCTGGTATGGTGCTTTTAAGCGCTATGTCAACGCGCGCAAGCATGCGTATAAGCGGGTTGGTATGAGGAGGCGTGCCCGATGTGGCATCGGCGGTTATCAGCATGGGGTCGGTTTGGGCATACATTGGTATGGGCGGAAATCCGGTGTCGCCGGTACTTGCCAGCCACTCGCCCGCGCCTTTTGTACTGACAATTTTTGCCATTATGTCTTCGAGTTTTTGCCCGACAGGTGGTGTCGGAAATGCAGCGGCAAGTTCGTCGGAGGCGTTGGCTAACACCACAAACACCTGCTGTGTTGTGTATGCTCTGGCTTCGACCGTTATTTTCAACTGCCTTCCGTCAGTGCTAGGCAGTTCTACAATAACCTCTCTGCCCTTTTCTTTGGCGTAGTAGCCCAAACGGTATTCGCTGCCCGAACTGTAAAACGCAAGCACATCGATTGTACCTATTTGGCTTTCGGCGGCTTCGCTCATTGCGCGTGTTGCACCGCCTCCGGGAATGCTAAACGTAAGTTCTACAGGAACCTCATCGCTGTACGATGGCGTTTTTATTACCGACGAATGTTCCTTCATACAGGAACCTAAAATCAGCACAATCGCCGATAATGCTAAAAATCTTGATGCCAGTGTCCTCATATTCGTAATTTTTATCTCTTAATTATCAATTATCAATTCTCAATTATCAATTATTTCTCTTAATTCTTAATTCCTAATTCTTAACTGTTCGTTACGGTTTCGGTACTATCGGTGTAAAGTTCCACATTGGTATCGAAATCGAAACGCCAAGGTCTAAAAAGTTGTCGTCCGTAAACGGCAGACAGTCGCAAAGGGTAATAAGTATATCTATTGTATTGCCGAATGCACTTGGGTTATCTTCGAGGAATTTTTTCAGGTTTACCTTTACTATTTCTCTTCCCCCCTGTCCTTCGAGCAGTATAAAATCGATGTCGTTTTTTATTTCCGAATATCCCACGTGGAATGTTGACAGATATGCTTTGTCGCCCAACAGCGTTGTTATCTCTTTTGCTTCCTGCGTAAATGTGCGGAAAACATCGCGTGTACGGTAATAGAAGTCGTACTCGGATGCGAGTTTGGTACCTTGAATCCACCATTCGGGTTCTTCGCAGGGGTCAACTACATATACGTTTATTGTGCGGTGAGCCCTTACAAAAGGCATCTCTTTAATATTGTCGGCGTAGGCAACTACCTTAAAATAGTGTTCCGTAAGAGTGGTGCTCTGTACTTTTGTCGCAACTCCTTCAGCCGAATGCGGATGCTTCATATCGGGTGCATAGTAAATTTGTTCGCCCGAAGTGGTAACATCGGGGTGTATGCGTATAATAAAATCACTGAAAGGCAATATGTCTCTCGAAAAGTCGGTCATGCGCGAGTTGTCGCCCACATTACCCCAGCATACTACATAGTATTCGCCCGGGGGAAGGTCGTCAACGTGCCAGCCTGAAAATGCTCTAAGTTCACTGCTTGTAAACTTACGGTGCCTTACCATCATTTCCTCGGAATCGAAGATAAAAGCATCTACCGAGGTAATGTAATCGGTTAGGATTTCGTTCCCTTTATCGCTTTTGTAGGTAAAAAGGATAGTTGTTGTTGTGGGACAGTCGTCCATGCCTTGTTCTATTAAGCCGCAGCCCGTTACTAATAACAGGATCAGGAATCGGCACAAATCGCGAAAATATCTTACAGATGTCTTCATTATACTTTTTTTTTAGTTTGTTTTTTTTGTGACAGGGAGGGGGACATTCAACCCCACCCTGCCTTTGTTTTTAATTGCTGTTTAGTATGGCAGCAATCACTTAATTCACAAATTTACCCTCTATATACTATAATTTAGGAAATATTCTTACTGTCCACCAAGGAGTAATGGTAACATTTACGCCAAGATTGTAGTCATCCATTTCTGCTGTTGGACGAAGGTCGTCAGCATCGATTGGAATACCTCCATCTTCGTCGCCATCAGGAAAACCTGTTGAACTAGGTGCAGCCAATCCGATATTATAGATGTAGTTAGGCAGGAATGATGTAAGTTTGGTTCCGCCTGTTGCAGCATTAAAGAAATTACGGTATGTAACATACTGAAGGAAATATACTCCCGAAGGTATATATTCTTCGTCAGGATCTACGCCGTCCCACTCAGGATCTACAATGCTATACTGTCCTTTTACAAGAAGAATAAGGTGAGGCAGTTCTTCCGGCGAGCCTACGCTGAAGAAATTGTATGCATACGCCTTGCTGGTAGCAGAAGTTGTTGTTACGAGAGAACTGGCTGCATCGGTAAAAATAGCAGGGAAACCTGTGCCTGAATATGCTGCAGATGCTATGTCAGCAGCGGTAAGGGTGCTCGATGTAGCCGGAGTTGTAGCCCATACAGCAACGTCGGCAGCGCTGAAGTACGAAAGTGTACTTGCAGATTTTGGCAGTTGAGTATAAACATTGTTTACAAATACCTGTACCAGTTCAACTTCCCAAACATTTTCGCCGGGAATAACAGTACCAATCTGGAAACGCGATGTAACAGATTGAACAGTAACGTAAGCCTCTCCGTATAGGTGATCAGGATCGTGAGAAGCAGGGAAACCGGTAAATCCTACAGGAGGAGCGCCGCCCAAAACTACGTTACCGTATCCCATAATAAACAGATAGTCAACACCTTCTTTAGCAGCAAGGTTTTGAGATGCTGCAGTAAGAGCATACGCCTGAATTTCGGCATCGGTAGTGAAACCTCCAAATGCTGTCTCATCGGCAGTAGATAAGTTTCCAACAACCAGTACTTTTCCAACCGAAGCAGGTACTTGCTCGAAATAGTAGTAGCCTTCGTTGTCGTCAAGTTCGGTAAGGGAAAGATTATGCACCGTATTACCATCATGCTCAACTATGGTTCCCGAACCGGTCATCATAATTACATAGAGGTTTTCGATGTCGGCAAAATAACCGTCGGTAGAGCCAACCGGTTCAGCATCAACCTGATCTTCAATAGCACGCGTTACCGCTGCTTTAGTAATTTTAACAACAAGCGTGTTGCCTTTACCGGCATCAGCGCTTTTGTCTTTCACGCAACTGCTTAAGCCAAGCATAAGCACTGCAATGATAGCAAAACTTAAAAAAAGAGTTTTTTTCATTTTTTAAAAAATTAGTTAATAAAAAAAATTTGGTTAGTTAATAAATAAAAATATTTTGTTAAATTATTATCTTATTGATTGTAAATGTCGCGACAACTCTGCAGCATTTGCAGCGCCTCGTACACCTGCTCTTTCAAAACTTTCGGCAGCCTGATCTTTGTTGCCTTGTAGCCATTGCATGTAGCCGAGATTGTTCCAGTAGGCTGCATCACGATCTTTTACCCGCGATAGATATTCGGCTGCAATGTTTGCACTGCCGCGCTCCAACGCACTGGCAGCAGCATTAATATTGGCTATATCGCTGTCGGGGAAAATACGTGCTGCAATCTCAAATACTTCGTTAAACGAGTCGCTCCCTGCCGAATATGTGTTGGCTATAAGGAACATCTCGTTGAGCGAAAGATTGCTCGGACGGCTGCGCAGTACCTCTTTGCCTTTCTCTAAGGTAAACGGAACTACGGTGTAGTTAAGTACATAGTCGGAACGGCGCAACTTGGGATATATTTCGTTTTTGATTTGATTATACGGTACGCCTCCCGCAAGTGCCTTTAACCGGCTTTCGCGAACATCAAAATCGGCACCGCTGTTGATAATGTCCAGCACGCGCTGTTTTTCGGGCAACATGTATGCCTCTTCTACCAATTTGGCTAAGGTTGTCCAGTCTTCGCCGGCGCCTGCTACTCTAAAGAGCCTGTCATCGAGATTATATCGCTGCCTGACATATTCTTTGAGTGCGAATGCGCGATTTTGCGAAAGGGTAAGATTGCTTGCGTAGGTACCTTCGGGAGAAGCATGTCCCGTGATGGTGATGCCGGTAATGGTGGCGTCAGCATCGTCAAATACTTGCTGCAAGTCGTTTTGTATGCGCTGCAACTCCGATAAATTATTACTGAAGCCGGGCAGTATTTCGTAACGACCTACTAAAAATTCTAAATATGCACTGCCGTACTCCTGACGCATTTTTGTGGCTTCAACATCGGGTGTGATGAATATGGCGGAGAAGCGGGGTACATACGGAGTTGTCGGTACAACTACCGGTGGTGGTGGCGGCGGCGGCGGCGGTGCAACGTAAATAACAGTCGCCGACTTGGGCTTGCCTCCTATGCCATATATTAAATTAAGTCCTACTTTGGTGGGACCTATATAGTGCTTTACTTCCGTGTCGATAAGTTCACCGCAGCGACCACAATCGTACTTGTCGTATTCAAGGTAGGCGTATCCTAATCCGACAGTGGCTTCAAGAGCCCAGCGATGGTTGAAGTTCCAGCGATAACCGTAACTTACACCCATGCCTGCCAACCAGCCTTCGAAACGATGAGTATTCATATATTCCGAAAAAGGAGGTTTTGGGAGATTGCTTATATTGTAATAGGCATAATGTCCGTGTAAACCGAAAAAATGTCCGTCGAATGTCTCGCGGAGCCACCAGCGAAATTCGGGTTGAACCAAAATGTGTTTCCACTTTCTGTCGTTGGAGAATGTCCACGGATTGAAATTGAACGGAAGGTCGAATGATGTGTGCCTGCCGGTGCGGAACTCCAAACCCAAGTTGAATGTGGCTGTAGCATCGTACAACAGATTGGTTTTGATGCCCATAAAGGGAAGAATTACCTTTTCTTCGGGTTGTTCCATGTACTGGTAGTTACTGTATTGCGCCTTAGCAGCAAATGAAAACAGCAACGCTGACATTAGTAATAGTCTGTAAGTTAGTTTCATAGGTCTTAATTAAGTTTAACTATAAGATTAAACGATGCAAATATAAATTTTAGTTATTTACAAAAACAAATCATAAATCAACTTTTTATGCTTTTTTACATTTTTTTAACTTTATTTAACAAGTTATTGGTTTTATTGAATATGTTTTGGTCTTATTATTATGCGCTTTTGGTTTTATTATATAGGTTTTTGGTCTTATCGATGCAAATTTTTGGTCTCATTATATAAGTTTTTGGTTTCGTTTTAATGAAATATAGCCGTTATTTTTTGCCCGAAAATTTAACAAAAAACACCATAACTTTCATATATTAAGAGATATAGCCACCAAATAAAGGCTGCATAACTCCAAGCCCGACTTAAGCATTGCAGAGGCATCGTACATGATACCCATAAACGGAAATGTTATTTTTTGCGGGTTGTAGTTGCCGTATTGCGCCTAAACAGCAACACCGACATTAGTAATGCTCTGTAAATTAGATTAATATGTCGTATTAAGTTTAATTATAAGATTAAACAATACATATATAAACATTGGTTATTCGAAATTGAATGATTGAGTAATTGAATGATTGTTAATTTGCAGCGGGAAGTCCATATTTTTGTATGTATTCCTCGTAGCACAAGCCGCTTTTATGAACCTTTTCGGCAGCCTCTTTTCCTAAGTACCGATAGTGCCACGGCTCGTAAATATACTTGGTAATGTGAGTTTTATCTTTGGGGTACCTTAATATAAATCCATATTTATAACAGTTGTCGGCTAACCATTTTCCTGCTTGCGTTTCGCCAAAACCTGCATTTCTTACCTTGTTGTTAATTGCTAAAATATCAGCCGCATAGCCTGTTTCATGTTCGCTTGCTCTTGGCGGCGCAACGCTTGTTGTGCCTGCTCCGGCACGCGAATAAAACAAATTTTGAGTGGCTTCGCTGCGGTATCCGGCAAAAAGGAGCAAATGTATGTTATCGTTTTTTGCAGCGGCAAACATTTCTTCAATAGCATGCAACACAACGGTTTGCAAAAATGTATTGGAAAACTCTGTTGCAACAGCGGAGTTTGCAACAACCAAATTTCCGGGACTATATCCCGAAGGGAGTTTGTTGTCTTTATTAATCAAAATCAAACAACCATACTGTTCTATTTCCTGCAAAGTGTATGTTTTGGTTTGGTCGGCTGCTTTAAGATTTGTGCTTAACAATATAATAACCAAAGTGGTGCTTAGTATTTTCATTTTTAAACGTCTAATAAGTTACCACCTAAAATTGGTTATATATGTTCTCACATTATCTTTTCTGTCCGACACTTTCAGTATAAGACTATGGCGGGTTCCTTTTGTTATTTTGCTTTCGTCGAATTGATATACAATAACGTCATTTTTTTGGTCGTAGTCAAAAAGAGCCCACTCGCCGTCAATTTCTGGTTCATACGATTTTATGCCCGAAAATTCGTCTTTTATTCTTATTCTCATCTCTTTTCTGCCTGTAAAATTATTTTCAGCCGGAAATGATAACGGTGTTATCGTTGGCGCTATTGTGTCAATTCCTACGGAAAAATTGCCGAATGTTGTTGTGGTTGCCGTAAGATATTCGCCTTCCCAAACGCTGCTGTTCAACGGACTTCGGCTGTTTCCGTTTACGCTTATTATCATCATTTTCTGCTCTTTACCTTTGATTATTATGTCAGGTTTAATTGAAATTGTGCAGGCTTGATGAAGCGGATATATTCTTGACGATATTTGATGAACATCTGAAAGTGCGTTGCCTGTTCGCTGAACGCGGTTGTACTGAAATCGCAAAGTGTCGTACAGTGCGTTGTTCGGAATGGTTACTCTCACATTTTCCGCTTCAAACCGGTTTTGCCGATTATATGGCATTACAATAATATTTGTGTCGTCTTTCGGGGCAACCGCTATATTGCTCTCCGCCACCGACTTAACATTAAACGATAACGTTGAACGATTGCCGTAAACATCATTCACATACAACGTAACTTTGTGGGTTTTATCATCGTTGAAATCAAAAATACCTCTGTTAATAACGTTGCTGTATGTCCTTAACCTATCGTTCGGCAGTATAAAAGTCCTTTGCACATGAACCCTGCTTCTTATGTAGGTTTCGTAATCTATGTGGCTGTTTATATATCTTGTTTCGTCGAACGAAAAATCACTCATCATATATTTAAATATGGTAGTGCTGTCAATAATAAGTTCTATTGAATATGCAGCGCATTTATTTTGACTGTCGTTAAGCAGGTCGTACGATCTTATTCCGAAGCCCGCCTTCCCGCTGATAACTATATTACTGCCGGCAGGAATATTATAATTGCCTCGTCCTCCCGCTAAATCGAGTTGCACAGTCGAATTTTTACCATTGATTGAAGTAGCGTCCGACAACGGATATATATAAAGTCTTTCGAGGATAGGCGCAATGTTATCTCTGATGTTGAAACTGAAAAGCAGCGGATTAACAGGCTCTTCGGTATCCGCTTTTCGTATCTCGTAATGCAAATGCGGACCACCCGAACTGCCCGAATTTCCCGAATATGCAATTAAATCGCCTTGCTTGTAAACCAACTCATTTTCTTGCGGATACAGATTTACCGTAAAATTTCTCTGCTGATATTGCCTCTCTTTCACATACTTCCCTATTTCATCATTAAACCTGTCGAGATGCCCATAAACAGTTGAATATCCGTTATCGTGCATTATGTACAACGCTTTACCATATCCCGAAGGCGCAACGCTTATCCTGTAAACATAACCATCGGCAGGCGCAACTACCTCTCTGCCAATAGCGCCCTGCGTTTTTATATCGATACCCGAATGAAAATGGTCAGACCGCAGTTCCCCAAAATTTCCCGACAGCAACAGCGGAATTTTCAACGGCGATATAAAAAGATTTTTATCCTGCGACATACCGCTTAACGAAATGACCGCCAACAAACCAACGCAAATAAACCTGTGTAAAATCATTATTTTTCTAAAAATTAGTGAACGCAAAACTAAATTTACATAATATATTTTCAAATTATTTTTATTGTTTTTTTTGAAAATTAAATAAACAATAGTAATTTTGTAAATAAATTGATTGACTTATGTACGGCAAGGAGTACGAAGAAATTATAATTTTAAATAGAAAAATTGATGAACTGATAATCAATTATAACGCTCTTAAACAAAAAACGGCGGAACTTAAAACCTGTAACGAAACATTGGAAGAAACCGTTAAAAGTAAAGACGTGATAATTAATGATTTGAAAACAAAAAATGAACGAATAAAATTAACAGGAGCATTGTTGGGTGAAAGTGAAAATGCTGTTGAAGCAAAGAAGAAGATAACAGAATTGGCAAAGGAAATTGATAAATGCGTTGCTCTTTTAAATAAATAGATAATATAATTAAAAATGGATAATAAACTATCAATCAGGGTAAATGTGGCTGACAGGTATTATCCGTTGAAGGTGGAACGGGAAGACGAAGAGAAAATCAGGAAGGCTGCAAGAATGATTAACGAAAAAATTCAGCAGTATAAACTGAGATATACCGATAAAGATGTGCAGGATTTTTTGGCAATGGCATCTTTGCAGTATGTGATAAAACTGACCGAAGAGGAAGAGAGATTGGAAAAAGATTATCTGCCGGGGGCTATTAAAGAATTAATTCAGAAAATAGACTTGGCGCTTGACGAAAAAGAGTAACAACGTTCTTTAAAATAATACAGGGAATTGCCCGCATCGTTTCTTCATACTTTTTTAAAACTCAACACTAAAAACTTTGGAGTAATCCTTGGTTAATGTAGGACAGGCCTCACCGCAACTTGTTGCGATTTTGCTTATGCAAAACAGTGGACGTTCGAATTTAATCAGGAACTTCAGCCATAAAGATATGGGGTTTTTAAAAAACTGAAGTTGCTTTGCGGGTTTTTTAATATATACAAATAACATAAATACAAAATGGAAATGAATTTAATAATAGGAATAATAAGCAGCGGAACGATGATAATCGTATCGTTTGCAGCGTTGACAATCGGTTTTGCAACATCGTATATTTGGGGGCAAACGGCACTTAAAAACAAGAGTAAGAAGATAATAAGTGAAGCCGAAGCCGAAGCCGAAGTTTTGAGAAAAGAGAAAATACTGCAAGCAAAAGAAAAATTTTTGCAACTCAAAAGCGAACACGAAAAGGTAATAACCGAGAAAAATATCTGGATTTCGCAATCTGAAAACCGGATAAAACAGAAAGAAAACACCCTGTCGCAGAAAATTGAAGAAGCACAGCGAAAAAAGAACGAAGCGGAAGTTATCCGCGAAAATCTTACTGCGCAACTCGAACTTGTTGAAAAGAAAAACGAAGAGTTATTACGCGTTCATCATCAACAAGTTGAAAAATTGGAAACCATATCGAGCCTTTCGGCAGAAGAAGCCAAAAGCCAGCTTATCGAATCGTTGAAAGAGGAGGCGAAAACAGGCGCAATGTCATACATCAATGAAATTCTCGACGAAGCCAAGATGACAGCCAATAAAGAGGCAAAACGCATTGTTGTACAGACAATTCAACGAGTTGCCTCCGAACACGCAATTGAAAATGCAGTAACAATTTTCCACATTGAATCAGACGAAATGAAAGGTCGTATTATTGGTCGCGAAGGAAGGAACATACGTGCTTTGGAAGCCGCAACCGGCGTGGAAATTATCGTTGACGACACACCCGAAGCCATTGTGCTTTCAGCATTCGACCCTGTGCGCAGAGAAATAGCAAGACTCGCACTCCATCAACTTGTTACAGACGGAAGAATTCACCCCGCAAGAATTGAAGAGATAGTAGAAAAAACAAAGAAACAGGTTGAAGAAGAAATACTTGAAGTTGGAAAACGAACCACAATAGACCTTGGTATTCACGGTCTTCACCCCGAATTGATACGATTAGTTGGAAAAATGAAATACCGCTCTTCATACGGTCAAAATCTTTTAATGCACTCGCGGGAAGTTGCAAATTTATGCTCTATTATGGCTGCGGAACTTGGTCTTAATCAGAAACTTGCAAAAAGAGCCGGCTTGCTGCACGACATTGGTAAAGTGCCCGATGAAGAACCTGAATTGCCGCACGCTATTTTCGGTATGAAACTTGCTGAAAAATACAAGGAAAAACCTGAGGTTTGTAATGCCATAGGCGCTCACCACGACGAAACCGAAATGACATCTCTCATATCCCCCATTGTTCAGGTGTGCGATGCCATATCAGGCGCTCGTCCCGGCGCTCGCCGCGAAGTAGTTGAGTCGTATATAAAAAGGCTGAAAGAACTTGAGTCGGTGGCACTTCAATATCCCGGAGTTATGAAAACTTATGCGATACAAGCCGGTAGAGAACTGCGGGTTATCGTTGGAGCCGAGAAGGTTAACGACAAAGAGGCAGAAGGACTTTCATTCGAAATTGCAAGGAAAATACAAAACGAAATGACCTATCCTGGACAGATAAAAATTACGGTTATCAGAGAAACGAGAGCCGTAAGTTATGCGAAATAAGAAATAAAAGAGAGCCTGTTCAGATTGAACAGGCTCTCTTTTTCACTCATAACAACAGTATTTTTTACTTACTGTAACTCTCTTTTACCAGCGGACAACTCAGCAAATAATCCAAACTTTTTTGCACGCTTTCGTAAGGTGTGAAGTTGTATTTTTCCACTTCCACTACTAAGTATTTCGTTCCTGCGGCATCTGTGTTTTTAAATATCGCATCGAAACCTACCATACCGCTTTGTCCGAGTTCTTTGTTGTCCTTTATGTGCAACAATTCAAAGCGTCCGGGATACTTGTTGAAGTAATCGACAGGACTTTGCTTGCCCATAACAACCCAATAAACGTCCATTTGAAAAAGTACATACTCAGGATTGGTGTTTTCGATCATATAATCGTACATCATCTTGTCCTCAATCTTTGTGAACTCAAATGCGTGGTTATGATAGCCAAACGACATCCCTTTTTCCTTGCATCGTTTCCCGATTTCGTTGTAATATTCGCAGTAAGTTTGCAAGTCTGCAAGCGTTTTCGGCACCGGCATCGACGGCATAACAATGTATTTTGCGCCTGTCTCAGCGTGCGCCTCAATACACTCGTCCCACCATTTCAACGATTCGGAAAAATTTTTTGATTTCAATTCGTTTTCCGAAAGTTGTCTTGATGTGTGCGAAGAAAGAACGGTCATACCGGCTGCTTCCACGTCTTTTTTAAATTCGGCAGGCGTTTTTCCGTAGAATTTTCCGCTGTTATATCCGGCTGCTTCCACAGAAGTATAGCCCATTTCGCCGACTTTTTTAATTACCGCATCGTAATCTTTCCCAATGTCATCGCGCAACGAATAAAGTTGAAGCGATATTTCTTTTGCTGTTTTTGTGCAACACTGTCCTGTTTTCGATTTTGCACCGCACGACGACAGGACAAGCACAGCGGCGGATAATAAAATTAGCCTTTTCATTTTGTGTTAGTTATTAAAATTAACGTGAGTTCTTTTACCGAACTCACGTTAATCAAATTGTTAATCCATTAGTTTTATTTTGATATTACGGAACCACACGTCATCGCCGTGATCTTGCAGCCCGATGTAACCTTCGCGGTTTTCGCCGCCGCAGTTGTTGAGCAATGCAAATGCAATGGGCCATCTTTTTTGGCTGAACTTGCTGTCTTGAAGCATTTCCGTCCATTGAGATGTCCATAAATGATATTCAAGTACATTCGCATCATTTTGATAATGCACTACCGTTCCCTTATACACCATAATTTTGGTTTTATTCCATTCCCCAAAAGGTTTAGCATTTTGAGGTTTAGCGGGAATCATGTCATAAAGCGAAGTGGATTTACGATTTCCGTTGACTCCTAATTTCGCGTCCGGATGATTTTCGTTATCCAATATTTGGCTTTCAGGGGATGAAATGTAAATCGGCTGATCTTTAATTTCCTGAGCCAAATAAAAAATACCGGAATTACCACCTTT
>Ga0082212_10006521_pt1 | contig 15663 bp, 13 predicted proteins | sample TergutNt197P3_FD_71548 | JGI IMG/M metagenome (GOLD analysis project Ga0082212, IMG submission 71548) | Neocapritermes taracua P3 segment gut microbial communities from Petit-Saut dam, French Guiana - Nt197 P3 | ecosystem: Host-associated > Arthropoda: Insects > Digestive system > Gut ...
AGTTCCCGCTATACACTCGAGCATATACGGACCTTTGTTATACTCTGCCAGTTTTTTCTTCAGCTCAAGCCAATCGACAAAACCGTTTCCGGGAATGAGATGGGCGTCGGCGTCTTTTTTATTATCGTGAAGATGTAATGCCGCGAGTTTAGTCCCGTAAAGGTCGAGTATTTTAAGCGGTTGTTCGGACCATAAAAGATCATGTCCGGAATCAAAACAAAAACCAATTTTACCGTTATCAAGTTCTTTAAAAACGGCATCAATATAATCTGACCTTTTTAGGTTCTCTACCGCCACCGTCACCCCGCCGCGAGCAGCGGATTCTATCAGTGAAGAAAACCGTTTGAGCCCGATATCGCTTATGCCGGGAGGATCAAACCCATCGGTCAGATGGAGGACCGCCACAGGAATTTGCGCAAGAATAGTTTCTGTCAGCGCGTTTTCAAGCATCAAAAAGAATGCCTCTCCCGCTTCACCATCATTCCATATTTCATTTATGTCGTCAAACGGCAGATGCACATTCTCAACGCTAAGCCCCAAATCCCTTGCTATTAGTACTTTATCTGAAAATGAACAATCATCATACTTTTTATATTTAAGACTCCAAAAAAGCATAGTAGAATCAAAACCGACCTTTTTAATAAGCTTCAAGCGTCGTTCCGCTGTCATATTGTAGCCGAAAAAGTCTGCTATACCGTAAACCATTGAATCTTCTCCTCACCAACCGGACTCTCCGAAACTTATACCGGTATAATAATGGCTCAGTATCTTGCGGTAGTTCCAGCCTTCATTTACCGCGTAAAAGTGCGCGCCGTATTGACTCATGCCGACCCCGTGTCCGTATCCGCTTGTCACTATAGTAAATACTTCGGTTTCCTGGTCATAATCCAGGGTGAAAGCGGCTGAACGGATAAACACGCAGTTCGCTCTGAAACGCGAACCCGTAGTGGAATATTGTCCGTCTATGGACATGTTTCCGACATATCCGCCGGAAGTGTAGTCTAATATCCGCAGCCAGTTTTCAGCGTCGTCAGACAGGGATATCTCATACCAGTTTTCGAGAATTTTTTTCATCTCGCCCTTTGTCCAGGTATAGGTTCGGTTATAACCGCTTGCCTGATTGTCATATTTGCTTTCGACCGAAACGAGATAGGGAAGACTCTGTACCCACACCTCGTCACAGGCGTTGCTTCGCAGCGCCATGGATGAGCAGTAAGGGGAATATATAAAATTCCCGTTATAGAACATTGCCGTATCAATGACTTCCGCAACGCAGTTTTTTACGGTAGAAGACGCGTTTTGCAGCGCCACCGTAGGCGCGGACGAGGTGCGGTAGGAATATTTCAGGTAGGTGATGGTCGCGACTGCCTGAGCTTTTATCGCTTCGGGATGAAAGGATGATCCCACCTCCGCTTCCACTATCATGCTGATTATCTCAAGCGGAGTACCTGATATTTTTTTTCCGGTACTCGCGCTGGTCACGGTTATTTTCCCGTCCGCCGGGGGATCCGCCGGAGGCTGCACAGGCTGACCGGAACCGCCGCCCGGTCCGCTCAGTCCCGTCCCTTCGCCTGTGTCGACCGGCGCACCTATAGCTTCTTCCGCTTGCTCGCTGTCAACGCTTACGACGTCGGGGTCAGGATGTTCGTTTTCATCATCTTTTTGTGTTTTTTCTTCCTGTTCCGGAGCGTTTATATCTCCCGAAAGCAGCCATTCAAGCCACTTTTCATATTCGGCTCCGCTGTCAACAACAGGTAAAGCTCCGTTTATCTCATACCATTTCTCAGGGTATACAACACCGGTGTTACGCTCAATTTCGCCGTCATCACTTAATGGGTCTTCGTCAATACGCAGCTGGCGCGCGACAATGACAAGTTTTGCTCCACGCCATTCTCCGGCGTCCGACACAAGCGTAATAAACCTGTCTCCAAAAGAAATATTGACCGGAGTAATAAAAATGCTTCGCATTTTAACATTAACGGCAAAATCAGCAAACTCATCATAATCCGCAAATGTAAAATACCTGTTATAGAGTTGTGATTCCCGGTCAATATCCGAAGAATCCTCATAGTAAACGGATATTATCCTATATTCACCGACCGCTTGATAAAGCCGTTCGAAACTCAGCCGAGGGTAGGACTTAATGAATTCAAGCTCTGTATAACCATGAGCGAAACCCGCCTGTTCTTCCCCGAGCCCGCTTGCGTATATAACCGTATTGGCAAGTTCTTTGGACCAAAGATCGACGCGCGAATCAACAAACATACATCCCGCGGGATTCCCGTCCTTGTTGTAGTCATGAGTCGTGTAGAAACTGTCGTTATCAGTCTGAAGGACTACTCCTCCGCCGTCCCGGTCTTTAACAGACAGCCAGCCGACCGTATCGGGGTTGATGGCGGCGATTTCCATAAGACCTTTCGCTTTCACGGGCTGTTCGCCGGTCATCAGATAATCGACCTTCACCCTGTCAAAATAAGCGGGAGCAGCGGCGACACTTTTAGTCCCGGTGTGGAAAAAAGAAAGGTAGAAGGCCGCGGCTGAAGCTAAAACCGCTACTATTGAGAGTATCGTTTTTTTACCCGCGCCGGACGCCTGGTTTTTTTTTCGTATTCTTGCAATATCAGCAATTTCTTTATGCTTAAAACTATACGCGTCCTCTATAGGAAGTCTGTCGAGTATACGGCGCACCATATCCAAAGAATTTTTGACCGCAAGCGTTCTTACGTATTCCCGCCCCCTCCGCTCGCCGAAATGAAATTCTTTCACTATGACCCTGTCTGAGTCGGCCACAGCAATATAAACAAGCCCTATTTCCTTGTCGGGATATTCACCCCGCGTCGGACCTGCCTGGCCGGTTATTCCCACGCCTATATCCGCTCGCCCTTCATGATAAGCTCCTTTTGCCATTTCCGCCGCAGTTTCGGAACTTATTGCCGTGTATTTACTTATTATCACCCTGTCAACATCGAGGTCTCTCTTCTTTACCCAGTCGGCATAACTGGATATGCCGAATTCAAAAACCTCAGATGCTCCCGGTACCGCCGTCAACTCGGCTGCTAATAGCCCTCCGGTACAGCTCTCGGCTAACGCAATATGCTTTTTTCCGCTTTTGAGTTTGTTTACCACCGTTTCGGCGAGTGAATTTTCACTATCGCTGTACACAAAACTTCCTACGCGTCTTCTTATATCATCAGCGTGCCTTTCCGCAAGGGTTTTCGCTTGTTCGACGGTTTTTGCCTTGGCGGTTATTCGAACTTCAACCTCGCCTGTCTTCGCGTAACAAGCGGCTAAGGGGTTATCTTGATATAAAAGATCCTTTATTGCAACTTCCAGAGCTGACTCGCCTATTCCGAAAATATGCAGCGTAATGTAATAATTACTCGAATCGGTAAATCTTTCGAGACGCGGACGCACCTGTTCATAAAACAGCGGCTCGAGTTCCCGCGGAGGCCCCGGCAGCAGCACCATCGCCTGATTTCCCTGTCTTACATATATCCCCGGCGCCGTTCCGTTTTCGTTTTTTAAGACCTCGCCGCCTTCAATCGCCAACGCCTGTTTTAGATTGTTTTCTGTCATGGTCACCCCGCGCGAAGCGAACCACGCCTGCATACTCCGGGCTGTTTCCTCGTGAAGGAACAGTTTTCTGCCAATAGCTTTTGCGACTGTTTCTTTGGTCATATCGTCTTTCGTCGGTCCGAGTCCTCCGATAAAAATCGTCAGATGACTCCTTGATATCGCCGTTTTAATCGCCTGGAGAAGGTCATGCTCGTCATCGCCTACCGTTACCTGATGGCGAATCGAAAATCCGAGTTCAGAAAGACGCGCCGCTAAAAACGCGCCGTTGGTATTGACGATGTCACCTCTTAGAACTTCTTCTCCGACAGAAATAATCTCGGCTCTCATATCATCACCTCGCAGGGTTATTTGAATCAAAAAAGTGCATGACCTCTACCTGAGCGTTTAAAACAGCCTCCGACTCTAAGGATAAGTATCCGTACTTTTGCTCCGCATTTAATATTTCGTTTATCTCGGGTTTTATTTTCGGATGTTTCGGGGTGAATACCGTACAGCAATCCTCAAACGGAAGTATTGAAATATCATATGTCCCGATTTTTCTCGCGGTTTCGGTTATTTCAGCTTTATCCATTCCTATCAGCGGACGGAAAACCGGCATTTCAACCGCCCGGTCGGTACAACATACAGCGTCAAGTGTTTGTGACGCGACCTGCGCCAAGCTTTCTCCGGTTATAAGCGCCTTGCATGTTTCTTTGACTGATATTATTTGCGCAATACGCATCATCGAACGCCGCATGAGTACGGTTAAGAGCTGTTCGGGACAGTTTCGCAGCATCTCGGTCTGAATATCGGTGAACGGGACACAAAAAAGCGGAATATTTCCCGCATAAAGACTTAATCTGCGGGCAAGTTCTCTGACCTTATCCAACGCCTGTTCTCCGGTATATGGGGGAGACATAAAGTGAATGCCGACGATATCCATACCTCGTTTTGCCATCATATACGCCGCGACCGGAGAGTCGATTCCTCCCGATAACAGCGCCGCCGCCCTCCCGCTTGTTCCTGTAGGCATTCCTCCTGCTGCTTTTACGCTTCCTTTGTGGATGTATGCCGCGTAATCGCGGATTTCAATGACAACCTCGCAATCAGGGTTTTTCATCGAAGCGGAAAGATGAGGGTATTTATCGGCAATTTGTCTGCCGACGGCTGCCGCCGCCTCCATCGAAGTCATGGAAAAACTTTTATCCGATCGTTTGCAGGAAACCTTAAAGGTTTCGGCGGACTCCAACACTTGTTTTAGGTACTCACAGGCGTCATTCGAGATGATATCAATATTTTTTTGCGTAGCCAGCGCTCTTGACGCCGCCGCTAATCCGAATATCCTAAGACAGAGTTCGAACGCTTTTTCAATATCCGATAGGTCTGACTCCGGTTCTATATACACCGTCGACTGAGCTTTATATACCTTAAACTCTCCCGCGAGCGCGACGCGTTTTCTGATGGTTCTTAATAGTCTTGTCTCAAAAGAAGGACGATTCAGTCCTTTTAACGCCAGCTCACCGTATTTCACGAGTATAACTTCTTTCATGACACAGCCTGCCGTTTATCATTTTTATGAATAAGTCTTTTCTTAGCCCTCTCTAATAGTTCCCTCAACAAATCGATATCCTCTTTTTTGTTGTTTTTTGAGAAACTTATTCTTATGGATGAATCCACCCTGTCCGTATCAAGTCCCATAGAAACAAGAGTATGGCTCGCCGCTCCTTTTGAACAGGTCGACCCGCTTGACACCATTATTCCTTCGTCGTCTAAAAATCTCAGCAGCGTTTCGGACCGGTACCCCGGCAACGAAATATTCAGGATAAACACCGACGCGTCCTCCGGTGAGTTAATAATAACACCGTCTATCAACGACAATTTATCCCTCGCATAGGAATTCAGCGACTCAGCTTGTGAAAACGACTCTTTTGTGTCAAAGACCACGGCAGCCTTCGCGAAAGCTGCGGCATACGCTGCGTTTTCAGTACCGCTTCTTAGACCTCTTTCCTGTCCGCCTCCGAAAATAACCGGTTTGATGTTGAACCCTTTTCTCACAAACAACGCTCCGATTCCTTTCGGTCCGTGTATCTTGTGAGCTGAAATCGCGGCAGTGTCGATTCCGCACTGTTTGAGATTTACCGGATACTTCATAAAACCCTGAACCATGTCGCTGTGGAAAGCGGTTCTTTGATTGATTTCCTTTACTCTGCCTGACAGGTCGCCGACATTTATTACTGCCCCCGTTTCGTTGTTGACCTGCATAACCGCAACGAGCGCCGTCCTGCTGTTGACTTTGGAAAGTATATCATTTGTTTCTACTTTTCCGCAGTGCGCGGGATCAACCGTATGTACGGTAAATCCTTCTTCCTTTAGCGACAACGCAGTCGCGTAAATACTCGAATGTTCATAGCCTGTTATGATTATCTCATTGCCGAAATTAGCCCTCGCCCTCGCGGCGCCTAAAACCGCTATATTGTTAGCTTCGGTCCCGGTCGCCGTGAAATACAGTTCTTGCGAATCGCAGCCGAACACGCCGGCGATCGTCCCGCGCGCCTGTTCAATGGTTTTACGGGCTTTAAGCCCCTCGCGGTAGAGCGCCGACGGGTTTGCGTAGCTCTCCGACAGCTCCTGTTTTATTATTTCAAGAACGGCGTCGTCGGGTATTGTTGTTGCCGCGTTATCAAGATAGACCAATTATCTCACCTGTTATAAAGTGTCTTTAAACAATATTCCCCCATTTTGCATAGATTATACATCACATTTTTCAACTATTCAACAAAACGAAATCAGCTCACTTAGTACAGCGCGTTTTTTATCAGTTGATATATTTCGGCCAGCCCAATAAAGGTATCTGATATTTCCCGGCATAGTTCTGCGCTGAAAACCGATTCGTTTATTCCGCGGTTAACGCCGATATATAAACTCCTTCTGTTTAAGAAATCATTAAGAGTTCTATCTTTTATTCCGGCATAACGATCCTTCGCGTACTTTTCGCCTATAAAAGCCGCATTTGTTTTTTCTGTTCTTTTAAGCGTTTCAGCAGATATCCGGATGTTTTTAACAAGATATTCCCGTATACGATCCATTCCGGCGCTTGTTTGGTTGTATATTCTTATCCCGTATGAATAATTTTCGCTGCCCATGTCAAAATACAACCCTAATATATCGGTCTTTGAAAAAGGCTCCCGGAACCGTATATAAATATATTCTTTAAGCGGTCTGTTTCTCGAAAACCTCATGTCACTGTACATGGAAGACACACATTTCGCGGGTTTTATGACAACCGTTTCACTAACCGCCAAAACGGATGGTATAAGGGCGTTAAAAAGCCGGATCTGCGGCGCGGTGATCAATCGCTTAAATTCCGATTTGTTTTTTTCGAGCATATCAACCGTATTGTTGATATGCAAAAAGAAAAGGAAGTTAATAAAATCCTTTGGAAATCCGTTGAATTTATTTTCATCATTAAGCTGATTCATTTTTCCTCATAACCCAAAACTAATACTAAATGTGTCTTTTGTTATCGATTCTATAATCCCAATTGTTATTATGTTATCTTATTATACTAACAGTATTGTCTATCAAACTCTCAATCTTTTCGCTGTCCGGCGTCACATAGGCGGTTTTGTAGTTGCTATATATAACCATTCCTGCTTTTTGTCCGGGTGCTTTTTTGACGTTTTTGATTTCGGTGTAATCAACCGCAACCTGTTCTCCCCTGCGAAACACGCTGTGATATGCCGCGATAGCGGCCGCTTCGGTCATGGTTTCTCCGCTGACCTGTTTACCTTCGGTCAATATTACCGTATGACTTCCGGCGCCGTTTTTTGCGTGGAACCATAAATCATTTTTTGACGCTTCGCGAAGCGTTAATTTATCATTTGCGCCGTTGTTTCGTCCGGCAACAATAGAGAATCCGTCAGACGAGATATATCGATAGTAATCGTTGATTTTCTTCTGTTTGCTCTTGGGTTCTTTGTAAGCTTTGAGATATCCGGAATCCTTGAGTTCCTTGCGGATGGCAAGAAACTCCTGTTCGGTTTGCGCTGTTTCCACTTCGTATTTTACCGATTCAAGGTATTCGATTTCCTTTTTTCCTTCGTCAAGCAGCTCTCCCAATATCTTTCGCGCCGTCGTCAGTTTTCTGTAGTCGCGGTAATACTTTTGGGCGTTCTGAACCGGCGTTTTTTGCGGATCCAGCGGTATGGTGATTGTTTGTCCGGAATAATAATCTGTTACCTGCGTTTGTTTAATGCCTTTCGTTAGCTGTCCGAGATATGCCGTCAGCAGTTCGCCGTAAAGCTTTGCTTTATCGGCTTTTTCGGTTGAGTTAAGTTCCTGTTCGCGCGAAGTCTGTCTGCGCAGGGTTCTCTCATAAATAGTATTTACCTGTCGTTTTAAGTCGGCTGATCTTGCTCTCATCAGCTCGGCGTGTTCCCTCTTAGAATAATAACGGTCAAGGAGTTCGGATACGCTGCCATAATACTCGGTTCGCAGACCTCTATACTGCGTAAGCGGTATATATGAAAACTCGACCGGCTTATCCCCTTCATACACTATCGAATAGGTAACTTGTTTATTCCCGGCGGCGAGTTTAACCGCATTCAACCCTTTAAATAATCTGTTTTCCGCTTGTTTTTCCAAAACATCAGCGTCGGAGTCGTTCGGCGACGATAAAAAGGCTATCTCCCGGCAGACTGCCGGTCCTATCCCCGCCAGGCTTTCAAGTATCGCCGAAGACAGCGGCAGACTTTTTGTTTTTATCTTTTCAATAAGTCTTTCGGTTTCGCAGGATAAAACCGATAGTTTGTTTTGCGCCGGCGGCGGTTGGAACTCCGCTCCGGGAAAAATCCGTCTCGCGTCGAGTTTTTCTGAATCTATATGTTTAAGCGCGTCAATTATTCTGTTCTCCTGATTTATGAGGATTATATTGGAATAACGGCCCATCAGTTCTATCGAGACGCTTAGCGTTACCTTGTCTCCCATATCGCTCACGGCGTCAAAATCCAACAAAAGCATCCTTTCGGCGTCCAGCGTGCGAAGTCCTCTCACCTTTGCCGACTGCAGATATTTACGAAGCAGCATGCAAAACGCCGGAGGGTTCTGCGGATTGTCATATTCCGCTTCTGTAAAGTGAACTCTTGACATACCCGAACGCGCGGATATCAAAAGACGCTTTGTTCCTTTTTCATTTCTGACATTCAGTATCACCGTATCCCGCGCGGGCATATATATCCTATCGACTCTCGCGCCGGTAAGATGTTCCTCTATTTCTTTGGCAGCCAAAGCTATCATCACCGCGTCAAGCGCCATAATCACATCCTTATAGGTTTACCTCAAAAGATTTCCGGTTGTTTTCGTTCTGCTTGGTCGAGATAAGCGAGTATTTTAGCGGCGTCGTTTCGTTTTTTACCCGCTGCGGACGACCCGGAACCCTGTGTACAGGCAAGCAGCTTCTCATTTCTCTGCCGTACCGTTCTGAGGTATTCGCTTTTGTTTCCCGGGGATTCCATTATTTTTCCTGTCCAGGCGAACTCCGGTGTCAATGTCTTTTTGACTCCGCAATACCCGGCCTTAATAATTGTATACGCATGACCGGCCTCAAAAACCGCGCTTTCGGTTAGAATCTCAAAGCCTTCCTCATACAAGAAACGACGAATCTGCGGATGTTTCGAACTCGGAACCAGTATTATATGTTTTCCGGGATTTTTCAGCCAGTCCGTATCTGTTATTATTCCTTTAATAGTATCAAATCCCAACCCCGCTATAACAATGTCGTCTGCGTCTTCGGGTTTTAATCCGGTCAGTCCGTCGGCGAGTATGGTTTGTGTTTTATGCCGGATTTTTAAGCGGGAAAATAAATCCGCCGCCTTTTTGAGCGACGGTTCGCTTATGTCAGAGGCATAAACAAATTCACACCTTCCGGTGAGAATCATCCAGGCGGCGAGTTTTCCGTGGTCACATCCGACGTCTGCCGCTCTGCACCCTTCCCGCACCGCTAAAGCCGTTACGGTCAGCCGCCGGGATAGTTTAAACGGATTATTTTCCCTCAAAATAGGCGTTAAGTTTTTCTACCAAAGCATCAGCGTCAACGCCGTGCACAGTGCTTGCCATCTCGATTGATTCCCCTCGTGATGCAGGACATCCAAGACAATGCATACCTATGTCCATGAAGTATTTAGCGGCGCCAATGTCGTTGTCGAGTACCTCTCCGATTATTGTATCTTTAGTTATCGTCATAATATTGTCTCCTTTGGTTTTTACAGCCAACTGCATATTATTATACATATTTTTGTGCGAATGTAAAACCGTCGCCGCAAAGCAGTTATGCACCGGAAAAAACATCCTTCGCCGGAATAGGCGAAGGAGTTTATTATATAGTTGTTTATTCGGCGGCTTCGGCTTCTCTCATTTTTGCGAAACAGTCGCTGCAGTATACAGGACGGTCTTCACGGGGCTGAAACGGAATTTTTGCTTCTCCTCCGCAAGCGGCGCACACGGCTGTGTACATTTCGCGCGGAGCGCGTCCGGAACTTTTGCGGGCGTCACGGCAGGATTTACATCTTTGAGGTTGGTTTTCAAATCCGCGAGAGGCATAAAACTCCTGCTCTCCGGCTGTGAAAACGAACTCATTGCCGCAGTCTCTGCACACAAGGGTTTTGTCTTCGTACATGCTTTGAGTCTCCTTAGTGGAAAGATAATTTTGCCCGCGGACGGAATTGAACCATCATCTTTGCGAATACAATGCTCTGCCATTTGAGCTACATAGGGCGTATAAAAGCCTAAAGGAGGCGGATTATCACAAATTTTTCATTTCAGCTTTCTTCTTGCCCTCTGCAACGCGTTGTCAACCGATTTCGGGGAGGATGACAGCAGTTCTGATATAGCGAGATAGCTGTATCCGTCGAGATATAAAGCAAGTACCTTTTTTTCAAAAGACGACAGATTCTCCCTGATATTGTTTTGTATGTTTTTTATCTCTTCACGGATTATCACAAGGTTTTCCGGGGAAGATGAGTCCGGGGTATACAGCGGCTGTTCTGTGTCGTCAAAAATAGAAATGTAGTTATTCAGAGGTTGGTTCTTTTTTCTCGCGTCAGCGCGCAGAGCGGATAGTATCCGGTTGTCTATACAGGTTATCGCAAATGTTTCGAATGCCGCGCCTTTTGTTTCGTCAAACCTGTCAATAGCGTTCAGCAGACCGATCAGCCCTTCCTGAACCAGGTCTTCGTAAGCTAAACCGACACTTTTAATACGCGACGCCCGCTTTTTTATATAAGGCATGAACGTTTTTACAAATGAGGACGCGGTTTCCTTATTCGGTTTGGCTTGATATAAACCCAATTCCGCACCACTATCTAAGTAACAACATAGCTGTTAAATAATAAAGCATATAGAAATTTTTGTCAAGATATTTAGAATTATTCAAAATAGTCATTATTTATTTGTAATTATTGCCTATACCGATCATAAAGAAATCCGTAATATCCGATAACCTATTTGCCGCGCCGGTTTGCATAACCTATTATAATATTTCTGCTCAATCAACCGCAGGCATAGTTTGTAATCTTCTTCTTTTTTCTATTCGGGTCGCCAAACCGAGAAGCGCGAGGCATAGTAAAAACAGAGTGAATGTCAGAAGAAACGGAAGACGGGCGTCCGTCTCGGACAGAACGCCTCCGATAAATCCGAACGGGGTGGAAATAAGCAGAAGAATTACAGCTACGAGCGCGTTTACTATCGAGCGGTCTTCGTTATCTATGGTATTTGCCGCTAAAGCATCGATTCGCGGCGTGGCAATTGCGGTTCCGAATGATATGAATATAGCGCTGACTATCAGCAGCGGATAGTTCTGCGACGCGGGTGCAAGCAGCAGAATAATCGTTGCAGCTACATGAGAACATATTCCCATCGCTATTGGCCACCGCTTTGTGATACGCGCTAATAGCGGAGTGACAAATAACTGGACCATCAGCATTACAGCCGCAGTCAGGATATGAAACAGTGACATTACAGAGGCGGGAAACCCGAGGCGCTCGGTGACAAGCACAGCCAAAAATGTATTTCTCAGTGTCAGCTGAATAAAGTTAAGCGCACGCATTAAAAGGATAACTATCAGCAAACGATCCCTCGCAATACGTTTCAAAGGCTCGCGATAGCTTTTAAACGCCTCTCTAAGCCCGACCCCTTTCATATCCTTTTTCTTTTCAATGCCGACAGAGGTCTCGGCTGTAAAAAAATGCCGGATTATAAACAATGCCATCATAGATATAAACCCAAAGGATATCATTACCCTCATAGCCGGAACCAACGTCAGTCTGTTTATGAGCATACCGCCAATGGGAGCTAAAAATCCGGCTGCTATTCCCGCCATTTGAAGGAAGTTGAATATATGTACGCGTATACCCGGTTTGCTGTCTTCAAGCATGAGACACATCCAGCTGTTGTTAACAACATAACCGAATGAGTTGATTAGCGTAGCAGCAATAAACAATAAGAGATTTCTTGAAAACAACCATACTATCTGGGTTATTCCCCAACCTATAACGTCAAAGATAAGCGAGGTGTTTTTTCTGCCGTATTTATCGGTTAGAAACGCGCCCATGAGCGCGAAAATTATACATGACATCAGGTTTAATGAAGTTATCATCCCAACCTGTTTTTTTGTTATTCCGAATTCAAGCATGTAAAGAGTCATGTACCCGAAGTACATGGTGTGCGGTATGGTAAACAACGGCTCAAGAAAAACACAGGTACGTGCATTGCCTGTAATGCTTGCCGCAGCTTTTCCAATTATTCTCAACGGGTTTCTTGTTTGTTCTTCTATTGCCGGAACCTCCTTTATTGTTGCGAAAAAACTCGCGCGGCTTAAGCTGTTTCTGTTTCAGATGGCATCGGGATCAAAGTTCATTCCCAGTAAACGGCGCTCTATTTTTTCCGCGATCCCGGTATCCATAGAGTCGGTGTAGACTTTGATTTCAGAAATAATACCGTGATCTACATTGAGACATATTTCTGCGTTTCCCCATTCGTACCGGCGTTCGGCGGTGTATTCAAAATCAACGGCTTTACCATAATTCCAGTCATCCGACGCGTTTCTTTTATACAGACGATCTATGACAAGCTGATCTTGTTCGCTAAACAGATACTCTGTATATCCATTAGCGGAGCGCTTAAACTCCGCAGCAAGACTATCAACGGTTATCTCCGGCGCATACTCAGAAAGATTGCATACCCGGCTCCGCACCGACTCAACCCCGTGCATCTCAAGTTTCGATATCCGGGGAGTCAGATACTTTTCGAGTGCCGAAAGATCCGAATCCGCTAACAATGTCCCGTGCCGCATACGGCTGCAGCCTTTTATCCGCCAGGCATTACCGGAAAATTTTCTTCCCTCAACGCAAAGATCATTGCGCCCTGCAGGCTGAGCGTTGATGCCGAGGTTTCTGAGAACCGATAGCAACATTTCATCTTCACGTTCCGAATCATATCTTCCCGTGCTCGAAATAAAGGAAAAGTTCAGATTGCCCGTATCGTGGTAAACCGCTCCGCCTCCCGACATACGCCTAACTAACTGTACGCCGTCACGTTTCATCGATATAATATCACATTCCTTCCACGGATTCTGATTACGTCCTATTATAACCGCTTTGCGGTTTACATATAGCATCAGAATAAACCCGTCCGACTCAATCGAATCCAACATAAATTCTTCAACTGCGAGATTCATTCGGGCGTCGGTATTTAGGGAATAATAAAATAAATCAGTCATGATTACCGCGGTTCTTACGTAAGAATAAATATGCCTAATCGGTATTGTATCCGCCGGTTATACTATATATAAATCCGGGAAACGGAATCAGAGTACCGAAAGAACACAACACACACAATTATATCCGACATGAGGGCATTGTCAACCGTGCAAGGTTTTTGCCAACTATTTTCAAAAAGAGTATAATGTTATCCTGTTAAGTGGTTAGTGCTCGTTCTTGAGAAAACTGACGGGAGAATATTTATGGATACTTTGCTTAAGCTGCTTAATGACAACGCGAGACTTTCACTTGAAGAACTTGCGAGCCTTACCGGAACATCGGCTGAGCTTGTCGCAGAGAAAATGGACGAATATGAACGGGTCGGAATACTGTGTGGTTATAAAGCGGTTATCGACTGGGAAAAAGCGGGCAGTGACATGGTATCAAGCATTATTGAAGTCAGGATAACTCCGAAACGGAATTTCGGGTTTGATGAGTTCGCTGACGCTGTAGCGAAGTTTCCGGAAGTACAAAGCGTATATCTTATGTCCGGCGGTTATGATATTTCAGTCGAAGTGTTGGGTAAAACCTTCCGCGATATCGCCATGTTTGTTGCTAAAAGGTTATCACCTATGGATTCGGTTCTCTCAACGGCGACCTGTTTTGTACTGAAAAAATATAAAGAACGCGGCGTAGTACTATCAGAAATAAAACAAGACGAAAGGGGATTCATTGTCTAAAATGGACTACGAATCTTTAGTTTCGGATGTCGTGCTTTCTTTAGCTCCTTCGGGTATCCGGAAGTTTTTTGATATTGCTTCGAAGATGAGCGGATGCGTGTCGCTGGGAGTGGGAGAACCGGATTTTGTGACTCCGTGGATCATCCGTGAGGCGGGTATAGAGTCACTTGAGCGCGGCAGAACATGGTATACAGCAAACAACGGTATCGCCGAGTTGCGCAATGCTATCGGCGATTATCAAAAACGCCGCTTTAATGTCAATTATAACGCTGAAGATCAGATACTTGTCACCGTCGGCGGAAGTGAAGCTATTGATTTATGCTGCCGCACGGTAATTAATCCCGGCGATGAGGTAATCATACCTACTCCGTGTTTTGTTGCCTACGACGCTATCGCAAAAATAAGCGGAGCGAAGGTAGTTTCTATCGCCACCAAACCTGAAGATGGTTTCAGGCTCACGGCTAAGGACTTAAAAGAGGCAATAACCGGCAGAACTAAACTTCTGATTTTCCCGTTTCCCAGTAATCCGACCGGAGCGGTTATGCGGCGGGAGCATTTGGACGCTATAGCAGAGGTTTTAAAGGGAACGGATATTCTTGTACTTTCGGATGAGATTTACGCGGAGCTCACCTACGGCGACGAAAAGCATGTTTCCATTGCTTCCGTAAGCAAGGATATGTATGACCGGACGATTTTAGTCAGCGGTTTTTCCAAGGCTTTTGCCATGACCGGCTGGAGACTGGGTTACACATGCGGTCCTGCTGAGATTATCAGCCAGATGGTCAAAGTTCACCAATACGCGATTATGTGCGCCCCCACCATGGCGCAATATGCGGGTATCGTCGCCATGAGAGAATGCGACGGAGAGGTCGAAGAAATGGTTGCTGAATATTCCATACGCCGCAGACTTCTTACGGATAATTTTAATCGTATGGGGCTTACCTGTTTTGAACCCTTAGGCGCTTTTTATGTGTTCCCTTCTATCAGATCGACAGGATTGACCTCACAGGAGTTCTGCGAGAGGCTGCTTAGCAGTAAAAAGGTTGCGCTTGTTCCGGGCAATGCTTTCGGGCATAACGGTGAAGGTCATGTCCGCGTGAGCTACTCCTACTCCGTTTCGCATCTGTCGCAAGCGCTGTCAAGAATTGAAGCATTTTTAGCGGAAGAGAGATTTATGCCATGAATAATACTGTCTACCTGAAAAAAGTAACCTCTTATAATTCCGATGCGGTTGAAGCCGCTGTGGAAGATATCCTTTTACAATGTGATATAGACCGGCTTCTGATCGGAAAAGAAAAGGTTCTGATCAAACCAAATCTTTTAATGAAAGCGGCGCCGGACGAGGCTGTGACCACACATCCAGCGGTAATAAAAGCAGTTATCGAATCACTTAAAAAACGAGATATAAAGAATATAATTATAGCTGACAGTCCCGGTTTGCCCTATTCAAAATCATCACTGAAATCCTCCTACAGCAGCTGCGGTTACTCGGATATTGAACAACCGGGAATTGCCGAGTTGAACTTTGATACCACCAGCGGCGAGGCGGCTATAAGCGGAGAACATCTGAAAAGCATTGAGATTATTACACCCGTTCTAAACGCCGACCTGATAAT
>Ga0082212_10006522_pt1 | contig 15660 bp, 12 predicted proteins | sample TergutNt197P3_FD_71548 | JGI IMG/M metagenome (GOLD analysis project Ga0082212, IMG submission 71548) | Neocapritermes taracua P3 segment gut microbial communities from Petit-Saut dam, French Guiana - Nt197 P3 | ecosystem: Host-associated > Arthropoda: Insects > Digestive system > Gut ...
TAGCAACAGTAACCTTCCTCCTTCCGAGTGTTTCAAAGTAAACGCTGTATTGACTTTGATAAATTATCGTGCCAGTCTTATCATTATACATTTCCGTCAAAAACAAAAAAAAAAAATGCTCTAAAATTATTCATTTCTAACACAGCCCTCCCCCCCCCTTCTTTTTTCAGCATACTACCCCCGTACAACCCCCCGCGCCCGGCCGGATAGTTAGGGGCGCACGCCACCTGACCCAATCCGGTCTTACCGGCATTCCCGAGGGTTTCAAAACAATGCAGGCATGATATACACCTGCGGATTTCACCAACCCTGCCGGACTTTGCCTTGACCCCCCATTCGGGGTCGGTGAGGAATTGCCTTGCGGAGCCCACGAAATCAAGCTTGCCTTCGCTTAGGATCTTCTCGGCGTAATCCGGGTTGCGGATGACTGAAACTGCTATGACCGGGACAGACACAGCTTTCTTTATCGCCTCCGCGTTGCCGATTTTCCATCCTTCGTCAAAACTGACAGGTTCCCATATCGTGTTTATTGTATCGAAGTTGCCGTTACTGACGTCGATGGCGTCCACGCCCAACTCGTCAAGGTACTTTGCTATTCTGACCCCATCAGCCAGTTGGATGCCCTGACCCGGTCTCCCGGCGTAACCCATATACTCGTCGGCAGATATGCGGATGATGACAGGGAAATCATTCCCGCAGGCGACCCGGACAGACTCATATACCTCCTTGGCAAAGCGCATCCTGTTCTCAAACGATCCTCCGTAATCGTCAGTGCGATGGTTTGTGTACGGACTCAAAAACTGGCATACCAGGTAACCGTGCGCCCCATGGATCTCCACAGCGTCAAATCCGGCTTCTTTCAATCTCCTTGCCGCCGCCCCGTACTTTACGACTACCTCATCTATCTCCGCTTTGCTCATTTCGTGCGTCGGGTTGAACGGCCCCTTAAAATCCAACACGCTTGGCACGGGCATGCTCGGGACGCCGTTTTCCCTGGCGGGGCCGTGGCGCCCCGGATGGTTTATTTGCGCCGCAATAAGGGATCCTTCCGCATGAATAGCGTCCGCGAGCTTTTTCAAGCCGGGTATCTTATCGTCCTCGCCTGCGGATATCTGCTTAAGATTGCTTTTTGCATGCGCGTAGTCTATCGTCGTGCTCTCCACTATCACAAGACCAACGCCGCCCCTGGCGCGGGCTCTGTAAAACTCGACGTCAACGTCGGAAACAACCCCGCCCAACTCTGCCATATAGTTCCCCATAGGAACCATGACCAACCGATTTGCTACCTTCAAAGATCCGATCGACATTTCCGAAAAAAGTGTTTTATACAATAACCATTCCCCATTCGATGTTTATGTTTGCAGTTAAGCCCGGGATATTGCGGGGTATAGCGAACTCGCTTCGCTTTGTGAACCGGCGGGGGGGTCCTCCCGGGCTTAGGTTGAACCCTCACGGTTTACGCACCAATCAGAATGTTTTATGATCCCATATTTTCCCTATAATATCGCGATAGGACTCGACGCTCATCCTCGCAGGGCCGTGATCCCAGAATATGTTGTGCTCAATCGCGCCTTCGGCGCAGGCGACCGCGTCTTCACGCGATATGCCGTACTCCTGTAAAGTCTTTGCGCCGCAATACCGGTAAAGGCTTTCCAACTCATTTGCGACTGCGTCGTAAATCTCCTTTGTCTCCGCGCCGGGCCGCAACTCGATTCCCATTGCCTCCGCCAGGTCGTAGCCATGCTTAATATCCGCGCGGATTGCATGTTTAGCGACCTCAGCGCCTGTTATCGCGCAGCAGTACCCGTGCGGAAGGTTGAATACAGCCCCGATCTCATGCGCTATAGCATGGCCAATATGCACGCTTGTGTTATTGAAAGCGATTCCCGCAAGGTTGCTTGCGAACGCCATGTTTGCGCGCGCTTCCTTATCGGCGCCATTGTCATAGCATTTACGCAGGTTATTGACAATCAGCTTAATAGCATGAAGCGCGAGCAACTTTCCAAAGGGGTTTAGATTAAACGCCGTACTCGCCTCGATAGCGTGTGATAGGCAGTCAAATCCGCTTGCGGCGGTAGTCTGCTTTGGTGTGCTCATAGTCAGGTCGGGATCGAAAATCGCTACGTCCCCGCTGCATAGGATAGCATCCTTTGCATGGGTCTTGTGGTCTGAGAGGACTGCTATGCGCGAGACCTCGCTCCCCGTCCCGGATGCAGTCGGCGCAATAATCAGAGGAATCCTGTCAGCACGGATCATACCATTGGCCAGCGAGAAGTCCAGGGCATTCCTTCCCGGGTTTGCAAGCAGTACCGAAACGACCTTCGCAACATCCTGGGGGCTTCCGCCGCCAATCCCCAGCACGCAGTCGGCCCCAAACTCCTTTGCCGCTTCAGCGGCCGCCTCGCACGCGTCGTCCAACGGGTCGGGTTTGACGTCGTTGTACAACATGTACTCCATCCCCGCCTCCTTTATCGCATTCAAAGCGGAGTCAATCAGCCCCGAGCGCGAAATGTTCGGCCCCGACACCACAAATGCCTTGGTCCCACCCATCATTTTTAGCCGCTCGCCAACGCACAATATCGATCCGGGCCCGAAAATGATTGGGCATTCCAAGCCATACTCAAAATTCCTAAGCATTAATAACCATGCCTTTCTGTGGCATATAACCACATGATTAATATCTATAATTCTACTCGCAACGTTCTTTCTACAAGCCCTGGGCCCTAGGCCCCAGCCCCTTGCCCCTAGGCGTTAAGCCCCAGCCCTTGGGTCCTGGACCTTAATTCGCCAGCGAGTATCCGCCATCTATGCACAAAACCGCACCGGTCATTTGCTCGCTTGCTTCCGCCGCGAGGTAGATAGCCAGCGCCCCGATCTCAGCAGGGTGGCCCTGACGCCCGGTGGGTGTATACTCGTCAATCCAGAGTTTCAATAGATGCATCGAATCAGGCGGCGTGATGCCGCTCTCGAAATATCCGGGGGCTATCGCGTTTACCCGGATCTTATACGGCGCCCATTCCCATGCCAGCATTTTCGTCATATGGCATGCGCCGGCTTTAGCCGTTGAGTACGCGACCATCTTCTGGGGCTTGTTGACCACAAACCCGGCGTTTGAGGTTATATTGACAATCGACCCCCCGCCGGTGTCCCTCATGCTTTTCGCGGCCATCGTCGACATCATAAAAACGGCTGTGAGGTCGAGGTCCAGCGTGAAGTGCCAGTCTGCGAAATTGTTGTCGATAAAGTCTATCGCATCTCCTCCGCGCCCCGCCCCGGCGTTATTGACCAGCGTATCGATCTTGCCAAAATCCGCAACGAAGCTATCGACGGCGTTTTGGCAGTCCTCCTGTTTCCTGTGATCCGCTTGGTAGTATTTGACAAAGCAACCCGGATACTTCCCGCCCATCTCGTCGATGACCTGCTGCGCCTTATCCGAATTGCGGCCGGTAAAGCCAACCCTTGCCCCGCATTCGAGGAATGCGTCCAGCATGCCTTTCCCCAAGCCTTGCGTACCGCCCGTGATGAGGATGTTCTTGCCTTTGACGCTATATGCGTCCTTCATTGACTTAATCATGAGAGTCCTCCTTAATCACTTTTGTTTTTCCTTGTCGGCTTCTTCCCAAATCTCATCCTCGCGCCAATCCCACTCCTTTTTGTTGAAGAATACGAGCGAATTTTGCTCATTGCTCTTCTCCAGCACGGAGTTCGGGAAATGGAGGTGCATACTGAAGAAGAACTCGCCATCGCTCTTGCACTTCTCAAGTTCATGCTCCGTCCACTTGATGTAGCGGCGCGTATACTCGAAGCAGGTGTTGTCGAAAGGCATACCGAAACGCATATGGCCGGGTATGACCACATCTGCGCCCATCGCCTCGAGCTTGTTAACTACCTCATACCACTCCTCGCGCTCCTCCTTCGTCACCTCGCAGGTGAACGGGTGCGCCTCGTTGAACAGTATGTCGGAACACATAAGCGTCTTAATGGACGGTACGTAAACCGCCGTGTTGTACTTGTAGTCGCCCATAAGCCGGGGTAGTATTTCGATCCTTTCGCCTTCCAGGAGGAAGTGGTCTTCGTATATTGGCTCGACTTCAAATGGGATCTCGCGCGGCGGGTAGTTGAGGTGGCCTACGAAGTTGACAATCGCATCCCATTTGTCGGACCACTGGGTAGTGATGATTTTCGCCTCCTCCGGCACAGCGATGACGCGGGCATTCGGGAATGCCTGCTTTAGCACGCACGCGCCAAAGAAATGATCGGGATGCGCATGGGAGAGATAAATCGTCTCCAGCTCAAGGTTTTCCTCGACAATCTCGGCGACGCAGCGGTACGCGTTGGCCTGGGTCCACTGCGCATCGAAAACCGCGCACTTTTCACTGCCCATGATTATGACGTTCGTGACCGCAAAGCCATCATCATTGGCGACACAGACCTTTGTGGCTAACTTGCCCGGGCCGTGCCTGTTCACGCGGACCTCCATGTGGGAGCTGTTTTCCCTGTACTCGTCGGATACAGTTATTTTGCCTTTGCTGTTTATTGGGATCCCATACGTGCTCATGGCGTCCCTGTACTCGTCAGCGGGGTTGAGTTTAAGCATTTCACACTCCTCCTATAAAAATATCAAATATATTAATATACCTTTGAAATTATACTCGTTTGCTACAGCGCCGGTCAAGCCTTTTCATCTACCCGCAGCCCTGGGTGTTATTGTGTTACAATTCGCGGTTAGCCGCGAACAGTATAATCATTGGTAATTATCGTAAATCGCCTCAATAACCGTGACCATAACTTCCGGGCTGACAGGGAACGGAGAAAGGACGACATACCAGTCGGCCATCGACGCCTCCCCGAGTGTGAGGCACTTCTCGCGGCTGCAGCCTGAAGCCTTAAGGGACGGGATGCCCAGCTTGCGTATGAGCTCCCTGATGAAGTCGGCCGCAGACTGCCCGTCCGGGGCGCCAAGGGCCAACCTTATGTCTTCGACCCGCGCCGGGACCTCCTTCTCAGAGAACGCCAGGACCTCCGGCAACGTCAGGGCGCAGGCGACCCCGTGCGCCAGGCCAAACTCAAGCCCAAGGGCATGGGCTATAGAGTGGCCGAAAATAACGCGGGACTCGTTAAATGCTAAGCCCGCGAAGTTACTGGCAAGCGAAAGCTCGGCGCGCGCTTCGATATCCGCGCCGTTTTTGTAAGCCTTCTCCACGTTTGACGCTATCCGTCGGATAGCGTCAAGTGCCAATAAATCCGATTTGGGGTTGGCAAGGCTTGATATGTAGGTTTCCACCGCGTGGCTTAAGGCATCCATCGCTGTATATGCCGTGACTTTTGGCGGCGCGGTCACACAAAGTTCCGGGTCAAGTATTGCCTGATCCGCAAGGCAAAGGACGCCAAGTTTTGAGTTGGTCTCCTCGTCATGGACGACGCCGACAGCCGTTACCTCGCTGCCTGTCCCGGAACAGGTCGGAATCAGTATCAGCGGCGCATGAGGTAAAAACTGCGGAGTCTTTATGACATAGTACTGGTTGACCGGGGGCGGGTTCTTGAGAAGCACGGCAAAACACTTGGATATATCCAGGCAACTCCCGCCGCCAAGCCCGACCACGCAATCCACGCCGTTTGCGCGCGCGTAAGCCCCGCCCTCGTCGACGTCGCTGCTTGGGACTTCAAAGCCCACCTTATCGTATGTTACGACTGCAATCCCGCTGTTTTCCAGTACGCCCTTCACCTTGTCGGCGATACCGGATTTACCAACGCCCTCGTCATAAACCAGGAACACTTTTGTTCCTCCGAGCTCCTTGACCTTTTCTCCCAGCTTCTCTACCACCCCGCATCCAAATTGTACAGGTGTTTTCTGCTGATACGGACTAAACGTAATTGTTCTGTCTGTCAGTTTCCTGATGCCTTTGCTCATTTTCCAAATCCCCTTTTCAGATTTTTTCAAACTTGCACTCATTATACTCCATGAGTATAATGAGTGCAACACCTTGATAACCACTGATTTTACATTTTACATTAGTGTTCCCTTTAGTCTTCGCCGTGTGCGCATCCGTCCCCGCACGACATCACCTTCACTAAATCGAACGCTTCTTCACCCGACCTCACCTTGTCTATGACGATCCTCGCATTTGCCAGCCCGGTGACGACAGCAACTCTCAGTTTGTTGCCGCCTATGGTCGTTTCACCGGACTTGATGCCATAGCTGCCATTGTTATCTCTGACCATGTCTGATACGGCTTTCAGAACGCCCGCTCCCGCGCCTCCTACGGTGGTGGATACGAAAGGCTCGTCAAATGCGCCTATGGCAAGCTCGCCCCACGCGATGTTCCTTTCTTCAATCATCAGGACCAGTTCCTGCGGATTCAGTACATAATCGACGTCCGGATTGCTACCGGTGGCGTGCTTTTCAAGGCGCGCCTCGTGTTTTTTTGCAGCGCACGGCATGACCGACACGACGACCAGATCTTCGCGCATGACGCCAATTTGGGACGCAAGCTTATCCTTGCATAGTGTGCCGAACATCTGCTGCGGGCTCTTGCAGGAAGACAGCGTACCGGGTAAATCGGGATAAAAAGCCCCGGCGAATGCGACCCACGCAGGGCAGGAAGATGTGAAAAACGGTCTCTTGGAGGTCTTCTCAAACTCTTTGCCCACTACAGCTTTTACGGCTTCGGATGAGAAATCAGTATCGTACACGCGGTCGAAACCCATCAGCCTGAGAGCTGTTACTACTTTTTCCGTACCATGGGCGTCAGACCCTTCACCGAACGCTTTACACATTTCTTTACAAGCGGCGGGGGCTATCTGCACAACAACGGTTTTTTGACTGTCATAAATAGCAGCCCATACGTCAGCGGCGCTTGGTTTCACCGTCAGGGCCCCAACCGGGCACGATTTCACGCATTGCCCGCAACTCACGCACTCCGTTTCCGCCAGGTTTCTATTAAACGCGGGCAGCACGCGCGCATGCGCGCCGCGATGCGTGAAATTCAGCGCGCGGACGGACTGCTTTTCATGGCACACACGCACGCAGTCGCCGCATAAAATACATTTGCTCATATCCCGTGCAATCGCGTCTGATGACGCGTCACCCGGTTCGATATGCGGCATATGTTTGAATCGCACCTCGGTCACAGCTAGATGCTTTGAAATCATTTGCAGGCGGCAACCGCCGTTTTTTGGGCATGTTGTGCATTCCTGATCGTGGCTTGCAAGCATCAGCTCCAGAATCATCTTACGCAGATCGCGCACCTGCTTCGTATTCGTCCGTACGACCATCCCGCTTTCCGGGTTCGTGGAACAAGCGGGTAGGATACCCCTGCCTTCGACCTCGACCATACACATTCTGCACGAGCCGAAAATGCTAAGTTCCGGATTATAGCAAAATGTCGGTAACTCAACGCCGGCTTTACGAATCAGTTCGAGCAGGTTTGGCTCGTCCCCAATCGGTACGCTTGTTTTATCAATTAAAACAGTTGGGCTGTCCATATCCACTCCCCCTCTCTACTCGATCGCTATTGCGTCGAATTTGCAGACGTCCTGGCAAACGCCGCATTTCGCGCACGCATCGCTATCAATCTTATAAGGTACGCCTTTCCTGCCGCTTATCGCATTGGTGGGGCATTGCTTCAAGCAAATACCGCAGGATTTGCACTTATCCGGCAATACTATATACGTCCGCAACGCTTCGCAGTTACCTGTCGGGCATTTTTTATCGACCACATGAGCCATATACTCATCGCGGAAGTACCTGAGCGTCGACAGCACCGGGTTCGGGGCTGTTTTGCCTAACGCGCACAGTGAGCTGGTTTTCACCCCGGCCGCTAAGGTCTCAAGCAACTCAAGCGTATAAAGCGTCGCTTTACCCTCCAGAATATCATCGAGCAACGAAAGCATCTGCCTGGTCCCTTCGCGGCAGGGGACGCACTTGCCGCACGACTCGTTTTGCGTAAACTGCATGAAATACCGCGCAATCTTGACCATGCACGTATTCTGGTTCATGACGACAAGCCCGCCGGAGCCCACCATGGCGCCCGCTGCCGCCAGATGGCTGTAGTCGAGCGGCATATCGATATGCTCCTGCGTCAGGCAACCGCCGGACGGTCCGCCTATCTGTACTGACTTAAAATCGACGCCGCACAGGTTTCCGCTGTCGTCCGTGACTCCGCCGCCGATTTCCCCGACAATCTCGCGCAATGTCGTGCCAAACGGCACTTCAATCAGCCCCGTATTGGCGACATGTCCTGTCAGCGCGAAAGTCTTCGTGCCTTTCGAGTCCTCGCTGCCCATTTCGGAGTAAGCTTTCGCGCCCATACGCATGATCATCGGGACCGTCGCGAGCGTCTCCACATTATTTATAGCCGTCGGCTTCCCGAACAAACCTTTTTGCGCGGGGAACGGAGGCCGCAAAGTCGGCATTCCCCGCTGGCCTTCAACGGACGCGATCAAAGCCGTCTCCTCGCCGCAGACGAACGCGCCCGCGCCTTCCATTATCGATATATCGAACCGTTTGCCGGATCCGAAAATGTCATCCCCAAGGATTCCGGCGTCTTTCGCAGCGGAAATCGCCAGCTTTAAGCGCTCAACGGCAAGGGGGTACTCCATACGGACATATATGACCCCCTCTGTCGCGAGAATCGCCTGGGCGGCAATGATCATACCCTCCAACACCGCGTGCGGGTTGCCTTCAAGGACGCACCTGTCCATGAACGCGCCGGGGTCGCCTTCATCGCCGTTGCAAATGACATACTTAATATCGCTGATCTCAGGGCGGGTCAAATCCCACTTGCGCCCGGTGGGGAAGCCCGCGCCCCCGCGCCCGCGGAGGCCCGACGCCAGTATCTCGTCGCATATCTCCTTGGCGTCCATATCAAAAACAGCCTTGCGTGCCATAAAATACCCGCCATGGGAAATGTAGTCGTCTATATTGTGTACGTCAAGCGATCCGGAAAGCCCCAACGTAAGCCGGTGCTGGCGCGCGTAGAACGGTATGTCCTCCACCTTCGGAATATGCTTTCCACTGGCAGGATGGATGAAAACAAGACGATCGACGACCTCTCCTTCAATAATCGTTTTGTCAATTATCTCATCGACGTCATCAGGCGTGACTTTCACATACAGTATGTGCTGCGGATAAACCGTGATTAGCGGCCCCATCTGGCAAAAACCCTGGCAACCGCTCATTGTCAAAGAGGTATCGGCGTCCTCCTCTTTTTCCATGGTGATTGCGACGTCAAGCCCGCGCGCCTTGACAGCTTCGACAAGATATTCATATACCTTCATTGCGCCACTGGCGACACAGCCTGTACCGGCGCACACGACGACACGGTGTTTATGGGACGCCAGAGCTTTTTCTTGGCGCTCTCTTCGCGCTTCAAGTGTTATGCCCTCATGCATTGTCGGACTCCTCCTTACGGATTTTTTCAATAAGCCCAACCATTTTATCCTTGTTCATGCCACCATGGACTTCCTCGTTGATGACTACGACAGGCGCCAGGCCGCAAGCTCCAAGGCAGGCGACGGGTTCCAGTGTGAACAGCATATCATCAGAAGTTTTCTTGTCGCCGGTGAGACCAAGCGCATTTTCCGCCGCCAGGATGATTGCCTCTGATTTCTTGACATGGCAAGCAGTCCCGTCGCAGATCCTTATAATATACTTACCCCTCGGCTGCATGGTGAAGTGCGCGTAAAACGTCGCGACGCCATATACAGCCCCCGGTGGTAAACAAAGCTCCTTGGCAACGAACTCCATCACCGGTTCCGGCAGATAGGAATACTCCGTCTGGATGTCCTGCAAAATGGTCACGAGCCTGTGAGGGTCCCGGGCGTACTTCTCCAACACGGCGCACGCCCTCTCATAGCCACCAGCAAATTCTTGTGTTTGATACATCATTCTATTCCCCTCTAAACCTCTGCCCGCATGCGTTGCCTCACGAAAGCACGAGGCTGTCCGGCGCCAGTCTTGCAACCCTGAGGGCACGCCAGCACCTCGATGAAATCGTACCGGATATCGCCAACCTTGACCTGCTGGACAATCTCCTCTGCGCTTGCCAAACCATAAACGGTTGTCACCCGGGCGCCCCAGTACCCTGCCGCGCGTTTGACGGCTTCAGATAAGGTTATCGGATCAAAATCGCTATCCCCTGAAAAGTCATCGGCGCCAAAAATCGTATCAGGCGCTTCCGGCGCCAATCGATCAAGTTCAAGACCAAGCCCCTTGATAATCTGGACCAACTCCCGCGCCGTCAGTATCAAATTGGTATCCTGTCCGCCTCTTCCCATTGCGAGTTCATGTTTTCGAGCCGTACAAGGTCCGATTGCCGCAATAAACAACCCTTTATCCGTGTCCGTGGCGCGCGCTCTGATTGCCGCGCTCATTGCCCGCGTCGGGGTGGTATTCTCCGAAAGATGCACAAGTAGTTCAGGATGCCTATCGCTCATATACTTGCACCATGCCGGGCATAAAGAGGTAAACCATGGCAGGTTTTCCTTTTTGTCGTAACAATCCAGGAATTTAGACGCCTCAGCCATACGAACAGCGCTAATCGCCTGGCTCATATTGTACACCTCGTCAAAACCGATTCGGCGCAGTGCGCTGATGATTTTGCCCAGAATATTATCATATGATGTGACTTCAAGTACCGCCCCGATTGTAGTAACAATTACCGGATCGATCAGCGCGACGGTCTTGATACTCTCGTCATATATCGCCTGCCACGCTATATGCGCTTCGTCCTTTACGGTGATAGCGCCTGTCGGGCAGGACGCGGAACACCGCCCGCAACCGGTGCAGCATGTATCGCCCAGCGGTTTGTCGAATGCTGTCGATACCGACATGTCCGAACCGCGTTTCACGAAATTGATCGCGCCTACATTCTGGCGCTCTGCGCATATCCGGATACAGTTGCCGCACAAAATGCATTTATTCCTGTCAATCGCGATTGCGTGGCTTGAATCGTCGATGAGCCGCGGCCCTTTGACATTTGGGAATCTGATTGTATCAATGCCGAACCGGATCGCCAGTTCCTGCAACATGCATATCCCGCTCCTTTTGCATGTCATACAGTCGCGGCAATGACTCCCAAGCAACAGTTCGAGGAGAAGCTTTCTGTGCTTGCGCAGCTTTTGTGTGTTGGTTTTCACGACCATGCCGTCGGCAGGGGTTTCAGAGCAAGCTGCTATCATGCCGCCCCGCTCATTTTCGACGAGGCACATACGGCAAGCGCCATAGAGCGTCAAATCGGGATAGTAGCAGAGTGTCGGTAAATCGATTCCGGCTTTCCGTATCACACTCAGTACGTTTTTTTCGCCATCCAGCTCAATCTGCCGACCATCAATAATCATATGTGCCATTACTTCCCCTCCTCTATCGCGCCGAAAGTGCAAGATGAAATACACGCAAAGCACTTGGTGCATTTAGATTGGTCGATGACAAACGGCTCCTTGACAACACCTGTGATTGCTTCCGCCGGGCAGACCTTCGAGCACTTTGTGCAGCCCTTGCATTTATCCTTGTTGATAACAAGGGTCTTAAGTTTCTCGCAGATATTTGCAGGGCACTTCTTGTCCACGACATGTGCAAGATACTCGTCACGGAAATACCGGAGCGTGCTTTTGACGGGGTTTGGCGCCGTTTTGCCAAGCCCGCAGAGCGCCGCCGCTGTGATGGTCTCGGAGAGTTCCTCCAACAAATCGAGATCTTCGAGCGTGCCTTTTCCCGCTACGATCCTATCCATTATCTCAAGCATCCGCTTTGTACCCTCGCGGCAGGGGACGCATTTCCCGCATGACTCGTTGCGTGTGAAATGCATGAAAAACCTCGCGATTTCCACCATACAGGCCGTATCGTCCATGACGACCAGCCCCCCGGAACCGACCATCGCGCCCGCTTTAGAGAGGGAATCAAAATCCAGGGGGAGTTCCATGTGCTCGTTTGTAAGGCACCCGCCGCTCGGACCGCCAATCTGAACGGCCTTGAATGAGCGCCCGCCCTTCACCCCGCCGCCGATGTCATATATGACTTGCCTGAGTCTCGCGCCCATCGGCACCTCGATGAGGCCGGTGTTGCTTATGTTGCCTGTAATGGCGAAAGCCTTTGTTCCCGGGCTCTTTTCTGTGCCAACGCTCTTAAACCAATCTGTGCCATTTTTTATTATCAACGGCACGTTCACGAATGTCTCGACATTGTTGAGCACAGTAGGTTTCCCGAACAAGCCCTGTTCGACCGTCCTCGGGGGTTTCGTACGCGGGAAGCCGCGATTGCCCTCGATGGAGACCGTCAGCGCGCTCCCCTCCCCGCAGACAAACGCGCCCGCGCCTTTGTTTATATGTATCTTGAAGTCAAAACCGGAACCAAGTATCTTTTCGCCCAGCAGGCCTTTTTCCGTAGCTTTCCCGATTGCCAGTTCCAGCCGTTTCACGGCTAAAGGGTATTCGGCGCGCACGTAGATATATCCCTCGTCCGCGCCTGTTGCGAGCCCCGCGATCAGCATGCCCTCCAGTATCGCGTGCGGGTTGCCCTCCATGAAGCTCCTGTCCATGAACGCGCCGGGATCGCCCTCGTCGCCGTTGCAGACGACATATCGCTTTTCCTCTTTTTGCCGGGCTACCTGTTGCCACTTGCGGCCTGCCGGGAACCCACCGCCGCCGCGGCCTCGCAGGCCCGAGTCGAAAATCTCTTGCCTGATTGCCTCCGGCGTCATGGAAAACACTGCTTTTGAAAACGCCGAGTAACCGCCTTTTGCTATGTACTCGTCTATCGACTCAGAATCGATCGGGCCGTACATCGCACGCGCGACGAACGTCTGGTTCTTATAGAAAGGGATCTCGTGCTGCGTCTGATAAACCTTGCCATCCATCTGGTACATGAGCCGCTCTACCGGTTTCCCGCCAACCAGCGTCCGGTCCACTATATCCTCGCAGTCCTCCACTTTTACTTTGGTATAAAAGTAGCCGCCCGGCTCGATGACAACTAGGGGGCCAATCTCGCAGAGCCCGTGGCAGGCGCATTTTTTGACTCCGACATGGTCGCCTTTGGAATCTCCCTGCTCCCCTTTCAGCTCAATGCAGACGTCCAGCCCGCGGTCTTCCAGGACCTCGACAAGCCTGTCGTAAACCTCGAGCGAACCGCACGCTACGCAACCGGTTTCCGCGCAAACGAGCACTTTGCTTTTCTGCCTGTCAAGCTGCGTCGCATATGCGGCCTGGAGTTCCTCCAACTCCTTCGGGGTTTTGATCCTCATGCCTTATCCCTCCGCCCTCAACCCGTCCAAAAGCGCCACCGCAGAGTCCGGCGTCATGGCTGCGTGTACCCTGTCATTAATAGTAATAACCGGCGAGAGCCCGCATGCGCCAAGGCACGCGACCGTCTCGACGGTGAAAAGCCCGTCGTCAGTTGTATTCACCCCGTCAGGTAGTTTGAGGGAGTTTCTTATCGCATTCAAGATTGGGATCGAGTGCTTGACGTGGCACGCCGTCCCGTCGCATACCTTGATAAGGTTCTCCCCTTTTGGCTCCAGCGAAAAGTTTTCGTAGAACGTCGCGACGCTGTAAACTTTCGCCTCGCTGAGATCGAGCCTTTTAGCAAGATATAGCAACACTTCTTCCGGCAGGTACCGGTACTTGCTCTGAATGTCCTGCATAATCGCAATCAGCGCGCTTTTACGCCCGCCATACCCAACGATGATGGCGTCCACTTCCCGCAACTCATTATCAGCCAGCATTTGCTTTCTCCCCCAAAATTGCATATCAGCAATAAATCCGTAAACGAACACCTATACCGTAATCACTGTAGGACCTCATCATCCCCCTATACAACCAAAACTTCGCACATTCTCATGTGCGAAGTTTCGGTCGTAATGGCTTTACTTGAGCTCGTCCAGGAACTTGCTCTCCTTGCTCAGCGAAGTCGGCAAGATGCCAAAGTCAAGCATCTGGTGCAACGGGATGTGGACGTCTATAGCGACTTCCGGGCACACCGTCTCGCAGAAGCAGCATATCGAGCACTCCCCGGGATACGGGATTGTCGGCATATTCCGCTCTTCGTCCCATCCGAAAATATCCATTGGGCACATATCGTAGCACTCTCCGCAACCGGTGCACAGCCTCTCGTCTATCCGGGGGCCATAGTTTATCTTGCAGTTATACATTGATCGTCAACCTCCTCACATATCCTTGTTGATTTTCTCAACTTTGTATACATTCTCTCCCGCTTCCCTATGGACTTCGATCTGCATATTATGCCATTTCTCTTCGTTCAGAGTGGGGTAATCAACACGATAGTGGATCGGGGCCAGGCGGCTCTCATCCCTCATGAGCGCAGACTGGAGATGCATCTCCGATATCTCGACGACCCGCTGGACTTCGATGGCGCGCATGAGTTCATGGGGATTACTCGCGGTGAGCAGAGGCATGGCGCCCTCTTTGGCGCGCTTGACCAGTTCCAGCCCGCGCTTCAGCTTCGCTTCGAGCTTCATCATCCCGGCATAGTTATGGTTAATGCCCTTGACATAGCTTTCAAGCTCCAGCGGGTTAACAGTGTAGTCCGCTTTCCTGTTCAGAGGGGCGTAAACCCACTGCTTTGAATCCTCGATTTGCTTGAGCTGATCGCCGTCGATCTTCGGCTGCTCCTTGCCTTTTACTATTTCCGTCACATGGTCGGCTATCAGGCAGCTCCATGTGAAACCTGCCGATCCGCCGCTGCCCGTGACATTTCCGGCGGCAAAGAGGTTCTTGATTTTAGTCTCTGCCTGAATGTTTTCACGAAGAACGCCGCCCGGCGCCATTCCGATTCCATTGTACGTAATATCGCATTCAACCGGAAGTTCGTTTGTCAGCCCACCGGCGAGTTTGTGGAACTTAAGGGCTTTTGTGGGTTCGGTCGCTGCTGTCATATAAACTGCCGCAATCAAATCGCTATCGGCTTTATCTTTATATGACAGTATAATATCGGACAAAGCTTCCCCGCTCGCTATATCCGGCGCCAGCAGATAGTTGAGCCCGGGTATCATACCTCCTGCTTTGGTGACCATCCTGTCGGCGTACTTGTCTTCCAGAGCCTCGCCCTTGGAGTTGTACATCCTGAAGTACCAGTTGCAACCGCCGCCGCCGCTGCTGTGGTTGAGGCCTTTTGAGACATTATAGAACCCGCTCATCTCCATGCCATAAAGCTTTGCGCCTGCGTGCAGCGCCGCGACATGCCCGCCCCCGTCAAGAACCGGGGATGTAATGCTGTAAAACAGGTTGTTGGGGTACATAGAGTGCTTAAACGGGTAAACCCTGGCAGCCCCGCCGGTCGACAGCAGTATCGCTTTCGCGTTAATGAATATGAACTCGTTCGTCCGTGTGTTTATTACAGTGGCGCCGACGGCGACCCCATCGCGGGTGATAATGTTTGTCAGCATGGTCCTGTCAAGCACCCTCGTCCCGCTCTTGCGGACTGCCGCGCCTAAATTAGCCTTCAGATCCGAAGCCCTTGAGAAGGAACCGAACAAAGGCTCGGACGGCTTCCCGTCTTCGTCATACTCGAGCCTACCCCAGTTCGTGCCCCTGCGGTACGCTTGAAGCACCATAAGAGTGCCGTCGTCCTCGCGGATCCTCACGCCTGCTTCTTCGAGTAGGGACTGCGAAATAAAAGCGTTCTTCATTTGCTTCGCGTCGAGTTTC
>Ga0082212_10006523_pt1 | contig 15659 bp, 12 predicted proteins | sample TergutNt197P3_FD_71548 | JGI IMG/M metagenome (GOLD analysis project Ga0082212, IMG submission 71548) | Neocapritermes taracua P3 segment gut microbial communities from Petit-Saut dam, French Guiana - Nt197 P3 | ecosystem: Host-associated > Arthropoda: Insects > Digestive system > Gut ...
TTCGTTCAAATAGCGGTTCAGGGTCGGAGCCTTGATGATGATTTCACGCTCGGCCAGGGCGGCCATCAGTTCCTTGGTGGTGAAACCCAGTTCCTTCATCTCCGTCAACTTGGGGGCCATGAACAAGACAGCCTCCCGCAGGGAAAAGTCCCGCCTGGCGGACAGGTTAAGGCGGGCCGGCCGAAGCCGGCCCAGGTGGTCAAGGGCGCTTTGAATATGTTTCATGGTTAAAGCCATGTTTATTTCCTTTCAGCCTCGCTTGAGGCGGAAGACGGAGCCGTAAACTCCGAAGGTTGATATTTACGAGACTTGGGCGGCTCGGCCAGAGAGGCAAACCAGACAATAACCTGGTCGCGGGGATAACAGACTTTTCCGGCGAAAACCAGGCGACCGGCCGGACCGCGTCCTTTGCAGTCCAGGTTGGCCAGACTGCGGGGCTTGAAAATGCGGATGCGCTCGGACACTTCCTCACGCGTGGGAAACTCTGAAAACTGCTCCCAGAGGCGGGCATAAGGCTCGCCCAGGGCTTCTATATGAGCTGGTGTAAAGGACACTTATAGACTCCTGCCACTTTAGGGTTGACGATGGTTCGACATGGGGCTATGATTGGAGTCGCCATGAGTTTGACCAAAGCTGGCGACAGCTACCGTGGCCCCGCCGCCCTGATTGACGCGCCAACGTCAATCAGGGCTTTTTACGGCCAGTTCAAGAAGCGAATTTTTACCTCCACTTCTTGCGGCTGGTAGCCTAAAGGTATCACAAGTCAAAATATTTTTCAAGTGAATATTTTACGGAAACTTTTATATATCAAGGGGTTTTGTGAAGGATAATGAGGCTTGATGACGGTTGATGATGATAAATGAAGATAGAAAAAACTTTCATCTTTATTATTTGAAGGAAGATAATACTGGCGTATTTTTGAGGGAAATCAGAGACAATGTTGCTTCCCTCTCCAGCTATAAAGGATTGGAAACTTTATCAAAGAATAATCCACATCAAGCTTTGATAGGGCTTCTGCCTACCATACCGGACTTGCCTGAGCGTAAGTTTATGGAAAACATGAAAGGGAAATCGGGTAAATTCCGATATCTATTCTTTGTTTTTACCCGGACTCAACCGCCTATGGCTTCCTAATCAATTCACCAATATGATCAGAAAGATAGTCCAAGGCGGTATCACCTCTCCGCTCTTCAAGGATGGAGATCAGATACGGCAATCCAGCCAGGGCATAAGCATTTGCTATACGCATCATATCGTGGGGTCTATCCATGATTTCGACGTTGCCTTCATGTGCGATCGCTAGTAACAACAATGCATTTGAACGCCAATTATCACTACCGAATATTGAACCTTCGATCGCCTTATAGCTCTCCCCTTTGTTGTCGAAATTTGGCGTGAGTCTTTCCTTCACCGCGATGCAAAGTGCGAGAAACCACATATCGACCATTCGCGGGAAAGGACTATGTACTGGATCGTTGCGCGATCCATCTATCCGCGTTAGGCAATAGGTGTGAAAATATTCCTGATATTTTTTTGGCAGATGAATGTCTGTTGATGCAAACGCGTTCATTTAAGCCTCCGTAGCGAGCTGGGTATCTTCAAAATTAACAATTTCTCGTCGTTCACAGATTGGACAATGTTGGCGATGATCACAATCGCACAGTAACACCCTGATATCATTTACTCCGGGATCGTTGACAAGTATTTTGGGATGATGTGCAGAATTTGTAAACGTATAAACTCGGCCTGCACGCTCATTAAGAATATCTTCACAAGCCACAATCTCCGAATGAGTAAGAAAGAGAATCAGCTGCGAACTTTCTCGCGAAGCTAATTGAAGAACTGCCTGCTTAACATAGCCGCTCATCATACCGAGTGGGGTATCTATTACGTTTGGCGCTTCGACTTCACTCACGCGTGTAAGTGCTAGGATAAAGGCTATTGTCAGGGCACGGCGAGAAGCACCGTTCAAATCTTGTGAGGGATCAAGCTCTTGGTCGAACAGACCAGAGACAGCAATTCGGAAGTCTGATGTTATGGCAGCGCTGGTTATGATCGATTTTTGGGCTGGATCTGCGCCGATCATATCAAGAAAAAGCGCATTCATACGCTCGCTGACCTTTTGGAGTTCTATTTTTTTTATTGCCTCCAGAGCATTTGTTAGCACTTGCAGAAGATCGCGTACAACGTCAAGTTCGGCGCTAATCTGCCTGCCTTTTTCGTCGTGTTGTAGAAGCTTATCTCGTTTCGCTTCTGCAATGTTGATTTCGTGACGCAAGGATTCTAGTTTTGATTTTACCAGAATTTCCTCATCTTGGACTTTTCTTGCCTGTACACGGTACTGGTCTCTGGTTGTTGTAAGTTGCTGGATATCGACATCAGGAATAGCAGCTATTTTGATTTCAATCTCTGTCGCGGCCGCACCATATTCATTACAACGTGCTTCTGCTGCCTGCCGGCGCCTGAATACATCGTTATACTCATCACTCCATGTTCGTTCTCGTACCGGGTCTAGTAGCGTCTGCGCCCCATAATAGAGAGCGGTAATTTTTTCCTGGATCGCATCAGAGTTACGGCTCTCTTCAATGAGATTTTGAATATGAAGACGCCGACGCTGCCCATCCTGGTGGTTTATGTCGAGGCTTTCACCGCAAATGCATAAGGGTTGGTTAAGGCGATCTTCAAGAACAGGAATCGTCTGGTTCGGTATTTTCCCTTGTTTATGCAAACGATCAAGAACAGACTTGGCTTTTGCGAAATACCCTGCGAGTAGATGTTTTCCTAGCAGTTCACTTTTGAAAAGGTTCGCATGGTCGCGAGTGGCCCGACTTTCTTCCTCTACGGCGATCTGGCGCTTTTTTAACGCAGACTTGAGTTGTTCTTCGAGTTCCTCTCGATTACCCTTGCGCAATGCATCTGAACGTTTACGGTCGGCTTCTTTTTCAAAATGTTCAAGCTTGAACTTCTCTTCTCTGAGATGTTCTAGCCGTTTTTCTCTTTGGGGCATTTCTTCATGATAAGAATTCAATAGTTCCGTTATATCCTGGAGTTCCTGGAGGTTTCCAAATGCATTTTTAGCTTTTTGAGTGAGGTCACCATTTACCCTACGCGTGTGCCCTAAGGCATCTTCAATGACTTTGAGACCGAGAAGAGAACGAATTGCGCCCTCGACTCGCTTCATCTGGTCACCTTTACTCCCTTCAATAAAACTCAGCGCCCTGTCGCCGTCGGTAAAAAATACTTCGCGAAGCTCTCCTGGCAAATGTGGACGAATATGGGCTTCGGGGTGATCAACAGAATTGGTTCCTTGAGGAGTGAAATAGAGTAATTGGACAGAGGGGCTGCCGCGCTTTAATCCATCTCTCCCGACGCTTTCAGTCACAGAACGAATGAGTCGGCATTCTCTAGCGCCCGTGCGCGTCTGAAGTTGACAGTCGATCGCAACTGAGATGGTGATCGAGGCCATCCCATTAGAAGATAGGTCAATCGGGCTTAGGCGGTAATTACGACCACGATCAGGAAGAGCTTCATCGCCAAATAGGCCCCACTGAAGAGCTGTAAGCAAAGTAGTTTTGCCGCTTTCATTGGCGGCTCGAATCACGGTGAGGTTACGCTCTTTATCTGTTGAAAATTCAAGCTCAATATCTTTCAGCAATCGGAAATTTTCAATTCGTGCACGAAGTAGCTTCATTAGCTGTCTCCTTTACTAGATTCTGCACTCCCTCGATTTTTATGAAGAAGCTTGCCAACTATATTCACTTGGTCGGCGATTTTCTGCACAACATTTTTCTTCATAATTGCATGGTCTCGTTCATATATAAGAACATCCCCAAGAAGGTGAGCTAGGTCATCTTGGTAACCTTTGTAACGCTCCGGTACTTCCTTTATTTCTCTTAAAAGAACTTCTAATATTTTTCTGTCATTATACGCCATTAAATCACACCCTTTCGTTGGCTAATTCCTGTAGATACTCCACGGCTTCATACGGTCCTTCCAAAGCTGTGCCGTTTCGGGCAAGATGGGCGAACTCCCAAACGCGTTCGAGTTCTGAACGTACAATCCGGCGGCCATCGACATCTAGTTGTTCTATTGAAAAATCAGCTCCTGGAGGTAACACCACGAAATCATGGATAACGGCATGCGTTTTGTCTATCTCTTTACAAGTGCGCAATAAACGCCCACGGCGTTGGACCCATTGTCGTTTCACAGTTGTACTCGCCAGTATGTAGGCCAATTTAATTTGCGGGATATTAACGCCTTCATCAAGAACACGTTTCGCTGTTAAGACTTGTGTCATGCCTTCTTGGAAAGCTTCGAGTATTCGTTTCGTCCCTTCGCGGCTTTGAGTCTCTTCTTGTGTGAGTTGATGGAAAAGAACGCCACGACTTTGTAGAAGTTTGTTAACCTGTTCTAGCTGTTGCGGATTCTTATCAGTTGCATAAATCAGGGCATACCGCAAAGCACGAACACCTTCCGCGTTAAGTAAATCAGAAAGAATATCTAGCTTTCCAGCTGCAGTCTCCAATACCAAGCGCCGTTTACGAAGAAGATTGTCAATATAAGGGTCATTTACTCCAGGCTGTAACTTCCAGGCGTGAGTAGCGATTTTGTTGGTCAACTCTGACCATTCATGCATTTCGTCATCAGTCAGTTTTACAAAATGAGCGTGATAGTCATATTCGGTGAGACATGTGCCGATAGCTTCTTCAAGTGTGAAGGAGAAACAGATTTCTCCAAAAAATTTGATCAATGCTTCTGTTCCTTCCTCGTCATATTGCCGGACAGGCGTAGCCGAAAGGCCAAGCCTGTAGTCAAACAATTCGGGGGGATTTTCAGTAAAGGATGCCGCACCAAGATTATGGCATTCGTCTGCAATAAGCAGTTTGGGAGTTTTGACCGCGTCAAGCGTTTGAATGAACTCTTCAGTACAAAGCGTAACATTGCTAACAACAAGTAATTCGGCACAAGAAGTACCCATACGTAATCGGCGTTCAGCCTGTCTAATTTCGCGGATACGTGCGTCTGGACCACCAGCGGCAGTCATATTGATGGGCAGAACCCCAAACTCCAAAATTTCTTCACACCATTGTTCGATCAACGGCTTATATGGTGCGGAGATAATAACCATAAGCTTGCCTATTTCATATTGAAGCTTTGCGGCACAGACCATTGAAGTGATCGTTTTACCAGCCCCGGTAGCCATTTCGAGAATACCTCTTCGACCGGACCGTTCCCAAGCTTTCACAGCCTCGCCTTGATGCGCAAAAGGTCCTGTTTCATATTCGAGATGTTTAGGTATCCGAAGAGTAATAACTGATGGCCCGCTAATCTCCGCTGGCGGTTCTTCGAATCCGTGCGCCTTATCCCACATTACCTTGAAGATGGTCTCATCAGGTATAGCTTCGGTCTTGTATATCTCTATCACCTTGCGCATAACAGCTTCAGGAAGTGGCATGACATGGCAATCGTTATCTCCTCCACCCCAAAGCTCGTCAAATTCGCGACGTAGGCGTGCGACGTGAAAAATCGCCTCTTCCCCTTTCCAGTCCCGCGAGAGCGTTAGTTGTTCGCGATTACGAGAAAGGCCGCTTTTGGTTAAATTGGTAGAGCCGTGGAGTGCTACTTTGCTAGAGTCATCTTCGAATAACCAGACTTTTGGATGAAAGAGAGCATTACGCATGACGGCCACCTTCATGATTAGCCGCTTCTGCGTGATGAGCCAGGCAATACATTCCATTGTGTGGCGGATTAGATGTTCTTCACTGGGTATATCGTCAATAAATAACTTGTAGGCTAAATCGGAAAGCTGCGAAGAATCTTTTGTGAGCGTCTCGAAATCTGATGAGGTTAAGAAGGGGCTTACAATTAACTGCATAGGGGCCTGGCTTGAACGCAAAAAGGTAGCGAGCCCTGGTGCGATGTCCATGAAGGACGAGCTTGCAAAATATCCCATCATAACGTCTAGTTTGCTGGTGGCCTGAAGCGCGGGGATAAGCACTTCGGTAATCACGGGATCTTTTGGTAAGACATAGAGTGGCAGAGCCTCTGAAATAGCTTCCTGCAGGCTGCATTTTCGTGTGACATGCAGTGGCATGTCATTTCCCCCTATGAGGCCATTATGGCTCTCATCATTTATGACAGGCGAGACAGGTTTTTGCCTGGCCGTAGAGAGCATCAATGTCCAAAGGTTCGTAATCTGGACGCAAAGGATTAGGTCGAGATTTTGCACGGATACGGGCAAGGCGCTGCTCGTGATCGTGACGAATTTGGGTGATACGTTCTGGCTGTTCTATGTCTTCAAGTGATTCGCCTTGGCTCCATGTAAATGGGGAACCATGGTCAATAGCGTTTTTTTCATAAGCCTTGGCTTCCATAAAAGCTTCTGGATGGTGTTCTTTTAGCCGCACCCATTCAATTTTCTGCTGGAAAAAGCAAAAGGTGCAGCCACTTCGCGTTCTCCAAGAATAGTATGACGGTAACCCTAACCCCGCGCTTTCAAGAATTTCAAGCACTCCTGCCTTGTCGATCAGCGCGTTTTTGAAAGGCAGCTTGACAATGAGCCTTTCATGCTTTGAAGAGTACCCCTCACGATAGTCCTCATCGCTACGAATCGCCACATAGCTATAAATAGTCACCCCATTATCAAGCATTGGCCATAGCCAGCACTCGAAGGGGCGGAGCTTAAGCTTGCGTGTACACCACCTCGCTTGTGGAGAAGGTAAGAAGTTATTATACTGTTTAAGCCAGAAATCAAAGTTACGATCTGGATTTAGACGCAAGATGGGTTTGCCTAGCAAACCTTCAAGTCGACCAAGATACTCGTAAACTTCTGGGAGTTCTTTACCTGTATCCGTAAAGAAATACTCTATGTCAAGCTCAGGGTGATACTGGCGCATATAAACGGCTAGAGCAGCGCTATCGCGTCCGCCTGAAAGCCCTAGAACATGTTTATCTGTGTTAGTCATTATGATATGTTTTTAACATGGATGTTGCTTTTTATTTCACCCCCATCTTGTATATATCTGGCGGTGAATTCGGCAAGAACCGCAAGAATGACACTCCTCTGTTTGGTATAAGTTCCGTTAAGAACCTTGGTAACCTGCTCAATTAGCTCATTAATGGCGGGGCGATCCGTTTCGACAACATCGAATTCTTCGTGAATGGGTGTGGGCCTACCGTTAATGCCGATCATCACAGCCATCGACTGGCGCCTCTCTGGCCGACCTTTCACGCGGGCATAGGTCTCAATCCGTAAAAATTTCTGCGCCATCTCCATTATGTTGATTGCTGCGCGATCAGCATCAAGATCGACCCAGTTGTGGGGCGGTTTATTTGAGACAAGACTCGCAATCCCTTCAAAAGATTCGAAAGAATCATCGAATTTAGAAAGCCTCACCGCGAAAGCCTCAAGGTGGAAATCGCCAGCGATCTGCCGGATATTCGTGGCTCGTTCACATAGTTCAGCTAACGGTCGTGGAGAAAGATTAGGCACTTGAAGTTCGGAAAGCATGAGCTCTTTTAGCCGATGCAACATGGACGGGTAGGCAGCCACAAGTTCATCTAGGCCCTCGCGAACGCCATCCACGGTGCGGCGTAAATCATCTTCGTTTGTAAGAGTTCGTCCATCCCCGATAGCAGCAGGGATATCATTGAATAGGAATTGGTTTGGATCTTGTGCACGCTTGAAAAGATCGCGAATCCACATCGCATTCGTTGAAATCCGCATCGTGCGTTTAGTCCAATGTGGTAGATTATCATAGATTGCAATTAGACCCCGCGCGACATCTAGAGGTTTGTGGTTAATAAGCTCCTTCGATGGATCGATTGCACAGACGAGGGAGGCCATTTCGGAGAGCAGTCGGCGAACGATACCGGAAAAATTTATCCAGCGTATCTGGATAATATCCGGATTTTTAACAAGATAATCTATATCTACGTCATCAAAGCGCGGCCGAAAGATGTTTTCGCGATAGAGCGCTATTTTGTCTCGACGCGTAAGAATGAATGCAACTGCTAGAAGTGGCATGAGCCCATCTTTGACGCCAAATGGTGGTCGGCGCCAGAGATCATAAATTTCGGAGACGGATACCGAACGGTAGGCGTTGGTTTTGACAAAATCAATAGCCTCCTTCCACATTGGGTGGAGTCGGCATGAGTCATTCTCTTTGGGAGCTGAAAACTGCCATCCGTCAGATCTCAACGTGTATAAGCCTGGCGCTTCAAGAACGGATGCCAATAAGCCACGTTCTGCAGGGAATCCTTCGATCCCAAGGTGTTCTTGGCCTTCGTGGAGAACCATCCGACGTAGTAGAGCATTTTGTGCTGCAACGGCATTACTCGATGGTTTTTGCCGATTAAGAATTTCATTGTAGATTTTCGGGGATTGATCGAATTTTTTGTCCGCAATTTCTGATGCCAGGATGTTTAGTTCAACGCGGCGATATGGTTTGGGAGAATAATGTTTTCGAAACCAGACGGCATCGTCAAACGCTTTGTGCAATTCAGCCTCAAGCTGCCCTTGGAGGGCCACAAGCCGTGCGGTAACCTCGCGCCTGGCAACGGCATCACCAGCTAACTCCGGCCGATCATTCCGAACACTTTCCAAAGCCATAATCTCTCGCGCAAGCGCTACTATGGCCCAAGAGTGTTTGGAAATGCCTAAAATATTATACTGTTCACCTTCATCTTGTCGGGCAGCTAGGCGGCCTAACTTCTCCAGGTGTTCTTCACTTTCGCCTTCGCTTGGAATTATAAGTAAAAACTGTCCGATCATACCTGACTGAGGTTGATAACGCTTGGCGAATTCGCTAACATCGCACGCAGACACAAAATTCACGTCGAACCAACGAAGGGCGCCCGTGTCATGGTAGTGGCGTTTTGCCAGAACGGGCTGCAGACCAGCAAGGCTTTTCAGTGCAGTGAAATCGATATCGTCGATGCGTTCAAGCGCAGCTTGGGAAGCCTGTTCTATATCGAAATCACTTCCTGCAAAAATGGCGTAAGCATTAAGAAATTTTTTAAATATAATCAACGACCAGTTTTCAAGTTGAGTTAAGGCCTCTTTGAGGTCGCTGAAAGTAATGTCGTGGAGAGATATTTTCAGTATCTCGCGGCTAGCGACTAGGCCCGACCGCTCCTTGAATAGGTCGATAATCGCAACCGTTTTCAAAAGCTTGATGTGAACGGCGTTACCGCCATTAGCTTCGCACCGCTCTAACGCTTCAGTAGCCAAAGCCCAACGGTGTCCATCAGGTGAGGCCAGAATAGATGGCTCAAGATTAGCGCGTAGGTAATCCCAAAGCCTGTCAGGGCCATAGAATTCATCTTCTTTGGCATATCTGAGGAAATCCTGAAAACCAAAAGGTTCCGCTGAATTTAGAAAACCGAAGATGCTGCGTTGGTTCTGACCAAAACGTCGACGCGCCATTGGGCCTAGCAAACAGGCAACAGTGGGCTGGAGTGGCCAACAAAACTCCAGCATCTGAGCTAGGCGCTGGATATCAGTAGGCCGGTCACGGCGAGTGAGGGTCGCAACCTTGAGTGCCAAAGAACTAGCCTTTTCCGGCCGATAGTCACATTCGATGGTCCGGGAAATCAACTCAATCTGTTCATCGCTGGCAACATTGATAGCAATGTCGATGAAGCGTCCCTGGATTTTGGCCCATTCGTCGCGAATCTCACGAGATAGGCGATGAGCGTATTCTTCAAAGGCTTGATGCAGGATGCCGACAATTACAAAGCGTCCATCGCTACGCGCGGCAATTTCGGCAAGCTGTTGAAATATATAAATATCTAGGCTGTGCTGTGCCGCCGCCTCCAAAAATTTGCCCATTTCATCGATGAAAATGATAAGGCCGCCGTATTCTTTTGAAGCTGTTGTTGCGGCTTCGGTAGCGGTGGCAATAATGTTGCTCTCAGTCCATCCACCGCGTGGTTTGCGTTGCACAACTCTGTAAGAGCTAAAAGCTTCTCCGATAACTTGTACTGGATCATCACGCCGCCCTACTATAGGGACTATCCGCCAACCTTTTTTGCCAGGCGGCAGGGCTTTGGTCAACTGATTAGCAAGATCGCGCCCGAACAATTTTGTGGCTTGCCGCCTTGCCACCAAATCTCCATTGAGAAAGGCGCTCAGCGCGACCACGAGGCTCGACTTGCCGCTACCATAAGGCCCTGTCCAAGTAAACGCCCCCTGCCCTGTTTTGAAAATATGCCGCGCCATTGAAGACAATACTTCTGTTGAGGAGGGTGAACATACAAATCCTTCAAGCGCTCTTATGTCGCCGACATCGGTATCAATCCGAATAGAGCGAAGAAACCGTCGCGCAATGCGTATGCGGTCGGCGAGGGCCATCAAGCGGACTCCTTCCGGGCTGCGCCAGCATAGTCCATTTTGATAAAATCAAGTCTCTTCTCAAAGTTAACATCTGGTTCGCACACAACTTGTTTAAGTCCTGCCGTCTCTGACCAGCGTAGCTTACCTCCAGTGATATTTTCAAGACAAGCAAGCCTGTCGGCGACATCATTTTCATCAAAAAGGAAGACTCGGCCTGGGCTCCCTGGTTCATGAGCGATGGCTTCAAAGGAAAGTGTTGCGGCACTAGAGTGACCATACCAGAAATCCATTAAAGCGTATAAAAATACGCCGTCACCCAATGTCGACTTTGCCCCGCGAACGAACCGGAATCCATCGCGCTTTCCTGTAGCCTTAATTAAGCCGAGTTCCGCGAGCGGAGATTCGAGTGCATCGTCGTTGCTGCCCCGCTCTAATGGAGACTGAGGGACATAGGTTCGCACGAAACACGCGACGTCATTTTTAATCGTCACCGCCGCGACCCGTGACCATCCGCGTTCTTTCGCGAGTCGAGATATGCCTTTGGTGAGGTCTTCGCGCTCGAAGGTCAAGGCATGATAATGATTGAAAGCCCAAAACCATGTGGTCTTATCTGGTCGGGCCGCTAAATTCCAATGCACAAGCCATAGAGTCGCTGGATGCTCCATATAAGGGTCAAGTCCGTCTGAGCCAAATAGCAGATTGCCGAGTTTCGTGGTTTGAATGACAGGTGAACCCTTCAAGTCGTCAATTATGCCAGCGGCATAACCCCAATGGCGCATTGAGGCAACCATATTCTTGCCAACGCCGAATCTAGCGATAGCATCATCACCTAGGAAGACAGGCTTGTTGTCCTGTTTGTCCTCGGTGGATGCAACGGCATCGTAAACTTTTTTTAACCATCCATAGCGGAGAGGGAACGTCTCGTGTCCAGAAAACTGAGGGTGATAATCTTCTCGGAAAAGCGGTCCGCGTGCCATTGCGCCCTCAATCTGGATGATTCTTCCAGATTGACTTTAACACATAGATATTATAGAGTCAATCTAAACCTGGAGGTATCATCCAGAAGCTAAGTTTCTACAAAAGCGGCAGAAGCATGTTTCGGTATAACAAATAGAATTTATTTGATATTTTGGTGCAACCATTCGCAAAGCGAAATTCTCTCTGTTGGAGATGCGATGAAAATTGGTAACACTATTTACCTTGATCATCAGGCCACAACCCCCTTAGATTCAAGGGTTTTCCATGCTATGACGCCATATTTTGGCGAGTCCTTCGGAAACCCGCATTCAGTCGATCATAGTCTCGGCTGGAAGGCCGCACGGGCTGTAGAAGATGCTGCAATATGCGTGGCGAAGCTGATCGGTGCGGATGCCGATGAAATCATATTCACTTCCGGGGCTACAGAGGCGAATAATCTAGCGCTTCTTGGGCTAGGGAAACGCTCTGCTAAAGGCAACCGTCAACGTATTCTCGTAAGCTCTATTGAACATAAATCTGTGCTCGCCGTATGCCGCGTCCTGCATGAGCAACTTGGCTATCGAATTGAGTTGCTGCCAGTTGACGCTTCAGGCTTTGTAGACATAGTCGCCCTAAGTGAGACTTTGGCGGAGGATGTGCTTGCCGTTTCAATCGTGGCAGTGAATAATGAAATCGGCACGATTCAAGATATGGCGGAGCTGTCAAAAGTTATTAGAGGACGCGGCGCGCTATTTCATTGCGACGCAGCTCAGGCCCCTGGTGCGATTGACTTGTGGAAAGCCGCAGAATTAGTCGACTTACTTAGTCTTTCTGGGCATAAAATGTATGGTCCACAGGGAGTTGGCATACTATTCATCTGCCGTGACTTGCATGATAATATTGAGCCCCTCGTATATGGAGGAGGTCAACAGCGGAGCCTGCGCTCAGGGACGCTGCCGGTTGCGCTCTGTGTTGGAATGGGCGCAGCAGCGGCGCTAATCGATACGCCCCAAGCCTCAGAAAATCGCATAGTTTTGAGAAACCGACGAGACAGATTCGTCCGCATGCTACTAGACCTTCCATGGCCGATAGCCCTAAATGGTCCAGAATGCGCTTCCCGCCATCCAGCCAACGCCAACATGCGCTTTGTCGGATTTGAGGCGCATGATATTCTTGGCGCGCTTCAACCGCGCCTCGCTGCTTCGACTGGTTCAGCCTGCACATCCGGCACCCCAGAACCATCTCACGTTCTGCAGGCCATCGGACTTTCATGCAATGAAGCAGAGTCGGCAATTAGGTTCAGCATCGGACATAATACTACTGATGCGGACCTAGAAGAAGCCGTCGCGCTTATCGCTGATTGCCTCTCAAGGCTATCGATGTCATCTTAATATTCCTCATATTTGTAATTTTTTCCATTGTTTGCAGTTATTAAGTAATTCTTAATAACTGCCTCAAGGGCAAATTCCCCACTCAACCCGGCTCCACTCCGTTCCGAGACATCGGGGACTCCGGGAAGCCCAGCTTCCCTTCCAGCCGATCCGCCGCCTGTCTCAGGTGGTCCGGGGCTAGGTGGGCATATCTCTCAGTCATGGTCAGGGTGGAATGCCCCAGAAGCTCCTTGACGGTATAAAGCGCCTCCCCGTCCTGGACTAGCCAACTGGCGTAGGTATGGCGGAGAGAATGAAAGACCAGCTTCTGCCGCCGATCGGTGATGCCATCATTAAGGCCGAGTTCCCTCACTATCCGCCTGAAAGCAGCGCCCACTTCCAATTTCATCTGGCCGTCCGGGCCAGGGAAAACTAGGGCGCTGGGCGGCTGGTTGCTGTGACGGGCTTTGAGCATAATCGCCACTTCATTGGTCATGTAGGCATACCGGTTGCGCTTATTCTTGGGGTCTTTGATAAATATTTGGCGGGTGTCAAAATTCACATCGGCCCAAGTAAGAGCGAAAATTTCCCCTGCCCTCAATCCGCAGAAAAGGGCCAAAAACGCTTCATCATGCACCTGAGAAGCCTCGGCTTTCAGGGCCTCAAGAAGCTGCCGGGCTTCAAGCGGGGTCAGAAACCTGGAGCGCCGGTTATCTTCTTTTACCAGCTTGATCTTGTGGCAGGGGTTGGGGCCGGCCAGAACTTCTTTGTCTATGGCCATGCTAAGAATTTTACTTAAAATGGCTTTGATATGCTCTTGGGTGCGCGGAGATTTCCCCTTGCTCTGCATATCGGCCAACATATTTTCGATATCGCTTTTTAGAATTTCTTGTAGAGGCTTCTCCCCTAGTGCCGGCGCGATCCAGTTTTTGAAATTCCATTTTTCAACTGCTATCGTCTGCGGCCGTTTTTTATTCAGGGCGGCCGGTAGATATGTCCGCTCCCAGAATTCAGCCAAAGTCAGGGCATCGGCTTCTCTCTGAGCTAGAGCCCGGGCCTCGTCCTCACGGGCCGCCTGGCCAGCGGCCCGCATTTCTTTCAAGGTTTGCGGGCCTTGGCCCGTCCGCCAGTTCTGGCGAAGCTCGGCCAGTAATTCTTCGGCCTGGGCCTGGCTGGCCCCTTGGCTCCACCAGCCGACGGCTTCATTGACTGTCTTGCCGTTTCTGCGGTATTGTAAGCACCAGTAACGGTCAGACCTCTTGCCGTGTTTCCGAGTTTCATGCTCCCAGTAACGGATGCCTCTGGCTGCTGCTACCCATTTAGGCATGGCTAAAACCTCCTTGGCGGGAAAAAGGATTATACGATGCGAAAATCCTTTGACCAAAATCTATACTATCATTATACTATCTTTTGGGTTTATATGCAAGGATGGGGCAAGACGCGGAATGACACCAAATCTGAATTAATTCACTTTAATTATTAGATAAAGTTTCGCGGAATGACGCGGAGTGAAACAGCGGGAAATAGTCAAAAAAAGGACTCAAAATCCAGCGGAGTTCGCTCCATGTCGGTTCGATTCCGACCTCCGGCACCATTTTTAATATCGAACAGAGCCGATAAAAGACAAAACCTCTTGAAACTCAAGGGGTTTTGTCTTTTTTAAAGGTCGTCAAGGGTCGCCTGGAACCCTTGACGACCGCCTTTGATATGGGTATGATTAGGGGTATGACAATCTGATCTTGGCCACAAAGGAGGCTTCATACCCCCGTGAGCACCTTAAACGACATAAAAATAAAGAATTGCCAGCCCCGGGCCAAACTCTACCGGCTCTATGACGGCCAGGGGCAAGGTCTGTTTCTGGAGGTCCTGCCCAACGGGAGCAAGAAATGGCGTCTGCGTTATCGCTTCCAGAGCCGTTGCCGCTGCATTTCCTTGGGCAGCTATCCGGAAACCAGCCTGAAGGAGGCCCGTTTCAAGGCTGTGGACCAAAAACGCCTTCTGGAAGCCGGCCGCGACCCCTTGACTGAACGCCAGAAGGAACAGCCCGGCGCGGGCGCTCTGACCTTCGCCCAACTGGTCCATGACTGGCGGAGCCGTTTTTTCCCGACCTGGGACGAGAAGACTCTAAAGAAGAAGAATCTCCACTTGACCAATTACGTCCTGCCGGCCCTGGGGCGTCTCTCGGTTCAGGAGATCACCCCGGCCGTGATCCTGAACAAGCTCCTGCGCCCCATAGAGGAAAAGGGCCTCTTGGAGACCGCCCACCGGGTCAAGATGCTCTGCGGCCAGATTCTCCGCTTCGGCGTGGCCAGCGGCTTGGCGGAACGCGACCCGACCCAGGACCTGCGGGGAGCTATGCCGCCGGTGGTCTCGACCCACCGGGCCACCATTCTTGAGCCGGCCCGCATCGGCCGCCTTCTGCGGGAGATCGACCTCTACAGCGGCTTCATCGTGGTCCGGCAGGCCCTGAGATTGGCCCCGCTCTTGTTTGTGCGCCCCGGGGAACTTCGCCAAGCCGAGTGGGCCGAAATCAACTGGGACGAATCTCTCTGGCGGCTCCCGGCGGAAAAGATGAAAAAGGTCCGGGGGGCAGGCTCCCCCCACTTGGTGCCCCTGGCTCGTCAGACCCTGGAAATTTTAAGAGAGCTTCAAACCATTACCGGGTTTGGCCGCTGGCTTTTCCCCGGCCAGAGATCACACGATAAGCCTATCAGCGACATGGCCGTCAATGTGGCCCTGCGGACCTTGGGCTACGGCAAAGAAGATATCTGCGGCCACGGCTTCCGGGCCATGGCCTCGACCACTCTGAACGAACAGGGCTATAACCGCGACTGGATCGAACGGCAACTGGCCCACACGGAACGCGACGCCGTCCGGGCCGCCTACAACTATGCTGAATATCTGCCGGAAAGGCGGAAAATGATGCAGGATTGGGCTGATTATCTGACGGAATTGAAGGAAAATGTATGACGAAAGGCCGCCGCATCCGCATAGCT
>Ga0082212_10006525_pt1 | contig 15651 bp, 10 predicted proteins | sample TergutNt197P3_FD_71548 | JGI IMG/M metagenome (GOLD analysis project Ga0082212, IMG submission 71548) | Neocapritermes taracua P3 segment gut microbial communities from Petit-Saut dam, French Guiana - Nt197 P3 | ecosystem: Host-associated > Arthropoda: Insects > Digestive system > Gut ...
AACGAAATCAACGCATCCGATACTCAAAACAATAATTCTTGTACTCAAAGCAAAGGTTCTTGTACTCAAAGCAACAATTCTTGTAACGAAATCAACGCCTCCGGTACTTAAAACAACAATTCTTGTACTCAAAGCAAAGGTTCTGGTACTTAAAACAATAATTCTTGTAACGAAATCAACGCCTCCGGTACTTAAAACAACAATTCTTGTACTCAAAGCAAAGGTTCTGGTACTCAAAACAACAATTCTTGTACTCAAAACAATAATTCCTGTACTCAAAGCAACAATTCCTGTAACGAAATCAACGCCTCTGGTACTCATAACAACAATTCTTGTACTCAGAACAAAAATTCTGGTACTTAAAACAATAATTCTGTCGCAGGAATCAATGTTTTTTGGCACTCAGATAACGCAGATCAGGCAGGATTTGCACGGATTTTCTTAAAAAATATGTGCGAGAATCTCAGTATTATTGCGCCGGTGGCCAGTATGATTGCGCCGGTGGCCAGTATTATTGCGCTAGTGGCACAGAATCCGTTTTATCTGCGTGCTGAAAAAACCGCGAGGGCTTGCAGGCTCGCAGATGGGCTGTCCTGTGTGAGATAACGAACATGAATATCATTTCGCAGCAGATATCATTCGTAAGGACAGTCATGTAAAATTTTACAAAAAACATAAACTTTTTTGCAAAACGCTATGATTGTTTTGCGTATTCTGATAAAATAGTGATCAAGTGGCAACAGCATTTGATCGTGGTTCTCTTTATGTATTTTGCACAAAATTTGTTTTGTGTTGTCTGGGATGTGTCAAAGGAGGTGTATCATGCTCAAAACATTAGGCGTCATTGATGGTCTGCTGACCACGGATCGTCAACGCCGCAACGCGAGCCGCTCTTTGGGCGGCAAAACGGTTCTCGAATGGGTCGCCCGTCAACTGACGGATTCGATGCGACTGGACGGAGTGGTTATGATGACGGACCACTCGGAAGATAATATGTTCGTCAAAATGATGACGCCGTTGGATGTGCCGGTTTTGATGACCGGTGCAGGCGACACGCTGTCGGCTCTTTCCAAAACGCTGGAATCGTTTCAGGCGAAACATTGCGTTTATATCGGGCTGGATTGGCCGCTGATCGATTCGCAATTGATCGACCGGCTGATCACCGCCGCCGAATTGAACCTGAACAGTCAATACGCGGCCTTTCAATTTGATAACGATCCCCGCAGGGGACGTCCGCATGGGATGTTTGCCGAATGGTATGACGTCAAGGCTTTGCACCGTGCCAATCGCAAGGCTGTTGATCCCATTCACCGGGAGTACCCGGGCTTGTACTTCCTCGAACGGGCGGACAAAGAGGCGTTGACCCTGATTCCGGCTCCGCAGCCGTTTGGCGAGCATGACCTGTGTCCGCTCCTCGACAACGAAGACGATTGGGAAAACGTTACCATGATTTTCGAATCCATCGACGCCGACAACATCCACTGGCAACACATTGCCGAACTGTTGTTGTCCCTGCCAAATCACGTCAAAAACAGGGAGAAGGTTCTTGGATAGTGAATGACGTTTTGGCAAAAAAGAAAGCCGTTAAAAAAACCGAGACAGGGGGAAATTCATGCAATTAATAAGGTTTTTCTTTTTTGCCGTGCTTTTATTGATCGCGGCATTACCAATCGCAGCGTGCAACGGAGAGGAATCACGGGGACAAAGGCTGGATATTCAGAGTACGGCGACTTCGTATTCCGTCCTATTAAGCTGGGGAAATACGGAAAAAGCCCCCTTTGAAGTCGTCATTGCCTCTGACTCTCTGATGAAAAATGTTGTTTTGCGCGAAAGCGGTATCCGGGGTACTGAGTTTCGAGCGGCACTGTGTCCCGATCAGGAGTATTGGTGCGTCGTCCGCAATGAAAACGTCATCGGAAACGTCAATTTCCGCACCGAGGCCGTCCTTAACCGCTACGGAGCGGACGCTCTTGAAATTTTTGAGTCGGCAAGGCCGAACAGCCATTGGGCAGGAGGGTTGCCGCCCTATTATTCCGAGCCGCTCCCAGTCGATGACAACCTGCCTCTTTCACCGTGGTACCGGATCAAAGAATATTACGGAACAACTCCTCCCGGCTTTGAGGAGATACGAGACAAGCTGCCCATTCCGATATTCGACGGCAATGAAAACCAGGGTTTGATTGCCGCTTATTGGTACGCATGGTCGGTCGCCTTTGACGAATGGCTCTTTGAACCAACCGACAAGAGCCAAACGCTGACCAACCTATGCGGGTATCCGAACTGGGGAGCTTTCGGTTCCACCATGGACTATGATACCTTTTTTATTATGCAATACGCCCGATATGCCAACGGAGCTTATCCCTACGTTACCGTGCTTGACAATCTCTATGCCCGTCAGCATCATAACGGCAGAATCCATAAAGAGACCGGCAAAGACGGCTTTGAGGTTTATTCCTCCGCCCCGGCCATGACGACGGCACTGGCTTGGGCCGAATGGGAAAACTACAAAGTCACCGGAGACAAAGATCGCCTCAACGACATCATCCTGCCTTTGGTCAAATTATATGAATGGTTTCAGCGTTATCAGCGTTTTGCAGACGGACGTTATTTCTGTGAACAAGGCGGACACGGCGATTGGAGCGTGACCGCCAATGCTCTCCAGGCTATAAGTGCCAGGGCGATCTCTGACATCGCCGGTGAAATCGGAAGAAACGACCTTCAGAAATGCTTCTTCAACGAATATCAAGACATCTCTGACATGATAAACGCTGATTTTTGGGATGAATCTTCGGAATTTTACAATTTCCGTCTCGATAACGGCGCATATATGACACGCTGTCAGCCGGGCGAAACCTTTAAATATATTCGGTCTTTTGATGTGTTGATGGCGAATATTGCGCCGAAAGACCGCGCAGACAGCATGATCCAAAATCAATTGCTTCATCCCGGAGTTTTCATGGGTCAATACGGCGTTCGCACCTTGTCGCTGGATTCCACCGTGTTCATCGTTGACAGAGGAGGCGCAGTTATCCAACTGGACGAAATCGATTTAAGCCGGATATTACCCAACAAGACATACGACGGATGGAATCCGACGATTGCCGCTTTGAAGGATTTTATCATTCCGGTCTATAACACCGGGTACGGCGATTACCGTTTCATGGTATGGGCACCCGATATGGTCACATCGTTGCATTCCCTTTTGAATTATGGCTATCGTGAAGAAGCCAATGATCTGGCTGAACGTTATGCCCGCGGAATCGCGGAGAGCTATAAGCAAAGCGGTGATATCAAAGAGTTCGCTTATGTCAATCGAGCGGAAATGGGAGGGGCATCCCGGTTTTGCGGGTGGAGCGGATACGGCCCCATTGCGTGCCTGATCGAAGCCGTCCTCGGATTCGAAGTGGATGCTCCGAACAAAACCGTTTCCTGGGATATTCACCAGACCGCCCGTCACGGCATTCAGCAGCTTAGTTTCGGCGGAATGACGGCAGACTTTATCTGTGAGGCGCGCACGAGTCTGTCAGACCCGTGTCACATCACGGTTTCAACGGACAAACCGTTTACTCTGGTTCTCAAAGATAACGGTAAAACAGTGAAAGCACTCAGTATTGATGAGGGCACATCTCATTTGACACGGTAGTGCTTTATAAAAAATTTGGGAAGGTACTCATCCCATTTAGCGGCGGTTTTACTGCGGCCAGTATTGCGGCAATGGGGCATCGAATGTCAATCGTTCTTTCGTCACCGGGTGGACGATGATCAACCGCTTCGCGTGCAGAGCGATTCCCTGTGCGAAGGTCGTCTTCGCGCCGTATTTTCTGTCGCCGAGAATCGGGTGCCTTATGTGAGCCAGTTGCACGCGAATCTGGTGCTTTCGACCGGTTTCAAGCGTCACTTCCACGAGCGAGTTGTTCCCAACGTATTTGAGACGCGTATAACGCAGTCGGGCTTCTTTCGATTCGGCGTTCGGCCGGGCTGAGACCCACATTTTTCGGTGTCGTTCGTCTTCGCAAAGATCGTTGACGAGTAGCCCTTCCATGGGTGAGATGCTTCCCTCGACGAGAGCGTGATAGATTTTCACGACGGTATGTTCGCGAAATTGATCGTTGAGCCGTGCCGCCGCCTTCGAGGTTCGTGCGAACACAACCACGCCGGAAACGGGAAAGTCAAGCCGACTGACCACACCCAGATAGACGTTGCCGGGCTTGTTGTAACGTTGCCTGACGTATTCTTTCGCAACGGTCAGCAATGTTTCCTCACCGTCGGCCAGTCCCATGGTCGCAATTCCCGCCGGTTTGTGGACTACCAACAGGTGATTGTCATCGAACAGAATGTCAAGCGCACGATGATGCATGGCATGTTATTGTTTTTCTACGATATTGAAAAATAGAGTATATCAAGATACTATGAGTGTGGAAATATTTGTAGATAACTGAACCTGCAAACAAAAAGGCCGTAAACTGCTGGGCTTTGCAATCTACGGCCAATGCTTGCGAAGTCAAAAAATGGGCAGGGGGAGGATCGAACTCCCGACACCAGGATTTTCAGTCCTGTGCTCTACCAACTGAGCTACCTACCCGAAAAATAACTTGGGTCACTACCCGAAAAATAACTTGGGTCGCTACCCGAAAAATAACTTAGGTCACTACCCGAAAAATAACTTGTGTCGCTTCCCGAAAAATAACTTGTGTCGCTTCCCGAAAAATAACTTGGGTCACTTCCCGAAAAATAACTTGGGTCGCTACCCGAAAAATAACTTGGGTCACTTCCCGAAAAATAACTTGGGTCGCTACCCGAAAAATACCTGGGGCAGACTTCGAATCGTCTGTTGTATGATAACACGAATTAATGGTGTTTTCAATAGCCGTCACAAAAAAAATTCAAAAAAACAATCTAAATCGTTTTTGATAAACAATTTGTAAGAATTTCGTTAATGCGGCTGAAAATCATAAGACCAGAATTCCTTGCTTACGCGGCGGGATATATGTTTGCTTCGTGGAACGACAGTCTAAATCAGTGCGGTAAAGTTGGAGAAAATAATTCCGTCGTACTCATTTTGACCGGTCCTGTCATTCCTGACGGAAGCAGTTTCGAATCGCGGTCCCAAAGTTTCCATGCGGTGAAAAGTTCGCGACCGGTCGGACTCGGTTGACCGTTGAGCAACCATTGCGGCCATGCTTTCGGACGACCGTCCTCAAAACGTTCCGTGTCTTCCGGGCGGAGGTCGTCGCCGATCATTTTGTTCGGCCACAAATTCGTAACGCGCACGACAAGACGGTTTTCGCCCGTTTTGAGCCATTGTGTCACGTCGATTTTTTTGGTTGATGTCCATAACACCCCCAAATCATTTCCGTTGAGCGTGACTTCGGCAATCACGTCAACATTTCCGAAATCCAGATACAAACGACGTTCCGGACGGATCATCTCTTCGGCTAATGTGAACGTTTTCGTATAAACGGCGGTCCCGCTGAAATACCTGACAAACGCATCCGGGTGTTCGCTCCAGGAAATCAGTTTTTCAAAGGTGTATTCGCGAATTTCCCGGCCGGGGCGTCCGTCTGCGGGAATCCCGACCGGAAATCCGACTTGCCAGGCACCATCCAGTGTCATTTCGGGAAGAGTCTTGACCTCAATCCTTTTTTCCGAATGGTCGGCAAAGAAAATGTCGTATTTGCCGGACTGCATGATTTCCAGCACCTGTCCCTGTTCCGTATCGAACCGGGGGCGTACCACGACCGGGCGATATTGCGACGCGTCAAAGACGACGGTTTCACCGTCCCGCAATTTGAGTGTCTTTTCCGATCCGTTTTGCACGTACCGGATTTCGATCTGTTTGACAATGCCGATTGCAGGATCGCGTTCCTTTGCGAAAGCAACAACCGGAATGTGGTTTTCACCGCGACAAAGCATCGCCTGCAATTTGTCCGTCACGTCGAACGAACGGGTTTCGTCATCCAAAATGCCGTATTTTGCGTTTATGACGCCGATCGAAACCGTGTCCTGATTCATGAGAATCGACTCGCCGTCGAACGCTTCGAGCGTGTAAGTGGTTTCAGGCGCCCAGTCATAAGCATATTCGATTTGCAGTTTTTTCCGAACGCCGGGACTGGGGTCACTGACTTTGCCCATGTCCATCACAACGATTTCGCGTGTTCCGGCGTCAAGTCTTTGTTGCACGAACTCACGAACGTCCGTTTTTCCCGACGAATCGGCGGCACCGTATTCCGCCCGATGGACGAGAAATCGGTAAAGCGGCAACGAGGCCGACACGATTCGCCGCTCGTTGCGGAACACGGAAACGATCGGATTGAACGGTGCAGCTTGTTTTTTTGAAGTGTTCGGGGGATTTGCGGGAAAAACGACGAAGACCGATTCATAGGGTTCGAACGTCATCGGGACAATTGTTACTCCCTCATGCTCACTGAACATCGCGGCGGTTTCGCAACTTCCCGTCACCGGATGCCAAAATTCGGGAATCGCACCGGTGACCCGGAATTGAGCCGTTGCCTGGATTGTTTCTCCGGTCGGATTGACGACAAAATAAATGTCCGCATCGGCGGAACGCCGATGAAGAAAGTTCAAACGGGTATCGGCGGTAAAATCACAGGGAAGCCCCATTTCGGCAAGCACATTTTCGGCGGTTTTACCCCAAATGATTCGCCCTTTGCCGTAATTTTTTTCACCGGAAGCGTTTTCGACGGTTCCCCAGATTTTTTCACCGATGTCGCGTACTTGTTGATCCCTGTCCCGGATTGCGCTGTTGCTCGAAGTGCCGTTTCCCCAGGTGTGTCGCGGTTTTGTACCGATGACCGTCGCCCCGTCATTGACAAGTTGTTCGACTTTGCCGGCGAGTTCCGGCGTCATGCGATCCGTGTTCGGCAAAACAAGAATCCGAAACCTTTTCCCGTCGGGCAAAACGATGTCTCCCCGGCGGTCGCTCTCCTGCCGGTCAACGGACATCCGTGTCAGCACGGCGTGTGTTCCGGCCTGATCCCACCCGTAACCGAGGCGGAGGTGATCGCTGAACCCTTGCGGCGAGTCTTCCCATTCCAGATAGCAAATGTCGGCAACGGAATTTCCTTCGCGGAGCATTTCCTGACAGCGCGACAAATAGCGGTTCCAGTCGGCGGACTGTTCCCACCAGGTTTGCGTCCGTTCGCAATGGATTCCGTAAGGCCCCATTGTGTTGCCCGGCCAACGGTCAAGCCAGGGTTGCATCGCATAGCGGTGAAAGACGAAGCGGTTGATTCCTTCGCAAAATGCGGCGTCGCCAAGCGATTTCATTTGTCCCGGATGGCCGAGCCAGCGTTCATCTTCTGCGGCGGTGAAGGCTTCGGCACCGATGATGTTTTTTCCGTAAATGTGTCCGGCGGAAGCCATACCGCGACAGGTTTCGAGAGCCGCCCCGACCCACCAAAATTCCCCCATCGGTTCGTCCGTCAGACCGGCAAATGCGATTTGATCGGACGGTGCCCAATAACCTTCGGCGGACAAGCCGATCCCGTGGTCATGGGCCAGTTCCAGCAATCGGGCAAAATAATTGTCGTAAATCATCTCCGAAATCGTGCGTCGCAAATCCCAGAGAAAACGATCCATGGCGTCGTAATCCCCGACGGCGTAACCGGCAAACATCGGCAAAAACGGAACAATGTCGTAACCGCGGCGTTCCCGGAATTCCTCGCGCATCCGTTCCGTCCAGTTTTGAGTGCCGTTTTCCCAACTGTCGATGTGCGTTCGGACGAATGTTTGTCCGACATGCCTGCGATTCCGTTCGACAAGTTTTTTGATCATGCCGTCGAATGCGGCTTCGATTCCTTTTTTTGACAATTTATCGCATTCCAAACCGTTCCCCGACGGCGGAGCCGGACTGCACATCACTCCTTTGCATGTATGCCCGATTCGCAAAATCGTCCATTCCCCTTCCGGCACGTCCCAAACGAGGTTTCCGTCGGCATCCATTCCGTCTTTCCATTCGACGATTTTGTTCAAATCAACGTAATCGTCCTTCTGAAATTCCGATTCCCGGTTTTCCAGGCGGTACAAGGTCGAGGAAATCGGATCATATTTCGGAAATCGGACTTTGGCCGTCGGCGGAGTCGGAAACGCAAGCACCGTGACGTCCCGGTAATAGTTTTGCTCCGTTTTCGGTTGCGGCAATGCGATGTTCCCCGGTTTCGGCCCGGTCGCTTTCGTATCGCTGATGGTGATCAATTGCATCGACGTTTCCGGCGTGATCCAGGGACCGCCGCTGCCGTTCCAGCCGGGGCCGGCATTCATGGTCAACTGCAAACCGAGCCTTGCCGCTTCATCGACGGCATGATCGAACATCTCCCGCCATGTTTCACTCATAAAAGGAATCGGTCCTGCCGGCTGCCCGGCGGAGATTTCCATAATCAGCACGCCGCCGATTCCAACCTGTTGCATTGCTTCAAGGTCGGCGGTGATTCCTTCTTTCGTGATGTTGCCGTCCATCCAGAACCAATAGACCCAAGGACGAGCCGAGTCCGGCGGATTGACAAATCGTTCGTGAAGCGGTTCCCCGGCCAGAACGGTCTGCGTACACAACGCATACCATCCGGCAAGCACAAGAACCGCCGGGAATACCAACAATTTTTGGCAAACGTTCCGTTTCATCGGCAACCCTCACTTTCGGGCATGACTCTCAAGGGGCGCAGTCCCGCAATCCTTCGATCAATAGTCCCGCGATCCTTCGATCAATAGTTCGGCAATCCTTCGATCAATAGTTCGGCAATCCTTCGATCAATAGTTCGGCAATCCTTCGATCAATAGTTCGGCAATCCTTTGATCAATAGTCCCGCAATCCTTTGATCAATAGTTCGGCAATTCGTAACCCTTGCGACGCTCCCGGTCATTCCACTTGTTCGCTTCGTCGTCGCCGATGAAACGTTCCTTGACCGGATCGAATTTCAGTTTGCGTCCCATCCAACGGGTGATGTTGACCAAATGACAGAACGCGATGCTGCGGTGTCCGATTTCGACGTCGCTGCGCGGCTTTTCCCGGGTTTTGATGCAATCCAGCCAGTTTTGCAGGTGCCATCTCGCCTGCCACAGCGCCGTTTGATCCGACCATTTGACTTCCTCTTCCGCTTCATCGACTTTCTTGAGAAGCTCGTCGCGAATGCCGATCGGGTTCGACATGAACTTGTTCCGATTGATTTCAAGTTTCCCTTTTTCGCCGATGAAAATCGCACCGCCCCAGGGTCCGCCTTCCTCGATTTCAAAACGGACTTCGCTTCCGTCGGCGTATCGGGCGGTCACTTTACCGTTGATCCCTTCGGAAACCGGCTCAAATTCGACCGGCAAGGTATCGTCTTTGCCGAGCGCCCATTGAACCTGATCGACGCCGTGCGCGCCCCAGTTGGTCATTTCGCCGCCGCCGAAATTGCGACCGTTGATCCAAGCGGGATGATACGTGTGCCAGGCGCCTTGATTGAGATGCAAGTCCCAATTGAATCCCGACGGCATCGGCGGCTCATCGTCGCCGATCTCCGTATGGGTCGGCCCGGCGCCGGGATAGTTGATGGCGGAAACGTATCGCAATTTCCCCAAGCCGCCGTCGCGAACAAATTCGCAGGCGATGCGGTTCAATTCCATGGAGCGTTGTTGCGTTCCGACCTGAAAAACCGTTTTATGCTTGCGGACACAATTCGTCAAAGTGCGTCCTTCCTGAATGTAAAGCGTAAGCGGCTTTTCGGCGTAAACGTCTTTTCCCGCTTCGCAGGCATGAATACAGGGATAAACCCGTTGAAATTCCTGACCGCCGATGATGACGGCGTCAATGTCCTTGCGGTCGAGAATCGGCCAGTGCGTTCCGTAAATATCCCAGTTCGCCTCACGCTCTTTTTTGTAGTTGAGAGCTTGCGGCATATTGGCATCGGCCAGAGCGACAAGCTGCCCGTCTTCGGGCAACTGCTCCATGAGCATTCGCGACCGGCCGCCGGCACTGACGCAACCGACGATCACGCGGTCGTTGGCGCCGGGTTTTTTGCCCTGGGCCATCACGGTTCGGGGGATGATAGTGGGAACGGCAAAACCTGCCGCCGCCGAAGCGACAGCCGTCGCCGCCAATAATTCACGACGAGTCAGTTGAAAATTTTTCATGGGAAATGCTTTCTGTGTAGGGGGTGAGGGGGTGAGGGGGGGGGTGATAGTTGCGAGTTGTGAGATGCGAGTTGCGAGAGCTCAGGGGACAGAGAGCAGGAAACAGACTGCTCCCTGCCCCTTGTTTCCTCACAATTTTATCATGCCTTCGGCTAAAATGCAATATGTCGGGATTTGCGCGGGTTTTAGCATCATGTGCAGCGTCAAATGCAGCGTCAAATGCAGCGTCAAATGCAGCGTCAAGTGCAAAGTCAAGTGCAAAGTCAAGTGCAAAGTCAAGTGCAAAGTCAAGTGCAAAGTCATGTGCAAAGTCATGTGCAAAGTCAAGTGCAAAGTCAAGTGCAAAGTCATGTGCAAAGTCAAGTGCAAAGTCATGTGCAAAGTCATGTGCAAAGTCATGTGCAAAGTCATGTGCAAAGTCATGTGCAAAGTCATGTGCAGCATCATGTGCAGAGTCAAATGCAGCGTCATGTGCAGAGTCAAGTGCGGAGTCCAGCTCGGAGTTCAGCGCATGGAGCTCGGCGAGCTTCTGTTCGATTTTGCTCTCGATACTTTGCACTTGACTCTCAATACTCCGTACTTTGCGCACAGAACTCTGCGCTTTGCGCACAGAACTTTGCGCTTTGCGCTCTGTTCCCTCCCCTCTCAGCTCGGCGTTCTGCTCTTGCAATTCCGCGTTCTGCTCTTGCAATTCCGCGTTCTGCGCTTGCAGTTCCGCGTAGGAAAGTTTGCGCTGAGCGTTTTTGACTTTGCCGGCGGCTGCTTTCACATTGCGTTTGGCGTTAATAACGATTCTCTTCTTGGCAGTCATCATGACCCCCCTTTCATCATTGAGTTTGCTAATTTTAGTTGCAAGCGCGCTGGCGCGCTTTCAGCCGGTACTCCGGCCAAACAATAGTGCTACCGAGCGATGCATTCCTCACGGAATGCAAAGTCAGGAGAACAAAACACTCTTGCACTTTGATGCACTTTTATCTTTGTGAACTTTGTGTCTAATCTTTGTGAACATTGTGTTAAAAAAAGCTGTCTTCTTAAACACAAAGATCATTAAACACAAAAATCACAAAGGGCTACACAAAGGACACAAGGAAGCCCTCTCGCAACTTGCAACGCGCAACTGCACTCTGCACTTGCTTGCCTGTTTTATCGTACTTCCCCAGACCCTCACATGAGATTTTACGATCGTTCATTGAATATTTTTGCGAATCCTCCGGCGGATTTTTCCGAATATGCGGGTTTTTGTATTCGTGCGGCGAAGTTGACATGAAAAATTGACGATCCGGATAGAAACATTTCAACGTCATGACAGAAACATTTCAAATTCGGATAGAAACATTTCAAATTCAGATAGAAACATTTCAAATCCGGATAGAAACATTTCAACGTCATGATAGAAACATTTCAAATTCGGATAGAAACATTTCAAATCCGGACAGAAACATTTCAAATTCAGATAGAAACATTTCAAATCCGGATAGAAACATTCCCAGTCCAGATAGAAGCGTTCCAACGTCATGACAGAAACATTCCAAAGCCGGATAGAAACATTCCCAAGCCAGATAGAAACATTCCCAAGCCAGATAGAAACATTCCCAAGCCAGATAGAAACATTCCCAGTCCGGACAGAAGCGTTTTAAGCCCAGATAGAAGTTTTTCAAGTCCGACCAGAAGCGTTTCTGGGCCAGAAAAAAATATTTCCAAGTCGAATAGGAATATTTCTGGGCCAGATAAAAACGTTTCAAGGCCAGAAAAAAATATTTCCAAGTCGGATAGTAATAATTCTGGGTCAGATAAAAACGTTTCAAGACCGGATAAAAATATTTCCAAGTCGAATAGGAATATTTCTGGATCAGATAAAAATATTTCTGGGCCGGATAAAAATATTTACAAGTTGAATAGTAATAATTCTGGGCCAGATAAAAACGTTTCAAGGCCAGATAAAAATATTTCCAAGTCGGGTAGTAATAATTCTGGGCCGGATAAAAACGTTTCAAGGCCGGATAAAAATATTTCCAAGTCGGGTAGTAATAATTCTGGGTCAGATAAAAACGTTTCAAGGCCGGATAAAAATATTTCTGGGCCGGATAAAAATATTTCCAAGTCAGGTAGTAATAATTCAAGGCCAGTATTATTGCGCTGGTGGGCAGTATTATTGCGCTGGTGGGCAGTATGATTGCGCTGGTGGCACAGAATCCGCGTTAGCTGCGTGCTGAAAAAAACTCGGCTCGACCGGCCATATCCCGGCATCCCCCGGTTGCACGATATTGTTTTACTGATAAACTTAAACACAACGCCCAACAAAAATAGTCAACAAAAGTGGTCAGTAGGCAGTGAGCTAAGACAAAAGCGGCCAGTAGGCTAAAACAAAAGTAGGCAGCGGCCAGTAGTCAGTGGGCAGTGGGCAGTGGGCTAAAACAAAAGTGAGCAGTGGGCAGTGGGCAGTGGGCAGTGGGCTAAAACAAAAGTGAGCAGTGGGCAGTGGGCAGTGGGCTAAAACAAAAGTGAGCAGTGGCCAGTGGGCAGTGAGCTAAAACAAAAGTGAGCAGTGGCCAGTGGGCAGTGAGCTAAAACAAAAGTGGGTAGTAAGCAGTCGGGAACAGGAAGTTGCTATCATCAATACGGAATGATTTTTGGACAATATCACAAAACAAGGCATAATCATAGGTTAGAGTAACACGAAATGTCACTGAAAACAGAAGAAAAACAGGCTCTTATCAGCAAGTATAAACGCTCGGAGAAGGATAACGGCTCGGCGGAAGTACAAATCTCGATTTTAACAACGAGAATCAATTCGTTGACAGAGCATCTCCGAGCAAATAAGAAAGACCACTCCAGCCGACGCGGGTTGTTGATGATGGTCAGCCGCCGTCGCAGCTTGCTTGACTTCCTCAAGCGAACAGCCCCACAGCGTTATGTCGATGTGATTCAGAGTCTTGGAATTCGTAAGTAGTTTGAAAACAGTAAGTTATCTTCGTCGTTCGACAAAAAAAGGAAATAACCGGTATTGGAAAATGACACGGTCATGCGGTTGTCCGTAGCGACCGTTTCATTATGCGCAGATGTCGAGCATGATGTGGCATGGCAATTTCATCTTCATATTTCTCCGCGTATTCTGCGCTCGCTGTGAAAAAAAACCAAATATCAATGTCATCTTGTATCAGTTTGAATTCGATTAAAAAATGTTTTATGGAAAGTCATGAGGTAGGAAAGTGGAAAAAATTCGAGTGGAACGTCAAATTGGCAATCAGTTGCTTTGGATGGAAACCGGCGAATTGGCAAAACAGGCAGCCGGGAGTTGTTTGGTGGGTTATGGGAATACCGTCGTGCTTTGTGCCGCAACCACAGGTGCGTCAAGACCGGGAACCGATTTTTTCCCGTTGACGTGCGATTATCGTGAACGTGTCGCCGCAGCAGGGAAATTTCCCGGCGGCTTTATCAAACGGGAAGGCAAGCCGACACTCAAGGAAGTGCTCACATCGCGACTGATCGACCGTCCGATGCGGCCGCTGTTCCCAAAAGGTTTTTTCAATGAAGTGCAAGTCAACGCCATTGTTATGGCCTGCGACAAGACGGTTGATCCGGACACCATCGCGATGAACGGTTGTTCGATGGCCGTGATGCTCTCGCCGTTGCCGTTTCGCGGGCCGCTCGCTTCGGTGCGCCTGGCAAGAATCAATAACGAGTTCGTCGTGTTTCCCGACTTCGAGCAACTCGAAAACAGCGACCTCGATCTGATTATTTCGGGCAATAAGGAATCGGTGCTGATGATCGAAGGCTTCGCTCGCGAAATGCCCGAACCGATTATGTACCAGGCGGTGATGAAAGCTCACGAATATGTGCAGGCCGTTTGCGAATTGCAGCTTGAAATGATGGAAAAGGCCAATCCCGAAAAAACGGCCTTCGAAGCCGCATCGCACGAAAGTATTTTCCGTCTCCTTAAAGAGAAGTTTTACGACGACTTCTGGCAGGCAAAAAAAACCGAAGGCAAACTCGCACGTTATGATGCCTGTGCCGTCGTCAAGGATCGCGCCCGGACGGAACTGTTTCCCGAAGTGCCGACGACCCCTGCATTACTCGGACCGGTCGATGAGCCGGTCAACCCGGAAGACAGTGCCGCAAGTGACGACGGCAACGAAGTTGCATCGCCCGAATCAAAAATCGATGCCGCACTCTTTGACATCGCGTGGCACGAGTTTGAGGAACGCGTTGTGCGCGACCAGATACTTGCCGGAACACGCGCTGATGGTCGCGGTATGAAAGACGTGCGCGAACTGGCCTGCCGTGTCGGTGTGTTGCCTTGCGTGCATGGCTCGGCGATGTTTCAACGCGGCGAAACGCAAGCTCTCGTAACCGTGACGCTCGGCACAACTCGCGACGAGCAGAAAGTCGATGGCCTGTTCGACGAATATTCGAAAAAGTTTATGCTCGACTACAATTTCCCGTCGTTTTCGGTGGGCGAATGTCGTCCGAATCGCGGACCAGGACGTCGCGAGTACGGCCACGGGGCCTTGGCCGAACGCAGCGTCAAGCCGATTTTGCCCGACCCTGAAGATTTTCCTTACACCATTCGCGTCATTTCCGACATTCTTGAATCGAACGGCTCCAGCTCCATGGCTTCCGTGTGCGGTTCGACGCTCGGTCTCATGGCGGCAGGCGTTCCGATTACCAACCCGGTGGCCGGCATTTCGGTCGGTCTGGTCAAGGAATCGAACGAGCAATGGGTACTGCTCACCGACATCATGGGCGACGAAGACCATTACGGCGACATGGATTTCAAGATCGCCGGTACGCAAAACGGCATCACGGGCATTCAGCTCGACCTGAAAATCGACGGCATCAGTCCCGAAATCATCATGGCGACGCTCAAGCAATCGCGTGAGGCGCGTATCCAAATTCTGCGGAAAATGCTGGCCGCCATTCCGCGTCCGGCGGACGACATTGCCGCAACCGCGCCGCGATTGGTCAAGACGCAAATCGAACCCGATAAGATCGGGTTGCTCATCGGCCCCGGCGGCAAGACGATTCGCGCGATTCAGGATTCGACCGGCGCCTCGATCGACATCGAAAACGACGGCACGGTCATCATCTCGGCGGGCAGCGAACAGAGTGCGTCGAGAGCGTTGAACGAAATCAACCGCCTGACCGCGTCGGTCGAAATCGGCAAGATTTACGAAGGTCAGGTCACCAGCGTCAAGACTTATGGTGCGTTCGTCGAAATTCTTCCCGGACGCGACGGTCTGTGTCACATCAGCGACATTGCCGATGATTACGTCGAGAACATCAATGCGCTCTGTAAAGTCGGCGACCGCATGTTGGTCAAAGTCGTTGCCATCGACGAACAAAACCGCATCAAACTCAGCCGCCGCGAAGCACTCAAGGAACTGAAATAAGCGCACGTTAGCGGCGGGGCTTGCCCCGCGTTGGTTAGCGGCGGTTAGCGGCGGGGCTTGCCCCGCGTTGGTTTGCGGCGGTTAGCGGCGGGGCTTGCCCCGCGTTGGTTTGCGGCGGTCACGGCGTGACCGCCCT
>Ga0082212_10006526_pt1 | contig 15651 bp, 10 predicted proteins | sample TergutNt197P3_FD_71548 | JGI IMG/M metagenome (GOLD analysis project Ga0082212, IMG submission 71548) | Neocapritermes taracua P3 segment gut microbial communities from Petit-Saut dam, French Guiana - Nt197 P3 | ecosystem: Host-associated > Arthropoda: Insects > Digestive system > Gut ...
CGCCTGTCCGCTTTCCGCGACGGGACGTACACCCTTTTTCCGGGCCTTGAAAATCTGCCCGACCCCGATCTCGCCGACACGCTCTGGCGGCGCACTGACGCTGCGGACAGAATCCCTTTTGCGCCGATGCCGGTCGTACAAACAGGGCCGGCCATGCAGATGTCGATATTCGACATAGAGCCGCCGCCCCTATTGCCAAGCGTGGAGGAACAGCAAGCGACCATAAAACGGACGAACGAACAGGCAGCCGGGGAAAAACCCTCGGCTGTTTCTTTCCCCATCACGCACGACGAGATCGACGCGCTGCTGCTTACCCTTTCCGGCGAGGATAAGGCGAAGATCGCAGCGCAGTTTGCGGACAATCCACGCTCGCGCGAAGCCGCGCAGCTTGTACGGGAAGTCTATGGCAGGATCGAGGAAACCATCCCCCGGCTTGACGGCAAAGACGGCTATTTGGGCATACTGTATGACAACAATGGAAACGGCGTCGTTCTTGTAAGGGGCAAACCTGCGTCATTCCCCCTGTCGGAACGGCTGCCCGCCGAAACCCTGGCCCTCGCATGGGCCGCCGTGCATAAGCGCATAGCTGAACTTGCCGGGGAAAACCGTTTTGTAGAGACGGAACGCGACCCGCCGCTGCCCGAGGATGGGTTGCCTGAAAACGAGGACGTACAGGAAACTGAAAAGCACGATGTAACAGTCGAACTCGATTTCGATGCTGTTGCGCAGACCGTATTTGAACGCGTCATGCAGGACGAGGATTTCACCGAAGCCCTCGCCAAAGCGCAGAGCCGTGGCGCGCTCCGGCGCTCCCTCAACATAGTCCTCGACTACGTTATCAACGACCATGAACAGGACGAGCCGCAAGTCCACAACAGCTATTGGAACGACGACGACTTCAACGACAGGCTGTTCGATTTCGTATACCGAAGATCATGGCAGCAGCGCAACAAACCATTATTGGAAACAGAACAAACAGATCCGGCAACGAATACAGTAGACGATGGTTTCACAGAGATAACCGACCCCGCCGTGCTTGCCGAAGTCAACGAAATATTCGGCGATGACGACCCGGAAGCGGATGATGCGCTTGCAGAGCCGGAATTGCATCAAGCGGAACCAAGCCAGCCTGCACACCCTGCCCAAAGGTCAGTACCCCCTCCTGTGTTCTTTGTGGATTGGAATACGGCGCAGTATGATTTTGACCTCAAACTCTACAACGACCACGACGTCATCGGCTACAACAAGGACGGCGTTGAGTATGCCATCGGGCGCAGCGGTTCCATCGCCTATGTCACCACCACTACAGGCATAACGCCGTGGGGCGACGTTTTAGGGGCAACCAACATCCCGCAGGACATATGGCTGCAAATGAACAAATACCACGACGGCGAGTTGTCCGACGAACAGGTCCGGACGGAGTACCTCAGCGTTTTGGAAGCGTTCAGGAACCGCCAGACTGCGACGGAAACCACGCAAGCGGAGCCTGAGCCGTTCGCGGTCATCGACAATGTTTCCCGGCAGAACTACAACCTGTTCGCCCTCGCTTTCCCTCAGATCATCGACGGCACCTACCGGAGCATGGAGTTTCAGGGGATAAACGCGGGGCATACCCTTATCGTTTCCCACGCAACGACCGCAGCCGGTGAGATCCACTTTGAAATATCGCACTATCAGCGCGACGGCAGTCGCGTTTACGTCCCTATGGCAACTTTTGAAGCCAACTTCGACAACCGTATGCTCAGACTCACACGATATGCGGACACCATAAGGGATGTGGACGTCGGCTACCTGAGCCTGCCATCCCCGGGCGATGCAAAACGATTGGACGAGTACAGCGTCAACATCAACGAACTACTCTTTGGGTTCGACAAAAACGCCTACACGCTGACAAGCGCCGACGTTTTCGTGGACGCTGACGGGAACCCGCTGCCCGCCGAGCCGAAGCCAAACCTCGGTGCTTTCCTCAATGAACAGGCCGACCGCGAAGCCGACGCCCATTTCCGTGTGCAGCGCGATATGTTTTCCACAACTGTTGGCACAAACTTCCGCATCACCGACGACGCACTCGGCGAAGGCGGGGCAAAGACGAAGTACCGCTACAACATCGACGCCATCAACGCATTGAGAACAATCGAAACTGAAAACCGCAGCACCACGCCGGACGAGCAGCAGGCTTTATCACGCTATGTCGGATGGGGCGGACTGCCGCAGGCGTTCGACCCGGACAACAGGCAATGGGAGAACGAGTATCAGGAACTCAGCGCCGCGCTGACCCCGGAGGAATGGGAATCGGCTCGGGCAAGCACCATCAACGCCCACTACACCACCCCCGTCGTTATCCGTTCCATCTACGAAACCGTGGAGCGCCTCGGGTTCAAGACCGGAAACATACTTGAACCGGCTTGCGGCGTCGGCAACTTCTTCGGGCTGCTGCCTGAGAGCATGGCGGCGTCCAAGCTGTACGGCGTGGAACTGGACAGCGTGACGGCGCGGATCGCCAAGCAGTTGTACCCAAGGGCGAGCATCAAGGAAACGGGCTTTGAGAAAACCGATATGCCCGACGCCTTCTTCGACCTCGCAATCGGCAACGTGCCGTTCGGCGCGCATGGCGTCGCGGACAAACGGTACGACAAACACCATTTCAGCCTCCATAACTACTTCTTCGCCAAAACTCTCGATCAGGTCAGGCCGGGCGGCATCGTCGCGTTCGTCACAAGCAAGTACACGATGGACGAGAAGAACCCGAAAGTCAGGAAGTACATCGCGGAGCGGGCGGAACTGCTCGGCGCTGTCAGGCTGCCTAACGACGCTTTCCTCAAAAACGCAGGCACGGAGACGACGACCGACATTATCTTCCTCCAAAAACGCGACCGGCCTATGGACGTTGAGCCGGATTGGGTACATCTCGGCATGACTGATGATGGAATTGCCGTCAACCGCTACTACATCGACAACCCCGAAATGCTGCTCGGCACGATGGGGCTTGACGAGCGTATGAACAGCAAGTACGGGCGCGGCGACTACACCGCTTGCCTGCCTATCCCCGGCGCGGACTTGGCGAAACAGTTGAAGGACGCGCTCGCCAATGTCCGGGGGCAGTACACCATCGAGGAACTGGACGATCTCGACGGCGTGGACAACCACGCAATACCCGCCGACCCCGGCGTGAGGAATTTCAGCTATGCCCTTGTCACGCCCGTCTCCGAAACTGACTATATCGGCGGCCAGGCATACGCCGCGAGAATCGGCGTGGGCAGCGTCTACTTCCGCGAAAACTCGCTGATGTACCCTGTAGACCTGCCGGCGACGACGCTGGAGCGCATCAAGGGCATGATCGCCCTGCGCGACTGCGTATACGAACTGATAGCCTTGCAGCTTGACGAACACGACGATGCGGAGATACGCGAGAAGCAAGTTGAATTGAGCGCCCTATACGACCGGTTCTCCGCTGACTACGGCCTTATAAACTCGCAGGCGAACAACAGGGCGTTCAGCGCGGATTCGGCCTACTACCTGCTCTGCTCACTCGAAATCATCGACGAGGACGGCAACCTTGAGCGGAAAGCCGATATGTTCACGAAACGCACGATAAAACAGCGCGTCGTCGTTGAACACGTCGATACGGCAAGCGAAGCCCTGGCGGTGTCGCTCGGCGAAAAGGCCGGGGTAGATATGGAGTACATGGCGCAGCTTACCGGCAGGGACGAGGATTCGCTTTTTTCCGAACTGCGCGGCGTGGTCTACAAGGATTTGCACGGTTTCCCAGACGGCAGGTACGTCTACCGTACCGCCGACGAGTTCCTGTCCGGCAACATCCGCGAGAAGCTGGGCAGGTACAACGAGGGGCTGTCCTACACGGACGAGGGCCACCCGAACTACGATACGGTCTGCGAAAATATCGCCGCGTTAGAAAAGGCTATGCCCAAGGAGCTTGAAGCGTCGGAGATCGCCGTCCGCTTGGGTTCGACGTGGATAGAGCCGGAGTATGTGGAGCAATTCATGTACAGCCTGCTCAACACATCATGGCGCAATAAAGAAGTTTACCAAGTCAAGTACCACCAGTTCACCGGGGAGTGGCAGGTCACGGGCAAAGGCAGGTCGGCATACAGCGACGTCCTCGCCAACGTGACATTCGGGACAAACCGGATGAACGCATATCAGATCATCGACGACACGCTGAACCTCCGCGACGTCCGCGTCTACGACTATGTGAAGGACATGGACGGCAAGGACAAGCGCGTACTCAACAAAAAAGAGACGACGCTTGCCCAGCAGAAGCAGGAGCAGATCAAGCAGGCGTTCAAGGACTGGATATGGCAGGACGCGGAGCGCCGCCAGACGCTTGTGAAGCTGTACAACGAACGCTTCAACAGCGTCAGGCCACGCGCCTACGACGGCAGCCACATCACATTCTCGGGCATATCGCCGGAGATCACCCTGCGCCCACACCAGCTTGACGCCATCGCCCACATCATGTACGGCGGGAACACGCTCCTCGCCCATGAGGTCGGCGCTGGCAAGACGTTCGAAATGGTCGGGGCGGCTATGGAATGCAAACGGCTCGGCCTGTGCCACAAATCACTGTTCTCCGTCCCTAACCACCTCACGGAACAATGGGCGGGAGAGTTCCTGCGGCTCTATCCGAGCGCAAATATCTTAGTGGCAACGAAAAAAGACTTCGAGATGCGCAACCGCAAGAAGTTCTGCGCGAAAATCGCCACCGGCGACTACGACGCGGTTATCATCGGGCATACCCAGCTTGAGAAAATACCCATATCCCGCGAACGGCAGGAGCGCCACCTGCGGGAGCAGCTTTGGGAGATCGAGCAGGGCATCGAAGACTTGAAATCATCGCGGGGCGAGAGGTTCTCGATCAAACAGCTCGAAAAAACGAAAAAAGGCATCGAAGCGCGGCTTGAGAAACTGCTCGAAGCCAAAAAGCGCGACGACGTTGTGACCTTCGAGCAGCTTGGCGTGGACCGCCTGTTCGTGGACGAGGCCCATTCGTTCAAAAACCTGTTCATGTACACGAAAATGCGCAACGTCGCGGGGCTTTCGACGTCGGAGGCTCAGAAATCAAGCGACCTGTTCATGAAGTGCCGCTATATGGACGAACTGACGAACAACAAGGGCGTCATCTTCGCCACGGGTACGCCGATCTCGAACTCCATGACGGAAATGTACACGATGCAGCGATACCTCCAGTACGATTCGCTGTCCGCGAAGGGCCTGACGCACTTCGACTGCTGGGCGTCCATCTTCGGCGAGACGCAGACCTCAATCGAACTCGCGCCGGAAGGCACGGGCTACAGGGCGAGGACGCGCTTCGCCAAGTTCCACAACCTCCCCGAACTCATGTGTATGTTCAAGGAAGTGGCGGACATCCAGACGGCGGATATGCTGAACCTGCCCGTGCCGGAGGCGAAGTACGAGAACATCATCGTCGAGCCGTCCGAACTGCAAAAGGAAATGGTGCAGGAACTGTCCGAGCGCGCGGCAAGGGTGCATTCGCAGAGCGTTGACGCGAAAATCGACAATATGCTCAAAATCACCACGGACGGGCGCAAGATCGGGCTTGACCAAAGGTTGATGAACCCGCTCCTGCCCGACTTCGAGGGCAGCAAGGTCAACGCCTGTTCCGACAACGTGTTCCGCATTTGGGACGAAACAAAAGAAGGCAGGCTGACGCAGCTCGTGTTCTGCGATTTCAGCACCCCAAACAAAGACGGTCGCTTCAACGTCTACGACGACATCAAAGCCAAGCTGATCGAGCGCGGCGTACCCGAAAATGAGATCGCCTTCATCCACGACGCCGACACCGAGACCCGTAAAAAGGAGCTTTTCGCCAAAGTCAGGCAGGGCAAGGTGCGCATCCTGTTCGGCTCCACGTTCAAGATGGGGGCGGGTACTAACGTGCAAGACCGCCTTATCGCCATCCATGACGCGGACTGCCCGTGGCGGCCCGCCGATCTGGAGCAGCGCGCCGGGCGCATCGTGCGTCAGGGGAACAAGAACGCGGAAGTCATGATATTCCGTTACGCCACGAGCGGTACGTTCGATTCGTACCTATGGCAGACGGTGGAGGCCAAGCAGAAATTCATCGCGCAGATAATGACCTCGAAATCCCCGGCGCGAAGCTGCGAGGATGTGGACGAGACCGCGCTCAGCTATGCGGAAATAAAGGCGCTTTGCGCCGGGAACCCGCTCATAGCCGAAAAGATGAACCTCGACGTGGAAGTGGCGAAGCTGCGGATGTTGAAATCCGACCATCAGAGCCAGCACTTCCGCCTGGAGGATAACCTCCTCAAATACTATCCGCAGCAGATCACGGCGGTCAAGGAGCGCATCTCGGGCATCGAAAAGGATATGGTCGTGTACAGCGAGCAAACAGCGAAGCTGGAGACGGTGCAGGCCAAACAGGACGGCTCCGCAGCGACTGCGACGGCGAAATTCGCCGGGATGACTATAAACGGCGTGGAACACAAGGAAAAAGAGCCCGCCGCCAAAGCACTGCTTGAAGCCTGTAAAGCCGTGAAGGAAATGAAGGACTTGCCGATTGGCAGCTACATGGGGTTTGAAATGAGCCTGCGGTTCAGCAGCCTGCAAAAGACATTCAGCCTACTACTCCGGGGGAAAATGACCTACGAGACCGAACTCGGAAACGACGCTTTCGGCAACATCACGCGTATCAACAACACGCTTGCGGATCTGCCGAAGAAACTCTCCGGCGCGAAATCGCAGCTTGAGAACCTGTACCAGCAGCAGGAGTCGGCAAAGCAGGAGCTTGAAAAGCCGTTCGCCCTCGCCGATGAACTCGCGGTGAAGGAGGCACGTCTGGCGCTGATCGACGCCGACCTGAACATCGACGGCGACGGCGGCTTTGACGTCATCAATGACGATGAAAGCAGGGACGGCGACGAGTTCATTGAACGCATCGGCGACGCATTGGACGAAATGGGCGTCTCGTATTCAAGGGACTACAGTCCCGGCGCTGAGTACGAACCGAGCGCTGCCTCCGCAAAAAGCGCGAGGCCCTCTTTATTGGAGGGGTTACGATCCTTCAGCCCGGACAGGCAGCATGGCGGCGTTGGTAAAAAACCATCGTCGCTCGACATTTGACCAGTAAGCAACAAACACACATGGCGGCGGGGCTTGACGGCTCCGCCGCCAATATTTCATAAGGTGGTGATTATTACGAGTAAGCAGACTAAAAAAGAATCAGAAAAGAATCGGACACGGGACCACTACATAACATTTCGGGTTACAGAACAGGAACGGGACAAGATAGACCAGCGAATGGCGCAGTCTGGAATGAAAAATCGGCGCGCGTATCTTCTCAAAATGGCGCTTGACGGCCAGATTACCCGAATTGAATTGGAGAGCGTCTATAAAATGGTGCGGCTGTTGTCGAACGCGACCAACAACATAAATCAGATCGCCCGCCGCGCAAATACGACAGGCAGTATCTACGCCGCCGACATCGACGAAATCCATAAAAGGTATGAAGAAATTTGGGCGCAGGCTAAAGAGATTTTGCGCGATCTGGCCGACTTGTAGCGAGGTGGTCTTATGGGCGCTACATGGCTCAAGCCCTTGCATATCAGGAAGGACAGGTCGATTTTTCAGGCTTTGACGGAACGGACGAGTTACGCTAAAAATGAGTTGAAAACGGAAGGCGGCCTGCTCGTCAGGGGCTATGCTTGCGACCCGCGATCCGTTGACGAGGAGTTCTACCTCGCCAAGCGCGAGTACGAACGCAACACCGGGCGCGACAACGGCGCGAAAAATGTCATCGGCTACCACCTGCGCCAGAGTTTCAAGCCGGGGGAGATCACGCCGGAAGAAGCCCTGGACGTCGGCTATGAAACGGCGATGCGCTGGACCAAGGGGAAACACGCTTTCATCGTCTGCGTCCATACCGACCGGCAGCACCTGCATTGCGCCATCGTCTACAACTCCACGAACCTCGACTGCACAGGCAAGTACAACAACTTCTACGGCTCGTCCTTCGCATTGCGGCGTCTGTCCGACATTGTGTGCCTTGAGCATGGGCTGTCAGTCATTGAGAACCCGCAGCCGTCAAAAGGAAAAAACTATGCGGAGTGGCTCGGGAATAAGGAACCCTCGTGGCAGGAAAAGCTCCGCCGGAAGATAGACGAGGTGCTGCCGTCTTGTTCATCGTTCACGGAGTTCATCGAAGCGATGAAAGCGTCAGGCTATATGGTAAACGACAAAAGGAAACACATCACATTTCTCGCGGAAGGCCAGAAAAAGCCGACGCGACTTGACACTTTGAAAGGCGACTACACCGAAGCGGCGATCAGGGAACGGCTCGGCAGGGCAAGAACAGTCGCGTCCTCCGGCGCGGGCGGGATGCTCGAAGCTGCGCCACGCGCCAAGTACGCCGACGAACCAAAGCGGATCGGCCTGCTTATTGACATACAGGCTAAAATCCGCGAGGGCAAGGGCGAGGGGTACGAAAGGTGGGCGCGCATATTCAATCTGAAGGAGGCCGCCCGCACACTGCTGTTCCTGCAAGACAACGGCATCGACAGCTACGACGATCTCGTGGCGAAAACTTCCGCCGCGTCCGCTGAGTTCGCCGGGCGCATGACGGGGATAAAAGCCGCAGAAAAACGCTTGGCTGAGATTTCCGAGCTGCAAAAGCATATCGGGGCATACGGAAAGACCCGGGAGGTGTACGTGAAGTACAAGGCGTCAGGCTGGAGTCCCGACTTCTATGAAGCGCACCGAGCGGAGATCACGCTTCACAGAGCGGCGAAAAAACACTTCGACGACATGAAGATCAAGAAGCTGCCGACTATAGCATCGCTCAAACAGGAATACGCGGCGCAGCTTGCTGAGAAGAAGAAGCTGTACAGCGGATACCACGAAGCGAAGGACAACGTGCGCCAGCTTCTCGTTGCGAGGGGCAACGCGGCGCGGCTGCTCGGCATCGACGCGGAGACGCAGGAGCGCGAAAGCTCACGCAGACAGGCCCGAAGCTACGCGCCGGACAGATAGACTGCTCGCCTGCCGCAAGGCAGGTCGGGCAGTCGCAGCAGCGCACCGGAAGGTGCGCTTAACGGACACGCCGGAGGCGAGTCCGAGGGGTATTAGGGGGAATCCCCTAACAAGCAACCGGAAAACCGGTTTTGCGGAAGCAAAAACGGGGTGACGGTGGGAATGGGGGAACTCCATTCCCATTGCTTGCCAAGACGCGATTAGGGCTTTTCGCAGGGCAAGCGGGGCGCGGAAAACACGTTTTTGGACGTCAGGCATACGAGGGCGATGAGCCGGTTTCCACCGCGCTGGAAGGCGTAATAACCAGTTTATAATGCTTGTCAGCGCGGCTATATCGTCCAACACAGTCAGTTTTAACGGAGAAATTTCAAAAAAGCTCTACGTTCAATGTACGTGCATTGTACGTAGACTCTGATAACTGTACGTTCAATGTACGTGCAGACACGCACAATGTACGTAGAAAAATAAAAGGAGATGGAGAATTATGTTGATAGCAGTGGATCACGGCAATAAACAAATGAAAGTCAGCGGGGGCAAGGTTTTTACTTCCGGCCTCCATGAGAGCGACACGCGCCCGCCGTTCGGCGACGACATCTTGAAGTACAAGGATAAGTATTACACTCTCTCAGACAAGCGGATTCCGTTCATGCGCGATAAAAGCGCGGATGACCGCTTCTATATTCTCACACTGTTCGCAATAGCGTTCGAGATTGAAAACGCCGATTGCTACGATGAGGGTTTGATGAGGATTCAACTGATCGCGGGCTTGCCGCCGGCGCACTACGGGGCGCAGTTCGAGCGTTTTGAAAAGTATTTCAAGCGCGGTGTCGTTGAGGATTTTGAGTTTCACAATAAGACCTTTAGAATCTTCATCGACGAAGTGACGACCTATCCGCAGGCGTTCGCCGCCGTTATGCCTGTTTACGGCAGCATTCGGGGGCTGCCGAAAGTCGTGGTTATCGACATAGGTGGCTTCACAGCCGATTATTTGACAATCAAGAACGGTCAGGCTGATATGTCGGTCTGCGACTCGCTCGAACACGGCGTCATTATCCTATACAACCAGATTTCGGCAAAGGTGAACTCGGAGTTGGATATTCTGCTTGAGGAATCCGATATCGACTGCATACTAAAAGACGAGCCAAACGACTATGATATGGACGTGAGGCGCATAGTCAGCGACTCCGCGCAGGTATTTATATCCGACCTGTTCGGCAAGCTGCGTGAGCGGGCGATTGACTTGCGATCAGGGAAAACCGTTTTCGTCGGTGGTGGTGCCATATTACTCAGAAAGCAGATCGAAGCGTCCGGTAAAGCCGCATCGCCGATCTTCATTGATAGAATCGCCGCAAATGCGAAGGGATATGAGATGTTGCACAGATCGTCCAAAACAAGAGGGTGAGCTATATGGTGAAAAAAGACAACGCGAAATTTACCATTCAGTTCAGCCGGACAAACGCCAAGCATATGGAAGTGGCCCAAATACTCAACCGCCTTGAACGCTTTGGCAAAGCGCAGTACATCGTAGACGCCGTGCTGTTCTTTGAGAACCGAGTGAATAATCCTATAAGCCAGCAGCCGTCTCAGGCGAGCGAAAATGGCATCGAAGATACTATAGGCAGGCTGCTCCGTGAATTGAAGCAGAAAACCGAGGGTAACTCGGCTGATATTGCCGCAGATTTGCAAATGCGCCTGCAACCGCAGACCGCCGAAGAAATATGCTACGATGAATCCTTAGATTCACTCGGCGAGGGTGGTCTCGACGCTATTACCGGCGCTCTCGAAATGTTCCGCAACAAGTGATTGTTGCGGAACATTGGGCGCAATTGTTGAGCATTACATCATTTTCTCACTATGCAAGTTCATTGCTATGGAACGCTTGGAGCAGTGAAGCCAACGTCTCCGCGTGGCTCTCGTTTACCATGTGCCCCGCTCCCTCTATAACCCGTAGTTTTGCATTGGGGATATTGTCGCTCAGCGTTTTAGATGCTTTCATGGTCGCGCTGTCTTTACCCCCACAAACGATTAAGGTCGGGCATGAAATGCTTGCCAATTCTCTGCTAAAATCCAGGTCAAGCATGGAGTCTGCCAACCCAATAACATCTTTTTTAGCAAGCCCGATCCTGTCGAAGTAGGATTTCGGCAAAAATCGGAATATGGCGTTTTGCAGTTTCATTATGGTCTTAGGTATCTTGTACTGTGTCCCAATCAAAACCAAAGACTGTACTTTTAATGTGTGGTCTATCGCGTAATTGAGCGAAATGATACCACCGAGGGAAAGCCCGCACAGGCATAGTGGCTCGGTATAGTTTTCGTATCTATCTGAAAACGCCTGGTATAGGTCTATGTAAGTTACAGCGCTGCCGCTGGGAAGCGCAAACAATTCGGGGCAATCAATATCTATCGTTTCTTCCAGAAATGACGTTACGCCGTCCCAACTTGACGCCCCTTGCCCAAGCCCATGAATTAAGATATGTTTCACTTTCTTTGTACCCCCTCATAAAACCGCTTATTTTAAATGTAGCGGATAGTCGATAATGCTATTGAAAAACGGCGACACTAATTCTTTGGCGGGGTGACGGTTATGCAGATGTTGCGAAGCCTGCGCCCCTCCTCCGGTTTATTGTCTTTAAGCCCGGTGATCAACTCAACGATTTTATTGAGCGTCGAAGTCAGTTCTTCGTTTGTTGCGTATACGGGCGCGATAAACAGCCCTGTGGCGTCGCCGCCAAGGTCGATATCGTCTTTCGAAGTGTACTCAAGAAACTCTTGCAAGATGCCCAGCGTATGATATGTCACAAATTGCATATAGGTCTTGCCATCGTTTGTTTCGCCCATCTTCTTCCATTCAGCGTCGAGGTCGTAGCCTAACGAATAAACCCTCTCCACAGTTCCCCGAATGCGGTTTTCCTCTACAACTTTCAGGATGCCGTCGCTGAGCATTTTCTGCAACCGCCGGTAGAGTGTCGCCTGCGGGATATCGCTGAGCTTTTCCAATAGCTGCGAAGCCGTGGCTTGCTCGGATTCTTTAATTTCAAGAATCAGTTTTGCATTAATGGGGTCGCTCAAATAAGATAAAAACCTTTCCGTAGCAGACCGCCTCCTTGTCATGATTATCGAACGCGGTTATATTATCATATATGATAATATAAGTCAATAGGAAAATCCCCGAAAAATCATCAATCAGTCAATTATTCGGGGTATTTGTGGTTTATACCAGATTATGTCATGAACACAGTGAGTGGGTTGCTTTATCGGGGCTTTTTCTTCCCGGCAAAGTCGGTTGACACGACCTTGAACACACAAACATCATCAGCTTGCTCTGCCGTGAAAGCGACATCCCTGTTAGTCTGGTGTTTGAACATGATTGACAGTGCTTCGCGTTTTTTGGCAGCGTCTTCGATAAACACGGTTTCACCGAACCCAATCACGCTCGCATAGTAGTAGCCTGAGTCGCACGGGATTTCAGAGTGAATAGGCTCTCCTTCATGCGCCATCTCGAAACAAACCTTGCTGTTGCGTTTCAAAATGTCGAGTTTCCTGCCCTCTAATGCGCTGTGGAAGTACACCTCCAGTACGCCGCTTTTAAGAGACTTATATCCATAACTCAACGGAACAACATAAGGCAAGCCATCGTCAACCATTGCGAGATGGCAGGTCTTGCATAAGAGCAGGATTTCCTCAATGCCTTTAATATCAGTCACTTCACGGTCTTTTCTGCGCACATTTATATCCTCCGTCTGACATAGTCACATTTTTATCGCATTTTTCGGGCATTTATTGACACACTCAAGGCACAGTATGCACTCCGTCCCGTACCTTCGGGAACGCTTATTGTCTGTAATGGCTACATTCATAGGGCAGACCTTTTCACATTTGCCGCAGCATACGCATTTTTCTTGCTCCACTTTTATCCGCAGCAACGAAAAATAACTCATCGGCTTCAGAAATACCGTTATCGGGCATATGTACTTGCAAAAGGCGCGGTTGTCCTTGAATGCGAACGCTAGAGCTATGCCAGCGGCGTAGTAAAGCACATTCCCTGCAATGAAGGCGATGTACATGATACGCTCGATATCCTGTACATCCAGCAAAAACAGGCTACCGACAAATATTAGTGACATCGCAAACAAAGCGTAGCGAATGATGCCGAGTTTCTTTATCCTCTCGTCGGTTGGCGACTTATATGGCAGTAAATCAAGCACCGCAGCCGTCCAGCAGGCGTAGCCGCACCAGCCGCGCCCGAACAGTATCGGGCCTCCGATTTTGGCAACGAGGTAGTGGATGACCGCCGCTTGAAACACACCTGAGAAAAGATAGAACCAAAACCCTTCTATCTGCATATTCTCGCCAAACACGACGCCTAAAAGCACGAGCATATACGCCCCTACGCCGATTTGAGAGATATTGCGGGCAAATGGCTTTTTGTTCAGCATGAGGTATAGCCCCAAGCTGACAAAAACGCCGATGTATGCGAAATTGAATATAAAAAACAGATTGCCTTGTGTCAGCCATAGTGTGAGCCCAATGGCGAGGAATAACGCAAGAGCAAGCAATGCGAGCAACTTGTTCTTCATTGCTCCACCCCAGTTACCATTGATACTATCTGTACATTACCGGATATCTTCACTGATCCCCGTTTGAATCCACACTGTTCAAAGTTTCGACAAATCATTTCCGGCGAGTAGAACTTCGCATCGCCCTCGCTTGAGAGCGGTACGAACGGGTTTAGAAACAAGCGGAGGGGAAAGGGTAGATATATTTCGGCGATATAGACTCTGCCGTTTAGTTTCAGCACCCGCTTCGATTCATGAGCAAATGCCGCCGTGTCGGGGAAGTGGTGGTAGGCAGCGCAGACGGTTATTATGTCCATCGCCCCGTCGCCAAAAGGCATAGAATCGCATCCTGATACATGGAACTCCATGCCGGGGTTGTTGGCAACGGCGTTTTCTATCATCTGTTCAGCTATATCAATCCCGTAGCCGGATATGGGCTTTATCTTGTTCATCGCCGCTAAAAGCGAGCCGTTGCCGCAGGCCACGTCAAGAACGCTCTGGTGTTCGTCCCATTTCATCTCAGCGAGCAACAACCGCTGCAAGCCACGAGTGAACTGACCTTCACGGCTGTCTGTGTAGCCTTCGGCTTTTTTGTTATATGCTATCCTTGATTTGCTTGCGAAATCTGGCATTTACACAATCTCCATCAATACTCATATTTGCAATTTGGGCATTTTGGGAAATCAAAATCGTGAATGCTCCCGCATTGAGGGCAAGTCCTTGTTGGTAACTCATCGTCAAAGAATGAATTGCTATGCGTTGAGTAAAACTCAACTTTACCGCATTCTGTGCATATTTGGATATCTACCTCGAGCGAACCCGCAAGTATATTTCGCCACATTCCTAAAAGTAGTCCAGTTTGCCCGAGTTGAATCTTTTCAATTCCAATAGTCTGCATTGTACCTGAACACCGTAAGCATTGATTCTCTGAGGCATTTTCCATATTGATAGACTCCCTGATTTATTGAGATTTACACAACACTGCTCTACTGCACCGTCAATCTACGGCTCAAGCAATTTTGAAAAGGCGGTTTCAAACTGTTCATCGTCCTCTTTCGTGCGTTTTGCGGGACCTTTAGTCCTGCCGCCACCTCTGCGCACTTTTTGCCCGATGTGTCTCTCCATCAAGAGTTTGTCTATGTTCTCGTTCGTAAAGACAAGCCCGTTTTGATTCAGCACTTTTGCTCCCTTGCCAAGCACCATAGCAGCAAGGCCGAAGTCCTGCGTGACCACAATATCGTCGCTGGTCAACAAGCCCATCAGCGCAAAGTCAACGCTGTCCGCCTGCTTGTCCACAGTTACGATTATACTGTACCCGTCGTTCAACTCATGGGATGTGTCTATCAGCATAGTGACGGGAATCGACCGCTGTTTTGCCTGACGGACTATGATTTGCTTGACTGGACAAGCGTCGGCGTCAACTAAGATTTGCATTGGTGCGTGTACCTTTCTACAATATCATCTGCCCAAAATTGCTCCATCCGCGCAGGACGCTCTCGTCGCTGCCTGTATCGACTGGGGCGTCTACTTGATAGCCCAATATACCTCGTCCAATCAGGAAGTTGAATGAGCGGACGTCCTCGTTATCATCCGTATTTGAGTAAAGCTCAGCATCGCGTTCCACGGTTATCTTGGAAATTTCATAGTGCGGATCGCCTTTGTGAATTTCCGCTTCGTATATCTTCGCGCCGGTCCAGGATCGGTGAAAATGAATCCGACTATCCTCGAAGTAAGCGAACCATTTGTCCTCCATTTCTTCCGGGAGTAGTCCGTGGCGGATTCGTGCGTAGTTAGTTTCGCTGATTTGGAATTTAGCTCCGATTGTTCGCGGCTTTGAGAACTCCGCAGTCTTCCAATCGGCTTTTATTGCGACTGCACCAGTGGGCTTTTCTGCATCGAGCCAAGCGTTTATCACAGCAGAAAGCGTATCGTCCAATTTGTGAAACACCATCGTGGTTATATCACTCGGAATCTTGTAATACGCTTCGGCTATGCTGCCGGTTATCGCGGCGAGCGTGTCGCTGTCGCCGCCAAGGGATATGGCGTTGCGGATTTTGTCCTCGACATC
>Ga0082212_10006527_pt1 | contig 15650 bp, 13 predicted proteins | sample TergutNt197P3_FD_71548 | JGI IMG/M metagenome (GOLD analysis project Ga0082212, IMG submission 71548) | Neocapritermes taracua P3 segment gut microbial communities from Petit-Saut dam, French Guiana - Nt197 P3 | ecosystem: Host-associated > Arthropoda: Insects > Digestive system > Gut ...
AAAATCGTCGGCTTCTTCTAACGCTTTTTTCGAAAACAGCGATTTTAACGCTTCTTTGTCTGAATCTTTAAGCGCTGAAATAATTTGTTCATTTCTTGCATTGATATACTCTTTTTCACTCATGTCAGTCCCTCCTCTGATTAAACTGCATGAACCAAACAGCAGTAATCCTACAACCAAAAACGACATCATTGCAATTCTTATACACACAATCGGCACCTCATTTTTTAAAACACGAACTGGGCAGTATTCGACTTTTCATCGAAGTCCCATCTTGGATCGTAATATTCACTCTCTTCATTACCATACTTATTATAAAAATCCGTATACATTTCTTGTGTATTGAATGTGACATTGAAAAGAGCGGTCAGATCATCGGCCTGAACATTCTGGTATTTTGGATTAAAGCTTGTTATCCACCATTGCGGTTCAGCCGGGGTATATACAGCAACTATATTGTTTATATCATTCTTAATATTTCCTTTTGTATATCTTAATACCATTTGCATTTGCATAGCATTATCCGGGTTGGCACTCCAATGGTCTGTAATTCCCGATTCTTCGTAAATCCCCATCTCAGCTCCTGCGCCCATATTCAGGTAATCGCCTTTCCACGCCCATATAGTATAATTCTTATCACCACTACTAAAGTCAAACTTTGCGGGTTCCATTCTTGTGAAAGCACCGAAAACATCATCATAAATCTTGTTATACCCACCTGCCATTTGCGGACAATCTTGTCTTGCGTGATAAATACCCCAATATGAGTCACGTTCGAATCCTGCCTTATCGAACATCTTGGTGCCAATCGATCCCGGACGTCGGGCTATAAAAGCATTAATCGGATTCTGTGCTGCGTCGAGAATTGTGAGTGATTTTTTGCTCCATACGCATATCGTCACTCCGAATTTTGTCGCCATGTTGACCTTATTCGTAATATACGATTGGCTGGAGGTTTTGTCAACTCCCTGTCTCCGCCCCTTAAGTGTCAATTGATATAATTGTTCAATAGTAATCCCGGTAGAAAGTGAAAAGTCTCATTTTGATACTTTTCACTTTTTGCCGAATAATATGATTTATATTTCAAAAAAACACGGCGCGTGTTACAATCACGTCGTAAAGGTTAATTCTTGGATTTTATTATTCTTTATTTCGGATAGGAGGGCGTATTATTGAGCAATGTGAAAACTGGCAGCTACATTTCAGAGGCCGAGACAGGATTTGATCATCGCACCGCCATCGAAGAGGCGGCAAGATGCCTGCTCTGTCACGACGCTCCGTGCAGTGAGGGCTGCCCGGCCGGAACAGATCCCGGCAGATTTATCAGGGCTATTCGGTTTCGCAATCCGAAAGGCGCGGCGGAGATCATTCGTGAGAACAATGTGTTCGGCGGAAGCTGCGCGCGCGTTTGCCCATACGACAGGCTTTGCGAAAAGGCATGCGGCCGTTGCGGTATCGATAAACCGATACAAATAGGCAAACTGCAGCGCTACGCGATCGAACAGGAAAAAGCCTATGGCATGAAAACTTTGAAAGCGCCGCCGGGACGCAAGAAAGGAAAGGTCGCCTGTATCGGCGCGGGGCCCGCGTCGCTCGCATGCGCCGCCGAACTCGCGAAAGCCGGCTATGCCGTCACTGTTTTCGAGCGGGAACAGAAGGCGGGCGGCGTTTTGAGCTTCGGGATCACTCCCGCGAGATTGCCGCAAAGGGTAGTCGACTGGGATATCGCTGCGTTAAGGGGGCTTGGTATCAAGTTTGAGTTCGGAAAGGAAATCGGCAAAAAGACAGCGGCGAAAGACCTTATCGACAAAGACGGTTTCGACGCGGTATTTATCGGGGCGGGGCTTTGGAAAAACAGCCCGGCAGGCGTGCCGGGCGAGAATCTGAAAAACGTCTTGTCCGCTATCGACTTTCTGAAAAAAGCAAGGACAGAAGGCGGCTACAGAGCGATGAAAGACAAGAAAGTCATCGTCATCGGCGGCGGCGACGTTGCGATGGATTGCGCGACTACCGCCAAACTTTCGGGCGCTGCCGACGTCCACATCTGGTATCGGCGTACGATTGAAGAGGCTCCCGCTGACATGGCTGAAATCGAGTACGCGCTTTCGCTCGGAATCACGATTTCGACCAACTTCGCGCCGAAAGCCTTTGTCGGAAAGAGCAAGGTGGAATACGCTGAATTCAAAGGCCGCGACGGAAAATCCGGAGCGAAGGCCTATTGTGACTATGTCGTTCTCGCGATCGGCCAAAAAGCCGGGGATGTTTTGCCCATAGCGGAAGGTTTGGAGCTTGCCGCCAAGGGCTGCATAGCGGCGAAGAAATCCGGCAAGACGAATGTAAAAGGGGTATTCGCGGCAGGCGATATCGTCAATGGCGGGAAAACAATTGTTGAAGCAGTCGCCGCGGGTAAGGACGCGGCAGCGGCAATAGAAGATTTTCTGAATCGGAAGGAGGTGAAGTAGATGGCAATCAAGAAAGATTTGTCGATCAATTATCTCGGCATGGAATGTGAGAATCCTTTCTTCCTTTCGTCATCCCCGGTCGGCGGAAACTACGATATGGTAGCGAAGTGCTTCGAAACGGGTTGGGGCGGGGTCTTCTTCAAGACAGTTGGCGTATTTGTGGCGGATGAATGTTCGCCGCGTTTTGACAACACCAATAAAGAAGGGCTTCCGTGGATTGGCTTTAAAAACATGGAGCAGATCAGCGACAAACCGACTGAGCAAAACTTTGAGTTCCTGTACAGGCTCAAGCGCGATTTTCCGGACAAGGTGGTCGTGGCTTCGATTATGGGAAGCAGTGAAAAGGAGTGGTTTGATCTCGCGAAGATGTGCGAGCAGGCCGGAGTAGACCTGATAGAAGGCAACTTCTCATGCCCGCAGATGACTTCAAGTGAAATGGGATCTGACGTCGGTACCAATCCCACGCTTGTCAAGCAGTATACCAAGGCGATCGTGAAAGCGACAAAGATCCCCTTTATCGCGAAAATGACGCCGAATATCACATCGATGGAAGTGCCCGCGAGAGCGGCGGCGGCGGGCGGAGCAAAAGGCATTTCGGCAATCAACACGGTCAAGTCAATCACAAATATTGACCTCGATAATATGACCGCGATGCCTGCCGTAAACGGAGCGTCTTCGATATCCGGCTACTCGGGCGCCGCCGTAAGGCCGATTTCGCTGCGTTTTGTGGCAAATCTCTGCAGTGACGAACAGCTGAGTTCCAAAGGCATAGAGGTTTCCGGGATCGGCGGTATCGAGACCTGGCGTGACGCTCTTGAATTTCTCGTGCTTGGCGCGCGTAATGTTCAGGTGACTACGGCCATCATGCAATACGGATACCGGATCGTGGAAGACATGGTAAGCGGGCTTTCCCACTGGATGGACGAGCGCGGATATAATACCCTGGATGAATTCATCGGAATTGCGCTGCCCAATATTATTCCGGCGGATGAGCTCGACAGGAGCTTCAAGGTGCTGCCCGACTTCAATCACAAAAAATGTATCGGCTGCGGCAGATGCTATATCTCCTGCTATGACGGCGCGCATCAGGCGATCGATTGGAACGCGAAAAAGCGCAGGCCTGAACTCAATGACGAATGTGTTGGCTGTCACCTTTGTATCAATGTTTGCCCGGTTCAAAACTGCATCACGCCGGGAGAGATCAAGTGGAAGCGCCGGCCAAAGAAAACGCGTCCTGTACTGCAGAAGTACTACGACTAGGCCGCCGGTAACGCGTCCGGTATTTCAGGGGTTTGGTTTTGAGGCTGAAGAGGTTTTTTGAAAAACAGGATTTAGTTCCGGCGATCGTGCAGAGCGCTGATACGGACGAAGTGCTTATGCTCGCGTATATGAACGAAGAATCGCTAACGAAAACGATCGAGACCGGTTATACATGGTTTTATAGCCGGTCCCGCGGCCGCCTTTGGCAGAAGGGCGAGGAATCCGGCCATGTACAGCGGGTTGTTTGCATCACCGGCGATTGCGACGAAGATACTTTGCTGGTCAAGGTCGAGCAGACCGGCCCGGCGTGCCATACAGGCGCGCGCACCTGCTTTTTCGCGGAACCGATTTATAAGGAAGATAAATGAATAATAGCGATGGCGATATATTAAAAGAGCTGCGGGAAATCGTTTCGGAACGCAAAATCGAAAACGAGGAAGGCTCCTACACTTCCTATCTTTTCGAGCAAGGGCTTGACAAGGTACTCAAGAAACTAGGTGAAGAAACGGCTGAAACAATCATTGCCGCCAAGAATTTTGAGGCGGCGGCTGATGATAAAGCAAAAGAGTCCGCGAAAGCGGCTCTGGAAGGCGAGGCGGGCGATATGCTTTATCATTTTGTCGTGATGCTCGACATACTCGGTTTGGACGTAGATGACGTCGCCGATCTGCTGCGTGAGCGAATGAAAAAGAAGGGCAATCTCAAGGAATCTCTGCGAACCGCGAGCGATAGTCGTCCATAAGCCTGTCCGCTCTATCCCCGGCAGCCAAAACATTTCTGAATACAGCCTCGACCAGCGCGTCAAAAAACCGCGTCCTTTCGCTGTCGTTCAGCTTGAGCGAAAAGACGGTCCCTTTCAAGTCTTCCGGCACATCTTTATCAGGCAAATTGATATTGACCCCTATTCCGAGCACGACCGCGCCTGGTATCGATTCGGCCAGTATGCCGCAAACTTTCTTCCCTTCTATAAGCACATCATTGACCCATTTGACGCGCGGTTTGCAGGAGGTCGTCTTTTCGAGCGCCTCGCATACGGCGACCGCAGCAAGGGGAGTGATGACCTGTTCGGAGAAGTTCTCAGGCGGGGGCAAAATAAAGCTCGCGTAGACGCTGCCTGTTTCCGGGGAATAAAAACTCCTGCCTCTTCTTCCCTTGCCCGAGGACTGGCTTCGGGCAGTGATGACGGCGCCGAACAATTCGGCGGGGTTGACTGCCGCGCGAACCATACGTTTTGCCTCTTCATTTGTCGAGTCCAGCTCTGCGAATTCGACGATTCTGATTTTTATCGCTTTTTCTTTTGCAAACATGATTGTGGTTGTATTATAATTGGCCGGTATGAAAAAAGACAGTTTGTGGACAAGAGATTTTATCCTCACAATCATTGTGGGATTTTTTTCTGGATTGGTGTTTTATTCGTTTGTCACCACTCTGGCTGTTTATTCGATGACATATTTCGGAGCGTCTGAGGGATTGGCCGGATTTACCGCGAGCATTGGTATGGTTGGCGGAATAGCGGGCCGGCTTTTTGCCGGAAGGTATATGGACAGAATCGGACGGCGATTGTTCGCGATCATAACGAGCGCCATCAGCATAGCGATTTGCCTGCTGTACTTTTTACCGGGAAATATCCTTACGCTCCTGGCGATACGGTTGTTTCATGGAATGATGGGAGGCGCTCATCACAATGTAATGGCAACATCGGTGCTCGATTTTATTCCGGTCTCGAGGCGCGCGGAAGGGTTCGCGATCTACACGCTCTGCTATAGCTTCGCGCTCGCGGCCGGCCCCGCGATCGGGATGTATATCGCGAGCGCATGGTCGTATGAGGCGCTCTGGTTGCTCACTTGCGGTTACGCGGTTATCGGAACGCTTATCCTGCTGATGATACGCTTCGCGCCTTCCGTGTTTACAAACGAACAAATGGACGAACTCCGCTCCCGAAAAGGCCTGGACGGTATTATAGAAAAATCAGCCCTTCCGCTTTCATGCGTGATTTTCGTCCTCTGCATTTGCTATTCGAGCGTATCATCGTTCGCGGAGGCTTATACGCGTGATATCGGAATCGCGTGGGTCGCGCCGGTCTTTTTCGTCGTTTACGCGGTGACCATGATGTCCACGCGCCCTTTCGCCGGGCGTCTCATCGACCGGCGCGGGGAAAACTTTGTGTTCATTCCCGCGATGGTCTTGTTTTCCGTCGGTTTGGCGGCCTTCGCTTCTGCAGAAGTTGTTTTGTCTTCCATCGCGCCCGTTTTTATCGCGGTCTCGGCCTGCCTGATGGCATTGGGGTACGGCACGATCCTGCCAATGGGATCGGCGGTTGCCGTAAAATACGCCGAACCCTTCCGCTACGGCAATATCATCGCAACATATTTTATTTTTGTCGATGGGGGCATGGGAATCGGCGCGTTGGTTTTGGGTTTCGTGGCGGCAGGCATCGGCTTTTCAAATACATTTTTTATCTCTGCCGCGATAGCGCTCGGGACATTGGCGCTCTACTGGCGGATCCACGGGCGCCATCATCGCCGTCAAAAAGTGGATGTTGTTTAGCCTGTTTAAATATTTACTTACTTGATTACGCCGGTTTTATGATATACTCTATCAGAAATATTTTTCAAACTATTGTTGGTTGACATGATGAATTACAATTTTTCGGAGGTGCGTTTATGAATTTAATAAAGAAGAAGACTGTTGATTTGCTCCTCGACTATATGTCGAAAGATCCTATCAAACATCTTCCAAAGATGATCGATCTCGCGGAAACGCTTGACCGTAAAGGGATGCACTCGAGCCAGATCGCGGTTTTTCGCGATACGATCATCAACCCGGATAGCGTTTGGAGTAAGTTTGTGCAGAATTTGTTCGCGGAAGTAGAGGTAGACTGCCTCAAGAAACTTGTAGAGTGCTTTTTCGTGAATAGTACGCTGGACAATGATGAGCGCGAAAGGATTAAGGAGAAGTACGACATCAACATCCCATGGGCGATATTGCTCGACCCGACCAGCGCGTGCAACTATCAGTGCGTAGGTTGTTGGGCGGCGCAATACGGCGGCAAACACAGCCTGTCATTTGAGACAATCGACAGCATTATCAAGCAGGGCAAGGAACTCGACATCCGCTTTTATATATACAGCGGCGGGGAGCCGCTCGTGCGGAAGGCCGATCTTATCAAGCTTGCGGAGAAGCATAAGGACTGTTACTTCTTCGCGTTCACGAACGGAAGCCTCGTCGATGACGATTTTTGCAAGGATTTGCGCCGTGTCGCCAACTTCACGCTCGCGTTTTCGATAGAAGGCGATGAGGAAGACACGGATTTCCGCCGCGGGAAAGGCGCGTATCAAACGGTTGTTGACAATATGAAGCTCATGCGGTCTTACAAACTGCCGTTCGGTTTTTCAACCTGCTACCATAGCAAAAATACCTACGACGTAGGTTCGGATGAATTCATCGACACTATGATAGATCTCGGCTGCCGCTTCGCGTGGAATTTCACCTATATGCCTATCGGCGCCGATGCGGTAACGGACCTGATGGCGACGGCCGAACAGCGCAAGTGGATGCACAAGCGTATGCGCGAAATACGCGACACAAAGCCGATATTCGCGATGGACTTCTGGAACGACGGCGAATATACCTGCGGTTGTATCGCGGGCGGCCGCCGCTACTTCCATATCAACGCGGCCGGAGACGTAGAGCCCTGCGCGTTCGTGCATTACAGCAATGTCAATATTCACGATGTGACTCTGCTCGAAGCGCTTCAATCGCCTATTTTCAGGGCTTACAGAGAAAACCAGCCGTTCAGCAGGAATTATATGCGCCCATGTCCGGTTTTGGATTGCCCGGAGTTCATTGAAAAGGTTGTTCAGGAGAGCGGCGCCCATAGCACGGATTTCCTGAAGCCTGAGACGGTTGAGGAACTCACGAACCGCACCAAACCGGTAGCGCAGAAATGGGCGGAGACGGCGGACCCGATTTGGGCGGAGTATATTAAAGAGCGTCCGGAAAAAGACAGGGTTATCAAGTAGCCTCTTGATATGAGGCTCTATTCAGTGTCGTAGTTACAGATACTACGGTAATCGCAATAGGTGCAGGCAGTGATATCGTCACTGCCTGCTTTTTGTTTTGGCGCGGCGGGAGCGTCACCTCGCGCGATGGTCAACGCGATTTCCTCGAGGCGTTTTTTTGTGGCGTCCACCAGTTCGTCGAATTCCGCGCCGGTAAGAATTCGCTCTCCTGTCGAAGCCTTTGTTTTTTCGCGCTTCTTTTTCGCGCCTTTCGCTTTTCCGTCGACGGGCCCGGCTTCATCGCCAGTCCATTCTGTCGCTTCGTTTTCTTTGAGCGCGCTTTCGAGTATGATTCCGTCACTCTTGTATTCATCAAGAACCGCCCGGTCAATCGCCTCCCCGGTTTCGGGGGCGTTCTTCTCCGAAAGATTGATGAATGGTTCAAAAAGACGGAAATACGCCGCGCCGACAGGCGTATACTCCGGGCGCAGAGCAAGGACATATAGCATCAACTGGAGCTGCCAACCGTTTCGTATATCCTCGAAATTGAATTTGTCGTTGCCGGATTTATAGTCAAGGACCTTAGCCCGGTCGTTTGGCAGTATATCTATCCTATCGATCCGCCCGGAAACGCCGAGATCCGCGATGTCGAGTTGGCCGTATGCTTTTCCATTGCCGAAATCAGCTTCAAAAGACATTTTTTCGACGCCGCTTTCGCGTACTTGTTCAGTCATTACCCGGCAAATATCCCTGACGATTTGTTTTAGCCGGTTCAGACGATAGACCGCTGCCGGGTCATTTTTATCAAAGAGCAAAGCCCCTTCGTCTGATATAGCCACGGCGGCGTCGCTGCGCGCGGACCCGATATCGTCAAACATACCCTCGACCATCAAATCGACTTCCCCGCGCGTCGCTTTCTTCCATGCGCTTTCGCTTTCCGCCGGCTGCCCTCCTGCGTTCATCATTTCGCCAAAGCGCCGGAGCGCCTCGTGGTATACTTCCCCGATCCCCATGCTGTCCACTTCGTATTTTCGTATTTCCCCAAGCTTCAGCCCTTTTTCCATCAGAAAAGCGAACGGGCAACGGCTGTACTTCTCGATACTAGTCGGCGAAAGAGTCTGAGGGATCAGCGATTTCATCCGCTCTGGTCCGAGTGTGAAATCAAATCGTTTTGTATGTTCAAAGGCTCTGTTTTGTTCGTCTCCCGCGAGGCTTTTTTCAAGTACGGCGTCAGGGAATAGCGCACGCAGCCTTTCAAAAATCCGCGAGGGCCTCGTTTCTTTCGAGCCATCGGGGTCGAACGCGGTATAGGAAAGCCAAAGCAGGCGCGTGGGTTTTGAAAGGTTTTTATATATCGCGAGTTGCTCTTCAAAATGCAGGCTTTCCTCCCGGCGAAATTCCGCCAAACCGAGGTTTTTCAGCGCTTCCTTTTCAAAATCATCGAAAAGCCCGTCGTCTTCAGCGAACATTGGCAGTTCTCCATCGTTCGCGCCAAGCACAAACAGAGCCTTCACGCGGCCGGTGCGGGTCCTTTGCATGGTCCCTATCGTTACGTTGTCCAAAGAGGAGGGAAGGACGCCCATCATAATTGAAGCAAACCCGACTTTCAAAACCGTCGCGTATTCTTCGGCGCTCATTTTGGTATCGTCAAAAGCCGCGTCTATCTGCGCGAAAATACCAAGCGCTTCATTCCATACTCCATGCATATGATCGGCGTTTTCAAGAAAGCCCTTAGCCTTCAATCTTTCGGCGTATTCGGAAATCTTCGCGGGAAAGCCTATGTCCTCCAGGAATCGTTTCAACCCTTCGGTCCGGGAGCGCGCGCCCGCTTTTTTTGACCCGCTGCCGTGAAAGTATTTTTCAAAATCGGCTATCGTGTCCCCGACATACTTTACGGAGCGCTCAATTTGAGCAAGCGCCTCCCTGTCATACAGCTTCGCCCCGAATCTGAGCGGTCTGCTCCAGGCGCTTCCCCGCAAACTATAGCGCGCCGTATAGTTTTCGAGCTCTTCGGCTTCAGCTTCGGAAATATCCGTCAGGCCGGTACCGAGCCAGCGCAGGATATCGTCCGCCCGATAGCCGCGAATAATGATTTCAGGCAGCGCGGTGATATACGCGAGCACCGGGTTGTGACCCACTTCACGGCGCTTATCAAGAAAAGCGCCTATACCGTAAGCGTCAAATACCCTTTTTATAGCGGCCGCCCGTTTGTTCTGATCATTGCAAACCACAAGTATTTCGCGGAAGCGCAGGCCTTCTTCCATTATCAGGCGTATGATTTCCCGCGCGGCCGCCTCCGCTTCGCTGTAGTAGCCGGACGCCATGGTGAAACGCAGCGCCGATCCCTTTTTCTCCGCGCCGTGATCCGTTTCCGCCTCCCCTTCATACGGGCGTACAGGCCCGGCGAACAGCTCCCGCTCGACATGGATTATTTCCTGAGGTTTCGCGTCGGCAGGCAGGTACGCGCAATCGATCCCCCTGTCTTCCGCGTCTTTTATTATCGATATGGTCTTCGCCTTCGCGCCCGCTTTTCCGGCATATGACAAAAGCGCTTCGGCCATATCATTGGTCAGGGAAAAGCGCGGGTCTCCCGCCTCTGCCGTCAATACAATATTCACTTCACGGGCACGCGCGGCCATCGCGCCTATGGCCGCAAGATATAGCGGCGAATAATAGTCAAAACCGTAAGCCCATATTGTCGCATCGCTCAGAATCCCGGACTCCGGTATCAGCTCCTTAAACCTGCGCGCGATATCCGTGCTGTCGGGAACTCCTTCCGCGAGCGCTTCTTCATATTCCTCGTAAACCATGGCAAGATCGCGCAGTTTTTTGCTCAGGAGCGCTCCTTCTTCCTCTCCTGAGCCGGAAGCGTCCGCGCGTTTTTTCAGTTCTTCAGGACTGATCATATGAGTCTTGAGATTCAAAATCGCGTCACTGAGCTGCGCGATAAACTTTGTCGAGTTTTCCAGATCCCGGTAAAGCTCGAGCCTGCCTTTGTTTCGGTAAAGCAGCCGCGCGATGAGCATGTACTTGCCGTATTGGTTGATGTATTCCGGGCTTTCACCCGACTCCGCCAGTACTTTTTCAGCCAGGCGGTTCATCGACAGGACTATAGGATTGATAAAAGCGGGCACGTCCATATAGTCAAACGCGCTGCGCTCCGTTTCAAGCGTGAATTGGTCCGGAACGACTAAAAAAACAGGATGCTTACGTTCGTCGTCCAGGTCCTGCCGCTTGATCCGCGCGAACATATAGCGCTGTTTGTCAATATCCTCCCTGCCGGTATATATGTTCAGCATGCTGAGATTGTATCATATCGGCTGCCGCCGCCCTATATGGATTCGGTCTGCTTCGCGACAATAGAGTCAGTGCCGTATTTTTCACGCAGTTTCGGCTTCTCGATCTTGCCTGTCGCGTTGCGCGGAACGGCGTCAAATATGATCCGGCGCGGGCGCTTGTACCTGGGCAATTCCGACAAATATTCCCGAATATCTGCTTCAGACACTTCGCTCCCCGGCTTCAGCTCAATTATCGCGACGGCTATCTCGCCAAGCCTGTCATCCGGCGCTCCGATTATCGCCGAATCCTTGACGGGGGCATAAGCCGCTAAAAAGTCTTCGATCTGAACCGGGTAGATGTTTTCCCCGCCGGTGATGATGACGTCCTTCTTCCGGTCGACCAGATAGATAAAACCGTCTTCGTCCTCCCTCGCCATATCACCCGTGTAGAGCCAGCCGTCTTTGAGCGACTCACCGGTGGCTTCCGGATTGCGGTAGTATTCCTTCATCACCCCCGGGCCTTCAACGATCAATTCCCCTACGGCTCCGGGCTCCGCGTCCATCCCGTTTTCATCGACGATCCGCGTTTTCCAACCATAGCCTGCCTTGCCGATCGAGCCGACTTTGTAGACATTATCGATTCCCAAGTGCACGCATCCGGGGCCGATCGATTCCGACAACCCGTAATTTGTATCATAGTCATGATGGGGGAAATAAGTCAGCCAACGCTTGACGAGGCTCGGCGGCACCGGCTGTGCCCCGATATGCATCAGGCGCCACCTCGAAAGATCCAGCGCGGCGGTTTCAGCTTTGTGGGCGTCGATATAGTCAAGCACATCGCGTGCCCACGGTACAAGCAGCCATACTATTGTAGCCTTCTCCTCCGCCGCCGTATGCAGAACCCATCCCGGGTCTGTACCCTTGAGCAATACCGCTCTGCTGCCGCTTACCAAAGAACCGAACCAATGCATCTTCGCGCCGGTATGGTAGAGCGGGGGGATGAGCAAAAATACATCGTCGTGTTTCTGCCCATGGTGTTCCCATTCCGTAATCGCGGCTGAATACAGGGAGGCTTGCGAATGAAGAATCGCTTTGGGAAAGCCCGTCGTCCCTGAGCTGAAATATATGGCGCCATCGTCTTCGGGCTTGACCGTTTTCGCGATTTCCGGCCGCGCGGACGAATAACCGGGCAGCTCCTGTTCATAACTTTTCGCGTACGCGGGCGGGTCGATGCCGACGAAATAATAGTCCGCCACCCCTTTCATGAGCGGATCATCTTTAATAGACTCGACGCGTTCGGCAAACTCAGGCCCGAAGAAAAGCGTCGAGGCACATGACAATTCAACGCAATACGCGATCTCCTCCGACGTATACCGAAAGTTGAGCGGGACAGCCAGCGCGCCCGTCTTGAGGATGCCAAAGTATATGGGGAGCCAATCGATACAATTCATCAACAGGATCGCGACTTTATTTCCGCGCTTGACGCCCCCCGAGATCAGCATGTTTGCCGTCCTATTCGCCTGCTCTTCAAACTCCGCCCACGTCAGTTCAGACCGGTAATGCGTCGAATGTCCCGATTCAACAAGTTCGTATTCCTTCCATTTGAGATTTTTTACATCATCGTTGATTGGGTTGAGCTCGATCAGCGCCGTCTCGTCGCTATAAACCGCCGCGTTCCGTTCGAGCAGCTCCGTCAGTAATTGTGTCTTTGTTTGTTCTTTGAAACCTTCCATGATTTATGCACCTCTTCCTACGTTTCTACATACCTGCTTTTAGCGCAAAGATGAGGTTAGCACAAACCCGGTCCACATGCAACAAAGCCTTCAAAAAACCTTCAGAAAGTCATCAAAAACAATCATTTGACGTTTTTGTGTTTAGAATAATATAATCAGGGTACATATCCCGTGGGTTCGGAATGCGAACGACATCGGGAAAGACTTGCTGGGGGTCAAACGCAAACCGGGCCGAAAAAATTAAAGGCTGAAGGTTTTGTAAAAAGGAGATGGGAAAATGTTAAACATGATTCGGAATAGGCAAATAGCTATGAAGAAAAACAGGAAAAGGGGTTTCACACTTATCGAGCTTATAGTAGTAATCGTTATTATCGCGATACTGGCAGCGATCGCGGTACCAAGCTTGACCAGGTATATCGGTTCCGCCGAGATGCGCTCGGTACAGGCGACCGCGCACAATATCCAGGTCGTGCTGCAGGCTGAAAAAGCCGATCGTTATAACGAGCCTTTCAACTCACCCGCTACGGGAGCTGTTGGGACTGATCCTATTGTCACTACGGATACAGTAACATATATCGATGTTCTGAGCGCGAACGGAGTCTCTCTGGACGGTACGTTATCCGAGATCACATGGGATGGCAATACGCTGGCGAAATTCAAGTATAGTACGGCAAACTATTCGATCACTTATGACTTCGCCAACGGCGGCTTCGGGGATGTATCCTGATACGATCGATAAATAACAACACCAACTACGACAAGGCGGCCCGAAAAGGGCCGTCTTTGCTGTATACTATAGAGCGTGATGATAGCGGCGTACATAGTTATTTACATATTGATATTCGCGATGGGGGCCGTGATCGGCTCGTTCCTCAATGTGCTGATATACCGCCTGCCCCGCGGACTGGATTTCGTGAAGGGCAATTCATTCTGCCCGGTCTGCGAGCACAGGCTCTATCCCTTGGATCTGGTCCCGGTTTTCAGCTATTTGGCGCTCGGGCGCAAATGCCGCTATTGCGGCGAGCCTATCCCTCCGCGTTATATGCGGGTGGAACTTTTCTCCGGCCTGCTGGCCATGCTCTCATGGGCGGCATTTTTGCCTCCTTTTGCCTTCATCAGAGATACGCTCGGCCTTCCCTCTTCACAGACGACCCTGCTATTGGACGGAGCCGGTATCCGGGCGGCCCTGCTCTTTTTCACGGCGCTTGCCTGCCTTATAACGATAGCGTGGATAGACCACGATACGATGGAGATACCGGATTCGCTGAGCATCGCGATTGCCGTCTGCGGGGTACTCGCGATTTTTATAGGCCCTGATATCGGGCTCGTCTCGCATTTTATAGGTATAGCCGTCGCTGCCGTACCGCTCTTTCTTATCGCTTTTTTCATCGAAGGCGCCTTCGGGTTCGGTGACGTCAAGCTGATGGCTGCAGCCGGGTTTTTCCTCGGCTGGCAAAACTGCCTTGTCGCCCTCTTTATCGGCATCGTTGTCGGCGGCGCTTATGGAATATTCCTGCTCGCCACAAGAAAAAAAGGCCGTAAGGAGCATTTCGCGTTCGGCCCCGCGCTCTGCGCGGGCATCGGCGTAGCCATGTTCGCTGGAGACAATATTATCGACTTTTATCTCGGTACTTTTTGACCCCTTCTTTCCCGTCAAGCGAACCGCAATCTGCCTGCAAGTTCTGAAAAGTATTCTTGTGACCAGATTTCGAGGGCAGCCGGATTGTGTGTGAAAGGTTTTACTTCTTCCCGTGCCTGATTGATATCGAGTGTTTGTATTCGTGCCCGCAGCGTATGAAGAAATTCATTTTCCGTAAAAGACGTTCGGTCATTCTCTGACTGAATCATTCTTAAATTGAAATGCGCCAAATTCAGGGGAATATTTTTCCTGATATACCACTCAAAATCATACCAGTCGCGGCCTTTGACGCGCGTCTTCCATTTCCGGAACAATAACGCGTGCGCTTTCCCCGCAAAGAGATCCGGTAGGACAAAGCAGGGCGTATAGAATGAAAAAGGGAGTAAAACCAATTTCGGTTCAGTCGAAAACCCTATGGGCGGCGCCGTGTCCACTTCTATTTTAATTTTGATATTCCCCTTGGTTTTTGGTGACATATCCCATATTTCCGTATTGCTTTTTAAGAAAGCCGATTGTACATTGGTACGCGCTGTTTTCCGCTTCTTTTCAAAATCGACTTCTATCCCGTACGCGGAAAACTCCGATTGTACTGTTTCAAAATAAATGGATAAATCAAAACCCTCATCTTTTGATAAAAGCGAAAAATCTAAATCTTCCGAAAAGCGATCCAGGCCATGGAAAATGCGCAGACAGGTGCCGCCATAAAAAGCGGCTTTGCTGAAAAAACCTGCCCGGTACAACCCCGCCAGCGCCGCCTGCTGAATCGCTTCATGCAATACTCTATGCCCGCTCGCGCCCTCGCTCTGTTCAATCGATTCCGCGATTTGCGTGATGACACTATCCATTTCGCACAACCTCCAATAACCACGTCAGCGTCGTTTTCTTACGACCTGTTTCAATACAGGCCCGCACAATATCCGTGTCCAACCCGGCTATAATGTCCATGTCGAGGCGCAGAAAATTCTCCAGATAATCCTTCATCGCGGACATAGACTGTATCCGTAAATTGCTTGTTAGCATAATAAAATCACAAATTGCTTTTTCCGGAGAAGCAATCAAATAACGGCCCTCCTCCGCGCCCGACATTTGTATTCCTATCCTGAAATATTCCTCCGGAACCCTGTAATATGAATAACGGCCGAGCGGAGAGTCGAATTGCTTCGCACGACCTCGCGTAACCGATTTCACCTCATATACCGCTTCGGGAATCATGCTATGAATTTCGAGCGCTGTCTCGAGCGAAATATAAGACGGGCCATAAAGATGGTTTGCAATAA
>Ga0082212_10006528_pt1 | contig 15648 bp, 15 predicted proteins | sample TergutNt197P3_FD_71548 | JGI IMG/M metagenome (GOLD analysis project Ga0082212, IMG submission 71548) | Neocapritermes taracua P3 segment gut microbial communities from Petit-Saut dam, French Guiana - Nt197 P3 | ecosystem: Host-associated > Arthropoda: Insects > Digestive system > Gut ...
GGTTCACATTGATCCGTTTTTTTCAAATATAAAACTATGTTTAATAACTCCGGATATTGTTCAGAGCTGGGTTATGAAACTTTCAAGAGAAGGATACAACAATTCTACGATCAATCTGAATATTGCAACACTAAAAGCAATGATGAAAGAAGCTGCGCGGCAAAAACTAATTGATGTCAATCCTATGGAAAAAGTCAGGAAATTAGTTGCGCATAACAAAGAAGTAAAGATATTAAAGACTGAAGAAGTGCAAAGGTTATTTCCCCGCGACTGGAAAAAAATATGGGACAGTTATGATGTCTACCTTATAAATAAACTTGCAGCAAGTACCGGAATGAGGTTAAGCGAAATAATGGGATTGCAAAGCGAACATGTAATGAAAGATCATATTCATGTCTGCTGCCAGTATTCAAAAAAATACGGTATTCGTCCTTTAAAAACAAAAGATTCAAGAAATATTCCGATTACTCCTTCGCTCTATGAAGACCTTTCAATTTTTCTTAAAAAAAACGGAAAAGATTTTTTATTTTCAAAACCATGTACAAATGATCCTATCTCGCGGAAAAAATTATACAGAGAAACCGGAAAAGCTTTTGACAGAATCGGCATTAACATTGAAGAGCGCAGAAAGAGAGGTCTTGCTTTACATCACTGGAGGCATTTTATAAACACCGCTCTTTTAATGGCAAACATTAGTACGTTAAAAGTTCAAAAAGTTACGGGGCATAAATCGCTTTCCATGACAATGCACTACACGCATTTTGACAGCCGCGAATTCACGGAAGTAATGGATGTTCAGAACAATTTGTTCTCCTGCGGCAGCGATTCTGCTGTCATATCTGCTGTCACTTTGACAGGAGGCGAAGCGGTTTAGAAATATGCCGGAATTAACGATTTACTGCAAAAAAGAAATGTTACTGCTTACATATCTGCTGTCATTTTGCTTTTATTACGCATTTATGGTCATATTTATCTCGACTAATTGACTTTTAAAAAGTAAAATGGGGAATGCTTGAAAAGGATGAACTTGAAAAATCACTCGCTTTGATTGCCGAATACAAAAACGAGATGGCAAAAAGAATTACCGGGCAGAATGAAATGATAGACGGTCTTATTGCCTGTCTTATCGCCGGCGGGCATATTCTGCTTGAAGGAGTGCCCGGACTTGCCAAAACTCTCGCTGTAAAAAGTCTTGCGGAAATTACCGGTCTTGAATTCAAACGGATTCAATTTACTCCCGATCTTCTTCCTGCAGATCTTACCGGCACTATGATTTGGGAACAGGCAAAGGGAAGCTTTTCCGTAAGAAGGGGTCCGGTTTTTGCGAATGTGATTCTTGCGGACGAAATTAACCGCGCTCCTGCAAAAGTTCAGTCCGCCCTCCTTGAAGCGATGGAAGAAAAACAGGTGACAATCGGGGAAACAACCTTCCCGCTTCCGGACCCTTTCTTTGTCCTTGCAACGGAAAACCCAATCGAGCATGAAGGAACTTATTCTCTCCCTGAAGCGGAACTTGATCGCTTCCTGATGAAACTGCTTATTTCCTATCCGCAGCCTGTTGAAGAGCTTGATGTTGTAAAAAACAGCAGACCTCTTTCAGATAACGCGGTTAATAAAATTATTCCATTGTCTCCTGTTTTAAACAGTGAAGCGCTTTCTTTTCTGCGCAACACCGCCGATTCAATACACATAGATGACGGAATAACAAAATATATTGTAACTGTTGTTACAGCTACAAGACCTGCTTCGGACTCTTCTCATTCAAAAACTGAAGGCGTCTATCGTTATGTGTCATTCGGAGCTTCTCCCCGCGCTTCCATCGCTCTTTACAGATGCTGCCGTATTTTTGCAATGTTCCAGGGGCGCACTTATGTAACTCCGGAAGATGTAAAAGCTGCGGCTCTTCCTGTTCTACGCCATAGAATTGTACTCTCTTATGAAGCGGAAGCTGAAGGCATGGATGCAGACGCTGTTATATCACGGATATTAAATCACGTTCCTGTCCCTTAAAAATATGGAAGCAAGTGAACTGTTAAGCAAAATAACCGCGCTCCCCCTGATATCCGGCGGACTTGTAGAGGAAATGCTTGCAGGGAATTTTAAATCGATATTCAAGGGACAGGGAATGGAATTTGACGAAGCGCGTCATTATGAACCCGGCGATGATATAAGATCTATAGACTGGAATGTCAGCGCAAGGTTCGGTTCTCCGTATATAAAAATGTACAAGGAAGAGCGTGAGCTGACGATTCTTCTTTTAATTGACACATCCCCGTCAATGCACAGGGGTTATATTGCACATAACGGTTTAAGTCCGTATGAACAAGCGCTTATATCTGCGGCGTTGATTGCTTTTTCTACAATACACACAGGTCAGCAGGCCGGCGCTTTATTTTTTGACAGGGAAATTGAAAAAGTTTTTAGACCTCGTAAGGGAAAACACCATATCATGGCTTTGATAATGGCTGCCCTTCAGTTTCAGAATAATGTCGTTTCCAGAAAAGAAAAAACCGGAAGCAATATCGAAGCCGCTCTTTGCGGAGCGCAGAGACTTTTAAAAAAAAGATCGCTTGTTGTTATCGTTTCGGATTTTTATTCAACTGCCTGGGAACATGAAATGACAAACCTTTGCCGTAAACATGATGTAATTGCTATAAGGATATCAGATCCTCCGGAAATTCCGTATCCGGGACTCATTACTCTGGAAGATCCCGAGACTGGAGTCCGTATTGAAGCGCCTGCAGGGCTTGAGTCTTTTAAAGAAAGCTGGGAGGCATGGCAGAACGAGCGTTCTGTCCAGTGGGAATCGCAGTGCAGGCGAAGCGGCGCTTCTTTCCTTGAACTCTCTACTGCATCAGATGCGCCTTCCCTTTTAATAAAATTTTTCGGCAGCCGCAGTCAGGGACGCTCTTTAAAGGAACGCTGAAAAATGAAAAGATTTTTAATATTAACACTTTTTATTTTAACCTGTGTTTTTTCCCATGCTCAGAATGAGGCGTATCTTATTCCAAGAAAAATCTCCGTAGGAGATCCGGCGGTTCTTATCTTGCCGTTATCCGATCTTTTTAGACAGGAATCCGCCGTTATACTCACTCCCCTGTCGCCGGAGTTTCCGTCTCATCCCGACATTGATTTTCACAGAATTATTCTGGAAGAAAGAGGCGGAACGGGAAGGCTGATGATCGAATTTACAGCTTTTATTCCGGGTGTTTTGGAATTTCCGGAAATTGAAATTGGCGGGCTTACATTCACAGACCTTTCTGTTTTTGTAGATTCGGTTTTAGCCGGCGGTTCAACTCCCGCTCTTTCCGCTCCGGCATCAACTCTTGCGATGCCCGGGACTGCTTTAATGATCTACGGAACGATCGCCGGAATTATTTTAATTATTCTTTTTTCAATTTGGTTTGTCGTAAAGGGCAGAATAATTTTTAACAGTTTAAGGGAAAAATTAAAACGCAGGATGCTGTTTTCTTCCATGAAAAAAACTGAAAAACGTTTTTCCAGATCTGTTTTAAACGGCGAAGACAACCGCATTATCCTTGACGATCTTTCGGATCAATTCAGAATATTTCTTTCTGTCTTAACCGGAGAAAACTGCCGTACAATGACTGCGGGAGAATTTGAAAAATTTTCACTGCATCCCGTTTTAATCCTGATAATGCAGCACAATGACATCTCACGTTCCTTCCTTCATGATTTTTTCCGCGACTGCGACGATTTGCGTTTTTCCGGAATTGAAGCTGCTTCCCAGGATATTGTTTACCTTCTTGCCTGCCTTCGCCGTTTTATTGCAGCTGCGGAAAATGCTGAAAAAGAAAAAGTAAAAAATTCTGTTCCTGCAGAAAAAGGAGAAGCAGCATGAGCTTTGGTTTTGACAATCCGCTTCTTGCTGTCTCCGCTGTTATAATAATCCCGCTTGCTGTCTTCATTCTTTCAAAAATAAAAAATCCATTTGTCGCTATAATCCCGCTAGGAGCGCCGGGCGGAGTTCCCTTTAAAAGTTCACAGGTAACAGGTCTTGTAAAACTATTGAGGATAATGGAATTTCTTGGAGTATTTCTTTTATTTATCAGCGCAGCAGGTCCTTCGCTTATTAAATCGGAAACTGTTTTCTTAAACCGCGGCGCAGATATTATTTTTATTCTTGATGTAAGTCCCAGCATGGCGGCACTTGATATGGACGGAAAAAACCGCTTCACCGCCGCAAAAACTCTGATTACCGGTTTTGCAAAAAACCGTTCTTCAGACAACATCGGTCTTGTTGCATTCGGGGAAGACGCCGCCCTTCTCCTTCCGCCGACAGCGGACAGAGCCGCTCTTGAACAAAGACTTGAACAGCTAAAGATTGGAGAGTTCGGAGACGGGACTGCTCTTGGTATGGGGCTTTCCGTCGCAGCATATCATCTTGATAAATCCGATGCAAAGCAGAAATCCGCTGTAATTATTACAGACGGCGAACATAATGCAGGCTCGATTCATCCGGATACTGCTGCGGCATTGTTAGGTGAAATGGGAGTATCCTTCTGGGTGATAGCGGTCGGTTCTGCAGGAGAGGTTCATCTTGACTATACCGACCCCTATACAAAAATACGGCGTATCGGTACTTTTGATTCCCGCTATGATGCGGAAAGCCTCCGCCGCTTAAGCATTACAGGAGGCGGGACATTCATCGCCGCTCCTTCTGCGGAAGCTTTTAACAATGCGTTTTCTCAGTTGGAAAATTCAGGTATTACCGTTCAAAGGACGCGATTAATCAGCAAAAGGAAATCAATTTCGTTTCAAGTTTTAATTTCTGCTTTTCTATTAATTTCTTCAGTAAAATTTATCAGGCGTTATTTTCTGGGGTCTGTTATATGACATTTGAATATCCTTTTGTGTTAAGCGCTTTTTTTATCATCGTTGTAATATTTCTTCTTGATATTTCCGCTTCATCCAAAAAATACAGACAGAAACTCCCTAATGAACTTAAAAATAAACTCCGTCTTTCTTCTGCGCTTTTTAAAATATTTCTGGCTCTTGGAATTATCGCTCTTTCCGGTCCAAGATGGGGAACAGATTACACTGTTTCAGAATACAGCCGCGGACTTGATGTAATTCTTGCGATTGATGTTTCACGCAGCATGGATGTTACTGATACGCCGTTTTCCGTTACGCGCCTTGAACAGGGGCTTTCCATTGTTAAGGAAAGCATGAAAAATATTGCGGGGGTTCGTTTTGCGGCAGTTATAGGAAGAAGCAGAGGCTATCTTGCCGTGCCGCTTTCCTACGACAGCGAAGCTGTTTTTAATTTTTTAGAGTCGCTTGATGTTTCATCAATAACCGGGAGAAGCACAAACCTTGAATCTCTTGTCGAAACCGCTTCTCTTTCCTTTCAGAATAATTCCGCCGCAAAAAAAGTAATTGTGCTTATATCTGACGGCGAATCGCATTCAGGACTGCCGAGGAATGCTTTTAATTACTGCGCTGAAAACGAAATAATGATAATCGCTGTCGCAGCCGGCAGTAATGAGGGAAGTTTTGTACCTTTCATGCAGGAGGAGGCAATCAGCAGAAGGGACGCCGCTGTTATGCGCATGGCTGCAGAAAGAACCGGCGGAGTTTATATCGATGCAAACCGATCTGATTCTTCCAGAGTACTTACCGCAAGCCTTCTTTCAATTACCCAGGAAAAACGCGCGGAATCAAGGCAAACACATCCAAAACAGCGTAGAACGTTATTCACAATTTTGGCGCTGCTGGCATACTGCGCATATAAATTTATACCCCGTCTTTTATCCGGTTTAAATAAAAAAACATCTTTCGTTTCCATTATTGCGCTTGTATTGCTTTTATCTTCGTGTACAAAAGGAAAAATACTTTTACTGGAAGCGAATTATCTTGCATCCCGCAGCAAATACGATGAAGCTGTTATTCCCTATTTAGAGGCTCTTCAGTATGAAGATGCGTCCCCTTATGCAGAGTACGGTCTTGGTCTTGCTTTTTATTCGCTTGATGAAAATACCGCAGCTTTAAAACGCTATGAGAACTCCTTAAAAAAACTGGAAACACTTTCTGAAAACGAACACAGCGAGCTTCGGTACAGAATCCATTATAATTCCGGGATTATTCATTTTGAAGAGGGAGATTTTACAGCAGCGGCGTATGAGTTTAGAGAAGCTTTAAAAGCGGACCCTGAAAAGTTAGGTGCAAAAATAAATCTTGAGTTAAGCCTTTTGTCAATTAAACTTGAATCCGGGGAAGGAAACGGAAATGAAACCAGAAACGAAAAAAAAGAAATCCTTTTTGATTACATAAGAGAACATGAACAAAACTACTGGAAAAGCGGAGAATGGACGGAAGAAGAGAAATTCCCAGGACCGGATTATTAATTATGAAAAGATTATTATTAACAGTATTTTTTATAATTACAGCTAATATGATTTTTTCGCAGGAAGCAGAACTTGCTGAAATTCAAAATTTTTCGGTTCAGGTTAATTACGACTCTCTAATAATTGCAGGAAGACCGTGGAATTTTACACTTATTATAGATTATCCAGAACCTGATGAAATAAATGTCATTCAGCCAATGAATAGTTTTCTGACATTGGATCGCATAACAAAATCGCCAAGGTTAATAGAGGAGCGCGTTCAGACAGTTGTCGATTACAGATTCATTCCCGTCAGAGCCGGCGGCTTCACTCTTGAATCATTTGTAGTTGTTTTCCCAAACGGAGGAACTGCAACGGATCAGGTTTTTCTTAATATTCAATCTGAAAATGAATCCCAAAGACAAAGAGTAATCCAGCTTGCATGGGGCGGCGAAGATTCAAGACAGGCTGTTCCTTCCCGGATTGAAATGGGAAAGCGCACTGTTCTAACGCTGCGATCTAGCAGCGGCGTTCAGCGGCTTCCGGCTGGTTTTTTCAATCCGGAAATTCCTGCAGGATTAATACTTACAGCAATGCATGTTACAGAAGAGGAAAATGAAGCTGGAATATTTGCCAAATTTGAACTTATTGCACTTGAGGAGAATATCAATTTCCCGCAGCGTACCCTTCAGCTCGAAAATACCGTTTTTCAAATTCCGGCTTTACGAATTACGGTCATTAAAAATCAAACAGAGGAAAAGATCGAAGAAGAAACAGAAATTACAGAAAAGGCTGATACAAATGCCGATGACTTGTTTTTCTCCAGGTTAACACCTGAAACGGAAAAGCAGCGGATAATACGCCTTATTTATTTTTATTCATTTCTTTTTCTTGTAATTATTATAATAATTATTTGTTTATACTTTATACTAAGGAAGAAATAAATATTTTACCGATGTTTTATGAAAAAAACTGATTTCGGCGACATTCTTAATAAATGGGAAAACAGCTCCTCCAGCCGCCAGGGGCAGACCATGGATCAATGGCTTAAGGATAATAAAATTATTGATAAAGATTCTGCGGCTGGAAGAGGCGGGAGTCCCGGCGAAAAAAGACGCCACCTTCATCACAAAAAACCCGATGCAGTTCTTGATATTCACGGGCTTACGAGCGAACAGGCTTGGACATCTCTTGATGTCTTTCTTGCAAATGCAAGAGAAAATAATTATGAAAAAATCCGCATTATTCACGGAAAGGGAATTCACACAAACGGAACGCCCGCCCTTGAACTTACGGTGCGGAAGTTTCTGGAAAAATGCAGTTATGCAGGCGAGAGCGGTTTTGAAAAATCATCTAACGGCGGCTCCGGCGCTACATGGGTTTTAATTAAAAATCCCGATCCTTCCTAGCCCTTATTATCATTACATCGCCGTTGTTTAAAAATTTTACCGCCTTATCTGCGAATCTTTTAATAAACACTGGGTTAAATCCTGCAGCCAGCCCTCCCCATGTGCGTACTTTCTGTATTTTAAAACCGTGCTTTATCAGCATTTTTTTTAACGTACCTTTTGAAAAGAGATAAAGATGATCAAAAATTGCAGACCTCCACCGCCCTTTGTATATTTTTGCCTGAAACCCGCTGATGTCAGGCGTAGTGATAAACAGTAATCCGTCTTTTTTTAACACACGGTTTACTTCCTTTAAAAAAGAGCATGGGTCGTTAAGATGTTCGATTAAATGCGAGGCAAGAATTGCGTCAAAGCTCTCTGCTGGAAATTTATTTTCCTCTAAGGGAAGGCTTTTAACATCGAGCTTTTTTTCGCTGCGTGCAAATTCTGCAGAAGGGGAAATTTCCACTCCTGTTACGCGCCATCCCCGTTCTCTGAGGAACGAAAGCAGAGTGCCGGTAGCGCATCCTATATCAAGAACAGAGGGTTTATCTTTATCACCTAAAAAAAATATTTTTTCCAGCTTAAAAAAACTTGCATCCTTAAGAGCAAGCTGCTGCAGTTTTAAAAAAGCAGCTTCGTTTTCAATTTCATAAGAAAGATACTCCCCGCCGAACTTATCGCTGTAACGCGAAATTATCTCCTCTTTTAAAGGCTGCGGGTTCATCTGCACAAGACCGCAATTTCTACAGCGGACATATTCAAAGCCTTCGCAGATAAGCGCCTTTTTAAATTTTAACCCGCCGCATAGTGCGCATGGAATAGAATCTTTTTCTATTTTTCTTACAGGAGTCGACCAAGTCTTCACTTTTAGTTTACTACCAGGCGGCTTATTGAGTTTACGGAATTTCCGGCAATGTCCTGAACAATTATTTCCATGTTCACCTGCCCCCTTGCAAAGAAAACTTCCGCTGTTTCAAATGCGGGGAAGGCTTCATAAACCTGTTTTGCAGGAACAAGACCGTTTCGGTAAATCATCAGGACGCCGTCTCTTGCGGAAAACGCTTCAAAATTTAAAGAGCCGGCTTCTGCGCCGTTAATCATGCAGATTATTTTCTGCGGAGCAAGAAAATTTCCCGCTGCCTGGCTGGTTAAAGGAGTCACGGCGTTAACGAGTATCGTATAACGTCCCTGGCTCAGGCTGTTTGACTGCACCGCGTTCCCCTGACTGTCTGTAAGAGCTGCGGAAATTATCCGCGGCTGCCTCATTTCAGGGACAGGAGTTACTATCATCGCAGGGTTTATCCAGTGCCTCTCGCGCCTGTCAAAAATGATAAAATAAAAACCGTCTTCATTAGACCAGCCTGATGTTCCCGCCCTTGCAATCACGCTGGTTTTTTCCGCATAAGTCAGACTTTTATTCTGTAAATCATCTGCATAGCGGCTGTAAATTGTTATTAATCCGTCTCCGTGATCAACTGCAGTCCATGCGCCAAGAGGAGAAGGAAGACGCGAAGCTTTGTCATTATTTGAAAATGTAAAGATCACTTCCCCGTTGTCTGCGGCGGTTATTTCGTCTCCCCCGGCAAAAATCATACCGAGCACCGGTCTTCCGCCGTCATTGTACCCGAAATTTTTAACAAGCACCGCTTCATCGCTTGGGAAACTCATGGCGTCTAAAGTACCGGGAAGCGAACCGGCGATAAAGATCAATATAAGAATTACAGGCGTTAAACGCAAGCCGGCTTTCATTTTATTTTTCCTCCAGATCAAATGATATCAGCGCAGAGCCTCCCCCCGCTATCAGCTTTGACCCCGTTCTGCCAAGAAAAACATCATCGCTGTAAAAGGACGCTCTTAAAAAAATCAATCTATGCGCGTCATCATTCCCGAATAATACGAATCTTCTGTCTTCGGGAAGTTTAATTCCTACAAGCTCATTTCTCCGCCTTGAATCCGAGGTAATTAAAAAAAACACTCCGCCGCTGCCAAGACTGTCTACTGCCGTTATATTTCCGTTAAGCGGAATAAAAAACGCGTGCCTTGATCTTATGTTAAAACAACTTAACCCCCCCGGCTGTTCATAAATAATACGGCTGTCCTGATCGATAAACAAAATGCGGACAGGGCGTCTGAATCCGGAATCCAGATATTCGTGATGTACTACCCTATATTCGCCGCCTACAGTCCCGGAACGTTCAAGGAAAAGAAAACGCATTTGATCGACACCGCAGATTACCGCAAGGCGCGAACCGTTAGCTGAAATTGCGCAGCCAAGGATAATTCCGTACTTTGAACCGCCGGGTTCAAAATTAAAAATACGCTTCCCTGTAGAATCAATTATTTCAATTATCCCGTCAAGAGAACCCGTAAGAACAAGCCCCGCAGCGGCGTCTATACAGGTTATTGGAGCGCCGTATTCATAAGTCCAAAGAACATTTCCGCTTAAATCAATTTCAGATAACGCATTTTGCTCGTTACCTATAATAAAAATTCTATTGTCAAGCAGAATGGGATAACCGCTTGTGTTCTCAATATTTACAAGAGTCATATCATAAGGATTCTTAATTTGAATACTGACAGGCTGCGCTTCGTACTCCGCCCAGGAATTTTCTCCAAGATAAATATTATTTTCCTTCGCCTTATTGATCGAAAAACGCCCCATTTTGTCAACATAACCGAAGCGGCTGCCCAGCGTAAAAGGAATGAGATGTTCTTCTGTTGACGGAAGACTTTCAATATCAAGCGAGCTTACCCATGCGGATGTTAAAACGGTTTCCAGCGGAACTGGTCTTGCAGCAAGAAAAAAATAAACGATAAAAAGCAAAAAAATAACAAGCATTCTTATTTTTTTGATTTTCATCAAAATCTCCCTCTATCGGATTAGCCGGTATCATTATATTATAGAATAATACGGGAGGCAAGCATGATTGAAAAAAGACAAATGGACGAGCTTTTTTTACAGGCGCAGGAGATTGCAAAATCGGCTTACGCGCCTTATTCGAATTTCCGCGTAGGAGCCGCTCTGTTATGCGAAGACGGAACTGTTATCACTGGCGTAAATGTAGAGAACCGTTCCTACGGGCTCACAATCTGCGCGGAGAGAAACGCAGTCACGTCAATGGTTACGGTGGGAAAGCAAAAAATTCTAGCCCTTGCAATTTCAACGCCCGACTCTATCGAACCTGTCGGTCCCTGCGGAGCGTGCCGCCAGGTAATAAGCGAGTTTGCACAGGCGGATGTTCCGGTGCGTTTTAAGGGGAGCGGAGCGGCTCAGGTTGATACAACAATCGGCGATTTACTTCCATGGGATTCGCTTTATGACCTTAAGAAATCGTTACCGTCTGTATGAATATATTGACATATAATGTAATACTGTGCTATAATTTCCGATATGACTGACGACGACATACTCACCCTGGAGGAAGTTGCAAAGTACCTCCGGGTTTCGGAACGCACTGTTTACGACTGTGCGCAAAAAGGGGAAATCCCCGCGGGAAAAATCAGAACTGCATGGCGCTTTAAAAAATCTGAAATTGACAAATGGGTTAACGATAAACTTTCTGTTAACAATTTAAATCCGCACAACAGCCCCGTAAACGCACAGTCGATTCTTTCGCTGCACAGGATTCTTTTTTTAAACTATTCAAGCAAGAGGGATGTTCTCCTTGCGCTTGCGGAAAATCTTGCAGCCTCTCCTCAGATTAAAAACAGTCAGGAGTTGTCGGCGGAAATTCTAAAGCGCGAAGAGCTTATGAGCACCGCAATCGGCTGCGGAATTGCGATCCCTCATGTAAGGCTTTCGTCTGTTACAGACCTTGTCGTTTCTGTCGGAATAAGCCGGACAGACATTGTCAATTTTCAGCCGTTAGACGACGAACCTGTGCGTCTTGTTTTTATGATCGCAGCAGCCCACAGTCAGCACGCTTATTACCTGCAGACGCTCTCGTGGTTCAGTACCCGGTTAAAAAATAAAAATTTGAGAGACTGCCTTTTAAAAGCAAAGACCGAACAGGAAGTTTACAACCTGCTTACAGGCGCGCAGGCTGCAGACAGCTGACAAAATCGTCACTCAAAAATAATTCCAATCCAGTAAGCAGAGTCGCTTATATCCTGCGCGATCAGTCCTATATCGACTCTGTCGGTTGTTTCGGCTACAAGCCAGTTTATTCCGTACAATTCCAAACGCGCTCCGTATCCGTCAATGTCTGCAAGCCCCATTGCGTGTGAATACTGACGCGAGATCATGATGCCGGACTGAATATCAGCATGAGCCAACAGTACAGCCCAAAACATTGAAAAACTGTCACAGCTTCCGCGACCCTCTGTAGCTACAGTGATAAGATTAAAAAAATCGCTTCCGCTTAAGTCGCGTTCGTAGGCAAAACCCTGTATGTATGAGAGCGCTCTCTGCGCAAAAGCGCGTCTTTCGCCTTCGGAAAGATTATTCCCGCCAAGGCTGTTTACAATGGAGGCTGCAGCATTTGTTATGCGATCCCATGAATCGCGGTAGATAAATCTGTAGTAGCGCGTCCACGCCTCCTGCCAGTAATCGGTGTTTGCATACATCTGGAGTATCATAAACTCCCGCTCTATTAAAACCTGCGAAGCTTCCGCGTCGTTTTCATGGACATACGCCCTGTATCCGCCCTTTGTGACGACAGGAACAATATTACCGCGCGGATAACTGTAATCCATAACAGGACCGGGATATCTGCGCTCATCAAAAGAAGGGCAGATTGAATCTACAGCCGATATGTGTAAAAGCTGCATGTCGTCAATCCCCTGCGGACCGTAGGCGAGCGCAAGGAGCAGCGGGGCGGTATAGCCGCTGTATGTTTCAAGTTCCACGCAAAGCCCCCATCCTTCATTCCCTGCAAAATCAAGAATCATCAGCGCAGCTTGCTTTCCGTTATAATCAAAAAAATCGTAATCGCCGCGGTTTCCGATTCTCCTGCAAACATCAATTACGAGTTCTCTTATGTCATTGTAGACTCCGCTGTAGACAACAAGATCGAACATTGCCCCGCCGGGTCCCGCAAATGAAAAACGATCCTTCCCGTCCCCTTCGATAAATTCATAACCTTCCGGCGGATCGATAAAAAAACCCCATGTAGGCGAATACATCGGTTCTGCAAAAGTGAAAACCGGAATAAGCAGCAGTAATAAAAGAAAACGTTTCATGCTATTATTATCGGGCGTTGTGAAAAATATCGGAATATTATACGAAGATAATTTCATCATTATAGTAAACAAACCAGCAGGGCTTGCGGTACAGGGCGGGAAGGATGTTAAATCCTCCCTTGATAAAATACTTGCGCAATTAAGCAATTCTGACAGGATTCCGCTGCTTGTACACAGGCTCGACAAGGACACCTCCGGAGCGCTTCTTGCAGCAAAGGGGAAGGAGGCCGCCGCCCGTTTTTCCGGGTTGCTTAACGAGAGTGCGAAAAAAATTTACACCGCTGTCTGCGCGGGCAGCCCCGATAAAGAAGTGGGAGTTATTGCAAACGAGCTTTTTATTAACGGTAAAATAAAAAAATCCAAAACAAAATACAAAGTGATAAAAAAAGGGAACTTTTTATTGTCTGAAGATGACGGCGGAAAATCCAATATCGAATTTTCTATTCTGGAAATTGAACTAGCAACGGGAAGAATGCATCAAATCCGGCGTCATCTTTCGATGATTGGTAACCCGATTTTAGGCGACGATAAATACGGCGATTTTCCGCTTAACAAAAAATTGAAAAAAAACGGCGTTAGACGTTTACTGCTTCATTCGTCGCGGTTAATTATAAAGGGAGAAGTTGAGCTTGATATCCGTGCGCCGCTTCCTCAATATTTTGACGCCTTTACATAATCAGTTTTTTTCTGCACAATAGGGGCAAATTATGGCAAATAATATGCCTTGCGGCGCACCTGTTCCGCTTACTGCAAATTCCGTAACACGCACGCGCCTTGAAAATTTAAGTAACGATGAGCTTATAAGACTTGCCGATAGTTTCGGCATCGATATCCCGTTTGGGCTGGAAAGAATTTTTATCATCGAAGAACTGCTTGAGTATTCAAGCGCAGCTTCAGATGAAAATCACGATGATTTAAAAGTTGATCTTTCGCTTCCGGAAACCGCCGCTCTTCCCGTTCAGTATAATATTTCTTTTATCGAAGTGATAATAAGGGACCCGTTATGGGTTTTCGCCTTTTGGGAAATTAAAAGCCATGACAGGGAGTTACACGAAAACGCAAATGATTTTAACGGCTACTGCTTAAGAATTATACCGTTAAGCGAAACTGAGGAGGAATTAAAATCCTCTTCATTTACCATTCCAATCGAAAAAGACGACTCTGCGCGGTACTTGGGATTCGCAGAACATTCATCTGAAATAAAAGGACGTTATGTTGTAAAACTCGGGGTTGTGCGCGGCGGGAATGAAATGCACATTGCATCGTCAAAGCCGTTCTGTCTTCCAAGACTCATAGAAAATGATGATATAAACGCAATGAACGAGAACCCGCTTGTAAATCTTTCCGGAGTGCAGGAAATCATAACGACGAAAAGCACAGATCGCCTTTCCAGGGCGAAGAGGCAGTAATCATGGATTTCCGTTATGCGATATCGCTTGTGTTTGAAGTTCATCTTCCGTTTATAAGAGAGTACAGAAAAGAAAACATTTTATCGCAGACCGGGGAGGAAGGGCGCTTCTTCGAATATATTACAGAAACGCTCCTCCCGCTTCTTGAAATGCTTGACAGATTGCAAAATGATCACATACCGTTCCAGCTTGCCCTAGCAGTTTCTCCTGTTATCTGTCATTTATTAACTGATGATCATTTAATAAAAAAATATCTTTTTTATATCGATAAGCAAATTGAGTTTGGACAGCAGGAACTTCAAAGAACGTCCGGTAATGACGAATTAAATAAACTCGCTCAAATTTATTACAACAGGATAGTGGACAGAAGAGTTGCGTTCACGGAAAAATACGAAAAAAATATCTTAAAGGCGTTTGATGTTTACAGAAAAAGAGGCAAGCTTGAAATCCTTGCAAGCTGTGCGACTCATGCTTTTTTACCGTTTATCGGTCATAATGACGAGTCAATTCAAGCGCAGATGGAAATCCCCGTATCAAATTACCGCAGTCACTTTAACAGCGCGACGCAGGGTTTCTGGCTTCCCGACCTTGGATGGACTCCGGCAATAGAGCCTTATCTGCGCGCGTATAATTTTAACTATACAATAGTAGAAAGCCACGGACTTCTTTTTGGAAATCCGCTTCCGAAAAAAGGAACTTTTTACCCTGTAAAAACACCTAACGGGACTTTAGTCTTTGGAAGAGATTTCTGCGCAGTGCATGAAATAGAAAAATTTTCGTCTGACGTACCGTACCGCAACAACGACATTGACGCGGGGTACGAACTCCCTGCGGAAGCTGTGAATCAGTTTTTAAGCACAGAAGGAGAGAGGCGCAAAACAGGGTACAAGTATCATGCGAAGGACGGAAATTCAATTTATAATCCGCAGGCGGCATCCGACAGGGCGCAGCAGCACGCAAGACAGTTCCTGGAAAATAATACGGCAAGGCTTGAAGCGGCGGCGAACCAAATGAAAGAAACACCGCTGTGCCTTGTTGCACATAACATGGACTGCTTCGGGCGTTTCTGGCACGAGGGTACGGATTTTCTTGAATCGCTTTTCCGCATGGCTTCCCGCTACAGAGACTTAAAATTTATCACTCCCGGTGAATATATTTTCAGACAGGACATCTCGTCGCTCCAGGTTGTAGAGCCGGAGTTTTCCTCAAGCGGGGACAATGGTTACGCCGAACCCTGGCTTAATGTCTCCAATGACTGGATTTACCGCCACCTTATCCGCTCTATGGAAAGAATGACTGAACTAGCAGAACGCTTCCCCG
>Ga0082212_10006529_pt1 | contig 15647 bp, 15 predicted proteins | sample TergutNt197P3_FD_71548 | JGI IMG/M metagenome (GOLD analysis project Ga0082212, IMG submission 71548) | Neocapritermes taracua P3 segment gut microbial communities from Petit-Saut dam, French Guiana - Nt197 P3 | ecosystem: Host-associated > Arthropoda: Insects > Digestive system > Gut ...
ATTCCATAGGGCAGGCCGAGCGCGGGGAAACCGTTACCAAGACATTGGCCGAGTTGGAGGCTATGGCGGATGATGGATAACCTTAGCTTCACGCTGGACGGATGGGAAGAATACACCGCATGGCAAACACAGGACAAGCGAACCCTAAAGAAGATAAACCAGCTCATTCGTGATATTCTCCGCAACGGACATGAGGGAATAGGACATCCTGAACCGCTTAAAGAGAACCTATCCGGGTATTGGAGCCGCACCATTGACGAGAAAAACCGTCTGACATACAAGATACTGGATGACGGTAAAGTCTTAATCGCGCATTGCAACGGGCATTACGGCGATACGTAAACCAAGTGATTTTGCCCCGGGATGCCATACAAAGGAGCCAAACACCATGGGCGGAAAATCAGGCGTGCGGGCTGTTATCATCGCTCTGGCCGTGCTGGCCGCTCTGGGGAGCGCGCTGCTGGCCGTGGCCGGCCGCTTTTGGTTTGAACGCCCCGAAGCCATCCCCAGCCAGCCGGCCGCGCCGCAAACCACATACACAGCCTCTCCTAACGAACCCCCCGCTCCGATCCCGGCCCCGGTGGCAGAACCCACCGCGGAACCTACGCCCGAGCCAACGCCGGAGCCGACTGTCCGGCCCCAGCCCCAAATCAAGGGCGGCGAGCTGCTGCACCGCTACGAGGACAAAGGCGTAACGCTGGAGCTGCGCCGATTTGAAACCGGCGCGGGACAGGAGCGCGTGACGTACTTTATCGCCGAGGTCCTGCTGGCGGACATGTCCCGTCTGGCCTCCGGCTTTGCCAAGGATACGTTCGGGCGCAATTTTCAGGAAAAGCCCTCCTCCATCGCCAAGCGTCACGAGGCCCTTCTGGCCGTCAACGGCGACTACTACGGCTTCCGGGACGACGGCGTGATGATCCGGGACGGCGTCCTGTACCGCGACGCCCCGGCCCGCGAGGGCGCGGCCATCCTGCCGGACGGGCGGCTGATCTTGTATGACGAGACGGAGGCCACGGCGGAAGAACTAATGGCTATGGGCGCATTGCACGCGTTCTCGTTCGGCCCCATCTTACTGCAAGACAGCGTGGCCCCCCGCGCGTATCAAACCGGCATCAGCGGCCTAAACCCCCGCACCGCCATCGGCATGATCGCGCCCGGCCACTTTGTATGGGCCGTGGTGGACGGACGGCTCAAGGGGTACAGCCGGGGCATGACCCTGCGCGAGCTGTCGGCGCTGTTTGCGGAGTTGGGCTGTACCGACGCCTACAATCTGGACGGCGGCGGCACCTCGACGATGATCTGGGACGGCGAGCTGATCAACCTGCCGCAAGGCAAGGCCACCGAACGCGCGTCCAGCGATATTTTGTATATTACCGGAGAGTGACATGACTGTACTCATTCCCGCCTACCAGCCGGATCAGCGGATGACGGCCCTCCTGCGCGAGCTGCGGGAGACGTGCGGACACCGCATCCTGATCGTGGACGACGGAAGCGGCCCGGACTACGCGCCTCTGTTCGAGGAGGCCGAGGCCATGGGCTGTACGGTGTTGCGCCAAGACGTCAACCAGGGCAAGGGCGCGGCGTTGAAGCGGGGGTTTGCGCATCTGGCCGGATCGGATGAAGCTGAAGGGGTCGTTTGCGCCGACTGCGACGGCCAGCATGTGGCGCCGGACATCCTCAAGCTGGCCGAGCTGGCCTTGCAAAACCCGGGCGTGATGGTATTGGGCAAGCGGGACTTCTCCGGCGGTGCTGGCAGCACTGGCGGTGCTGGCGGCGCGGGCGGCGTCCCGGTGCGGAGCCTGATCGGCAACACGGCGACCCGCATCGCGTTTTCGTTGATTGTGGGCGTGCGCGTCTATGACGCGAACACCGGACTGCGGGCCTACCGCGCCGATATGCTGGAGGACCTGACGCACATCCCGGGCGACCGCTTTGAGTATGAGATGAATCTGCTCACACACTCCCGCCGGTTTGGGTATCGGGTGATGGAGGTGCCGATCACCACCGTCTACGAGCGCGGCGGGCACACCTCGCACTTCCGCACCGTACAGGACGCCGCGCGGGTCGGCGCGGCGCTGGCGCTGTTCGCGCTGAGCTCGCTGGCCGCGTTTTTGCTTGATTTTGCGATGTATGGCGCGATTCTGCATTTTGTGTTCGGCTACAGCCTGTGGGCCCGCCAGTCCGCTGATCTGTTCACGGCGGGGGAACTGCTGTGGGCGGTCTTGGCCGCGCGCGCGGCCAGCGGGACGCTGAACTACGCGCTCAACCGCCGCCTTGTCTTCGGGCGCGGGACACGCCACTCCCTGCTGAAATATATCGTGCTGGCGGTGGTTATGCTGGCGGCCAACTACGGGGCGCAATACTTCCTGATCAAGGCGTACGCCTGGCCCGCGATGCCCACCAAGCTGATCACCGAGGCGTTTTTGTTTCTCTCCAGCTTTGCCGTCCAGCGGGAGTTTGTGTTCCGGCGAAGCCACAAGACCCGCGGCAACCCCTTATGAAGCGCGTTTTCAAAATATTAAGCTGGTCCAAGCGGTATTATCCGCTGCTGGGCCTGTCGATGGCGGGCCTCATTGGCATTACGGCGATGAACCTGATCGCGCCGTGGATGCTGCGGGATTTGGTCGCGCTGCTGGACAAGGGGTTCACGCGGGAGGACCTATCCAGTGTGTACCGCATCGCGGCGGTGCTGACCGGCGCGTATTTGCTGCGCGCCGGGTTTCGCTTTGTTTACCAATATTTTGCGCATGTCGCGGCGTGGCGCGTGGTCGCCGAGCTGCGCGTGCGCGTCTACAGCCATTTGCAAAAGCTCAGCCTGCGGTATTACCACGACAAACAGACCGGCCAGCTGATGAGCCGTACGGTCAACGACACCGCCATTCTGGAGGAGCTGGTGGCCCACTCGATCCCGGAGGTGATCACCAACATCCTGATTTTGGTCGGTGTGACGGTGATGCTGATGCTTCTCAACGTGCGGCTGACGCTGCTGACCATGATCCCGATGCCGCTGATTTTGCTGGGCAGCGTGTGGTTTTCCAAGCGGGTTCGCCCGATCTTCCGCGAGGCGCAGTCGTCGCTGGCGGAGGTCAACGCGACGTTGCAGGACAATTTCTCGGGACTGAAGGAAATTCAGGTCTTTGGCCGTCAGCAGCGGGAGACGGAGCGCGTCCGGGACAAGGCGATGGCGTATACCCGGCACATTCTGCGCGCGCTGAAACGCAGCGCGGTGTTCCATCCGGCAATGGAAGCCTTTACGTCGCTGGGGACGGTGATCGTGGTGGTGTTCGGCGGTCTGGCGGCGCTGGGCGGCGGCATGGAGATCGCGGACATCGTGGCGTTTTTGCTGTATCTGAGCATGTTCTACGCGCCGGTGCAGGCGCTGGCGCGGCTGAGCGAGGGCATTGGGCAGGCGATGGCGGGGCTGGACCGCGTGTTCGAGGCGCTGGACGAGGAGCCGGACATCCAAGACGGCCCGGACGCCCGCGATATCCCGCGCGGGCGGGGCGCGGTGAGCCTGGAAAACGTCAGTTTCGCCTATCAGGAGGGCGCGCCGATCCTGACCGGCGTGTCCCTGCGTGCCGAGCCGGGGGAGATGATCGCGCTGGTCGGCCCCACCGGCGTCGGGAAGACCACGATCATCAGCCTGATCGCGCGGTTTTACGACCCGGACCAAGGTTTCGTGCGGATTGACGGCGTCGACGCGCGCGACTATACCCTGCCCTCCCTGCGCGCGCAAATCGGCATGGTCCTGCAGGATGTGTTCCTGTTTCACGGCACGATCCGGGACAACATCGCCTACGGCGCGGACGGCGCGACGCCGGAGCAGGTCGAGGCCGCCGCGAAGGTGGCCAACATCCACGAGTTTATCGCGGGCCTGCCGCAGGGCTACGACACATTCATCGGGGAGCGCGGCGTACGCCTGTCCGGCGGCCAGAAGCAGCGGGTGTCGATCGCCCGCGCGGTGCTGCGCGGCAGCCCGATCCTGATCTTAGACGAAGCGACCGCGTCCGTCGACGCGGCCACAGAGCGGGAAATCCAAGCGTCGATCCAGTCCCTGGCCGGAAAACAGACGCTGCTGGTGATCGCGCACCGCCTGTCCACGGTACAGCGCGCGGATCGCATTTATGTGCTGGAGGAGGGCAGGGTGGTGCAAGTGGGGCGTCATGAGGAACTGCTGGAGGATAAGGATGGGCTGTACGCCAGACTGTGCGGAGCGGGGGATTTGGCGAGTGATTGATCTGAGTACACCAGTGCCGTGAAATCCGCTGTGATTTAGCGGAGGGTTGACATTCGTGTTAAAATCCGCAAATATTCAGAAATATACCCTTGATTTTTACATGAATTAAGGGTATACTATTGCATATACAGGCAGGAGGTGTGTGTATGGAGCGCAACATCACCCAATATTTAGTTCAGTGGAAGGATAGCCCCTACCGCAAGCCCTTGATCTTGCAAGGAGCGCGGCAGGTGGGCAAGACATATTCCATTCTTGCGTTTGGACGGGAGCATTACGCCAATGTCGCCTACTTTAATTTTGAGACTGACCCCGGCATAAAAAAAACATTTGACGAGAGTATCGAGCCTTCGTATCTGATTCCGCTTCTGTCGCGGATCAGCGGGCAAACCATCATCAAGGAGAAGACCCTGATCGTCTTTGATGAGGTACAGCTCTGTGAACGGGCGCTGACTTCGCTGAAATATTTCTGCGAAGCCGCGCCAGAGTATCACATCATCGTCGCGGGCAGCCTGCTGGGCGTTGCGGTCAACCGGAAAGCCTTCTCTTTCCCCGTGGGCAAGGTGGACATTAAGACGCTGCACCCGATGGACATGAAGGAATTTCTGCTGGCGTTCGGAGAGCAAGAGCTGGTTGCGAAAATGGAGGAGTGCTTTCGCATAAATGCCCCCATGCCCGCCGCCCTGCATGACGCGGCATTGTCTTATTACCGTCAGTACCTTGTCGTGGGCGGGATGCCGGAATGCGTGGAGAAATACATCGCCACCAAAGACCTGATCCTGCTGCGGCACACGCAGGCGTTGATACTGGAGAGTTATCTCAATGACATGAGCAAGTATAATAAAGAGAATGAAATCAAAAAAACGCGGCTGGTCTATGACAATATCACGGTCCAGCTTTCCAAGAAGAACACCCGGTTCCAGTATAAGCTGATTAAATCAGGCGCGCGGGCGGCGGAGTTTGAAAACGCCATGGAATGGCTGGCTCTGTCCGGCATCGTGACCCGTATCCATCAGGTTGAACACCCGGCAAAGCCCCTTGAAAATTACCGGGACATAGACGCTTTCAAAATCTATGTATCCGACGTCGGGCTGCTCTGCGCAAAAAAGGACGTGGTTGCGGAGGATGTGCTGTACCCATCGGGTGAGCTGGATGATTTCAAAGGCGGTCTGGCCGAGAACTATGTCTGCGGTCAATTGATAGCCAGCGGTTATCCTTGCTACTACTGGATGAGCGATCGCGGCGCGGAAGTAGACTTTGTAATCCAGCGCGAGGGCAAAGTAATTCCCATTGAAGTCAAGTCTGCTGAGAACACAAAGGCCAAGAGCTTGTCCGTATATATTGGCTCGTATAAACCAGCCTACGCCGTTAAGCTATCCACCAAAAACTTCGGCTTTGAGGACGGAAAAAAGACCGTGCCGCTCTACGCGGCGTTTTGTCTGTAGTCCCCCCCTACCGCGCGGCCCGCACCAATTCCTCCCCGCTCAGCCCGTTCCAGCACTTGATCCGGTTGACCTCCGTCAGCGGCGTCTTTCCGGCGTTATAGGCGCGCCCGCAGCGCGTGAGGACTTGCACGGCAAAGCCTTGCTTGGCCACCGCGCTTCGGGTATCGGCGGTGCATTTGCCGTAGGGGTACGCCATGACCTTCAGGCGGTCGGGGTTTCCCAGCTGCTCCACCAGCTCGGCGTGCGCCGCGCCGATTTCCCGCGCGGCTTTCGACGGGGACATCTTCGCGTGGTCGACGTGCCGCTGTCCGTGCGTGGCGATGGTCACCAGCCCGCTCCGCTCCATCCGGCGGGCCTGCTCCCATGTGAAATACCCCTCTTTGCCCACCTGCTCGCCGATCACGAAAATGGTCGCCTTGACATCATATTTCTGAAACACTGGAAACGCCAGCCGCCAGCAGTTCTCATACCCGTCGTCGCAGGTGAGGATCGCCGGCTTTTCTGGCAACGCCCGGCCTTCCGTGCGCCACGCGTACAACTCGTCAAAGCTGATAAACGTGTAGCCGCTGTCCAGCATACCGCGGATTTGCTTGTCCAGCGCCTCCACGGTCACATGCAGATCATACGGGTCGCGTTCCCGAGGCACGCGGTCCTCGCTGAACGCGTGATACAGCAGCACAGGCACGCGCGGCCCCGGCTCCTCCGCGTACGCGGGAACAGTCAGGACCGCGCACAGGAGGGCGGCGGTTACAAAGCTTCGTACTCTCATGTCGTGTAATATGCGCGGATGGGGGCGGGTTTATGTGTGTCAATTTGGCTTCACATATCAAACATCGGCATAGATAGATACCGCTCCCCGGAGTCGGGCAAAATCACCACAACGACTTGGCCCTCGGTTTCGGGACGCCGGGCGATTTGCGCGGCGGCCCAGAGCGCGGCTCCGGACGACAGTCCGGCCAGCAGGCCCTCGGAGCGCGCGAGAGCGCGGACCGTCTGGACGGCGTCGTCCTCCCCGACCGTGATGATTTCGTCGCAAACGCCGGTATCTAAGGTCTCCGGCACAAAGCCCGCGCCGATGCCTTGCAGTCCGTGCGGCCCGGCGCGCCCTTCGGACAGCGCCGGAGAAGCCGCCGGTTCGACGGCGGCGACCCGCACCGCCGGGTTTTGGGACTTGAGATACGCGCCCGCGCCGCTGAGCGTGCCGCCGGTGCCGACACCGGCGACCAAAACGTCGATCCGGCCCCCGGCGTCCTTCCATATCTCCGGGCCGGTGGTTTCCCGGTGTACGCGGGGGTTGGCGGGGTTGGTGAACTGGCCCGGGATCACCGCGCCGGGGATCGACGCGGCCAGCTGCTCCGCCTTGGCGATCGCGCCGCGCATCCCGTCCGCGCCGGGGGTCAGCACCAGCTCCGCGCCGTACGCGGCCAGCAGCTTGCGGCGCTCCGCGCTCATGGCGTCCGACATGGTCAAAATGACCCGATAGCCCCGCGCGGCGGCCACCGCCGCCAGCCCGATGCCCGTGTTGCCGCTGGTCGGCTCTACCAGCACCGCGCCGGGGGTCAAGACCCCGCGCCGCTCGGCGTCCTCAATCATCGCCCAGGCAACGCGGTCCTTGACGCTGCCCGCCGGGTTCATAAACTCCAGCTTCGCCAGCACCTCCGCGCCCAATGCTTGCGCCTGAGCGTATCGGGATAGCCGCACGAGCGGGGTTTGGCCAATCAGGCCGATCCAGCTGTCCGCAATATTGGCCATGGTCCATCCACTCCGTTCGCCTACAGCATATCATACAGCGGCGGTTTTTTCAACCGCGGACGACCGATGGCAGTCGTCCTTACCCCGCCAAATCCGCGGCGATCCGCGAGTACACATACTCGCCCATCGCCGCGTATCCGGCGGCGCTGGGGTGTATGCCGTCGTTGTCGTATTCCGGCAGCATGCAGTCAGGGTTGTCCGGATCCTTCATCAGCTCGTCAAAGTCAATGAATCCGTCCAGGCCGCCTTCCTCATACTGCTGCCGGAGCCAATCGTTGACTTGATAGCGGCCGTAGCTGACGTACCCGTTGGGGAGTATCGCGCAGCCGTATACGAGAATGCCCTGCGCCTGCGCTTCCCGGATCATTTGGGCATAGGCGTCCGTGAGTCTGCTGCCGAATTCGCCGTCATTGGCGCCGATCAAAAAGATCATATACCCCACGCCCGGCTGCTCCAGCACGTCGCGCGGAAAGCGGTCGATCCCCGCAAGGGGGTTCTTTTGGTCCAACAGGCAGTTGGTCCCGATGCCCATATTGATCACAGACAGATGCCGGGTCGCCGGGTTCTCCTGAAGGCGGTCCATCAAGACGTCCACCCAGCGTGTATATTCCTCGTTGGTCACGCCGTACCCGTCCGTGATCGAGTCGCCCAGCACGACAATGGACTGATGGTCCGGCGGCGACAGGATATCCGCGTTGCACAGGACAAACCAGTGGGTGTTGCTGGCCGCACCGTCCAGGGTTTCGTCCGACACCGCGTCGCCCGGCTGTATAAAGCTGTTGGCCCGGGCGGCGACATGACAGGACACCGTCTCCGGCATGTCCCCGAAATAGGCAGACACCGCGATGCGCTCCAGCGCGCTGACCGGGAAATCAATGGGGTCGGACGTCATTTTCTCTCCAGCCGGAATGGTTACGCTCGCGCTGCCGCCATGGAACGTGACGGCGGTGTCGGTCGAGACATCAATGTCGGAGCCGGCGGGCACGGTGGCCCGGGCGATGTGCGCGGCGTGGATCGTCATCGGCGTTTCGCCGTATTCGTTGGAGAACGTCAGGCGCAGCTGGGGTCCCCCGGTTGAGGTGCGGATCATTTGGCGCAGCGTGGCGTCCGGCAGGGTCTTGGATACGCTTAACGCCGACGAACGGCCCCCGTCGCCGGTGTTGTCGCCGTAATACTGCCCGCTGGCCCATGTGCCGACCCAAACCGGTTCCGGCTCAGGCTCCGGGGTTGGCTCCGGCGCGGGCGAGACGCCGCCCTGCTCGCCGGGGGGCTGCGTGTGGGCCATGGGCGGCTCAGCGCGGTCGCAAGTCGTGAGCAGCAGAACCGCCATCAGGCAGACCAGCAGCGGCACTAGGATTTTTTTCATTACGTATGACCCTCCCGGTTCTATTTATTACATATGTAGTTTATATTATATACCGCACCTGTCCTTTTGTAAAGGGTTATTTTTGCAGACTCATCCTTACAGCATAGATTACGCTTTCCGCTTCTTCACCACGACCAAAGGTACAGCTATCGCTCAAGATGTTTAAGCCTCTCAAGCAATTCTTCTTTTTCCAAATCCCCATAGACCAAATTATCACCTGAAAAACTGCCCTGATAAACGCCTGCTGCTCTGTCATAATGATAACAGTAAACAATGCCTTGCTCGTCTGTAAACTCAACCCAGATTATCCATTGCTGATACCCTAAAACCGCATTTAAGAATGAATGTTTTACTTCAATATTTTGAAATTGCGATTGAGAATACCCTTTGCTTTCCAAATAATCTTTGACATAGTTTTTTCTGGCGTTGCTGCCCGCAGCAACATAAGCAGTGCCGCCTATCACAATAACTAACACAACCGACAGTATCCAAAAAGCAAATTTTTTCATATCTCTGCTCCTACATAAAAAATAATGACTCCCGTATTCTGGCTGACATTAACTTCCCCAATTTGCAAACATATTGACATAACCTGTTGCGAGTATACCAACAATAAATAAAGCGCACGCCCCGCAAACAAAGCCCGGAAGAAATACAAGGCAGAAAGTCCGTTTTTTGTTTGGGCTTTCTTTTACGTTGTTAAATCTATAAACAGCCATACATGCCAAAAACATAGGAATACTTCCGATAGCCAGCCCTATAAATGCTTGTTCCTTCCAAGAAAAAGCAATCATTGCTTCAGGGTTAAGCGGCTCACTTGAACCAAAAAGAAACACACATACAAGAACCAATGCTATTATTGCACCAACGGCATAAATGATATTGGCTGTGATTTTTATTGTTTTGTAAGATTCCATAATCCAACCCCCTGTGAATTAAATAAATACTGCCGTGTTTCTGCTGACATTATAACGCAGGCTTGCTCAACAAGCAAGGCGCTACCGCAAAAAGGAGTGGCATATGCGCGTTGTTAATCGTAGGGGCGGCCATTGGCCGTCCGCCTAAAACATTGATTTACCGTTCATTGCGGACGCGCAATGCGCGCCCCTACAAATAAAAACAACGCTGTTAGGCCACTCCACCGCAAAACCAAGGCGGCAGCGCCTTAACTGTGCCGGATCGTATGGATAAGTTTACGCGCCGTCGCCGTCCTTGCTTTTCTTCGTCGCTTCGCCATACAGCTTGTCGACAAAGTTCTTACCGGGCAACTTCATGTCCTTGCCTTTCAGCAACGGGAGGACGCCCATAAAGAGGATCACGACCACAAAGGCGAGGTAGATCAGCGAACCGACGCCGTAGAAGAAGCCGCGGATGTTGGACACGCCGTTATACAGCAACGACCAGCTAAACCAGCTCGTGAGCCGCCTCATCACAAATTCATACAGCGTCATCAGCTGCGACGTTGCCAACAGATAGAACTGCCACACAAAGAAGTACAGCAGCGCGTGCAGCGTCTGCCGGGTCGCTTGCTCGTTCTTCTCCGCCACCAGCACAAAGCCCAAAATGATCAGACCGGCCCAGACCGAGGAGAACAGCACGCACAGCAGCATCAACAGGGGGTACAGATACAAGCGGAACCCAAATTTCCCTTTTTCCATAAACCTAATTTCCTCCCCAAATTGATATGTATTACCAAACACACGGCGGCAGCGCCGTATGCACCGGCCTTAGTAGGTGACCGTTTTGGCGACGATCACAAACGCCATTTCCCGCGTCAGCCTGTCGTTGGGGTTAAACAGCTCCGCCGAGCCGTCCACCAGGCCGATTTTGACCGCGTACTGGATCGCCTCCTTCGCCCAGCTCTGGATGGCGAAATTGTCCCGGAAGGTCAGCTCGGCGTCGGCGTCCTCCGTATCCTTGCCGATGGCCCGCAGCGCGTTGCGGATCAGCACGATCGCCTCCTGCCGCGTCAGCGTCCGGTCCGGCTCAAACAGCCCGCCGCCCGTGTGCGAAATGATGCCCAGCGCAGCGCAGGCTCGGACCGTATAGGAGTCGGTATCCGGGAACGACACAGTGGCGGCGCTGACGCCCTGTTTGGCGCAGATCACCTCGATTTTATCGCCGGTGGACTGCTGCATAAACTCCACGATGGCGCGGGTGTACTCAAAGCGCGAGATCGGGCTTTGGACCCCGCAGTTGATGTCCGCCGGGAGCCACGAGGCGATGCTGTCAATCGACGCCTTGGCCCACGGGCTGGGCTGGTCGGTGTACGGAGCGGGCTTGGTTTCCTTCTGCGGGCGCTTGACGATGACCAGCGCGCTGGCCAGCTTGCGCCCGGCGCTGGTGACAAAGCGGTCGGAGGAATACAGCATACTGGACGCGCCGCCGTCCATGTTGACGGCGTCCGTGACGCCCGCGCCGATCAGGTAATCGGCAATTTCCGTAAACGAAGCGCTGCCCGCCGTGCCCATGACCACCTTGCCGCTTCCGGTCACGCCGATAAAGCTCCGCTGGGCCTTGCCGGTCGCGGACTGCTTGGGGTCGCTGTCAAACTTGGAGTTATACCCGGCGTCCTTAGCCACGTTCCTGCCGCCGGCCACCAGCATACGCCCGCCCTCGGCGATGGTTTTCATGTTGGCCCAGACCGCCGCGTCCTCCGTTTTCTTCGGGGCATAGGTATAGCGGATATCCACCGTGTCGCCGACGCGGGGCATCTTGCTTTGCTTTTTGATCTCGGTCAGCGCCGTCGCGTGGATCAGCAGCATGACGCCGTCGCGGGGCGCGTTCATCGTCTTGCCCCCGGCGTTTTCGTCGATGGCCGTCACGCGGTTATTTTTGATCGTGATCGCCGCGCTGCCTTCGCGGGGGGTGAACGGCAGGGTGAATTTCGGCGTAAACAGGGTGATGCGGGAAACGTCGTTGGCGTTGTAGCGGTTGACGTCCCAAGGCGTGATCCGGGCGTATTCGCCGCGGAAATACAAATCAACGGTCATTTTCACGCGGTCGACCTTCGCCTTGCCGTCGTAGGTAAAGCCAAAGACGTTCTGCTCGCCGCCGATGTTGATGATCTCGCCGTTCTGCACCATGGCCGACATGTTCTGCGGGAAGTTGGACGGGTGGCTGATCGCCTTTTTCGTGTCATAGTAGGAATTGAAAACCCCGCCGTTGATCGCGGCCACAATGGTGGACTTCCCGTCGGCGGCAGCGCGCCGGATCAGGTCCGCCGCGTTTTCGTCCGACTGCACGCCATTCTGCGCGGTCACGACGTCCACCGTGTAATCCGACAGCATGTCGATGCTCAATACCTGCGCCGCCGATCCTCCGATCGTAACGGCGGCGGCCCGAAGCGGCCCTTCGTCCTTCGGCGGGGCCGCCAACGCGGGCGGCATGACCATCGCCGCGATCAGCGACAGGGATAGGAATCCTTTTACTTTCACGAGAAACACGCTCCTATGTTTAGATTGGCTCCCCCAGCGTCTCGGTCACATACGCGAGCTTGGCGACAGACTCCAGGAATACCGCGTTCTGCACGGCTTCCGCGCAGTCGGCGCCCCAAGTGACCGGACCGTGCTTGCGGACCAGCGCGACGCGGATCCCGGCGGGGTCCGGGACGGCGCGGATGATGCTCTCGCCGCTCTGATAGCTGTAGCCGGAGATGTGCCCGTCGTCCGCCGGAGGCTCCTCCGCGGCGTCGGTGATCGGGATGTCCGCGCCGAAGCGGCGGGTGTGGATCGTGCCCAGCACGGGGATCGAACGTCCGGCCTGCGCGAACGCCGTGGCGTACAGCGAGTGCGTATGCGCGACCGCGCCGATCTGCATCGGCCACGCGCAGTACATCGCGCGGTGCAGCTCCGCGTCCAGCTCCGGTTCCAGACGGCCCTCGACCTTCTGGCCCTCCATGCTCATTACCACCATCAATTCCGGCTGGAGCTCGTCAAACGCGACCCCGGCCGGTTTGACGACAAACAGCCCCATCGACATATCAAACGCGCTGACCGTACCCCAGTCAAAGGCTGTCAGCCCCTGCCGGGCCAGCTCCCGATTGGCCTTGCAAACGGCCCGTTTCAAATCATTCAGCATATGACGGCCTCCCCCAACGGTGAATTTTTCTGATTATATCATATCCGGGAGGTAAACGCAACGGGGGGGAGTACGAATAGGATGGTGGAGGAAAACTATCCAATATATTCAAATTGTTGCACTTTTCGCGTTGCGAACGTCTTATGCTATGAAGGTATCGTACTGTGCTTGGGAAAGGGTTGGGTGATGCGGTTGAGAGTGTGATAGGGCGGCGCGCTTCGCGCGGAAGCGCGCCAGAGGAACAGCGCGGAGCAACAACACAAGTGAACACTAAAAAATATTTTTGGAGGTCTACAACTATGAAAAAGGCATTGATTATCGTATTGGCCATTGCATTTGGCCTAGGCACTGTACCCATGTCCTCAATGGCTGCGAACACAGCGAGAACTGACAGCCGCACACTGGCTATTTCAGAACCGGTTGTTGAGACCGTCGGCATTTCAATATCGGCAGAGAATTTTGCCGATCAATTCTCTGGAGAACCTTCTAAAAGAAGGGCTGCCTCGACAAAATCCCGGTCGTATACAGCCTTGGCTCTTTCCAGCATCGTAATAAATGGAGCAGATATTAGTTTTATTGCTACCCTGTCAGCAGACGCAGGAGAAGAACATCTTCCTCTGAAAGGCCGATTGAGCGCGGGCTTCAAGTCACAGCAGGGAATCAATAGCATTATTGTTAATGTGACAGACAATAATGCTGCGTATAATGTCCTGCTTTTTGAGATTTTCAATGCCTACGAAAAAGACAATTTGCTCATTGAACCGACACTTTTTGCAAAACCGCATGTAAAGTTTTACATGCAAGACAAAGCTGGCCAATTGTACTTATTTGAAACAGAGCTGCCGGAGATTTTTTCAAAACTAGAAGCCAGCCAATATAAACCCTCAGATAGCAGAAACGATGCTTTATGGGCGGCTGGTTTAGCGAAATACGAAATTACGGAATTACCCGTAGATGATGAAATACTAGGCAAACTGGGGCTTGACGACCAGGCAAAAATGAAACTGTCAGCCAGCGCAGCTTTGCCGTATTCAGGCTCTACTCTTGCAAGGGGGTTGAGCACGGAAACCAGATGGCAACCGACAGTAAACTCAACATCGTACTATATAGGCACCATCCTTCACAGATTCTATTCACTTCCTTATATTGACTATTTGCACACAAACGTGCGGTCTTCTGACTCCACTTGGTATGCTAGACTCCGGATAGCGGAGAGTTTGGAATACAATGGGTTTGTGTTCTATGGGCAGAACTTCTTTGCATATAAGGATATAGATTTCAAATTTGCCTGCGGCGAAAAAACCAACATCATCAGAACCTATCATGATGGGCGGGCATATGCCGCCATGCCATCAGGCACAGTTTTTACCTTGTTTGAAAACGCAGTGAGCACTGTGCCGGCAGGGGCGGCAATCGCAACTATCCTAAACCTATTCAACTCCATGAGGACATGGAATCCAAGTTATGCGCTGTCCAGCACATACAGCTGTACATCAGGCTCAGTTGCGGAAGGCGCCAAATTGTTGGGTTCTAGGTATATACTTCATGAGAATAGCTACGGCGGAAGTTCGGGACATTGGTTTGAATATCAAGTTGTCACAAAATTTGTGATCCCCTCTGGCGGAACTAACGCTGCGGTTAATACGGTCGGCGCTTTCAAATTTGAATTTGACGCAATAGAATATTACACCGGCTTACCTGTTAAGCATTATTCGGACTACGCAACACTGAGTTACAATGCGGCCCCATAATCCTTAATCTGTAAAATTCACAATTGACAGGGGCCGCAATACTCTTGGCGGCCCCTGCTATTTCAACGGGAATGGAACCTCATCCCTATTGTACATTGTCTTTTTTCGGATAGACTGTTATACTATGGTCAATACGCCCTTGCTATAAGGAGGCCTCTTGCCATGAAAACGAAACTCACCATCCTATTTTCCGTCCTTACCGGGGTATTTCTTATGATGAGCGCTGTCTTAGGAGTTCAGCTTACCGCGGCAAAGCGGGACGCTGACACACAATTAAAACAGTTTTATAGTGAAGTGGCTATAGAAACGTTACGTTGTGTGACTTCGCTCAATGTGGCAGCCGACAAGGAGAACACGGATCTGGATGACTACTTTTGGAGGCTTCAGACCTTTTTGTCCGCTCTCGATCAATTGTTTTGGGATGGGCGTTATGTATTAGGCACAGACGTCTGGTATCCAAAGCAACTTGCGCCGTCTGAGGAGATGAATCAGTTTGTCAGTTTCGCGGAAATGGGGGAGTTTCTCCGCACCGGGCAGTTAAAAGGCCGAACAATTCGAGAGGGGTTTCCCGCGCACAATCCGCTCTCTGAGCCGGATATCGCCTACCTTCAAGAAATGAGCGAGCTCCTGCAAACTGCGGTGGATCGTCTGTATGAGTATCGGGAAAACGGGGAGATCAACATTCCCGATATTGAGGAGTTCAACGATATATTTAAGCCGTTTTTTGCGCGATATACCGTCCAGCAGATGCAAGAGAATTTTAGCTGGTATCCACCCTATTCCGGAGAACAGCCTTTTACAAAGTGAATTAGAGATTTCTTCCCCTTCACTCGCGTATTGACCAATCCCCCCGTTTATGGTATCATATAGCATCCAAAAGCGGAGAGCAAGGTGGAGAGCGGTATGGACTACAATACGACATTGAATCTGCCCAAGACGGATTTTCCGATGCGGGCGGGGCTTCCGGCGCGGGAACCGGCGATGCTGGCAGCTTGGAAGGAGCGCGGGCTGTACGAGCG
>Ga0082212_10006530_pt1 | contig 15647 bp, 12 predicted proteins | sample TergutNt197P3_FD_71548 | JGI IMG/M metagenome (GOLD analysis project Ga0082212, IMG submission 71548) | Neocapritermes taracua P3 segment gut microbial communities from Petit-Saut dam, French Guiana - Nt197 P3 | ecosystem: Host-associated > Arthropoda: Insects > Digestive system > Gut ...
TACTTCATCTTTTCTAATTCCACCAAGATGAAATTCAATTCCCGCAGGTCCTGTCCCGTTATACCAGGCGTTTATTTCCCTGTCAGGATAATTTTCTTCAGCTTTAGCGAGCAGCAAAGATTTTAATGCTTCGATTACAATTGGTTCAAGACCGTCTTTAATTACGGAAAGTCGATCGGACATTTCCGGGAAACTTATTATTGTTTCATAAGGTGCGGACATTCTGCCCGCATTTTCTTTTTTCTTACGGTAAAATTCTCCCCGATCCATTTCTGGCAGGACTTCAAGTTTTAAATTTTTGGATTTCCAGATAATCATGATCTTAAATTCAGGTTTATGTTTTTTTCCGCAGAGGGGGCAGATAAAAGTCATAAATGTCCCATCACAGATTTTTTCGATATGTTCAGGGTCCTGATCCATATCGATCTCCTGTGGAGCCTCTGTCGGAAAAGTTTTCCCGCAGGGACAGCCAATACTTCGTTTCATCCTGTTACTCCTGTCAACGGCGGACAAAGAACAATATGTCGCCAAAAACCGCAAAAATCATCAGGCCGAATATCAGCACCATGCCGCAGGCCTGGAAAACGGAAATTGCCTTTGGGTGCGCGGGTTTTCTGCGTATCAGCTCCACAAGGAAAAGTACAATCATGCCTCCGTCAAGAATGGGCAGGGGCAGGAGGTTCATAACGCAGAGGGCTACGGATATAAGGGCAAGAAAATCGGCTATTGAGCGCAGGCCTATACCTAACCCCTGCCCAAAGCCCTGCGCAGCCATGTCTCCCATCATGTACGTTATGCGCACAGGCCCCGAAACCGCCTGAGTAAGGTCGATACCCTTAAAAAGGAGTTTAAGACTCTTGACGGAAACGGCAAGAGTTTTATAGCTCTCTTTTGCGCCTTTTGCAACTGCGGCGGGAAAAGAAAGATTGGGAGTGCGGTACCGAACGGAAGCCCATGAAAAACCAAGATCGCTTCCCATGTTTTCGCCGGTAAATTCAGCCTGCCCCCGCCTGCCGCCGCGCTCGTATTCCAGCACAAGAGTTTCCGGCTTTTGTTCAATGATCTTCATAAGTTCGAGGCTGTTGCGAAGTTGTGTTCCGTTGGCGGCGGTGACAATGTCTCCGGCCGCAAGGCCCGCAAGAAAAGCAGGGCTGTCCTCTCTTACGCTTTCAATTACCGGATCGTTCCAGAAGTAGACTCCGATTTTTCCCGCGCCGCTCGTCTTGTCAAGGGCGGGCTTAACGGTAATCTCCAGAATTTCACCGTCCCGTTCCACGGTGATACCGATCGGTTTTTCCGGGTTCAGGGCGATGTTTTCCTGAACCTCGTGGTAATAGGAAATTTGCCGGCCTGCGATTTCGATAATCCGGTCGCCGGTTTTTAGGCCGGCTTCATCGGCGGGGTAAAACTCGCCGGGCGTTATCTCCGAAGCGAGAATGATCCTGTTTCCCAGCGTGTTTATCTCAAAGCCGACGCCCCACAGCAGGGAGAGCAGCAGGACAGCGAAGATTAAATTGAAGAAGGGGCCGCCAAAGGAAACAAGTATCCGCCGGGCGGGGCTTGCCGCAAGGTATGAACCATTTTCCGGATTGACGCCCTTGTTTATGTTTTCCCACGCTTCCCGATAATCGGTTTCACCCTTCATTTTGCAATAACCGCCGACAGGGAACATTCCAAGCCGGTATTCCACCGCGCCTATTTTCTTTTTCAGAATCGGGTTTCCCCACCCGATAGAAAACGCCTCGACGTCAATCCCAACCAGGCGGGCGGCCAAAAAATGCCCCAGCTCGTGAAAAAAGACTACAATCCCGATACCGAAAAGACCAAAAATAATTTTAATTAACAGCATTTTTATTTCCCTTTTTTTTCCCAATATAAAAAGCGGCTCTGCGGCGGGCATCCGTATCCGTTTTCAGAATGGTTTGCAAATCGCAGGAATCGCCGGCCCAGTCCTCATCTAAAACATAACCTGTTATTCGCGGTATATCAAGAAAGCCAATCTCCATGTTCAGGAACGCGGCAACCGCCTCTTCATTTGCCGCGTTATAAACACAGGTATACAGCCCGCCGCGCCGCGCCGCCTCCCGGCCCAGGCTCAGCATGGGGAATCTTTGCAGATCCGGTTTTTCGAACTCAAGGGTAAGGGAGTCAAAGTTCAGGGGATCCAGACCGCTTCGCGCCGTCTTCGGCCAGTACAGCGCATCATGAATGGGGTGGCGCATATCCGGCCTGGAAAGCTGGGCGAATACTACTCCGTTGCAAAGCCGCACCATGGCATGAACGATGCTCTGTGGATGAATAACCACTCTGATTTTTTCAACGGGCAAATTGAAAAATACGGCGGCTTCGATTATTTCAAGGCCCTTGTTTGCCATTGAAGCGGAATCAATGCTGATCTTCCGTCCCATTTTCCAGGTGGGGTGGGCAAGGGCGTCCTGGGGGCTTACGTTTTCCATCTCTTGCAGGCTTGCGTTTCTGAACGGCCCTCCCGAAGCGGTTAAGATTACTTCTTCTATTAAGCCGTCCGCGCGTTCCTGCCCGCCGCCGTATGGCCGCCCGTTGCCGGATGGCTGCGCGCAGTGCGCTTCGAGCAAATGAAAGACGCCTGAGTGTTCGGAATCTACCGGAATGATTTTTACGTTTTTTTCTTCGGCAAGGCGCAGAGCCAGCCTGCCGGCCATGACAATGGTTTCCTTGTTTGCCAGTGCAAGGTCTGAGCCGGATTCAATTGCCGCCAGAGAAGGTTCCAGCCCCGCCCCGCCTGCTATGCCGTTTATCGTAAGGTCTGCGTGAACGCCGCCGATTGCATCAAGGAGTTTTTGCTTTCCCCCTTCTTCACCACAGAGCACGCAAACGGCGTCCGGCCAATCGCGTGAAATTTCCGCAAGGCCCCTTGAGTCGCTGTGCGCGCAGAGGAGCGCAGCTTCAAAATTATCTTTGTCTCGTGATATAACATCAAGCGAATTTTTTCCGATAGAACCGGTTGCCCCCAGGACGGAGATGCGTTTTTTCATCAGGAGTTGACAAAGAGTACATTGAAAAGCAGGAAAAACAAAGGCGCTGCAAACGCAATGGAATCGATTGAATCCAAAACACCGCCCCTGCCCAGCATGAGTTTTCCGGAGTCCTTGGTATTGCAGCTTCTCTTGATTACCGATTCGGCAAGATCGCCGAGAGCGGCCGCAATGCCGGTGCAAATACCGACGATAACCGCCATGCACAGGGAAGGGATAGAGTCTGTACGGGAAATAAAAACGCCGGGAACAATCAACACTGCGCTGCCTGAAACGATAATCGAACCGAATACCACGCCGATAAAACCGGCGATGCTTTTATTGGGGCTTGCCGGAATTATTCCCCGATTGTTTTTCCCGAAAAGCGTCCCAGAAAGCCATGCCGCGGCATCGCTGCCCAATACAATCATTAAAAATATAAATATGATAACTCCGGCATTTTCCCAGGCGGCCATTTTGACCAGCCAGTACATAAAAAAACCGGGATAAATCAGCACGGAAAAACCTGCGGCAATGTAATTTGCAACGGTTTCCATGTGAGCCTGCCCTGAAAAAACGCGGGACGCTAAAATCCAGCAGGCTCCCGTCATTAAAAGAAGCGGAACTATCCATTGGGGGCAGTTAAAACTTAAAGTGAGTGTCAGCGACGCCGGCGCCAGCGCTCCAAGAATAAAAGCTTCGATTCTGGCGACGCCCATCTTCTTTTTTTCAAGCATTGCTGAAAATTCCACGGCGCCGAGAGCGGAAAAAAGAATCACGACGATGTTAAACGCAAGATGACGGCAATGCGGAAGAAAAAGGACAAGACCGACAAGTAAGGGAATCCCTATAAAAAATACCAACAACCGCTTTACCAATCTTGACATACTTCAATCCTTGTCAGGCGGCACTGCCTGCATCGTTGTGAACGCTGCCGTAACGGCGATCCCTTGCCCTGAAATCCGCAACCGCCGCTTCCAAATCCTCTTTTTCCCAATCGGGCCAGAGTTTTTTTGAGATATACAATTCCGAATATGCCCCTTCCCAAAGCAGGAAATTGCTTGTTCGGTATTCCCCGGCGCTGCGGATAATAAGGTCCGGATCGGGTATATCGGGGTTATCAAGAAATGCCGAAACATCTTTTTCGGTGATACCCGCCATGCTCCGGTTTTTTTCGGTACAGGCTGCAGCAAAACGCCGGAATGCCCGTACGATTTCGTCCCTGCCTCCGTAATTAATTGCAAGGATTACCTGCATCCCGTTAAAATCCGCGGTCTTTGTAATGGAATTGGCAAGTTCTTTCTGAACCTCCGCCGGTAATCCCGCGATATCCCCTGCATGGCGGATGCGGATGCGATTTTCTTTGTAGAAATCGAATTCCGCCCTTAGGTACTTAATTACGAGGCCCATAATAAAACTGACCTCTTCTATGGTGCGCTTCCAGTTTTCGGTTGAAAAGGCGTAGAGGGTTAAATACTTTACGCCCAGATCTCCGGCCGCTTTGACTATCCTCTTGGCGGCCTTTAATCCTTCAAGATGCCCCTGGGTGCGGATGAGTCCGCGCTGTTTTGCCCAGCGGCCGTTTCCGTCCATAATAACACCGATATGAGAGGGGATACCGGAAGCTCCGCTGTTAGTCCCTTCCATCACACTTCCATTATTTCTTTTTCTTTTTCTTCCAGAACTTGATTCACCCGGCCGATGTAACTGTCGGTTAGTTTTTGCAGTTCCGCCGCTCCCTTGCTTTCGTCATCTTCGGTGATGGATGCGTCCTTTAAAAGTTTTTTCAGCTCTTCGTTGCCGTCCCTGCGAATGTTGCGTATGGCGACACGCGACTGTTCCGCCTGGTTTTTCGCCAGCTTAACCAGTTCCTTGCGCCGCTCTTCGGTGAGGGGCGGAATGGCGATGCGGATTACCTTGCCGTCGTTGGACGGGTTCAAGGACAGCTCCGAAGAGCGAATCGCCTTTTCAATTTCGCCGATAAGGTTCTTGTCCCACGGCTGAATGACGATGAGCCGCGCTTCGGGGACGGAGATATTCGCAACCTGATTCAGGGGCGATTTTTCTCCGTAATAGTCCACCCGTATCCTGTCGAAAACCGACGCTGATGCCCGCCCGGTTCGCAGAGAGGCAAACCCTTCTTTCAGGTTTGCTACTGATTTTTTCATCCGCTCTTCGTTGGAGGAAATGACATCCTGCATGGTTTATAACCTCACTCTGCGCCTACTTTATAATAGACGTAATCGTTTATCGTAAGTTTGGCGCCGGCTTTTTTGGCGCATTCTTCAACAGCCTTGGCAACGGTGAGTTTTTCGTCTTTCACATAACCCTGCTCAAGAAGGCAGATTTCCGAAAGGTATTTGTTCACCTTGCCCTGCAGGATTCCCTGCAGCACCTTTTCCGGCTTGCCTTTTAGTTTTTCGTCCTTTTCCATCTGTTTGCTGAAAATTTCTTCCTGCTCCTTGAGCCAGTTCTGATCGATCTTGCTGCGATCAAGGGCAAAGGGATTGAATGCCGCTATGTGCAAAGCCAGGGAGAAGACAAAGGACTGTATCTCTTCGTTTTTGAAAATTTCCGGTTTGTCGGATTCGCATTTTACCACGACGCCGATGTTGCCGTCTCCGTGGATGTATTGGGTAAGGTATTCGCCGGCTCCGGCCTTGACAAGGCAAAGCCGTTTCAGGCCCATGTTTTCCCGAATCTTGGTGGCAAGATCCGTTACCATTGCGTTAAGCTCGTCGTTGGGGGCGCTTAAACCCTTGTCCAGAGCCTTGTCCGCTATTACACCGCCCAGAGCGATAAAGTCGGGGTTTCGGGCGACAAAGTCGGTTTCCGAAGAAAGTTCAACCAACACTGCCTCTGAACCGCCGTCCTTTATTTTGACAAACACTTTGCCCTCATTGGTCGCCCTTCCCGAGCGTTTTTCAAGAGCGGCGAGCCCTTTTTCCTTGAGCAATTTTTCAGCCTTGTCAAAATCGCCCTCGGTGCTGAGTAGGGCGTTTTTACATTCCATCATTCCGGCTCCGGTTTTTTCCCGCAGCCTTTTTACATCCGCAGCGCTTATTTCTGCCATATATTTTTCTCCTTAAAAATTTTCCTTTTTTTTATTCGTCATTGTAGACTTTATCAACATCAATCTGAATTTGAGTGTCTTCTTCTTCGGTTTCTTCGGCTTCTTCTTTTGCAGATTCAACAGCTTCCTCGGTTGAATATTTCTCGATGTCGATTTCCCGGTCTTCTTCTTTTTTGGATATGTCAGATAACAGTTCTTCCATATCTTCGTCCTCATCGCCGAGGGTTTCGATGATCTTCAGCCCCTCTTCGTTTTCAGCCTCTATTACCGCGTTGGCGATGATGGAGGTAAAAAGGGTGATCGCCCGGATCGCATCGTCGTTGCCCGGAATGGGGTAGTCAATGCCGTCGGGGTTGCAGTTGGTGTCCACTACCGCAACAATGGGGATGCCCTGGCGCTGGGCTTCGGCGACAGCGATTGCCTCTTTGCGCGTGTCGATGATAAACAGAATGCCGGGCAGTTCTTTCATGTCCTTGATCCCGCCTAAGTTTTTCTGAAGCTTAAGGCGTTCCTTGCCCAAATGCGCTATCTCTTTTTTCGTGAGATTTTCAAAAGTTCCGTCAACTTCCATCTTTTCCAGTTTTTTCAGCCTGAGAAGTGATTTTTTAATTGTAACGAAGTTGGTTAACATTCCGCCCAGCCAGCGGTTGTTTACAAAGTACATTCCGCAGCGTTCGGCTTCTTTCTGGATAGCCTGCTGGGCCTGTTTTTTGGTTCCTACAAAAAGTACGTCCTTTCTCCCCGCCACGGTCTTGCGTACCGCTTCGTAGGCGTCCTTAATCGCCTGGATCGTCTTTTGCAGATCGATGATGTGAATGCCGTTCCGCTCCGCGAAGATGTACTTCTTCATCCTCGGATCCCAGCGCTTCACCTGATGGCCGAAATGTACTCCCGATTCCAGGAGATTCTTCATGGTAACTACAGCCAAAGTTTCCTCCTAAGCTTCGTTTTTCTGTGAGAAAAACACCCTTCATTATATCTCATTGTCCAGCAGGGAAACCCCGTGGCAACGGAAATTCAGCTATCCGGGGGCTCAAGCTCCGTATGGGTAGCCGTTATCTCTGAGCATGGCATAAAATTCGTGCAATGGCAAGCCCGCCACCGTGCTTGGGGAGCCTTTTATTTGGGTGATAAGGCAGCTTGCCAGCCCCTGGATACGGTATGCCCCTGCCACCCCCTGCCATTCGTTGGTGTCCAGATACCATTCGATTTCAGCAGGGGAAAGAGGGGCAAAGCTGACCGAACAACTTGCCGAACGGCAGTCGATTACCCCCTCCCGGCCGTTGTAAAGGGCCGTAGAAGTTGTTACGTTGTGCTGTTTGCCCGAAAACCCGCCCAGCATTTGGGCGGCTTCTTCCCGGTCGGCCGGCTTGCCGAAAATTTTGCCGCCCATGGAGATAACCGTATCCGCGCCGCATATCCATTTGGGCAGGCGGCCTTCCATTATTTTGATGACTTCCTGCACTTTTTTTACCGCCAGTTCGGCAGTGAGTTTCAGCGGGTCGGTTTCCACTACCTGGCTTTCGTCAATCAGGGCGGGCAGAATACTGAACGGAAGACCCATCAGTTTGAAGTACTCCTGCCTCCTGGGCGAGCCCGAAGCTAAAATAATCGATTCCATAATAAGAAATTATACTATTTTTTGTATTTTATTTCACTCCCCGGTGCAGGGGGATAGCTTGCGCCTCTGCGTGAGAATTTTTGAGTGTTTTTATACTATAATTAAGTATAAGGAGCCAAAATGACTATAGAACGTATTGAACAGGCATATAAAACGATACGGCAGGTGCTCAATGATACGCCGTTAACCCTGACGCAGACTTTTTCGCAGATGAGCGGCGCCCAGCTTTACATGAAGTGCGAGAATCTTCAAAAAGCCGGGTCGTTTAAGGTGCGCGGCGCTTACAACAAGATTTCCGCACTGGTTAAGGAGCAGCCGGTTAAGCAGGTTATAGCCTCCAGCGCCGGGAATCATGCACAGGGGGTTGCTTTTGCGGCCTCTGCGCTGGGAATTGCCTCGACCATTGTTATGCCGCAGACAGCGCCGATCGCAAAGATATCGGCGACAAAAGGTTACGGCGCATCCGTTGTGCTTGCCGGCTCCTGTTTTGACGATGCCTATGCAAGAGCCCGCGAAATTCAGCAGGAAACCGGCGCGGCATTTGTTCATGCTTTTGAAGATGAAGATATTATCGCAGGGCAGGGCAGTGTGGCGATTGAAATACTGAAGGATCTGCCCACTGTAGATACGGTTCTGGTTCCGGCAGGCGGAGGCGGGCTTTTGTCGGGAATCGCCTCATACCTCAAACTGATTAATCCGCGCATAAAAGTAATCGGAGTGCAGGCGCAGGGCGCGGACGCCGTTGTAAAGTCGTTCAGGGAAAAAAAGGTTATTTCGACATCAAGCGTATCAACCATTGCCGACGGTATTGCCATAAAAACGCCGGGCACATTAACGCTTGATTATATCAACCGTTATGTCGATGACATGGTGACAGTATCAGATGATGATATTGCCGAAAGCATACTGCTTCTGCTGGAACGCAGCAAGATGGTGGTTGAACCTGCCGGCGCCGCCGCTCTGGCCGCCGCTATTGGCAGGAAGGTGGATATAGCCGGCAAACGTGTTGTGTGTGTACTCAGCGGCGGCAACATCGATGTAAGCATGATTCACAAGATCGTGCAAAAGGGCATGATAACCCACGGCAGGCAGCTGCAGTTCTCGACTATCATATCGGATCACGCCGGGAGCCTGAAACAATTTCTTACGGTAGTAGCGGAATGCGGCGCAAGCATTATAACCGTGCAGCATGACAGATTCAGCGCAAAGCTCGGCCTTGAAGAGACGAATCTGCATGTGTCCTGCGAAGTAAGCGGCGTGGATCACGGCAGGGAACTTATTGATAAGCTGGAGAACGAAGGCTACAAAACCATAAGAGAGTAAGCGCCTCAGCGAACAGTTATTTTTCTGTCATGGTTATGACGCCGTCCCAATCGGGCGGCGGCGGGTTTGCTTTAAGGTGTTCGACCCGTTCAAGGTATATTGAAGAAAGATAGTCCTCGCCGCCTGAGGCGGAAAGCGCCCCGGTGAAATACTGTTTGGCTGTTTCCCATTCGCGCATCGCAAAGAGTTTCAGGCCCTTGTTGTACTGATCCAATACTTCCTTGTCAATGACAAGATGCGCGGGCGTTTCCGGCGGCGCTTCATCAAGCCATGCGTCATAAACCGTGTAGACTCCGACAGGCAGATCCTTTCCTTTTACTTTAACGTTATCTGCTTTGCGGAAAATAAAATGATCCTTTGCGCTGGCGTAGATATTTTCAGATACCATGATGGACGTTTTGTAATATCTGGTAAGCGCCTCCAGCCGGGAAGCGAGGTTAACCGCATCGCCGATAACCGTGTAGTCCAGTTTATTCTGAAATCCGATATTGCCGACAACGCACTCGCCGAAGTTAATGCCGATGCCCGCGCCGAACCCGCCGGGCGGAAGCGTAACATCGGAAGTATCAACTTTGGGAAGCATCTTGGCCATACGTAAAGCCGCCTGCACCGCGCTTGCGGAAGCGTTCTCCAGTGTCTTGGGGGCTCCGAAGATCGCCATGATCGCATCGCCGATAAATTTATCAACATTGCCCTTTTCAGCGACAATTTCGTTGCACATATACGAAAAATAGTGATTAAGGAATTTTACCATCTCTTGCGCGGGAGTGTTTTCGGAAATTGTCGTAAAACTTTTAATGTCAGAAAACAGAACCGCCACCAGCCGCGACTCGCCCTGGGCGATCTGCGTTGAAGATCCCCTGATAATTTCGTCCATTACGTCCACGGGTACGTACCGCGCAAAAGCGGTTCTGGTTTTCTTCTGCAGAGTTTCCATCTGGCGCAGGTACAGGGCGTTTTTGACAATTGGAGCGGCGGCGTCAAGGAATATGCGGATATTTTCCAGGATGAGCGGAGAGAAGTATTCTTTTATCGATGTGCCGATATGAACCGTGGCGAAATCCTCGCCGCTGCTCAGCAGAGGAAGGAGGATGTACGATTCGATTTTGCTGTCTCGCTGTCCCGCCGGGAAAAGATCGTTGATTTCTTTTGAGGCGACCTTGTAATCGGAAAAACGGGTGTTAAAATCGGCGATGGTAATTGCTTTGAAATCTTCGGCGATTTCCTGGGTGTAGCCCGCGTTATTGGCGTTGAAAACAACCAGGCCGCTGTCAGCGTCCTTGATCATTATGGTGCAAATTTCAGAATGGCAGACATTACACAAAAGAGACAGAACGCCGCTTGCCGTTTCTTCAAGCGATGAAACCTTGGAAGACAGTTCCGCTAAAAGCCCGATAACAGTTGTCTGGAAAAGTTTGTTATCCAGAAGGTTGTTCAGCATTTCTATAAGCGCGCTGTCGTTTATTCTTTTCGATTCGCTCTTCAGCAGTTCGTGATCTGCCGGTGCGGCTTCTGCAAGAAGGCGTTTAATGTGTTCTGACAGTTCCTTAAAATTTTCAGGGGATTTTTCTATGTATAAATCCGCGCCCGCCTGTTCCCCCCAGAATTTGTCTTTTGATCCCGCAAGAGAGGCGAACATGATAACCGGAATTCCCCTGGTGGCGGCGTGTGATTTTAAGAAGCGTGTAGACTGATACCCCTTGAAAAGCGGCATTTCTGTTTCGGTGATCACCAAATCAGGCAGAAAACTGTAAACCTGTTTGATCCCCTCAAGGCCGTTTATTGCCCGCTGCGTTTCATAGCCCTCTGAGGCGAGGAATTCCGTTAAAATATCGGCAAAGATATTTGAATCTTCAAAAAATAAAATTCGTTTTTTATCCATTGGCTTCTCCGATTAATTCGCGCACAGTGGTTACCAAATTATGATTGTTAAACGAATTTTTTAAGATGTAGCGGTTCGCCCCCAATGCAGCGGCGCGGTTTTGATCCTTTTCGTCGATTTTGGAAGAAATAACGATGATGGGAATATCTTTTAAGGTTTCGTTTTTGCGTATGTTTTCCGTCAGCATAAAACCGTCCATGTTGGGCATGGCAATGTCGGTGCAGATCAAATCGTAGTGGGTGCTTTTCGCCAGGGAGAGCGCTTCGGAGCCGTCTACTGCGGTGTCTACCTTGTACCCTTCCGCTTCCAGAATGTCCCGTTCAATGTCGCGGGTGGGGCCCGAATCGTCAACCACCAGAATGGACTTTCGCAGGCGTTCGTAATCGACATGGCGCTTTTTCATGTCGATGGTCTTGGTGCGCCGCGCCATTTTGATGATTGTCGGAATGTGAAGAGCGGGAACCATCTCGTAATCTTCGTTTAAGACCACGCCCGAAAACATTTCGATATATTCCATAAACGAAGGTAGCGTTTTAAGAATCACCTGGCGCATACTGCTGATGTTGTTCACCGCAAGCGCGACCGTTTCTTCGTAAGCCTGAACAATAACCACAAAGATGGCATCGCTGTCGTCTTTTTTTGCATCTTCGGATATTTTTAAAATGTGATGCAGGTAAAAAAGTTTGATGATCCTGCCGCCGTATTTAATGCCCGGACGGTCTATCACTGTAATAATTTCTTTTTTGTTGATGAGCAGCACCGTGTCCACAAAGTTGGCGGGAATAATAAATTTCATATCACCTACCGCAATGGGGAAGCCCATAAGGGACGCCATGGAAAGCGGGACGGAAATGGTAAAAATCGTTCCTTCTCCGGGTTTGTTGACAATGGCGATGCTCCCCTTCATGCGTTCGATGTTGCTTTTAACGGCGTCCATTCCAACGCCGCGCCCCGAAACATTGGAAAGTTTTTCCGCCGTTGAAAAACCGCTCTGGAAAATAAAGTTGATTAATTCCTCTTCAGATAACGCGGCGGCGGCTTCCTTGGCGACCAGGCCGTTTGCGACGATTTTTTTGCGAATTCCCTCGGTGTTGATTCCCCTTCCGTCATCGCTTAACGTGATCTTCATGTTTCCGCTTTCCCGTACGCAGCGGATCGACACAAGCCCCGTCTCGCTTTTGCCGGCGGCGCGGCGCTCTTCCGGCTTTTCAATGCCGTGATCGATAGAGTTGCGGATCATGTGAAGGAACACTTCGGAAAGGGATTCTATCAGATTTTTGTCTATTTCATTTTCAGAGCCTTCGATGTGAATCTTTACCTGCTTGCCCAGTTCAGAGGCAATCGTAAAAACATGGCGGGGATACGCGTCAAGCGCCGTGGAAAGGGGAAGCATCCGCAGGGAAATGACGCTGTCGTAGGCGCTTCGGATATGGTTGCCCACATCCACGGAGTAGTTTTTCACCAGCGACACAAGCTTGCTTACCATGAGTTCTATCGCCCGGAATTCCTGGAGCAGGGGAGAGTTCCACGATTTTTCCGCGCTTAAAAGATGCGTAAACTGCCTGGAAGCTTCGCCCGCCTTTTCGGTGTCGCGCGCAATGTTTCTGGCGGATATTTCCAGCGATTGCAGAGCCGCCATGCTGTGAATAATATCGTCTATCCGCTCCAGCGATATGCGGATGCTTTCGGATTTGGCTTCTTCCAGTTTTTCCCGCTTGGATTCAGGCTTGCCGGCCTTTCCGTCCTGCGCCTGCTTTTGCTGTTTCTGCGCCGCTTTCGAAGCATGCGCTTTTTGGGCATCTTCGCCGCTGGGAATCTCGTAATCTTCGTTTGCGCTCAGGCAGATGAGTTCTTTTTGAAAAACTTCGGCCTGTATGTTGTCTTTCCCTCCGGATTTAACCTTATTGATTCCTCTTTTAAGTTCATCAATGGAAGAGAGAATAAGTTTGACCGCTTTGTCGTTTAAAGAGATCCGCTCTTCTTTCAGGGATAAAAACGCAGTTTCCAGCGCATGGGAAAGCCCTTCAATCTGATTGAATTCCAGCATACGCGCCGCGCCTTTCACCGTATGAAGGGCGCGCATAAGCGTAACCAGGTCGTCCGCTACGGAAGCGCCGCCCTTTACTTCGAAGAGCAGGTTTTCTACTATGGCAACATTATCCAACGCTTCATCGGCGAACTTTTTAAAATACTTGGACTTATCAATTTTTAGCCGCTCTTTTTCAACGGCTGTTCCGGCCGGCGCCGCTTCCGGTTCAGGCGGTTCTTCTGTTTCTTCCGGCCCGGTTTCCGTTTCTGCTCCTTGCGGTTCGTCAACCTCAGTAACAGGCATTTCAGTTTCGGAAATTTCACCGTGATCAGCGGATCCCCGATCCCCGATCCCTGATCCCTGATCCCCATCATCTTCCTGAATACCCGGAATACTAAAGTCTTTGCCGCTGCAGAGATTGGAAAGTTCCTTTATAAAAGCCGACGGGTTTTCTCCGTCTGCCTCCCCTGATTTTATCTGCGCGGCAGACGATTTAAGTTCGTCAATCGAAGAGAGAATAAGGCGCACGGCCTTGTCGCTTAACGATATTTTGTTTTCTTTTAAGGCGATAAAAACGCTTTCGACCTCGTGGGAAAGAACCTCTACGTTTTTGAACTCAAGCATCCTGGCGGAGCCTTTCAGCGTGTGAAGGGCGCGAAGCAGGGTTACCAAATCGTCCTGAGCGGCGGCGGCGGCGCCTGTATCAAAGGCGTTTTTAATTTCAAAAAGCAGGGTCTCTACGATTGAAATATTATCCAGACCCTCTTCGACAAATTTGGTAATATACTTGGATTTATCAAGCGCCATATCTTTCCTGTCCGGTTTCGGCTTCTGACAGGAGCAGTTTTTCAAGCTCCTGCGCGCGCTCTGTCAGGTTTCCGGTAGTAAATGCCGCGAGTTCTGCGGCGCTGATAAAATGCTTAACATCCTGGGAAACTTCGGCAATGGCGTTGTGTATCTGTTCGCTTGTTTTAAGCTGTTTCTGGGTGGAAACGGTGATGGTCTGCGCCTGATTGGAGGTTATTTCCGCTCCTGCGCGGATCTCCTTAAAAACGTCCTCCAGATCCTTGATAAGTTTATACCCTTCGGAGATTCTGTCGGAACCTTCTTCGCTGTACACGATAAGCGAGGAAGAAGAGCTTTGTATTTCCTCAACTTGTTCCCGTACCTGACGCGTAAGAATTGCTATGTCGTCAGCGAGGCGGTTCACTTCCCCCGCTACCACGGCGAAGCGCCTGCCTGTTTCGCCCGCGCTTGCCGCTTCAAGCGCGGCATTAAAGGCAATTACCTTTGTTTGATCGGTTATGGTTGTAATAACGCGCACAATATCGCGGATTTTGTTAACCTTATTGCTTAAAGAGATAATGCCATTAATAACCCCGGAATTCTTTTCCTTGATGTCTCCCATTTTCTTTACGTTTTTTTCCAAAAGCGAAAATCCGTGAAGCACATCTTCTTCCGTTTTGGAAGCGATTGTAGCGACACTGCTGGTTTTTTCAACAATCTCTGCGGCGATGCGAGCGTTTTCATTAAGCGTGGTTTCAATTTTTTCCATACCGGCCCCGGCGGAGGCGGCGCCAGGCTGGCTTGTTCCGGAGAGACTGTCCCCTCCGGCAAGGGAAATTTTTCCTGCGGATTCAAGGATGCCTGCGGCTAGTTTTGCCGCCTTATTGCGGAATTGGGCCCCTGTTTTATATGTCTCTCCGCTTTCACTTTCCAGAGATCTAATCCGCTTTTTATAGGAACGCAGCAGGGGAATCGTAATGGATCCCATAACTATAAGCCCGATTGCAAAAAAGAGAAGTCGCGTCATAAGGCCCCCTTAATTTTCGAAACCGGAATTTTCGGTACGGTACTTTTCCACTTTTTCCTTCAATTCCTCAGACATACCGTTCAGGCTGTCCGCGATTTTGGAAGTGGAAGAAGTGGCTATAACAAACTGTTTTACACCGGCGGATATTTCCTTTAAGGCGCTGAAAATTTGGGATGAAGCCACTTCCTGCTGCTTGCTCAAGTTTGAGATTTGCTGAGAACTGATTGCGACACTTTGGGAATTGTCGACAATATTTTCGAACACTATCTTTTGCTCGCTCATTCTTTCGTAGCCTATTTCAATCTGTCTGGAACCGTTGTTCGCTTCGGCTATCAAAGTCTGTGACGCGCCCTGCACCTCTTCTATTTTCTGCTTGATTTCCTTTGTGGATTCCACAACATTATCCGCAAAACGGCGGATTTCAGATGCGACCACTGAGAAACGCGCTCCGGCTTCCCCCGACGAAGACGCTTCCAGAGATGCGTTAAATGCTATCAGTTTTGTCTGATCCGCTATACCGTCGATAATGCGTATAGCCTCGCTGATACGCACTATCATGTCCGACAGGTTTCGTATTTCGCTTATAATCTTCTGGTTTTGGCTGCGGATATCCTCCATCATAACCTGATTCGCTTCCCGGAGATCCGCTCCCTTGCTGCTTAAGTCCTGGGTTTCTTTTGCGAGATTGGCCACCTCGGTTGTCTTATGCGCAATCTGTTCGGAAAGATTTTTGCTGCTTTCCATCGTGCTGACAATCTCGGAAACGCTGGTGGACTGTTCATTCGCGGTAGTCGTAATTTCTTTTGACGATGAAGAAAGATCAAAAACCGAATTTGCCACAAGCTGTGCGCTTTGTTTAAAACTCCCAAACGTGGAGCGCAGTATATCAAGGAATCCGTTGAAAGCGGTCATA
>Ga0082212_10006531_pt1 | contig 15644 bp, 14 predicted proteins | sample TergutNt197P3_FD_71548 | JGI IMG/M metagenome (GOLD analysis project Ga0082212, IMG submission 71548) | Neocapritermes taracua P3 segment gut microbial communities from Petit-Saut dam, French Guiana - Nt197 P3 | ecosystem: Host-associated > Arthropoda: Insects > Digestive system > Gut ...
AAGCCTCGGGCTTTTAGGGATTGGTGTTGTATCTCTGGGGTTACTTATGTCGATTGGTTCAATTTCTATGGGCGCGTTCGCTATCGGAGCTGTCGCTGTGGGAATAGTTACGCTTGGCGCGGTTTCCGTGGGCGTTTACAGCTTGGGCGCGTTGGCGGTCGGTACGCGCGTTGCGGTCGGAGACTACGCGGTCGGGCATATAGCGGTTGGCAGGAGAGTTGACGGGGCTATAGAATTTATAGATACATCGGTCAACAAGAATTTCTCCGCCGTCAGCGCGGAACAGGTAAGGTTGGCGATACGGACGGAGTTTCCGAACACATGGAGATGGGTTGTGAATATGCTGACATGGTTCATGGGTTAGTACCCCAAACCAAGTTTTGTGAACGGGCAGTTTGATATGCACATACCGCATAGGGTTTCGTTTATGTCCAGCGTCTCTTTCGCGCGGGCGCGAGCGGCTTTGCGGCAAGCGTTGGCATCGAAGAAGGTGTCTCTGTCAGTCTCGACCGACCACAGCCCGCCTTTAGGGGCTTTGCCCGGGCAGGCGTTGACACAGGCGTTGCAGCTCGGGTTGCAGAAGGAGGTTTTAATCGGTGTGCCGCAGTCAACCGGCGCGTTGGTAAGTACAACCCTCAGGCGCAGTGCCGAACCGACCTCGGGGGTAACGAGCATGGCACACTTGCCAATCCAACCGATGCCGGACAATGTGGAGACTGTTTTATGGGGTAATATTGTGCGCCAGTTACTGTCGGACACACGCGTTGAGGGCAGTTGAGCAAATGCTTTGTAACCTTTATCGGTTAAGAATCGCGCCGTCTTTTCGGCGATTGAATCAAGGCGCGGGTTCATGGCTTTCCACTCATCGTAATATTTCAGCATTGAGCCGTTTTTGTGTTCGAGCATGGCTTCCTTTGAGTAGGACAGAGCCATCACAATGCCATAGTCAAAGTTTTGCCGCGTTTCGGCGGAGAGTTCGCGCAAGTCGGCAAAGCCGACAATATTACATCCCTCTTGTTTGAGCAGTTCTCTGATTTCATTACTGATACTCATTTTTTTGACCTCCTGTTAAATATTAAATTTCATATTTTCCAATATGCGAACGGCATCCGCGACTACCTTCGGGCAGACTGTTTTATGTGCCGCTTGTGCTTCCGGTTTGGTGTGGTCGGCGGGGGTGCGGATGTCCGTGCCGAGCAAATCGCGGCACAGTACAGAACCGTTTTCCTCTACGAATTTGTCCATAAATTCAATGGTTTTCTCGTTGCAATAGCCCTTCTGCTCAAAATCGCCCTCGATGCAGAACCCGCATTTCAGCCCTATTGCCATTACCGCCCCGGTTACCGCGCCGCAGACTTCGCCGCAGCGAAGTCCGCCGCCAAAGCCTGTGGCGAGCTTGAACGCGGTGTGTTTGTCAAGTCCGTTTTCGGCGCAGAACGGGACAAGCACCGCTTGCGCGCAGTTGTAGCCTTTTGAAAAAAGCTCCAACGATTTTTGTTCTCTCATAATTTTTTCCTCCTAAATATATCCAGTGAATGTGATGTGAAGCCTACCATATCCTCGCGTTCGCAGGTTGCCAAGTGATAGCGCAGATACAGCTCAAATGTAGCGTCATCCATAGAATCTACAGCTTCGCGCATACATCTTGCATAGCCGTCTGACGCGACATAGTGCAGACGGGATACCGGGAAAACGGACATCAGGGTGTCAATGTCCTCTTTGCGGACGAGTTCGATTATTTCATCGGGAGTAGAACGTGTGGCGAATGTTTCAGGGTTCATCAAGCCCTTTTCGATATACTCCGCAATACTGAAAAGATTGCGGCTAAAACTTTCGTCAAGAAGACATACATCTGTTATTACATACGCCGCAAACACGATACCGCCTTGTTTTGTCACACGGATTGCCTCGCTAATAGCTTGCCGCTTATCCTCTTGGTTGTAGAGATGATACAGCGGCCCAAGAAGCAATGTGATGTCATAAGTATTGTCGAGGAAGACGGATAAATCCATAGCGTTTCCTTGGGTGATAGTGATTTTTTCGCCCGGTTGCGTGTTCTGTCTGAATATCTCAATGTTGTGTTCGACAAGATCCACCGCGTCGACGGTATAGCCTTTTTGAGCCAGAGTGTGGGAATACCGTCCCGTACCCGCGCCGATTTCTATAACCTTGTCACCCGGTTTCAAATACCGCTCGATATAGCGCATTGTCGTGAGGAACTCCACCGAGCCATGCCGTGAGGTTAGCCGCCCGTCCTCATCGAAATTGCTGTAGTAGCCGATTAAGTATTCGTTAGTTTCCATGGTTTTTTTCCTCCTATTAAATATTTCGTTCCGCCGTTTCCCTGTAATCGGCGGTAATATCTACAACGGTGCGTATGTAGGGGCGGTCGTTCGTCCGCCCGTTTTTTAATGGTGCGCCGAGGGCGTCGCACCCTACGAATATACGGGCGCGGCAAGCGGTGCCCCTACGTAAAACATCAAAAGCGGCTAAGAATCTAATTTCTTAGCCGCTTAATGCTCTTATAATCTGATACTCCCGACCCTTATCCCTTATAAAACCATGAAGGACTAAGCCTGTGAAATCCTTTCGGATACGCAGACATCATGGTAGTGTTGCAATTACAGTTGTACGCGGTCACAGAACTCGCCCCTTTCATATGGATTGTGTGTTATCATAACAGATCGAAACGAGTATGTCAAGAAAAATTTTCAAAATTGGTAATAAGCATTTCGCGGATTCTCAAAGCGTCAATCTGCGAAAACATACGACCAAGTTCAAGCTGCTTTATATAATTTCTTGATTTTTCGCTTATTTCACGGACTAATTTTTTATCCTTCACGATATAATGAATACCGTCAAAGACAAATTCTCCGGCTATGTATTCATCGGTTATCGGTATCATGTTGCAAATTCTAAAAACCTTTTCTTTACCCGCAATCATGCCGATATGGTAGATTAAACAGTTCCCTTTACCCCGTTTGCTTTCCACAACCTCTATCTTGCGCTTGTATTTGTCGGTCCGGCTGCTTAACGGTATAAGCCAATAAACGCCGTGATTGTCCTTTACTGCATAATAAAACGGTCTGCCGCCCTTGATGCGGATGTGGTTTTCATGTGGAAAATCAGAATAATACTTGTCTTTGATTTTATATAGCCCGCTCTCAATCATACCCTCTGCCTCATTCCAAAAGCAAAGCCCCTCAAAATGAGAGGCCGGCTTTCTTTCAAGTCTGCGTCTTGATACCCCGCCCGCAGACACGCGGCGAATATTAGCAAGTCACACTTTTATATCCCGCTGGTGACACGCGACAAATACGGGCAATACACCCATTGCTTAGGATGTACTCATATTATACCATGTATACGGGTTTTGTCAAGCCAAATTTTTGACAGGATTATTTTATCTTTTCAAAATCTCTTTACAAAAATCTTAAGATATTCAAGTCAAAAGCCATTGACATTCACACCACGCGGGTATATAATCCTCTGAACAGGAGGTGTGCAATGCTTAATACTAACTTTGAGGAAAAGTTTATTAAAACAGGCATTACGTTCGATGACGTTTTGCTTGTGCCGCGAGCGAGTTCGGTCTTGCCCGCGCAAGTGTCACTGACTACTCGTTTAACACAGCGAATATCTCTGAATATGCCGCTCATGAGCGCAGCGATGGACACCGTTACCGAATCACGGATGGCTATCGCAATAGCGCGAGAGGGCGGCATCGGTGTTATTCACAAGAATATGCCGATTGAGCGTCAGGTCGTTGAGGTTGACAGGGTAAAACGCTCTGAAAACGGCGTTATTTCCAACCCGTTTTATCTGTCGCCCGATCACACGCTTGCGGACGCGGAAACACTTATGGGCAAATACAGAATCTCCGGCGTTCCGATTTGCGAAAACGGAAAACTTGTCGGAATTATTACAAACCGTGACTTGAAGTTTGAGACAGACGACCGCCGCCTTATAAAAGAGGTTATGACAAGCGAACACCTCGTAACCGCTCCTGAAGGGACTACTATCGAACAGGCGAAAAGCATTCTGGCAAAGCATAAGATTGAAAAATTGCCGCTTGTTGATAAGCATTTCGCGCTCAAGGGGTTAATCACAATAAAAGACATTGAAAAGGCGGTTCAGTATCCGAATTCCGCGCGTGATTATGACGGGCGGCTGCTCGTTGCCGCCGCCATAGGCGATACACCCAATGTTATGGAACGCGCCGCCGCGCTTACGGAAGCGGGTGTTGACTTGTTGGTGCTGGATTCAGCGCACGGACACTCAAAGGGTATTATTGAATGCGTTAAACGCATTAAGAAACACTTAAACTGCCAGATATTGGCGGGTAATGTCGCCACAGCTGACGGAGCGCGTGACCTTATCGAGGCGGGCGCGGACGCGGTCAAGGTGGGTATAGGCTCGGGTTCGATATGCACAACGCGCGTTATCGCCGGTATCGGCGTACCGCAGATAACCGCCGTTTTCGACGCGGCGAGCGTTGCCCAGAAGCACAATATCCCCATTGTCACCGATGGCGGCGTTCAATACTCCGGCGATATTGTGAAGGCTCTTGCCGCCGGGGCTAACGTGGCGATGATAGGGTCGCTGTTCGCGGGATGTGAGGAAGCTCCGGGGGAGAGCGAGATATTCCAAGGCCGCAGGTTTAAGGTTTATCGCGGCATGGGTTCAATCGCCGCTATGCAGCAGCGTGAGGGGAGCGGAGACAGGTATTTCCAAACCGATAACCGCAAGCTCGTACCTGAGGGCGTTGAGGGACGTGTGCCGTATAAAGGAACGACCGGCGAGGCCGTTTATCAGCTAGTGGGCGGCATACGCGCCGGAATGGGTTACTGCGGCGCGGCGAGCATACCCGATCTTCAGCGCGATGGTCAGTTTATACGCATTACGAACGCCGGACTTAAAGAGAGCCACCCGCACGATATTTACATCACGAAAGAGTCGCCGAATTATACGGTGAGTATAAATTAGAGGTAACCATGAAATTTTCATTTTCTACTCTCGGCTGCCCGAACTGGATGTGGCACGAGATAACGTCCGCCGCGCTTGACTTGGGCTATGACGGCATAGAGCTGCGCGGTCTGGGCGAGGATTTATATGTACCGCAGGTCAAGATATTTCTGCCTGAAAACATTGCCGCGACTGCCGCCGCGCTGAAAAAGCAGGGATTAAATATCTCCTGTGTCGCGGCGGACAGTCTGTTCCACGATGCGTCATGCGATGTGGAAAGCACTTTTCCCGCATATATTGATATGGCGGCGGCACTAAACAGCAAGTACATCCGTGTTCTCTGTGATGCGTGGATTGAGCCGGGCAAAAATGTCGATTTGGGACTTGCCGAACGCCGCTTGAAGGCACTCGCGCCGCGTGCCGCAGAAAAAGGCGTGTCGCTGTTGGTCGAAACAAACGGCGTTTTGAGCGACACAAAGGTGCTGAAGGGTTTTATTGAAAGTGCGGCGGAGGAGAATGTGCTTGTGCTTTGGGACATTAACCATCCTGTCCATAATTTTAGTGAAAGCGTTGAAACCACATGGGAAAATGTCGGAAAGTACGTTCGGCATATTCACATGAAAGACAGTAAAACCGACAACGGCAAACTGACATATAAAATGCTCGGATACGGAGACCTCCCAATCAAAGATGTATTAGAAGTGCTGAACGAGAACGGGTTTGACGGCTATTTATCGCTTGAGTGGACAAAGAGATGGAATGATGAACTTGAGGACGCAGGGATTGTTTTCGCGCATTATATCTATCAGGTGAAGAAAATGTTGGGTGCGCTGTGAAGGACAATACATGGAAATAAAATTAACAAATATCTTTAAGAGTTTTGATAAGAATCCTGTTATAAAAGATATATCATTCACCGTTAAATCGGGTGATATTATTTGTTTGCTCGGACCGAGCGGCTCGGGTAAAACAACTATAATCAGATTGCTTATCGGAGCGATAACAGCCGACAGCGGCGAAATAACCTTTGACAATATAACGGTTCCTGATTTGAAACTGCTGAGAAAGATTGGTTTTATGCCGCAGAACGATGCAATGTATGATGATTTGTCAGGAGAAGATAACCTTAAATTCTTTGCGGGGCTTTATGGCATGAAAAATAAGGAAGCGGTAAAACGCATTGACGAGGTTTTGAAAATCGTTGACTTAGAGGCAGACAGGAAAAAATTTGTACGGAAATATTCGGGCGGCATGAAAAAACGGCTGTCTTTGGCGGCGGCGTTATTGCATGAGCCTGATGTTTTGCTGCTCGATGAACCTACGGTCGGCATTGACCCTGTACTGCGGCGTTCTATTTGGAATCAGTTTAAGGAAATGAAGAAAGCGGGGAAAACGCTCATAGTTTCTACTCATGTCATGGACGAGGTATCCGAATGTGATAAGGCCGCTTTGATATACAACGGAAAACTTATCAACTATGATTCGGTACAAAGTTTGCTTGCCGGCACAAGAGACGGCAAGGTTGAGGATTTATTTTTCATGGCGGCGGAACAAGAGGCGGTGAGTTAGGTGAAAAGTTTAACGAATCGTGTGATAAGGGAGATAAGCGGAGACAAGCGCACGGTCGCGCTGATTTTGTTTGCGCCAATGCTGCTTTTGACTTTTATTTCTTTGTTATTGAGTGACGGCTCAGATAAATCACTTTTTATGTCACTGGGGTATGTATTCTTCGGCATTATTTCTTTTTTCCTGATATTTATTGTTTCGGGGATGGCTCTCGTCAGAGAGCGCAGCAGCGGAACATTGGAGCGTATGCTTATGTCGCCTGTCAGACGCGCAAGCGTTATCGGGGGATATACGGCGGGATTTGGTTTGTTCGCGGTTATTCAATCAATCGTTTTGGTAGTTTTCAGCATATATGTTTTAGGGATAAAAAGTGAAGGCAATGTTGGATGGGTAATTTTGATTATGTTTCTCTTATCCGTTTCCGCGGTTGCGTTCGGCGAGCTGATTTCGATATTTGCCAATACGGAATTTCAAGTTGTGCAGCTTATCCCCATAGCGATTATACCGCAGGTGTTTTTCTCGGGGTTGATTCCGCTGGATACAATTCCGTATAATCTTGGAAACCTGTGCTATATCATGCCTGTTTATTACGGCTGCACGGCAATCAAGGAAGTTATGGTATTGGGTCATGGATTCAGCGCGATTTTACCGTTTATACTGGCATTGTCGGCTTATATCTTTGTATTGAGCGCATTGAACACAATGGCACTTAAAAAGTACAGAAAGTTGTAAGGGAAATCGGCAGTGCAACATTTCAGTTATGTCTGCCGCGAAAATAATGATTGATAAATCGCTCAAAATGTGCTATAATGATAACAGGTGATAACGAAGGAGTGCGATATTATGTCAGTGCAAGTTTCTACCCGTATAGATGAAACAACGAAGCAGCAATTTGATAAAGTGTGTGAGGTTATCGGAATTTCACCCTCAAATGCTATCAGTATGTTTATTAGAGGGGTCATAAACCACAGAGGGATTCCTTTTAACGTTACAATGCCGGCGAATACAGCCAGACCGCCGTTTGAGTTTGGTTGCATGAAAGGAAAAATACAAGAGACAAACAGTCATGACTGGTTTGAACCAATGGACGATTTTAGGGAGTATATGTAATGAGATACTTTTGACCGTTTGCTTATTGCCACGGCTAATGTAGAAAAGTTAACCATATTGACAGCTGATGAAAATATACGCAAATACGATGTGCCGTCTGTATGGTGAACGCAAACAATAACATTTCATAAAATATTCCTTGCAATACACAATAATTTCATTTATAATGAACAAGTAAATTTATGAACCGGGAGAGATGCTAATGAAGAACATTCGTAATGTGTGCCTGTTGGGGCATGGCGGCGACGGTAAGACCTCGCTCGCCGAAAGTATGCTGTTTCTGACAAATGGCACGGACAGGTTGGGAAAAGTTGCCGATGGTAACACTGTGTGCGACTTTGACCCGGAGGAAATAAGACGCAAGATTACCATCAGCGCATCTGTCGCCCCTGTCGAGTACGGCGACACAAAGATAAATTTGCTCGATACGCCCGGTTATTTCGATTTCGCGGGAGAGGTTGCCCAGTGCCTGAGAGTTGCCGATATGGCTCTCGTACTCGTCACGGCGAAGAGCGGCGTTGCGGTCGGTACGGAAAAGTCGTGGAAGTATTGCAACACGCGCAAGATACCGCGCTCGTTTTATATCTCTAAGCTCGATGAGGAAAACGCGGACTTCTTCAAGACATACGCTTCACTGCGCGAGACTTTCGGGAACTCCGTATGCCCGCTTACAGTCCCCGTGATTGAAAACGGCAAGACTGTCGGCATAATCGACATAGCCACGAAAAAGGCGTTCAAATTTGACGGCAGTAAGTCGTCTTCGATGGATATTCCCGCGAGCATGACATCGCAAATCGATGATATGTACAACGAGCTTGCGGAACACGTTGCGGAAACGGACGAAACGCTGATGGAGCGTTTCTTTGACGGCGAGCAGTTCACTCAAGAGGAGATAATTCAGGGCGTTTCAAAGGGTATAGCGGACTGTACGCTCGCGCCTGTGCTGTGCGGTTCGGCGGTAACCGGACTTGGTACAAACGAGCTGATGTACGCGCTGGCAAAATACGCGCCCGCGCCGTCAAACTGCGACCCCAACGGGCCGGTTAAACTTTTGGTGTTCAAAACTCAGTCAGACCAATACGGTAAGTTTTCGTTCTTTAAGGTTTTTTCGGGCAAAGCCACTTCCGACATGACGCTCGTCAACGCGCGTACCGGCGGCAACGAGAAACTGGGACGCATATTTATGGTGCGCGGCAAGAAGAACACGGAGGTCAGCGAGATTGCCTGCGGCGACATCGGCGCGGTGTCGAAGCTCAACGATACAAAAACAGGCGACAGCCTGTGTGCCGCCGGAAATGTCGAAGCTCTTGAGGGTATCACATACGCCGCTCCGTGCTACGGATTGGCGTTCTACCCGAAAACAAAGGGCGGCGAGGAAAAAATCGCCACGGGGCTTACGCGCCTTGCGGAGGAAGATTTGACATTTACCGTTGTGCAGAACGCTGAAACAAAGCAGATGGTCGTAACCGGCGCGGGAGATATTCATCTTGACGTGCTGTGTTCAAAGTTGAAAAACAAATTCGGCGTTGAGGTCGAGACCCAAACGCCGCGAGTGCCGTACCGCGAAAAGATTCGCAAGAAAGTGTTTGTCGAAGGCAAACACAAGAAACAATCAGGCGGTCACGGTCAGTACGGTCATGTTAAAATCGAGTTTGAGCCGGGCGACACGGAAGATCTCATCTTTGAAGAGAAAATCTTCGGCGGAAGTGTTCCTAAGAATTTCCATCCCGCCGTTGAAAAGGGTCTGCGCGACAGGCTGCCGCGCGGTGTGCTTGCCGGATTCCCCGTGGTGTTCTTGAAGGCAACATTGGTTGACGGGTCGTACCATGATGTTGACTCATCGGAAATGGCGTTTAAGCTGGCGGCCGGTATTGCGTATAAAAACGGCTTGCCGCAGGCAAGCCCGGTATTGCTTGAACCTATCGGGACGCTGAATGTGTTTATACCCGACAGCTATATGGGCGACATTATCGGCGACCTTAACAAGAGGCGCGGGCGCGTTATGGGCATGAATCCGGGTGAGGACGGTTATCAAATCGTTGAGGCGGAAGTTCCGATGTCTGAAATGGGCAGTTACGCGATTGATTTACGCTCAATGACGCAGGGGCGCGGTTCGTTCACGCTTGAGTTTCAGCGTTATGACGAAACGCCCGCAAACATACAGGCAAAGGTTATCGAGGAGACAAAGAGCTTGTTAGAGGAAGAGGAAGACTAAACCAGTTAACAATTAACAGTTAACAGTTAACAACGGGTGGGACGGTTAATCGTTCCACTCGTTGTCGTTGTTATCTTTATCATCTTCATCTTCATCATCGTTGTTCGTTGTTAACTGTTCGTTGTTAACTGTGAGTTCTCCGCCTTCGGCGGGGGGGTATGCTGATCTTGTCCATCTGTATTCGTCTTGAATCATGCTATCTGTCATCAGAAAATAGTTAAACGCCAGTTCGCCGCCCATTATATCAGCCGCCAGATCGGCGTGATACCAATGACCGTCCAGTTCAATCAAGTTCCATGCGTGTTCGTACATACCGCGCTGACCTAAAACGACATGATTAGGTATCAGAGCGTAATCGCACAGTAATTTATAAGCAAGCGCGAACGATTCGGGCAGTCCGCGCCCGTTGTGGAATGCGTCATAAGTTGACGGGTACACCATCCAACCCTCGGCAACGGTTGAGTAGAGTTCAAAATCAAAGGCGCATATTTCGCCCAGCTCTCTATATAATTCCACGGCTTTTTCCAGTTCCGATAATCCGGCGGGTAATCTGTTGACGATAGACCTTGCGGCGGATTCGGTTCGCCGCGCTCTCGACAGGAGCTGATCCGCTTCATCGGGATAAGTGAATGTCATTTCGACAACACGATGCAGTTCAGACCCGGGGACTGATCCGGTTTCGGGATAGAGTGATATGCCGTATTCAGGGAATCCCTGTGCCAACAGGGGATTTTCGTAGTAAATCGACCTTATCATTCTGTCGAAATCAAAGCGTTCCTCGCTGTAAAGCGTTGTTTCAAATGTAAACTCGCCGCCGAACACGGTCATTAAATCAAGAAGCCGTCTCTCCAACGCCAAAGGCCCGCCGATGTTCTCAACAGACTGTATTTGCTCGGGTGTGCGGCGAAAAGTCAGGGTGAAAACCACGTCAAGAACCGTTAAAATCTGCGTGGGGTCACTGGAAATGAAGCTCAGAGCGTAAACGCCAATCGGTTCTTCCGTATTAACCTCTAAACATACCCTGTCAACATCATTTCTGGCGTTGCCCGTATAGTTTCTTAGGCGTATCAGCCCTTCTTCGCTGCCGCCGCGCACAAGGTTCAGCACGGATTCTTTCAGCTCCGAATAATTCGATACCTCCTGTTCGCCGCCGTCTGTAACAGGTGCTTTAACCGTGTCCGTAATCTCGCTTATTCTTTCGTAATCGCTTTCAAAAATAGCCGAACAGGCTGTCAGCAAAATAAGTAACGAAGCGAAGACAAACAGTTTTTTCATAGCAGTTCCAGAACTTTCTCCCAGTTAGCGTCATTAAACGCGTCTATTTCAAGTTGAGCGGAGCTGAGGTCAAAGTCATGACGTTTCGTACCCGTGAACGCGGCGCACTTCATGCCCGCGTTTTTTGCCGCCTTAACGCCGTTTTCGGAGTCCTCGATAACGAGGCATTCACGCGCGGGAACGCCCAGACGTTTCGCGCACTCGAGGAAGATGTCGGGGTGAGGTTTGCCGCGCTCCGCATCGTCCGCCGTAACCGTCGCGTCCGGGTTTATGGCGAAGCGTTCAACGATGTCATACACCACCCTCGCGTTTGACGCGGAGCCGACCGCAATCTTATATCCCATTCCGCGAAAACGCTCTATCCAGTTCATTACGCCGTCAATCATGTTTTCCGCGCGTCTGCAAGCGTTAAACAGTGAATCCTTATATTGCTTCATCAGCTCTTCATCCGAAAGGGTTATACCGGGGTTGAGTTTTCTTATTAAATTGGGGAACTCTTTATACGATGCTCCGGTCAGGGCGGTCACAATTTCGGCGTTGATTGCTATGCCGTAGCCGCTCAAAAGGAGTTCATCGGCGGCGTAGTAATGCGGCTCGGTATCAACAAGAACGCCGTCCATGTCGAATATGACCGCCTTACACTCTGTGCTTATCATAGTTACCAAAACCTTCCCCTAATACTTCATATGTTTTATTAACGATAATGAACGCGTGCGGGTCAATTTCCTTTGCCAAAGCCTTTAGCGCGGATATTTGCTGGCGGCGAACCGCGCAGAGAATGACCTTGCGCGGCGTATTCTTATAGCCGCCTTCCGCGTATAGAAACGTTGTGCCGCGTTCGAGCTTGTTCTGTATAGCAGCGTTGATTTCGTCATATTTATCGCTCATAATATATGCCGCCCACTGGGCGTTAACACCGTAGAGAATAGCGTCCGTTACCTGAGTGGCGGTGAATAATCCCGCAATGGCAAAGAACGCGTTGTTCACCGAACCGAACACGACAGCCGACATAGCAACAACTACTCCGTCCACAAGGAGCATAAGCGAACCCATTTGTGTTGAGGGGAAAGGGATTTTTAGCAGACGCGCGGCTATGTCACTGCCCCCGGTCGTTGCCCCTCTGCCGAACACAAGACCTATTCCGATTCCCGTCAGCACGCCGCCCAGTACCGCCGCCGCCAGAGGTTCGCAGTCGGGGGTGGGAGTGTTTGCCATTTTCAAAAGGTCGATAAGCAGTGTGCTTGACAGTGTTCCAAACAGTGTACGCAGCAGGAAACGGTGACCGAGCAGCCGCCAGCCGATTAGAAACAGCGGCAGATTCATCACGAGTACCGCCGTGCCTATTGGTATGCTCGGTATTTTGAAATGGAGCATCATTGCTATACCGGTTAATCCGCCGGGTACGATTTGGTTAGGGTCGAGGAACAAGACCACGGACAGTGCCATCATCGCCCCGCCGAAGATTATTACGAGGTATTCAAATAAAGGGTGTTTTTTTCGCAAGGTTACCTCCTGATTACAATCAAAATGTTAATTGTTCATTACCTATGTCTTGTGACCTCAGCGCGACACCCACGCTCGGCAGTGTTCTGACCCTGAATCTGTCGGCATTGACAAGATTCAGTTTATCAGGGACGCAAAGTCTGTCGGCTTTATGTCGCGTCTTTGGCGAGATGACCGCCACGCCCTGTGTGGCGCGTGTGGTTTTCGGGTTGAGCTGCGCCGTGTGGAACACAATGGCGCGGGGTTCTGTGGTCGTCATTATAAGCTCGCGCTCATCGCCGAGCGTCATGAAAGCCGCCGCCGGGCTTTTATCAGAAAAGGCGTTCTGCAATTTGCGGCGGTTAGATACCGTGGCATAGGCGTTAAGCTCGACACGCGCGATTTTTCCGTTCTCGAATGCTATTAGAAGATGTCCGGAGTAATCACCCGGTAAGCAGGTATAAATGACCGTCTCACTTTGCTCAAAGCCCAGCTTACCCGGTATATATTCACCTAACGTTGAGGCTTTACCGTCCTCAAACTCGTGCAGACGCGCCTTGTAACACTGCTGTTTGTTTGTAAAGAACAGTATTTCATCTTTATTCTGCGCGTTTTCGACTGATATAATCCTGTCGTTTTCCTTTAGCTTCTGCTCGCCCGACAATCGCAGTGAGTTGGGCGTGATTTTCTTTAAGTAACCGCTCTCGGTAACAAACACATGAACGGCATAGTCCTCGATGTGTTCTTCGGGTTTATAGTCTTCGACTTCGCTCTCGCCGACAAGCTCCGTGCGGCGATCTGTGCCGTATTTGTCCATGACACGTTTAAGCTCGTTTATTATAATGGCTTTTACACGCTCCGGGTTCGCAAGCGTGTCTTCCAAGTCTTTTAATTCGGCTTCAAGGCGTTTCGTCTCCTCCGTGCGTCCCAGTAAGTAAGCGCGGTTTATGTTACGCAGCTTTATCTCCGCGACATATTCCGCCTGCTTCGCGTCAATGCGGAAGCCTATCATTAGGTTCGGAACGACTTCGCTCTCCTCGTCTGTCTCGCGTATTATTTTAATAGCGCGGTCGATGTCGAGCAGTATTTTCGCCAATCCGTGCAGTAAATGAAGTTTTTCTTTCAGTTTCCGCGCGTCGTTGTATACACGCCGCCGCACACAGTCCGTGCGCCAAGCGCACCACTCCTCGATGATTCTGTCAACGCCCAGAGTGAACGGTGTACCCGCGATAAGTAAGTTAAGGTTAACGCTGAAAGCGTCCATCAGCGGTGTTTGCTTAAAAAGTCTCTGCATCAGTTTATCGGGGTCGGTTCCGCGTTTGAGGTCGAATGTGAGACGCAAACCTTTTAAGTCCGTTTCATCGCGCACATCGGATACTTCTTTCAGTTTTCCGGCTTTTATCAAATCGGCGCATTTATCCATAATCGCCTCAATGGTCGTTGTGTACGGTATCTCGTAGACCTCGATGATATTCTCTTTCGGCAGATACCTCCACTTAGAGCGCACGCGAAAGCCGCCGCGCCCTGTCTTGTATATCTCGCGCATAGCGTCTTTATCATAGACAAGTTCGCCGCCCGTGGGGAAATCCGGGGCGGGCAAGGTTTCAATCACATCATGCCGAGGGTTTTTTAAGTATCTGATTGTGGTATCGCACACTTCTCTGAGATTGAACCCGCAGAAGTTTGACGCCATTCCGACCGCTATACCCTGATTCTGCGACACCAGTATATTCGGAAACGTTGTCGGCAGTAATATCGGTTCTTTCAGCGTGTTGTCATAATTGTCGGTAAAATCTATGGTGTCGCGGTCAATTTCGCCGAATATCTCGGCGCAGATATTATCGAGCTTAACCTCCGTGTAGCGTGATGCCGCGTATGCCATATCGCGCGAATAGACCTTGCCGAAATTGCCCTTTGAGTCGATAAACGGGTGCAGAAGCGCGCCGCACCCTTTTGAGAGACGCACAAGTGTTTCGTAAATCGCCAGTTCGCCGTGGGGGTTGAGCCGCATTGTCTGACCGACAACGTTCGCTGACTTTGTACGCGCACCCGTCAGAAGTCCCATCTTGTACATGGTGTACAGGAGCTTTCTGTGCGATGGCTTAAAGCCATCGATTTCGGGTATGGCGCGGGACACGATAACGCTCATGGCATAGGGCATGAAGTTATCGCGTATGGTGTCGGTTATGGTTTCTTCGCGCACTTCCGCGCGAAGACCCTCGACATTATCGGGGATGGACATTTTTTCGGGTTTGTTAGTTTTCTTAGGCATAGACGGTTTTCCTTTGAATCCAATTTCACTTTTTTATCAAATAAAGGTTACGATACAAATGTCCTTTTTCCGCACTCTCAATGAAAAATTCCGCTTCACTCACATTGGAACTGAATAACTCCTCAGAACCTTCATCAATGAACTCCTGCTTGTATTTAATCAGAGCATTCTTGAACTCTCTCCAGAAAATAATTTCGCCGTCAGTCAAATCAACAGCAATATATGTTAATCCAAGCTCTTCCAAGCATATCCCAAGTTGGGTACACTCCGGTGACCTTTTATCGGGTTTGAAGAATGGCAGTTCCGAGTAAAACACAATCAATTCTCCACCTTTGTCCAAAAGGGCGTGTAAATCTGTGATTGTTGTTTTTAGCGATTCGAGATAGGTATCTGCTTGCATATCGGAAACGAAGTATAGCGAATCTATAGCAAGAATTTTGTCAAATCGCTCTTTTACTTCGGTAATCCTTCTAACGTCAAGCACGCGAAAGCAAAGATTATTGTTATCCTTAAAAGCAGCCGTTGCGTAGGATATTACTTTTTCATCAACGTCTATACAGAGAAATCGTGTGGATGTCTTTTGGCTAATATATGCCGCGACATGACCCGCACCACAACCAACTTCGAGAATTTTTTGCGATTTTGCAAAATTAGAGTGTGCAAATAAAACATCAAGCTCATTCATTGTCATCATACCAAGCTGTTTCAAATCAATCCCAAAAGCAACCTTACATACCTTTCCATATGTTGGGCTATTAT
>Ga0082212_10006532_pt1 | contig 15644 bp, 12 predicted proteins | sample TergutNt197P3_FD_71548 | JGI IMG/M metagenome (GOLD analysis project Ga0082212, IMG submission 71548) | Neocapritermes taracua P3 segment gut microbial communities from Petit-Saut dam, French Guiana - Nt197 P3 | ecosystem: Host-associated > Arthropoda: Insects > Digestive system > Gut ...
CGCTTCTGTGGGGGATTATCTGGACGCTTTCGAACAGTTTCAGGCGGTAAATATTGCGCCCTGCGACGGCTGCACGAGTTGCTGCTGGGAGCGGGCGCCGCTGACGGCGCCGGACGCGTTGGGTATCATCACGGCGGCGGAAGCCGACGGCGATAGCAGCGACGACACCAAAAACAGCAGCGGCAGCGACGACACTAAAAACAGCAACGGTAGCGGCGACAGCGACAGCAACGATAGCGGCGCCGCCGCCGTCGGCAGCCCCGCGCAAGCGGCGCTGCTGCGGTTCATCCGCGACCGCGCTTGGGTAGACGCGGAAGCGGCCGACGTATGCCTCAGACGGCTGCCGGCGGGAAGCTGCATATACCTCGACACAGATTCAGCGCGCTGCACGGCTTACGCTATACGACCGCTGGTCTGCCGGACTTACGTATGTCTGCCTTCCGACCCGGCGGCGGAGGCCCTGCGCCGTCAAATCGTCAACGAAGGCGAAAACGAACTGCTCCGGCTCCTGGGAGAAGCCGCATACGCGTTTCCTGATCTGCTGCCCTGCCTGCCCCCGTCGGTGGCCGCGAACTGGCGGGGTTTCCGCGCCCGGGGTTTCACCGGCAAAAAGAACTTCGCGGACGTATTCATCCGCGAAGTGGTGAGACAAGGCTTATGGGAAAAACTGTTTACGCCGGATCCGCCTGACAGTGATCGCAATCCTCGCAGGAGATGAAGCCTTCTCTGTCGTATTCGATCCCGTTTTTATCGTAATAATCCGCGACGGCGGCCTTCACCGCCTGCTCGGCCAGGACGGAGCAATGGATCTTTGCCGGAGGCAGTCCGTCCAGCGCTTCTACTACCGCCCGGTTGGTCAGGGTCAGCGCCTGATCCAGAGGCTTGCCCTTAATCAGCTCGGTAGCCATGGAGCTGGTCGCTATAGCCGAGGCGCAGCCGAATGTATTGAACGTAACGTCGGTAATGATCCCGTCCGTCACCTTGATATACATTTTCATGATATCGCCGCATTTGGCGTTTCCCACTTCGCCGACCCCGTCGGCGTCTTCCATTTTTCCCACGTTGCGGGGATGGGCAAAATGTTCCATTACTTTTTCACTGTACGCCATTGATCGTCACTCCTGTCATAATATGTATATTGCGGCGCGTTTACGCCAGATCCTCTTGTAGTATCCGTTCCCATACGGGGGATATTTCCCGGAGATACGCCACGATGGGGGGGACCTCCCTGAGGATGTATTCCACGTCTTCTTCCGTCGTGTAATGCGACAACGACAGCCTCAGGGAGCCGTGGGCTACCTCATGGGGCAGGCCAATGGCTAAGAGCACATGGCTTGGGTCCAGGCTTCCGGAAGTACAAGCCGACCCGGACGACGCGGCGATGCCTTTCATGTCGAGGTTAAGCAGCAGGGATTCGCCCTCAATACCCTCGAAAGCGAAATTCACGTTGCCCGGCAGGCGCCGAGTCGGGTGGCCGTTCAGCCTGCTTCTGGGGATAAGGGATAAGCCGGCGATGAGCTTATCACGCAGGGCCGCCACCTTCGGCATATCCGTAGCCATAGCGTCGCAGGCGTCTTTCAGCGCCACGGCCATACCCACGATGAGGGCCGGGCTCTCCGTGCCGGGGCGCTTGCCCCGCTCCTGCCCGCCGCCGAAGATCATGTTATATAGGGCGACGGTCCGGCGGCAGTAGAACAAGCCGACGCCTTTCGGGCCGTGGAACTTATGGGCGGACAGAGACAGCATGTCTATGCATTGCTTCTCCACATCGATAGGGAGATGCCCGGCAGCCTGGGTAGCGTCCGTATGGAAGAAGACGCCTTTCTCCCGGCAGAGCTTCCCGATCTCCGCTATGGGCTGTATCGTACCGATTTCATTATTGGCGTACATGACCGATACTAGGGCAGTATCCGGCCGGATCGCCTTCTCCAGCTCATCCATGCGGATGAGGCCGTCCTCGTGGACGTCCAGCCAGGTCACTTCGCAGCCTTGTTTCTCCATTTCCTCAGCGGTATGTAAAAGGGCATGATGCTCAAACTTTGTGGTGATCAGGTGCTTTTTGCCCTTCTTCGCCCCGATGCGCACGGCGTTGACCACAGCCCAATTGTCTGATTCCGTGCCGCCGGCGGTGACGTAGAGCTCCCTGGGGTCGCAGCCGAGGCAGTCTGCCATGGTCTTCTTCGCGTCTTCCATGGCGGCGGCGGCTTTCTGCCCGAAGCTGTGGAGGCTCGACGGATTACCGTAGAATTCGCCGAAATAGGGGAGCATGGCTTCCAGGACATGCGGGCTCACCGCGGTAGTCGCGGCATTGTCCGCGTAGACTTGACGCATTACGATACACCTTCCTTATGCCCGGCCATAAAGTCGGCCAGGGTTTTGTTATTCACATAGTCGTTGACTACGTCGTACAGCCCCTGCCAGAACGGCAGCGTCGGGCAGGACGAAGCGTTTGGGCAGTCGTTGATATCGTCATGCAGGCATTCGGTAGGGGAAAGATCCCCTTCGGTCGCCCGCAGGATATCGCCCACAGAGTAATCTTCCACCCGGCGGGACAAGCGATACCCGCCCTGGGGGCCCCGCAGGCTCCGGATATAACCTGCCCGGTATAACTGGGCTACGATTTGTTCGAGGTATTTCATGGAAATAGCCTGGCGCTGAGCCACGTCTTTCAATGAAACATATTCCCCTTCCTTCTGCGTAGCCAGATCCAGCATAAAATGCAAGGCGTACCGGCCTTTTGTAGAAATTTTCATAGCGCTCTGCCTCCGGGAATGATCTGTCTATCCCTATTATACTACGGAAATAGTAGGAAATAAAGAATTATTTTAGCGCAACAAGGACGGTTCTTATTTAGTCAAGAACCGTCCCCGCCGTGCCTTTCCCGCATCACCCCTGCCGGTTCAATATCTCGAAGTAACCGGCTTGCTGACGCTTCAGCAGCTCGGGCACGTCCAGACCGTAGGGGCAATTTGCCTTGCAATGGCCGCAGCCTGTGCAATTATCGATCTTCCGCATATTTTCCTGCATTTCCGGCGCCAGGAGGCGTCCGGTGAGCGACCTGCCCAGCAGATAGGTGATACGGCCTGCGGTGGGTATGGGTATATCGGCCGCGCAGGGCAGGCAGTAGCCGCAGCCCCGGCAGAAGTCGCCCTGAAGCTCGGCTTTGACCGCTTCGATCTCACTCCGCAGGTCGTCGTTCATCACAGGCGGGTCGGCCTCATAGGATATAAACTCGTCCAATTCCTCTATCCTCTGCATGCCCCAGATAGGTACGACGTTTTCGTACTGCCGCAGGAACGCGAAAGCCGCCTTGATGTTAGTCAGTAGCCCGCCGCATAATGCTTTCATCGCCAGCACGCCCATACCCCGCTCCCGGCAGAGGGCGATGAGCTCCAGCTCTTCCGCTGATGAAAGGCAGGAAAGCGGGTACTGCAAAGTATCGTATAACCCGGATTGTATCGCTTCCCGTGCGACGTCCTTGCTATGGTTGGTGATCCCGATGAACCGGATCTTGCCCTCGGCTTTCGCTTTCTGTAGGCAGTCGTATACGCCGTCGTCCCCGCCGGGCTTCGGTACGAAAGAAGGATTATGGACCTGATAGATATCGATGTAGTCCGTTTGCAGCATCTTCAGGCTGTTTTCCAGATTCTTCACGATTTGATCCGGTTTTCCGGGGAAGGATTTTGTGCACAGCACGATCTTGTCCCTGACGTCGTGGAGGGCGATCCCTATCCTTTCCTCGCTATTGGAATATGCGTTGGCGGTGTCGTAAAAGGTTACGCCGTTGTCGTAGGCGCGCCGGAGCAGCGCGGTGCTTTCGTCAAAGCTGATACGCTGGATGGGTATGCAGCCGAAGCCCGTTCGGCTGACGGTCAGGCCGGTTTTTCCAAAAACAGTTCGTTCCATATATAAACTCCTTTCTTTAATGCGCTATATCGCTTAAGTCTCCGCGGGCGTTGGCGCGCGGGCTATTCGCAGGGTTGCTTTTCAAGGGCGTAAGCCTCTTGTGCCGCGCGTCTTTTTTGACTATACTTGTATCAATGTTATGCCAGACGAGGGAGGTTGTCAACTATATGAAAATTACAAGTATTGACGTGATAACGCTGAAACAGATCAGCAGGAGGCCGGTCTTCTGCAGGGTCAACACCGACGAAGGCGTCTACGGATACGGGGAATCCGGCGTGGTTGTCGGCGTAGGGATGGGCGCGGTGGCTGAGGTTATCAAGGACCTGGCCCCCGTCATTCTTGGCATGGACCCTATGGAAAACGAAGTGATCTGGGAGAAACTGCGTCGCTCATCCTATTGGGGCCTGAGCCACAACATCATCCTGATGGCGGCGATCAGCGCCATAGACGTAGCTTTGTGGGATATCAAGGCGAAGGCATGCGGCGTACCCCTTTATAAGCTGTTAGGCGGCAAACAACGGGACAAGCTCCGCGCCTACGCGAGCCAGGTGCATTTCGGCTGGGGTATCGACCAGTCCGCCCCCGGCGCCCCGAAGACAGGTTCCCCCGAATGGTTCTACCAGGCGGGCAAAAACGCCGTATCCGAAGGGTATACGGCGATCAAGACCGGGATTAGCTTCCATGACCAAAACGGTGAAAGGATGTCGGCGCTATATATGAACGGCCGTCTGCCCCAGCCCTTAGTCAGGCTGGCGGAGGAGCGTCTCATCGCGACCCGGGAAGCCATCGGCCCGGACGTGGATATCATTCTGGAGAGCCATTCCCTCACCGACGGGGTCAGCTGCGTCCAAATCGCGAAAATGGCGGAAAAGTACAATATTTTCTTCATCGAGGAAGCCACCGCGCCCCTCAACCCGGAAGTCATGCGCCGGATCGCCGCGGGCACGAGCATCCCGCTGGCTACCGGGGAGCGTACCTATAACCGCTGGGGCTTCCTGCCCTTCCTTGAGAACGGCAGCCTATCCGTCCTGCAGCCGGATCTGGGCACCTGCGGCGGGATCACGGAAGCGAAGAAGATCTGCGACCTTGCTCAGATTTACGACGTGTCGGTGCAAATGCATCTGCCTATGACGCCGGTGAACTATGCCGCCTCGCTGCATCTGGAAGCCGCCATCCCGAACTTTGCCATCCACGAGCACCACATCGAGAGCACCAGGCCCGGCTTCATCGCCATGTGCACCTTCGACTGCCAGCCGAAGGACGGTTACGCGGCTCCGCCCGAGACGCCGGGTATAGGGCAGGAACTGAGCGAAAGCGCCCTGGCGGAAGCGTCGATAGAGACGATCCGATAGCTCTATCATTGTCGAAAATAATCAATGCCGAAAAAAATCAGGTGCAATTCCGGCAAAAACCGTGTAGAATTACTTTTATGGCGGTTATGCAGTTACGGCTGCCCGCGCAAAGCTGATAGATTCGGGAGGAACAAACGTGTTTAATTTCGGGGAAGATATCGGGATCGATCTGGGTACGGCCAGCGTCCTGGTTTATGTGAAAAATAAAGGTATCGTTCTCAACGAACCCTCGGTGGTAGCCATCGACACCAATACCAACAGGGTCATCTCCGTCGGCAGCGAGGCCTGGGCGATGCTGGGCCGCACACCCGGCAATATCCGCGCCATAAGGCCCATGAAGGAAGGGGTCATCGCCGACTATGAGGTGACGGAGAAAATGCTCCGTTACTTCATCCATAAAGCCATGAGGAGCCATCAGTTCTTCAAGCCCAGGGTCATGGTAGGCATACCTTCCGGCGTGACCAGCGTCGAGGAGCGGGCTGTCCGCCAGGCGGCTATCGCAGCCGGGGCCAAGCAATGCTTCCTCATCGAGGAGCCCCTCGCGGCGGCGCTGGGCGCCGGGTTGGATATCGCCGCGCCGGCCGGATCCATGGTGGTGGATATCGGCGGCGGCACCACGGATATCGCCGTACTGTCCCTGGGGGGCATCGTCATCAGCAAATCCGTACGCGTAGGCGGCGATAAGCTGGACGAGTCCCTGATCCGCTATATGCGCCGCTACCACAATATGATGATCGGCGAGCGCACGGCGGAAGATATGAAGATGGAGATCGGTTCAGCCTGGCCCCGGGCGAGGGACAATAAGGAAGCGGAGATCCGCGGCCGGGACCTGGTAAGCGGTTTGCCGAAAAATATCGTCGTGACCTGCGAGGAAGCCCACGAGGCGATGAAAGAGCAAATAGACGCCGTCGTCGCGGCGTCTAAGGAGATATTGGAACGTACCCCGCCTGAGTTGGCGGCGGACATCATGGACAAGGGCATCGTGCTCACCGGGGGCGGCGCGCTGCTCCACGGCCTGGACCTGCGGCTCATCGACGAAACCCAGCTGCCGGTCCATGTGGCGGAAAACTCAGTACAGTGCGTAGCGCTGGGCACCGCCAAAGCATTGGTGAATCTGGATCTGCTGGAGTCCGCCAGATCCTTTAAACGTACGGTCGACCAGCGGAATTAATCCGCCTCGTTGTCCGGCAGGGCGACCCGTGAAGGCACCATAGCCGTTTCGTCGTAGCAGGAGAACGCGGCGTCCACACCGGCGCGATCCATCTTTGGCGTCAGCGCGCTGACCAAAGGAACGACCGCGAGGCCGGCTACCATGGCGATGGCCCCCGCGTTGATGGGGTTATTGATGAACGGGTGAAGCAGATTGACCACGGTAATACCGACGCCGCAGATAAAGCTGGCCCAGACCGCGGACCGGGTGACCCATTTACCGTATAATCCATAAAGGAACGGAGCGAGGAACGACCCGGCCAGGGCGCCCCATGAGATACCCATCAGTTGGGCGATGAATTGGGGCGGGTTGATGGCGAGTATCACGGAAAGAGCGATAAAGAATACGATGAGAAGGCGCATGATCATGATCTGCGTCTTTTCCGTCATGTTTTTCAACACAGTCCCCTTCAGGAAGTCCAGGGTAAGGGTCGAGCTTGAAGTCAGCACCAGGGCGGAAAGGGTGGACATGGAAGCGGACAGCACCAGGATGACGACGATGCCGATGAGCAGATCCGGCAGCGTGGACAGCATAGAAGGAATGATCCCGTCATACATGATCCTGCCCGTTTCATTATTGTAAATGGAAGGATTGTCAAACAGGCGGGCAAAGGACCCGAGGAAGTATGAGCCTCCCGCGATGACCAGGGCGAAGATTGTGGAGATCACCGTGCCGGTGGCGATAGACTTCTCGCTTTTAATGGCATAGAATTTGTGGACCATCTGGGGCAGGCCCCAGGTACCCAGAGAAGTCAGGATAACGACGCCCAGAAGGTTGACCGGATCCGGCCCGAAGAAGGACGTAAAGACGCCGGGGTGCGTCAGCGGGGCGCCGGCGTCGCCGGATATCTCAGCCAATTTGCCGATCGCGGCGAAAAATCCGCCCCTGCCGCTGAGGACGGAGCCGATGACCGCGACGATGCCCGCCAGCATAACGATGCCTTGAAAGAAATCATTAAGGGCGGTAGCCATATAGCCGCCGATGACTACGTATATCCCCGTCAGCACCGCCATGCCCAGGACGCATACGTTGTACGGCAGGTTGAACGCCAGGGCAAACAAACGGGATAAGCCGTTGTAGATGGACGAGGTGTATGGGACGAGAAAGACAAAGATAATGGCGGACGAGACGATTTTTAAGGTCTGGCTGCCGTAGCGCTTGCCGAAAAACTCCGGCATAGTAGCCGCGTTCAGATGCTTCGACATAATCCTTGTCCTGCGCCCCAGGATGACCCAGGCGAGAAGGCTACCGATGAAAGCGTTGCCCAGGCCGATCCAGGTGGCGGACAAACCGAACCTCCAGCCGAATTGACCGGCGTAACCCACGAAGATTACGGCGGAGAAGTAGGACGTGCCATAGGCGAAGGCAGTGAGCCAGGGGCCCACGGATCTGCCGCCCAGCACAAAGCTGTTGACGTCTGTGGCGTGTCTTCTGCTGTATATGCCCACCGCGATGGTGACGGCAAAGAAAATGACTAATAATAATAATTTTGCTAACATTTGTTATTCCTCCGAATCTGCGCTCAGGGCGCCGGCGCGTTGAATTGTTTTATTTTTAACTTTACGTTCATTTTGTAATTCGCCAACGGCGCTAAAGGCAATAAAAAACCAGGCCGCCCACACCCGCGCCATGCAACCGCCGGGGCATAGGGATATGCCTGTGTTTCGTCATACGTATAGACATATAAACCATCCTTCCGTTCTACATGTTTGGATCAGACCCGTTGACGCCCGATCCGTTTTCACGGCGTATAATCGGCTAAACCGTCCTACAAAGCTACATCGCGGGGCTCTCGCCGCCGCCCTAACCTGACGCGTTATACCGTGCCGTAATTCATAATGGATGAATTATATCTTATAACAGGGGGAGAGGTCAAGCAAAATTTTGTAAACATTTTTCCAGCCCGTATTGTGGAAATCCGCGGTTCAAAATTTCCTTTATCCATGTTACAATTCAGACGAGGAAAGGAGCGTGGAGCATATGCTGCCGGAAAATCAGAAAAAGTACGATGAGAAAGAAAAACGGGTTCAGGACGCCATCGCCCTGAAGGAGCCGGACAGGGTGCCGGTCACGCCTCAGCCCGAGCTGTACCCGATCTACAACGCGGGGTACACGGTGGCCGAGGTGGTTTACGACACATCTCTCCAGAAGATAAGGAACGCCGCCATTAAGTACCTGAATGATTTCGATCCCGACGGAGGTACCGGCGTCGGTATGGTTTTCGCGGGCGAAGGCCCCGGGATGGAGTTGATCAGGCCGAAAAATATGCGATGGGCAGGGATGCCGGGAGATATCATCGACAAAAACTCCCTCCAGCAATTCATCGAGTATCCGCTGTTGCTGGACGACGAATTTGACGAGTTTTTCAGCGACCGCACGGGCTGGGCTATCAGAAAAGCGATGCCGAGAAATTCTTCCGTATTCGATCCCCTGGCGAATTTTCAGTATAACTTAGGTAATGCCAGCCGGGGCGCGCGCCAGATGGCGAGTATGTTTTCCAAACCCGAATTCCGGGCGATGATCAAGGATCTTTGGGCTATAGACGATTTTTACGCGGCTTATCAGGAAAAGGCCGATGAAATCGGCAAAGAGATCCACGACATGGGATATCCGGTATATATGGGCGGCGGCGCCGGCGTCCCATACGATTTCTACAGCGACTTTTTGCGCGGCTCCATACTGGCGATGGAAGACCTCTATGACAGGCCGAAAGATATCGAAAGATTCATCGACGAAACTTTAGAAGGCACATTAGAGGCTATCCGGCGCTCCAAAGGCAAGAATGAAGGCAAGCATTTCTTTATGGCCCTGCATAAAGGCATGGACGGATTCATGAGCGACGAGCATTACCGGAAATATTATTGGAGCCATCTGCAGAAGATCATTCTCGCCATCATCGACAGCGGCCACGTACCGTATATCTATACGGAAGGAAAATATAACTCGAGGATCGACTGCCTGGCGGAAGTCCCCCCCGGCAAGGTGTTCTATCACTTCGAAGATGTGGATATGGCTGTGGCGAAGAAAAAGCTCGGCGGTATCGCATGCATATCCGGCGGCTTTCCCGCAGCGGCCCTGGACTGGGAGAAACCTCAGCAGATACGGGAGAAGGTCAAACGGCTGATGGACGACTGCGCCCCCGGCGGCGGGTTTATCTTCGAAACATCCTGCGGCCTGGGAAACTGCAAGCGGGAAAACGTCGAAGCTATGTTTGAGGCGGCCAGAGAGTTCGGCGTGTATTAAGGTCGGGATTGTTTAACTATTTTCCGTCAAAATCCGTATAGGGGATTCCTGCTGTAATATTTGCGATTCCCTTTTTCGAATCCTCGGTAGAATATACAATTTCCGAAGCTTCCAGTTCAAATGCGCGCGCCGCGGCTAAATCATGATATATGCTGCGGCGTACGCATTCTTTATAATAACGAACGGCTATCGGCGCGGCTTTTGACATCTTCTTTGCGATGGATAACCCAACTTCGTCTACCATTTCATCCGGGACTACTTTGCTGACCAAACCCAGTTCATAGGCTTGCCGTCCGGTAAATTCCTCGTTCAGGAACATATAGTCCATCACTTTATTCCGCCCTATCCATAAAGGCAAACGAAGGCTGCTCATTCCCCATGAGGCGACCAGCCCGTAGTAAATATCCCCATCCTTCAAATTTAGATTTTCACCGCCGATACGGATATCGCAAGCGCTGAAAAGTACCGTTGTACCGCCAAACAGCTTACCTGTCGCGGCAACGAGCGTGGATTTTGGATAAGTCTCTATTCGCTCCACAAGACGTCCGCCCAGCTCGCTATAGCTCTCTTCACCCGCTGTTTCACCGGCGTCCATCTCAGCGATTAGTTCAGGGGCGTTTGCGCCTCCGGAAAACATAGGCAGGGCGCTCTTGAACATTACCGTTCGGATATCGTCGCGGCTTTCCCAATCGTCAAGCACAGAGAAAATTTCATAAATCATTTTTTTACTCAGGCTGTTGTTTGGCGGCGCGTTCAGGCTAATGATACCAACCCGCTCGTCTTGTTCCGCCAGGATGTACTGGTATTTTTTTGTCATATTAGATCACTCTTTCAAAATTTTTATTAACTCCGGTTACTACAGGATAAAGTCTGATTATTCCGGTAATACCCTTGGTTTGGTTAACAAACTGACAACGATATAGGTCAGTAAAGCAGCCGCAAGTGAAAGAATATCAAAGGGGAGATTGATAAAACCGAAAAATGACGCCAGGGCTACGATGATACCGACTACCGCGCTTGAAACGGCCCCGGCTTGATTCCCGCGCTTCCATACTATACCGACGACAAAGGGGATCAGGCAGCCGGAGGAAATCACAGTATATGCTATCGAGAGTATGGAGATGATGTTAGTCAGGCGCAGCGCCAACAGTAAGGCGAAGACGCCCGCGAGTATATTAAAGGAGAAAGCAAGCCATTGGCATTGTTTATCGCTCGCGTCAGGCCGGAGGATCCCTTTGTAGACGTCATGGACAAGGCAAGCGGAAATAGCTAAAAAGATAACGTCGCATGTGGACATCACAGCGGAAAGTACCGCGGCGACGATGAGCGCGGCTAACACCATTGGCATTTTTTCCATAACAACCATCCAGAACACAGTACTGGGATCGGCGCCCGGAAATATTGCGGAACCGTACATACCAATTAACGCGGGCAGAAACGCAACGGGTATCAGCAACAAACCGGCGATGATATGTCCCCATTGGCTTGCTTTTTGATTCTTTCCGGAAATCAACCGTTGGAATACGCTTTGATCAACGAAAGCAGCCGTAATCGTTGGGATTACCATCGCGACCCATATAGCGCTATTAAACGGAAGTAAACGGAAAGCTCCGGCAGGCATGGATGCAAATACCTGCGCGGCGCCCTGTGCGAAAATGAAACCTACGCCCAGAATTAACCCTAAGAGAATAATGCCGGTCTGAATGACCGAGGTCATATACGCGCCCCACAAGCCGGAGATACAGGAGTAAAAAATCACTACCGCTGTGGCGATAATCGCGCCCCAGGCGCCGGGTATGCCAAAAGCCGCGAAGATAGAGGCGCCCGCAGCGATCTGTGCCGCCAGACTGCAACTGGCACTGACCGGCGTGGCGATACTGAAAATGAGGCGCGTAGTGTTACCGCCATATCGGGCTTTGAAATAATCGGAAATCGTCACATATCCGCTGGTATAAGCAAATTTGGACAGAGCCGAACCGACAATAATGTAACACAAACCGCAACCTATGCCGTACCAGGCGCCGGCTACGCCGAAGACAGCCCCGGCTTCCGATCCTCCAACCACAAAGCCGCTGCCGATATGAGCGCCGATAGCGCTGCCCATGATCATCAACATGGTAGCGCGCTTACCTGTCGTAAGATAATCGTTGAAATTACTGGCGTATTTGCGCCCATAAATACCAATACCGATCATCGCTAATAAATACAAGGCAACAATAAGAATAATAGGCGACATAAAAACCCTCCTTAAAATTAGTTTACCATGCTAACGCTTTCAATCATTAAAGCGTTACCCTACAATCGCAATTTACTATATATTCTTGAGAATTACAATAGCAAATTCTTGACAAACCAACCTATATTCGATAATATCGTATCGTTATTGAGCCGAACGACGCGGCGGTCCTACGGACCCAATCTGCTATCCGAAGCGCGCAAGGGCGCAGATGTTCGTCGCCGCGTCCGGCAGATGATCACAGCATACTAGTGTTATCACTAGTACCTGGAGTACAGTTGAAAACAAGTCAGGGACAGATGGCCGAGTTTGGTTTAAGGCGCACGACTGGAAATCGTGTTCACGTTAATAGCGTGACTAGGGTTCGAATCCCTATCTGTCCGTCGGAAAGCTCGCCCCGTAAGGGTTTGCGAGCTTTTATTCTTACATTTGCTTTTCTTTCGTTTGTTGATTTGTATTCTTCAATGCTTTATAATTTATTCATCATTCAGCAAACACATTCATCTGATTGAGGGAGTTTTGCTATGGATAAAGATTTCTTTGTCGTCGATCTAGAATTTACGCAGTATACAAAACCTGTTGGGAAGCCCCGTGCCTTTTTCCCGGAGATCATTGAGATTGGGGCTGTGAAGATTACCGGAGATACAAAAGAAACAGTCGGGCGAATCCAAAACTTTGTCAAGCCCCATTTCTTTCCAAAGCAGGCGGCCGAGAGTATGGTGTTTTGCATGATCACCGAAGCGGATATGAAGACCGCGATTGATTTCAGCGATATGCTCAATCAGGTTTCTTCCCTGTATGTCCCAGGCCGGACCTATTTTGTCTCTTGGGGCGACGCCGATTATAAAGTCATTGAGCAGGGCTGCGAACGCCATAATCTTCCAAATCCGATCCTGCCCAAGGATTGCCTGGATTTAGCGGCAGCCTACAAAATGCTGAAAGGAGACAGGAATACGACCGGGCTTCGTAAGGCGACGGAAGAACTGAACACCGCGGCGGAGGGCCTGTGGCATACCGCATACGACGATGCCGTTAATACAGGCGGCGTTTTACTTAAGCTGATCGAAGACGGATGGAAACCTGAAGACTATATGGAATGAAAGAAAAACTATGAATAAAAGCGGATTTCAGTTTACTGGTAACCGTACTCTCATTATCGGACAGATAAATCGCATTGCCCAGGCTCTTGCCCATCTTGCTGTTGCCGTCCAGCCCCGCAAGCCGTAGCGGCTCGCTGAGATTTCACAATCATGATTACTCACACTGTCGGGCAAGCCATTATTGCAAATCTCGGCGGGAAAAACAAACCAGCCCCAAACCGATTAACGCTGCGGCTAATATAAGCATGACAAGAACAGTTCCCGCCGATACCGTAACGCCCGGATATACCCATGCAAACGGCGAGATCTTGAACACATTATTATCGATGAATCGGAGTTCCCAAAGAAACTCCATGATCAACAACGCGCCAAACAGCCCCCAACCGGTTGGGGCTGCCGCGCGAGGCGAGATTCCGTACACCAGTACCGTGACCGAAGCCACAACCCAAATCGCCGGTATACGCGCCGCGCAAGAAGCGATTTCGCCGGTCAGCACGCCGAAGGCCGCGATAGCCGCTGCGCTCCCGGCAAAGGCGATGAGCAGATGACCCCCGGCGTACCGTGTGCGCGAAGCCGATACGGATAATATTATTTCCGCGCGATTTAGTGATTCTTCTTCACGGATACGTAAAATAGCCATAATCGTATAGGCGGTTACGACTTGCGTTAGTATATAAGATAAGATTGCCAGAAACGCGCGTCCGGCTCCGCCGACGACAGCCGAGAGTTCAGGAAGAAAATTGGTGTCCCCGAGCATTTCATTAATGCTTGGCTGAAGGGAAGCGATTACCAGTCCCATCAGGGCGTATGCCGTCATCCATACGATAAACATACTTCTTTGCAATCGCCACGCGAGGGCGAGAGGTGTGTTAAAACCTTTGCCAGCCGTAGCCCTGCCGATTCTCTCTTGGACATAACTGCCTCCCATGTCCCGCCGTTCAGACAAAACAAACGCAATGAGCGTCAGCGATGCGATAACGAGAGCGGCGAATAAAAAGAACCGCGGGTTTTCTCCTGCGTAAGCGCGTGAATACGCGCACCACCCAAGCGGCGTGAAAAGCAACAGGAATACGCTCTCCAAAGCATTGGCAATAACCTGTAAAACCATAAAAAAAGCGATCGATCCAAACGCCAGTCCTCTCGCCATGCGGGCGTTAGGCGCGATTTGGGCGCAAATGCCGGTAATCGCCGCGAAACAACATCCGCATAATGCTGTCGCAAATCCGGCAGTAAACGACCCCGCTGCGGGAAAACCGGCGGCGATAAAACCAGCCGCCAAAATAAGTCCGTCCAGGAAATTCGCACCAAACACTTTAATCAGCGCGGCGCAGAGTGGCGCTTTTGTGCCTACCGCGCCGGATCGTAATAACTCCAGCCTGCCCTGCTCTTCATCTTTACGTGTATTGTTTACGACAAGCACAATGCTGAATACTGAAGAAATGACTGCTGCCGCTATCCGGATACGCCATACAGTCGCCGCTTCAAGCGTATTAGCTGCGATAGCGCCCAGGAGCGCATTGCCCTGATTCTGCAGTATATAATCAGAAAGTAGCGCCGGCGTTGAGAGAAGCGCCTTGTTTGACGCCGCCGCGCCGTATGCGAACAGGAACGGCAGAAATGCAAGAAGCAGCGTTATCGCTTTCGAGCCGCGTAGATAGTTTTTCAACAAGTCACCGGTAGCGGTAAATCCGCTGTGTTTCATCACGCTTCACCATCTCTGGAATAATAATGAAGAAATAAATCTTCCAACTCCGGCGGGGCGCAATGGAGCGAAATAGTTTCGTATTCAGTGAGCTGCCGGAGCGCTGAGTTAAGGGCTGCGACGCCGACGCTGAAACTGATCTTGTTTCCCTCCGAATGAAACCCATATACGCCGTCGATTTGCATCTCCGCGACAGGCCGCGCGCACTCTGCGCTTACCATTAACAGCGAAAACTGCCGCATCTCATTTAGGCTGCCGGATTCAACGACCAAACCTTCCTTGATGATGGTGATGCGATCGCAGAGTTTTTCGACCTCGGCAAGGATATGGCTTGAAAGGAATATTGTCTTGCCCTGTGCCGCCAGTTCGCGCACGCAATCCTGGAATACCGATTCCATCAAAGGGTCGAGGCCGGATGTAGGCTCGTCCAGTATATACAACTCAACGTCTGATACAAGAGCCGCGATCAACGCGACTTTTTGCCGGTTGCCCTTGGAATAACTACGGCACTTTTTACCGGGGTCAAATTGGAAGCGTTCTATCAGTTCGCTGCGTCGTTTGGCGTTCTGCGAGCCGCGCAAACGCGAAAGCAAGTCGATTACTTCGCCTCCGCTCAGATTAGCCCACGGATTGATTTCGCTCGGCACATAGGAAACGCGTTTGTGCAATTCCACGCAATCCTTAAAGGGGTCTGCGCCCAACAGTTTGACGTCGCCGCCGTCTTTTTTCAGCATACCAAGCAATATACGGATCGCGGTTGATTTCCCGGCGCCGTTCATACCGATGAACCCGTGGATTTCGCCTTGATTTACGGATAGGTCAATGCCGCGAAGAGCTTTAGTCTTTCCGTATGATTTGGTTAACCCATTCGTTTCAATAACAAGCATCTGCATTA
>Ga0082212_10006533_pt1 | contig 15642 bp, 11 predicted proteins | sample TergutNt197P3_FD_71548 | JGI IMG/M metagenome (GOLD analysis project Ga0082212, IMG submission 71548) | Neocapritermes taracua P3 segment gut microbial communities from Petit-Saut dam, French Guiana - Nt197 P3 | ecosystem: Host-associated > Arthropoda: Insects > Digestive system > Gut ...
CAGTTAAAATGAAACGCCATGAAGCGCCCGGAGGATGAGACTTGTGAGAAGGTCCAGGTGATCAGCTGCGGAAGCGCGAGCGCGGCCGCCGCAGCGCCATACAGCAGATAAGGCATGATCACGGATCGCAGCCGTTTGCGGGGGCAATGATAAACATCGTATATCATGATACCCGCGGAACATAGCCCCAGCGCCAGAAAAGAATGTGTATGCACCATCGGCAGCGCGCCGCCGATCATGCCCAGCAAGGCCATCTCCCTGGGTTTGCGGCTCTTGCCGAGCAGCAAGTACAGGCAGGGAACCAACAGCGTATAACCGGCCAGCAGCGTGCGCTGCGGAATCAGCAGGTCGCAGATCAGGTTGCTCCAGCGCAGGTTATACGGCGTCGGCTGGTTGGTGGGCGTTTGATAAAAACCCGTCAGCACGGCCTCGATCCGCTCGCGGACATGACCGGCAGATAAGTCCAGCGTGTATAAAAAGCCTAAACCGCCATTGAGAAAGAATAACAGAAAAACCAGCGCCGCCGCTTTCCGGCTGTTCAAATGCCGCTCCGCCAGCGCATAAACGCCCGCATACAACAGCAGCATCATCAGCGTACCCGGTACGATCAGCGCGGCTTGGAGGCTGAATCCCCCCATATAAAGCGATGCGGACAGGCAATCCACTAAAAACGGATAACACAGAAGTTCGCCTTTCATCATCGTATAGGCGGGCGGAAAAACGGCGTCCTGAAAGCCGGTCACAAAGCTGACATGCATCGCCAGATCGCCGTAGGTACTCTGCCCCACATGCAGGCTGCCGTCGCCCGCCGCGCGCAGGCTGTGCGTATACTGCAGGTATCCGGACACGATGCCGAACACGGTCAGAAGCACTAAAGGCGTGACAGCCCGCTTGAACGCGCCGGGCGCCGTCTTTTTAACAGGCCGCCTGTCTCTTAAAAGATATGCCAGGCCCGTGACCAGCGCCAGCGGGAGCAGGCTGATAAAATGCGCGCGGAGCGAAAAGCGGAAGAGGATGGCGCACAGCGCCGGCAGCCACATCATGAACAGCAAACCCAGGCACAAACCCAGCCATATACGGCGAAGCGGCGCGTGCCCGGGCAGCAGAAAACGGATGACCGCTATACCCGAAAGCAGGTATACCGCCAAGAAAAAACACGCGGTCATGAAGATTACAGGAATGTATGATCCACAAACGCGAGCAGAATCTTAAGCGCGCTTTCCATATCCCGCATATCGATGACCTCGCAGGCGGAGTGCACATATCTGCACGGAATGGATAATGTCCCGACAGCGACACCGCCGCGCGCCTGCTGGATGGTGCATGCATCCGTGCCGCCGTATGGCAAAACTTCACGCTGATAAGCCGCCTGCTCCTTCTCCGCGCAGGCGATCAGCGCGTCGCGTACGAGCGGGCTGGAGATGCTGCCGCGATCCATCACTTTAATAGCCGCGCCCCGGCCCAGTTTGATCGACGGCAGTTTCACTTCCGGCGTATCTCCCCAACCGGTCACGTCCAAAGCCAGGCCGATATCCGGGTCGGCTTCATACGCGGCTGTTTTGGCGCCGCGGCAGCCGACTTCCTCCTGGGCGGAAAAAACAGCGATCACTGTGTTGCGCGGACAGCCCATGCGTTGAAGCGCGGCCACCTGCAGCGCGCAGGCGCAGCGGTCGTCCATCGCGGGCGCGGCGACGCGGTGCTCGCCCAGGGAAATGATATCGCTCCTGACAACCGCGCACTCGCCGATCTGCACCCGCTCGGACGCCTCGGAACGCGTTTCCGCGCCGATATCAACGAACATATGCTTGTTTTCCAGATTCTCGCCGGGTTTGCGCGGCTGAACGCAGAGGACGCCTTCCGTACCGTTTGTAAACACGATATGGCGCGCCGTATCCGTCAGGCCGACGCCGCCCAGCGTCATCACGCGGAGGAATCCGTCCTCTTCGATATCGGTCACGATATAACCGATATGGTCCATATGACTGGACAGCATAATGCGTTTGCCGCCGGGCTGCCCTTGCTTCACGGCCACCACATTGCCCATTACATCTTTACTGACAGAATCCGCATGATCTTTAATCAATGCGATAATTTCATCCGCCGCCGCCGTTTCATATCCGGTCGGCGCGACGGGTTTTAACAGTTTTTCCAGAATAGATCTCATGTCACCGTCATCCTTTCTGCTTATAGCCGGGGGTTGTTCAGAAACGCTTTGACCAGCGATTGCTGCGCGAGGATATCCGTATACTTAACGACGGAGGAAGGGCTGTGTATATAACGGCAGGGAACAGACAGCACCACCGTTTTCACGGCGCAGGTTTTGCGCTGTAAAGCGCCCGCGTCATTCCCTCCGGCGGACGCCCGCTTGATCTGGTGCGGGATGCCTTCGGCCTGCGCAAGCTGCAGCATGCGTTTATATAGCGGCACATGGGCCATAGAGGAGCGATCCATAAAGCTGACGGCGACACCCTCGCCGGTCCGGCAGACTTTTTGCGTGTCCGGCACATCACCCAGATCATTGCAAGTCGTTCCTTCCAGAACGATGGCGAAATCCGCGTCCAACGCAAACGCGCCGCCCAATGCGCCGCGGCAGCCCACTTCCTCTTCGCTGGTAAACAAGCAGGTTACGTCACAGGGATAACGATCCTTCAGCACTTCCAGCAGGGTTAAGCACCCTACCCGGTCATCCAGCGCCTTGGCGCAGATAAAGCCGTCGCCAAACTCGCGGTAAGGCGTATCAAACACCGCATAACTGCCTTGCGGACAGGATTCCAGCGCTTCCTCCTTGCTCTTGGCGCCGATGTCGATATACAAGTTATCAAACCCCAGCACGCGGCTGCAGTCTTCCGGGGTTTGCAGATGGATGGCCATGGCGCCGATGACGCCCGGCACTTTTTGATCACCGACAAGCACGCGTTTGGAAACCGTGACTCTCGGGTCGATACTGCCCGCGCAGCGAAATCTCAGCACACCGTCGGCAGTCGCGGAGGTGATCATAAAACCCACTTCATCCATGTGCGCGGCAAGGACTGCATGCATGGGATTTTCCGGGTCCGTACCCTTAATAAAGGCCTTGACATTCCCCATAGCATCCAAACCGACCCGGTCGCATAAAGGCCGGGCCGCTTCGGCTATCGCCTGCCTGATCGCCTGTTCGTTACCCGAAACGCCGGCCAGTTCCGTTAACGTTTTCAGATCCATAAGTCTTCCTCCCATCCCTCGCGAAGCTCTGAAAGGAAGTGTGCGATCAGCCTGCCGCCTTCCTTCAAAACGGATATATCGATGAGTTCCACGGACGTATGCATATACTTTAAGGGCAGCGACAAAAGCACGGTCGGCACCCCCGAACGGCTCACCTGCATTTCGTCGCAGTCCGTCGCGGTGTACGATACGCTGACCTCACTCTGTATCTTGACATGGTGCTCGGCCGCGCAATCCATGAGGCGCTTGCGAAGCTTGGGTTGGATAAACGGCCCCATGGCTGCGCACAGAGAATCGATTTCAACCGTCGTATCCGGCCGGCTGTCCGGCAGGGCGGCATGGCACACATCCAGCCCGATCGCCAGATCCGGCCCGATGCTGAACGCCGCGGCAATGGCGCCGTAAGAGCCGACTTCTTCCTGTGTTGTTGCGACAAAGGTGATATCCGCGTCCGTCTTTAACCGTGAGAGCCGTTCCGCCGCTTCCAGCAGGATGCATACGCAAGCCCGGTCGTCCATGGCTTTACAGGCAATCCGGTCATTTAACAGTTTGGTCAAAGGTGCGGCAAACGTGATGATATCTCCTACCCGCACACGCTCCCTGACACTCTTTTCCGGCAGTCCTACATCGACAAACAGTTCGTTCAGCTCGTAGTTTTTTTTGCGCTCATCAGGCGTGAGCAGATGCGGGGGTTTAGCGCCGATCGTCCCGAATAGAGGTTCCCGTCCGTGAACGGTGACCTGCATTCCGGGCAATATGCGCGGATCGACTCCGCCGATGTTTCCGACGCGAATGCTCCCGTCATCCTCGATTTTGACCGCCATCAGCGCGATTTCATCCATGTGGGCGGCCAGCATGATTTTTGGCCCGGAGCCCCTTTTACGGGCGATCACATTACTCATCGCGTCGATCGTCACCTCGTCCGTAAACGGCGCGAACAACTCACGAAACTTGAGGGCTACGGTTTGCTCGTGGCCGCTGGGCCCCGGAATCGTTGATAACTCCTCCAGAATCTTTACAATATCCACAAAATTCCTCCTTCAGTCAGATCCGCAAATGCTTCCGGTCAAGATGGTAAAAACCGCCGTGTCATGAACCGCGCATCCCCTCACCCGCTGTCCAGCGCGTCCAGAAGCGTCCGCATGTTCATCAGCATGACTTGCTCATAATAATCCGCCGCCTCTTCTCCCGCAGGCCCTGATACCAGCGGGTCCAGGGCGTAGACCCGGACGCCGGTCTCGCGGGACAGTATTTGCGCCGCCAGATCCGGATACGCGGGTTCGATAAAAAGCGGCGGATAATCCGACGCGGCAATCAGATCCGCCAAATCCTTCAGCTGCGCGGGCGTGACCGCCGCGTCCGGCTCATGCTCCACGACGGCGGCGACATGAAGGCCGAAGGATTCGGCAAAGCACTCAAAAGCCTCATGAAAAAGGATAACAGTTCGGCCGCGCACGGGCTCCAGCCCCCGGGACAGGTCTTCCTGAAGCGCGTCCATTCGCAGGACAAACCGGCTCAAATTGTCATCGATCACGGCGCCTTGCCCGGGCAGCGCTTCTTTAAGGGCGGCCGCGATCGTCCGAGACATTTCCGCCGCGCCTGAAGGCGTTAACCAGACATGTGCGTTATGGCCCTCTGTCGGCATGCCTTCCGTCGCGGTTACCAGCGTCACGCCGGGTATCTGCGCCGCGATGTCGGTCAGAAAGCTTTCCATGCCGGCGCCGTTTGCGATAAACAGATCCGCTTGGGACAGCGTCTTCATATCCCGCGCCGTCAACCGGTAATCGTGCAGGCAACCTGTCTCCGGGCCTGTGAGATTCTCCAGGCCGGCAGATTCCACGCCGGCCAGTAAATGCGATGTCAGCAGGTAGATCGGATAAAATGATGTGACGATGCGCACCGATGTATCGTCAGACGATGCGGCTGCCGGCGCGATACACAGCAGCGCGGCCAGAACCGCAAGGTATTTACGGGCAGCCGGGATCATATTACTCATGGGACGACGACCTTTCAAGCCAAGCGGCATAACGTTCAGCAGGATAAACATCCCTGATGACAGATACCATGGTTGCACGCTCATCAGCCGTCATGTGCTCCGAATATTTCTGATAAAGCACGCGCAGGCTCGATAAGCTCTCATGTGACAGGGCATAAGCGTTTAACAGTTCATAGTTAACCGAGTAAACGGCGAGTGAGTCGAACAGGACACCCATCAGATCGTCCGTCAGCCGTTCGATATCCTTCACCAGAATACGGCGGATACGCCCGTCATCCAGGCGTGCGGTCATTCCTACGCCCAGATGTTGGTGCAGCGCGCCGAAAACATATCGATCCAAGGCGTCCCTCAACTCGTCCAGCGATTGACGGTACGGCGAATAGCGCCCAAGACGCGCGGCGGCCTCCCGAACAATATCCGTACTGTTTATAAATACCGTTCCCAGCCAGGGACGCAACGCCTCTGCAATATCTGTTTCCCGGATCGCTGCGGCCACTTGTAAACGCCCCCGTTCCGTTGTTCTTTCCAACCTATTTACCGATATACCCTCCGGCGCATTATTCGACAGGGAGTCTTCTGAACCCTTGCCGTCAGAATGTTATGGAACTATTAATTTTGCGTCAAGATTCGGTTTCATTCCATTAATTTATGCGTTCATTCAGTATATTTATTCAAACATATGTTCCTCTTTACCCAATGATTGTGGTATCGGGGTCATGTATACACAACCTATGGAATCGCCGGATGCCGATCTATGCGTAAACATCGCATGACGGAAACAAAGCGTACGCTTGAATAAGCGAGGCTTTTTTGCTATCATACAGCGGCATTGGCAGCGGCGTACCTTACGGGGACAGCGAACGCCGCCGTACCCGATGGCATATGGCCGAATTTTGTGGCGGCATTGCATATTGATGTATATTGTTAATACGGGGGATGGGTATGAACGCTGCGGATTTATGGGGGAAGGCCTGTTCACTCTTGAAAGAAGATACGCCTTCTGTCGCCTATAACACCTGGATAGCCACCTTATCGCCATTAAGACTGAACGGGGATTCCCTGCTCTTACAAGCAGACAACGCCGTTGCGGAGCGCATGTTTATCTCCTTCTACCGCACGATGGTGAACGGCGCGCTGACGGAAGCCGCCGGACAACCCATGAAGGCGGAGATTTCGCTGCCCGGCGGGATGGAGCCGGAGTATAAAGCGCGCAGCGGCCGGCGGGACAACCCCACGCCCCTCAACCCCAAATACACATTTGATTCCTTTGTCGTCGGCGGAGCGAACCGTTTCGCGCACGCGGCCTCCCTCGCTGTGGCCGAGATGCCCGCCCAGGCCTATAACCCGCTGTTCATATACGGCGGTGTGGGACTTGGAAAAACCCATCTCATGCATGCCATCGGCGCTTACTCCAGGCAACTGTACTCCACCATGGAAATCACCTATATTACCTCCGAGAATTTTACGAACGAGTTGATCGCCTCCATCCAACAGAATAAAAATGCGGAATTTCGCGAACGTTTCCGGAACGTGGATATTCTTCTGGTGGACGATATCCAGTTTATTGCGGGCAGGGATTCCACCCAGGAGGAGTTTTTTCACACCTTCAACGCGCTGTATACAGCCGGAAAACAGATCGTATTAACGTCCGACCGTCCGCCCAAAGATATCGCAAGACTGGAAGAACGGCTCCGCAGCCGTTTTGAATGGGGACTGACATGCGATATACAGCGGCCTGATATGGAAACGCGCGTCGCCATATTGCGGCGCAAGGCCGAAAGCGAATACATCGTCGTTGGCGACGATATCCTCACCATGATCGCGGAACGCATAGACTCCAACATCCGCGAGTTGGAAGGTTCGCTCACGCGCCTTTCGGCATACGCCGCGCTGAGCGGAGGCACGCCGATCACCCTGCGCCTGGCGGAGGAAGCGTTGCGCGAAGTGTTTTTACAAAAGGAAATGAAACGCGTGACATGCCAGTCCATACAGGAGGCCGTTGCGAACTACTATTCCGTCACGCTGGAGGATATCACGGGCGCCAAACGCAACCGGGAAGTCGTGGTGCCGCGGCAGGTCGCGATGTACCTGACGCGGGAGATTCTGGGCACCAGCTTGCCGAAAATCGGCGAAGCCTTCGGCGGAAGAGACCATTCCACTGTGTTGAACGGCTGTCAAAAAATCCAGGAAACCATGCGTACATCCCCCGGTTTTGCCTCATTGGTGAACGATATCTGGAAAATGATTGAACGCCAGTGACCGTGCGAATGACCGGATGGAGATTAAGAGGGTTATGATGATCGGAATATTAGAAGCACTGAGCCGATTGATTGCGGCGGCGATCGAGCAAGCGTATCCCGAAGCCAAAGAGCAGCTTGGGCAAGAAGATATATATCACATGCTGGAAGTGCCGCCGAACCGTTCCATGGGGGATTATGCGTTCCCGTGTTTCAGGCTTGCCAGAACACTTCGCGCGGCGCCGCCCGATATCGCGGCCAGGCTTTGTGCGCGGATGGACGGCGCGGGCTTTTGTACAGCGGATTCCGCGGGCGGTTATCTGAACCTTTTTTTGGATAAGCCGGCTTTTGCCCGGGAAGTCCTGGACGTAATTTCCAAGCAGAGCGATCTGTTCGGCGGCGGCAGCGAAGGCGAAGGCAAAACGATCTGTCTGGATTATTCGTCTATCAATATCGCCAAGCGATTCCATATCGGGCATCTGTCCACTACGCTCATCGGCCATAGCTTGAAGCGCATCTATGATTTTTTGGGCTATCATACCGTGGGCATCAACCATTTAGGCGACTGGGGAACGCAGTTCGGGAACCTGCTGTGCGCCATCCGGCGTTGGGGCGGCGGCGCAAGCGTCGACACATTGGACGTGCAGACGCTCATGGATCTGTATGTCAAGTTTCATGAGGAAGCGGAAATGGACCCGTCGCTGCCGGATGAAGGCCGCGCCTGGTTTAAACGCATAGAGGACGGAGATCCGGAAGCGGCGGAAACCTTTGAACGGATCAAAGCACTAACGCTGAAAGACACACAAAAGGTTTACGAGCTGCTGAACATTACGTTTGACAGTTATGCCGGTGAAAGTTTTTATCAGGATAAAATGACGCGCGTGCTGGAGGAGCTGAAGGCAAAGAACCTGCTGATCGCATCTGAAGGCGCGTCCATAGTGGATCTGGAACCCTACGGGATGCCTCCCTGCCTGATACTGAAGAAGGACGGAACCACGCTGTACGCGACCAGAGATATCGCGGCGGCGCTGTACAGGTATGAGACCTACCATTTTGCCAAATGCCTGTATATCGTCGCTTATCAGCAGGACTTGCATTTCCGCCAATGGTTCAAGGTATTGGAGTTGATGGGATACCCTTTCGCATCCGATCTGGTGCATGTGGCCTTCGGCATGGTTAGTTTCGAGGGGGAGACGCTGTCTACCCGGAAGGGTAAAACAGTCTATCTGGAAGACCTTCTGAACATGGCGCTTGAAAAAGCGCTGGCCGTGATCAACGAGAAGAGTCCGGATCTGCCGAATAAGGACGAGGCGGCGCGGCAGGTCGGCATCGGCGCCGTGATTTATCAGACACTCAGCAGCAACCGTATCAAAGATATCGATTTTTACTTCGATCGCGCGCTGAATTTTGAGGGTGAAACGGGCCCCTATGTGCAGTATACGCACGCGCGCTGCTGTGCCGTATTAAGAAAAGCCGCGGAGCAAGCGCTGCCGGAACCGGACTGGGAAGCGCTTTCGGATGAGGAGGCCCAGGCGCTTCTTCATTTGCTGAGCCGATTTCCTCTCCTCGTTCGGGAAGCGGCCGTCAAATATGAGCCGTTCGTCATAACGCGCGGGATAACGGATATCTGTCAGGCATATAATCGATTTTACCGGGAGCGCCGTATACTGGACGACGATCTTCATGCGGCAAGCGCGCGGGTCAAGCTGACACAGGCGGTTAAGGATGTAGTGAAGCGGGGCCTGTGGTTGATTGGCATGGAAGCGCCCGAACGCATGTAACGCGGGGGATGATGGCAGTTAATCTATTCCGTTTAAACGGATTCTATACGGAACCGCAAAAAAAACGCTTCGCGCTGGCCATGGATAAACGGTCTGCCTGCCGCGCCTTTTCAGGAAGCATAACGCCCGCGCAGTGGGCTGATTTAAGTTACTCCGCCCAGCGGTGCTGCCTGCCCTCAGCGCGCATCGTGCTGGGCATGTGCGACGCGGGCTTTTTCAGGGCCGCGCTTTTACCGCAGAACGCTTTTACCGGCGTGGAACGTTTCGCCGCGTTGATTGCCGACACGCGGGAGAAGCATCACGCGTTGCTCGCGGGTATTTCCGGCGAAGCGTTCGTACTGTCGGCGGCCGCTGCCGGCGTGGGAACCTGCTGGGTGAGTCAAAGCTATAAAAAAAAGGATAGCCCGGTTCGTCTGACCGCGTCAGAAGCGTTATTATGTGTGATTGCGCTGGGCCCCCCTGCCGCCGATGCGGGTATCTCCGTCCTGTCCCGAAAGCGAAAACCCGTCGAAAGGCTGGTTCGCGGCGGCAGCGTCGCCGGCTGGCCGGACTGGGCGCTTCAGGCGGTTCATGCCGTCCGGCTGGCGCCTTCTCACCAAAACGCGCAGCCGTGGGAACTCTCCCGGGCCGGAGACACGCTCTTCTTTTACGGCGCCGATAAACAGTCGTTGGAGAATGGCATTGCCATCCTGCATGCGGAAGCGGTGATACCGGCGCGGCATGAATGGACTTTGGGCGCGGACCGCAATATTATCGCGAAGGTGACGGTATACGGTTTATAACCCCGCTGACACAGACCAGAACCGCTTCCGGGCGGTTAAAGAACCGCGGACGCAGAGGTCCCGCGTGCAAACCGCGGCTGATAACCGCCGTCAAAGTGTTCCGCCCGATCAGGCCGGCCGCGTATTTTGGAAACAATCCCTGACCGCTCGCATACAGTCCGTTCAAAGGCCTCGGCAATCGGATAACACCGCCGTGGGTATGGCCGCACAGCGCCAGATCAAAACCCGCTTGTTCGTAGGCGTCTATGTACTCGGGCCGGTGCGCGACCAGCAGATTGAAATAACGGCTGTCAAGCGGCTTCAGTCCGTCAAGACACTGCAGATAGGTCTGTTTCGGATGCTCCCGGTTCAAGCGTTCGTATGTGCCGGGATCGCAAAGGCCTGATACGCGCAGCCGTTCTTTGCCGATGTCTATCGTAACGGTTTCGTTTGAAAGGACGGTCACGCCCGCTTTCCGCATGAGGCGGTACAGATCGGTGCGATCGCCGGCCGGCAGGTCATGGTTGCCGGTAACAAAACAGACCGGTATATCGGAAGCGAACGCGCGCGCCAGTTCCAGCGCGGCCTCCGGATCGCCTCCGGCATCGGTCATATCGCCGGCCATGAACACGGCGTCGGGCGCGGCACGGTGCGCCAACGCAAGCAAACGGCGCTGTCCTATCCCCCAGCGTTTGCCGTGCAAGTCGGATAAAAGCAAAAGCCGGACGCAAACACCGGACCGCAGTTTTATGCTGGAGAGATGATACTCCGTCAGTTTCAAATCCTGACAGAGCCCCGCGGCTAAAAAAGCCGCGCTCAAACCGGCAGCAAGGCCCGTTAATCCCATTCCAGCTCCGTTCTGCTGGATACGGGGGTAAAATCGTACATCACCCGCGTTACGCCGTGAACCTCGCTGATTATACGGTTAGCGGCGGCTTCCGGCAGTTCATAGGGCAGCCGCGCCGGCTGCGCGCCGGCATACTCCACCGTGTTCACCGCGCGCAGGCATATCAAACAGCCGCCGTCCACGGGCAGCAGCATGGGAAAATGCCGCCAGATGCGATGCGCTTGACCCGCCTTTTCCGCTTCATCCGACCATATAGCGTCCGCGTGGCGCAGCATCGACAAACGCTCGGGCGTCACTTCGCCTTTGATGCGCAGCGCCAGCCCGGTGGCCGGAAAAGGCTGTTTGCCGCATAGCGCGGGCGGCAATCCCAATACTTCGCCCAGCCGCCTGACTTCATCCTTGAAGAGCTGGGCGATCGGCGCCGCGCCCAAGTTGCCGTACACGGCTTCACCTGATATCAGGTCGCTGGCGTTCATCGATGAAAAGATGACCCTGGCATTCGCCCGCTCGGCTTGCTCCGTACGGATCTGATGCAGCAGCTGCCGGATAACGGACGTTTTTTCATGTGGAGACACGATGCCGGCCAGCGCGCTTTGAAAACGTTCGCCCGCTTCGACGACTTGAATATCCAATCCCAGTTTTTCGCCGAACAACGATAGCGTCTCCTCGCGTATCCGCTCGCGCAGCAAGCCCGAATCCACAAAATAACAGCTCAGCTTAGCAGACAGCGCCATATGCCCCAGCAGGGCGCAGACGCCGCTGTCCACTCCGCCCGTCAGCTCGCACAAGGCAACGCCCTCGCCTACCTTTCCGCGAATCAGCGCTATACCGTCGCTGATAATCGTATCGCTGGACCAGCGGCGCGAACAGCGGCATACCTCCAAGGCAAAAAGCGTCAGGATGCGGGCCGCATCCGGATCGTTGGATTCCACATGCAGCTGAAGGCCGTACAGAGGTAAGTTCTGATGATGAAAACCGATGCAATCCTCCCGTACGGCCACCGAAGGGCACAGAAGACCGCTCAATTCCAGCGGGAGTACGTTGCGCAGATAACGCTCGTTATCGTTAAGATCCCTTAGCAACGGGCAGTCATACCGCGTTAACGCATGCACGCCGGTGCTCAGCGGTTCTCCGCGCGCCTTGCCGCCCAGATGGGTCAGCAGCGCGAGCGCGGAATCACCCAGCGCCAGCATAGGCAAATCAGCCCTCAGCCAGTTTTCATCAAACGATGATTCCGGATGACCGGAGGATCCGCCCGATACGATCAGGCCGTGGGGAGCGCAGCTGATGATCTCTTCCAGCGTCACATTCCCCGGCATCAGCCACGCGTTGATCTGTTCCGCCCGAAGCATGCGCAGGACGATCTGCGTCTGCGCGTCGTTTTGATTAATCACAAGCACAGTATCGGTCATATCAAAGATCCTTTCATTCCCGTTCACCGCCGGGCATCACGCTCAGAACATATGACAAGACTGAATCGTCGGATACATTCGCCTGTCAAGCGTTTTTTTCCTTCTTTACGTCCTTTTCTGCGGTTTATATCGTATAATAAGAGGATAACGCCCTCACTTTACGCCTTGGGAGGATTTATGAGAAGGAGACGGATCGTGTTGTTCATCATGCTTGGCGTATTGCTTGTGCTGACCGCGCTGCTGTTGGCTGTCGGCCACTATTTTTATCAATATGCGCTGACACCCAGGCGCGGGGAGCGCGCACCCGGTGTGACGGATGAAGCCTACAGCCGCGCCGCGGCGCAGTTTGCCGCGGATGACCGAAACTGGACGGACGACGCCTGTTACGATATATGGATCACCGCCGGCGACGGTTTGCGTCTGCGCGCGCATCGCGCTGATGCGGACGGCAGCCGGTATGCGATCCTGGCGCATGGCTACACAGCCGACGGCCGCAGCATGGCGCCGTTCGGCAAACATTTCCATGATATGGGCTTTACCGTGCTGATGCCGGATATGCGCGGGCACGGCGCCAGCGACGGGCATTACATCGGTATGGGCTGGCATGACCGAAAAGATATGCTGGCCTGGATCGACACCATCGCGCGTGAGGATCCTGAATCGGAAATCATCCTTTTCGGTATATCGATGGGCGGCGCCGCCGTGATGATGACTTCCGGGGAACCGCTGCCGGGTAATGTGAAGGCGATCATCGAGGATTGCGGTTACACTTCCGTGTGGGATGAATTTGCCGGACAGCTGAAAGCGCAGTTCGGCCTGCCGCCTTTCCCTGTCATGTATGCCGCGTCGGCAGTCACATGGCTGCGCGCCGGTTTCCGGTTTTCCGAAGCTGACGCCGCGGCGCAGGTGGCAAAATCCGTCACGCCGATACTTTTTATACACGGCGAGGAAGACCGCTTCGTCCCGTATGGGATGCTGGATGTGCTATACCAAGCCGCCAACTGCGACAAGGAAAGGCTCTCCGTCCCCGGCGCGGGGCACGGCACCGCCTGCGCGGCGGATCCCGTCCGGTACTGGGCGGCGGTAGAGGCCTTTATCGGGAAATATACACAAGATTTGCCGGAACCGCACTGAATATCATTCTGCCGTCAAGCGAACGTATGTTGCGCCTCCTCCGCCGGAGGGATCTGCGTCGGTACGCCTGCGAGTATGATCTGAACGGTTTGCGTGCCCAGATTCATCACGTGCACGCTGCCGCGGCCGGCATGGACGCGCAGCGGCTGTCCGCGCCAGACAAGCGGAAAGCTTAAAGACCGCCACGCGTCAGGCAGTCCGGGCGTTATATGAAGCGCGCCGCCTGTCACACGGACGCCGCCGAAACCGAACACCGCGCACTGCCATAGGCCGCCCAGCGACGCGCTGTGAATGCCCATATCGGAGCTTTGCATATCCGAACCCAGATCCGTATCGCAGACATCCCGGAAAAAGTCGTATGCCAGCGCTTTCATGCCCAAGTCGCTTGCCAGCACGCTATGCGTTGATTTGGACAGCGAGGAATCGTGAAGCGTCCGTGCTTCATAAAACAGGAAATTGCCGCGCTTTTGTTCGGCGCTTAACAGATCGTCCATCAGCAAAAGCAGCACCAGCACATCGGCTTGCTTTGATACCATGAAACCGCTGATCTGTTCGATGTTATAGTCGTGATAGATAGCGCCAACCGCGCCCGCCCGTTTATACTTCGCCAAGTCGATAGGCTTCAAGCTGAAATAGCGGTCGAACTGCGGCAGGATACCGTCCCGATCCGGCGGGGGCAGGTACAGCGTATCATATAAACGCCGGATGGCCGTATGCGACGCGGGCAGGTCGAACTGCGCGTTCAGCCGTACAGCCGTCGCGTCGCTCCTCGCTTCCAATGTATCGATCGCGTCCAGCGCCAGCTTCAGGTTATGGTGCGCCATATAATTCGTATAAGCGTTATTATCCACATGCTCCTTATACTCGTCCGGCCCGATCACATTCAGGATGACCGCTTTTCCCAGCGTATGATCCCATGTGGCGCGGCTCACCCAGAAGCGGGCGGTATCGATGAATATTTCATATCCGAAACGATCCATGAAATCCTGATCGCCCGTTGCGGCAAAATACTGCGCGACGGCGTACGGGATATCCGCAGTGATGTGCTGTTCCAGCACACCGGTGAGTATTTCCATGGGAGAGCCGGTCGTCACGTCCGCCGCGCCCCAGCGCGGCGTGGTTTCTCCGTCATCAGCCCATGCCGACTCCCATGGGTACATCGCGCCTTCATAACCATTTTCCGCGGCTTTTTTCCGCGCGCCGCTCAGGCAGGCATAGCGGTACTCCAGCAGGGTACGCGCCGTTTCCGGCTGGGTCAGCATAAAATACGGCAGAATAAAGATTTCTGTATCCCAGAAGGAGTGCCCCTTATAACCTTCTCCGGTCAGCCCCTTTGCCGCTATACCGACGCGCGAGTCGTCCTTCTTAACCATGATGTTCAGGTGATAGAGCGCAAATCGGATCGCCAGCTGATCATAAGGGCGTTCGCTGTCAACCGTAACATCCATGCGCTTCCACAACCCCTCCCATACCTGTGCGCTGTCCGCCAACAGCGTATCATAACCCCGCTTCATCGCTGCGCGCAGTGTATACGCCGCCTCGTCCGGCGTGATGGCGTCCCGGTCTCTGTCGGTATCGACTCGGCACAGCTTTTCGACGGTCAGTGTCTCTCCCGCTTCCAGCGTCAGTACGGCGCGCAATGCCATACAGCGCCTGCTGATAAGCGGCAGCAGTTCGGGAACGGTTTCCTGACCGCAGCGCAGATAACGATGCGCGGCATGCAGGGTGCAGCGGATGCCCGATTCGGTGGTGAAACTGCGCATTCGCAAGATGGTTTTGTCGAGGACGCGCTTGTCTCCCTCGTGAAAGTGCTGCGCGCCCGTATTGGTGACGCGTCCGTCAATGCCGCTTTCGATGCGGATGACAGACGCGCCGTCCAGCGCGGTGACGCTGATTTTTGCGCCCAGCAGATGAGGATCCGCCATGGAAACGCATCGTGAAAAGCGCAAGGCGAAATGGCGGCCCTCCGGCGAAGCCCATACCAGTGAACGCGTTAATTCACCTGTCTTAAGGTTCATGACGCGCGAGTATTCTGACAGGCTGCCCTGATCCATGGAAAAACGATGCCCGCCGATCCGGATGGACAGATGGGTCAGGTCCGGCAGATTGGGCAGTTCCGTCACATCGCCGGTACCCGCCTTGTTAAAGGTGCCTGCGACAAAGAGATTCCGCGTCTGTCCGACATAGGATTCTTCCAATGCCGCGCGCTGCCCCAGATAACCGTTTCCCTGGCAGAAGACGGCTTCATACTTACCTTGATGCCGCGCGTTGAA
>Ga0082212_10006534_pt1 | contig 15641 bp, 12 predicted proteins | sample TergutNt197P3_FD_71548 | JGI IMG/M metagenome (GOLD analysis project Ga0082212, IMG submission 71548) | Neocapritermes taracua P3 segment gut microbial communities from Petit-Saut dam, French Guiana - Nt197 P3 | ecosystem: Host-associated > Arthropoda: Insects > Digestive system > Gut ...
TAAAGCGCTGCGTTGACTGTGCCGCTCTTGTCGGAGCTTCGTACATACGTGTCGGCGCCAAAGGGAACGGCGGCAAGGAGGCGGAAGACGGCGCTGTAATTGAGTGCTTAAAACAGTGTCTGCCTTATGCCGATGAGAAAAGAATCGTCATACTCATTGAAACATGCGGAATCTATTCGGACACCTCCCGACTGCGAGACGTTTTGAATGTTTTCGCCCGCGATAACCCGGCTGCTTTGTGGGATACTCACTCGCCTTACCGCCAATGCTCTGAGGATCCGGAGACCACAATACAAAATCTCGGCGCTTATATTAAGCACGTTCATATCAGGGATTCTGAAATAACAGAGGGCGAAACGCGTTTTTGTCTGCCCGGAGAGGGCAGCCTCCCACTTTCGGAAATGACGGACGCTCTGCGGTCAGTCAACTACAACGGTTTTATTTCTTTGGAATGGAACCCCTCTTGGAACGAAAGCTTCGGCCCGGATATAGTATTTCCTCACTTTATCAATACTGCGGGTCATTTCATACGCGAAACGGCGCAGAGCCGGCAAAGGCTGTTCGACAGCAACGCGGGTACGGGAAAATATGTTTGGAAAAAAGACATTTTGATCGAATACACTCTCCCTCAGGTGCTTGACCGTATGGTCACTGAATTTCCGGACCAATGCGCTTATAAATACACGACCTTGGATTACACACGCACTTATTCCGAATTCCGCGACGACGTCGACTTTTTTGCCCGCGCGCTTATTGCTTTGGGCGTGAAATCCGGTGATAAAGTCGCCGTTTGGGCCACCAACATCCCTCAATGGTACATTGCATTTCACGCCGCCGTAAAGATCGGCGCCGTCTTGGTCACGGTCAACACCGCGTATAAGATACGAGAAGCGGATTATCTGCTCCGTCAATCCGACACCCACACTCTGATAATGATAGAAGGCTACCGTGATTCCGATTATGCCGGAATAATACGCGAGCTTTGTCCCGAGCTTGAAGACGCGAGAGCCGGAGAGCCTTTGCATTGCCGCAGGCTGCCTTTTTTAAGGAACATCATAACAATCGGCTTCAAGCAAAACGGCTGTCTGACATGGGACGGCGCATTGGCTTTCGCAGTAAAAATACCTGTTGAGGAAGTACGCAGAAGAGCGTCAGCCGTTAAAACCGGCGATGTATGCAACATGCAATACACCTCAGGGACCACAGGCTTCCCGAAAGGAGTGATGCTGACCCATTATAATATCGTCAATAACGGCAAATGCATTGGAGACGGCATGGATTTTTCAACCTCTGACCGCCTTTTGGTATATGTTCCCATGTTCCACTGTTTCGGCATGGTACTCGCAATGACGGCCGCCATGACGCATGGCTCCACCCTCTTGCCTTTGCCTTATTTTTCTCCGAAGCCTGCATTGGCTTGTATAAATTCAGAACGCATAACTGCGCTTCACGGAGTACCCACCATGTTCATTGCGCTCTTGGAACATCCGGATTTCACGAAAACGGACTTTTCATTTATGCGCACCGGCATCATGGCCGGCTCCCCATGTCCCACAGCCGTTATGAGAGATGTCGTCGATAAGATGAACATGTCGGAGATCGTAATAGTCTACGGGCAGACGGAAAGTTCTCCCGGCTGCACCATGAGCCGAGCCGACGACCCGCTTGATGTGCGCGTCTCTACCGTAGGCCGCGCAATGCCGGAGATCGAATGTAAGATCGTCAGCCCCGAAACCGGAGAAGAACTTTCCGACGGCGTGACGGGAGAGTTTGTTGCCCGGGGGTATAACATCATGAAAGGTTATTACAAAATGCCCCGCGCTACCAAAAGCGCGATAGACGAAGACGGTTGGCTGCATACGGGCGACTTGGCCTGCCGCACGCCCGAGGGTAACTATAAAATAACCGGCCGGCTGAAGGATATGATAATAAGAGGCGGGGAAAATATCTATCCGAAAGAGATCGAGGAATTCTTATATACTCATCCCGACGTTTCCGACGTTCAGGTGATAGGCGTTCCGGATGAACAATACGGCGAGGAGATTATGGCATGCGTTATACTTAAGGAAGGGAAAAAAATAACGCCGGATGAAATACGCGAATATGTCAAAAACCATATGGCAAAGCATAAAACACCGAAATACGTTGAATTCACTGACGCGTTCCCCATGAACGCCGCGGGAAAAATATTGAAATATAAAATGCGTGATGACGCCGTAACGAAACTCGGTCTCGAAAAAGCTGCGCGAACCGAAACCGCTTAACAGCACGGCTGATCCCGCCATTAAATATATTCGACGCACGCTCATAAATATATTCGACGCACGCTTCTTTCCGCTTGTATATTATTTCAGCGTTTGGTATAATTTCCCGCAGGGAACAAAAAGAAAAAAAGGAAGAGTGAAAATGAGAAAAACAAAAATCATTTGTACCCTCGGTCCCGCCGTTGACAACGAGGAAAAGCTCAAGGAACTTATGCGTAACGGCATGGATTGCGCTCGATTCAATTTCTCACACGGCACGCATGAAGAACACAAAGTGCGTATGGACACTCTCAAACGTATACGCGCGGAGCTGAACCTGCCCATAGCGATACTCTTGGACACAAAGGGTCCCGAAATAAGGGTCGGCAAATTCAGAAACGGCTCCGCAGATCTTGAACAGGGTCAAAACTTTACCTTGGACACAGACAGTTCCAAACCGGGAGACAACACACGCGCCTCCCTTACATACGCCATGCTCTCGGAGTATGTCAAACCCGGCACGAGAATACTCGTTGACGACGGCAAAATAGCTTTGGAGGTCTCGGATGTCACTTCAGGCGTTATCAATTGCAAGGTACTCAACAGAGGCAAAATAAGCGACAGAAAAAGCATCAACGTTCCCGGCATCTCGATACCGATGCCGTATCTCAGCGACACAGACCGTTCCGATATAATTTTCGGCATTGAACAGGAAGTCGATTTTGTCGCCGCTTCTTTCATACGCAGCGCTGAAGACGTCAGAGCCGTCCGTGAGCTTCTCAACGAGAACAGAGGCAACGCCATTAAGATAATAAGCAAAATCGAAAACACTCAAGGCCTTAAAAACTTGGACGAAATAATTGAGTATTCCGACGGCATCATGGTGGCAAGAGGCGATCTCGGCGTTGAGCTTCCGTTCAAGGAAATCCCTCCGATCCAGAAAAAAATGATCTCAAAATGCACAGACGCGGGAAAAATAGTTGTTACCGCGACCCAAATGCTCGAATCCATGACAAAATCCCCGCGGCCGACAAGAGCGGAAGTATCCGACGTTGCCAACGCCATATACGACGGCACAACGGCGATAATGCTCTCGGGCGAATCCGCTTCGGGAGATTATCCGGCCGAGGCAGTGCTCACAATGGCAGAAATAGCCGAAAGCACTGAGAATTCCATGGATTACACCTCATATTCAATGCCGAACGCTTTTTCACTCGGAAAAACAATAATCAGTACAACGTGCCAGTCAGCATGCTGCGCGGCTGACTTTATCAAAGCAAAAGCTCTCGTTGTTGTTACAAGAAGCGCGCGTACAGCGTCTGCCCTTTCCGCTTTTCGTCCGAACTGCCCTATAATAGCGGCTACAATAGACGAGCGCGGCAGACATCAGCTGAATCTGTGTTGGGGAGTTCGCCCGATAAGCGCAGTCGTTCAGCCCTCGATCGAAGACCTCATAAAATACGCAAAAACAAGAGCGCTTGAGACAAGACTTGTCGGCAGCGGAGATATTATAGTCATCGCCATCGGTTCTTCAGTTGATGAAGCCGGTGTTTCCGACACCATCAGGATAGTCCAACTGACTTGAGAAAAAACAAAAAGATCCGCCGCGGGAGCATTTTGCTCCGGCGGCGGTCTTCATTTTTCACTTAACGGCTTTATTCTATTCTCTCATATGTATATGGTCGTTGATATGCTCCTCGCAGTAGCAGTGATATCCCGAACAACGCGAACAATAGCGAAATTCCGTATTGGGGCTGTTCATGTCGGTCCGTCCGCAAACTTCACATTTGCGGTGATATTCTTTTTTAGACTGCTCCCGCGCGGCGCGGCGCGCCCTGCTTTTAAAATTAACTGTCCTTTGTGTTTGTTGAATATTCCGATTTATCCGTGACGGGCGGATGAAATCGAACAGCCAATCTCCGCAGAACAGGAGATAGTTGAATATCGCGATGATCGGAAGCAGATTGTAAGGAAAGGGATTTGTAACGATCGCTATCACAAAATAAGCCGCATTCAGTAAGGCCAGCCATTTTATCTTGACAGGTATTACAAAAAAGAGCATGACGCGCGTTTCGGGATAGATAGTGGCGAAGGTAAAAAACATCGAAAGATTGATATAAGACGCATTCAGGTAGACGTTTTGCCCTGTGACGCCCCAAATAATAAAACCGTAAATAATATTAAAAAGCATTCCGGATAAATAGTAGATCGTAAATTTCGCCGACCCCCACAAGCCTTCCAATGTGCTGCCGATAAAATAATAAAAATACAATGATATAAGCAGCCATATACCGCCGGTATTGGGCACAACAATAAATGTTACCAAGCACCATATCCGGCCTTTGAATATTTGTTCGGGGCTGAAATATAATATCGCCGGAAAAAGTCCGGTCGTATCCATCATTGATAAAAGCCAAACAAGAGCGTTCCCGGCTACAATGATGATCATGAGCTTCGGAATACCGAAGCCGGGATGGCTGTAACAGAACCTATCTATTCTCCGCATGACGCTTTTCACCGTTAACTCTCCTTTCGCAGTTTTAAACAGTATAGCATAAAAACGTTATTTTGACCATGTAAAACTTTTTCCGAACGCCGTTTTGTTGAAAAGTGTTTTAAAATACGTTTAAAAAGCTCTTTCCGATTATTGTTCTGCCGGCGCTTTTGTGTTATGCTCTATCGGGGTGACTCAGCAGATGGGCAGACCTTTCTCTTTGATATCAAAAGAACGTGAATACATTCCCGTATTATTACTGTTACTTCTCGGTTTTGCGCTTCGTTCGATATATACGGTTTCCTTGCCCTTCGGCCTTAATCAGGACGAAGCCTCCGCAGGCTACGACGCTTGGGCGCTTCTTAATTACGGTACAGACCGCTGCGGAAACGAACTGCCCGTATTGCTCGAATCCTGGGGCAGCGGGCAAAACGCGCTGATGAGCTATATCGCCGTTCCTTTCACAGCTGTTTTCGGCCTTTGTGAATTCTCCGTCCGCCTTGTAAACGTCATTTTCGGCTGCTTAACGCTGATCGTGTTTTGGCTGACTGCAAGGCTTGCCAAAGGGCGCGGTTTCGGCATATGCGCGCTTTTTATACTGACTGTTTGCCCTTGGCATATAATGGCCTGCAGGTGGGCGCTTGAGGCAAATCTCCTCCCCTTTTTCCTTTTACTCGGAATTTTCTTTACCATGAGAGCAAGAGAAAACAAGTTTTTTTTATTCGGCGCCGCCGTCAGCTTCGGTTTGTCTTTGTATGCCTACGGGACCGCTTTCTTTTTTCTTCCCGTTTTTCTTTTATTCTCAGTATTCCGTCTTCGCAAAACACTCGATCCGGTCATTTTTTGCTCGTCCCAGCTTTTATTCTCAGTGATCGCTGTGCCGATATCTCTTTGTCACTTGCTCAATGCAACAGGCGACGCCGGCATCAAGATTTTCGGTTTTTCGATACCCGAGCTCACGCAGGGCCGTCAGTTTGCAACTTCTGTTTTCAGCGGCGGCGGCGTTTCCGAAGCGATTGCGAATTTTTCCGAGTTTCTTCGTATCTTTGTGACTCAAAGCGATTCTCTCCCCTTCAATTCCATACCCGAGGGCGGTCTGTTTTACTTTTGGGGCCCCACTCTTGCCGTTTTCGGGCTGATTATGAGCTTATGCACACGGAGAGACTGCCCCGTTGAAGCTCCTATGCGCGACGCTTTTTTTGCGGGTCTGATCTGCGCTTTTCTGATCGCACCCAATATTAATCGCATGAACATGATTTGGCTGCCGGTCGCTTATTTCATATCGATACCTCTGTATTTTTTGCTGATCAGAATAAGGATTTGGTCCCTTATTCCCCTCGCCGGCATGATAGCCTGTTTGGGAATCTTTCTGAACTCATACAAAACGCAATTTCGCTCTTCCGAATATTTTTATCCCGGACTCGGCGCGGCTGTATCATACGTTGAAGCATTTGACCCGGATCGCGTTTATATGTCCGATTACATAAATCAACCGTACATTTTCGCCTTGTTTTATTCCGAAACACCCCCCTCGGAATTTATTGCCACTGTCGATTACGTCGATCCGGACGGCGCTTTCAGACAAGTTCGAAGCTTCGGCAGGTATAAATTCGGCCCGGCATATAAGGCGAACGGCGATTTTATAATAGTTCACCGTTCGGAAATATCAAATTATAACGTTATACGGGAATTCGGCAGTTTCGCTGTTTGCACCGCCGATAGTTCCGGAAATTGAGGAAGTGATTTTATGTCTGCTCCGCAAAACCTGAAAATGGCAGTATTGATCGATGCTGACAATGTACCCCGCGACTGTCTGAAAAGCGTTATGGAAGAGATCGCCATATACGGCAGTCCGACCATAAAGCGCATTTACGGTGATTGGACTTCTCCGAACATAGCCGGTTGGAAAGCCTCGCTTTTGGAAAACGCCGTGACACCGATTCAGCAATACAGCTATACCACCGGTAAAAATTCCACCGACAGCGCTATGATTATAGACGCAATGGACATTTTATACGCAGGAAAAACCGACGGCTTTATCCTTATTTCGAGTGATTCGGATTTTACCCGCCTGGCTATACGACTCCGTGAGGCGGGAATGTATGTAATAGGAATCGGCGAGAGAAAAACTCCCGCCCCGTTTATAGTCGCCTGCGATAAATTCATATACATCGAAGTAATAACTTCGGCGTCAAAAACCGACGCCCCCGGCGAAAAAAAGAAACCGGAAACATCAAAGAGCACCCGTGAAAAAGAAAAACCGGTCGAAAAGACCGCAGACAACCGCAAAGTAACCGACGGCATGATCAAGCTCATCGCAGATTCTGTCGCGGATCTCGCCGACGACGACGGCTATACCGATCTGAGCAACCTCGGCAACCTGATCATTAAAAAACAACCGGATTTTGACCCGCGAAATTTCGGTTTCGGGAAACTCAGCAATATGCTGAAGCATCTGCCGAGATTTGAAGTGGATATCAGAACGACTCCCGATCCGCATGTCAGACCGATTTACATAAAAGATTTGGAAGCGTAAAAAACACGGCGGGGGCTTCACTCCCCGCCGTTATATCTGCTCATCGCTGCTTCCGCGCCGTCGCGTATGTATGCTTCCGTAGCCTCAACGGCTTTTTTTATTATTTCCGATATCACGGCCGAATCCCGGTCGTCAAAAGACCCGAGTACCCAATCGGCAAGGTCATATTCAGGCAGACCGGGACTCCCGACCCCGATCTTAACGCGCGGAAAATCTTCGCTTTTAAGAACGGAAATAATGCTTTTCAGTCCTTTGTGCCCGCCGGAGGACCCTTTTGTCCTGATACGGAGCTTTCCGACCGGAAGCGCTGTGTCATCCGAAACTGCAATGATGCGATCGGCCGGAAGCTTATAGTAACAGAGGGCGGCGGCTACAGACCGGCCCGAGAGGTTCATATAGGTCTGCGGTTTTAACAACAACACCTTTTCCCCGCCAAACTCACACATTGCGGTCAGAGCCCTGAAGCGAAGCTTATTGATACGCAGATCAAGCTTTTTCCCTATTTCATCCGCAACCGCAAACCCGACGTTGTGACGTGTCCCTGCGTATTTCGGGCCGGGATTACCCAAAAAAACAATGATGCGCGAGACGCCCGCAGCTTTTCCCGAAAAAAACATCGCTCTGCCTTTCAGTCAGCCGAACAAAGAAGAAATCGAGACTTCCTGATATATTCTTTGTATGGCCTCGGCAATAAAAGGGGCGATCGACAGATATTTGATTTTTTCCGACACGGGTTTCCCCTGCGGGTAGGGTATCGTATCAAGCAAGACCAGTTCTTTTATACAGCTTTCTTCCAGCCTTTCTATCGCAGGGCCGGACAGAACGCCGTGGCTCGCGCACGCGTATATCTCTTTCGCTCCGCCCTCGTCTGCGAGCGCTTTTGCCGCTCCGCACAGGCTCCCTGCGGTATCCACCATATCGTCCAGAAGAATGACCGATTTACCGGTCACGTCACCTATGAGGTTCATTACCTCCGATGAGTTTTCTTTTTCCCTTCTTTTATCAACGATAGCAAGCGCGATATCCATCCGTTGCGCGAATGCCCTGGCACGCGCAACGCTCCCGACATCCGGTGAAGCCACTTTTACATCGCTGTTGTTTTTGCCGAATTTATTGATAAAATAGTTCGCGAAAAGCGGAACGCCCAAGAGGTTATCCACAGGTATGTCAAAAAAACCTTGTATTTGGCTCGCGTGAAGGTCCATTGTCAGCACTCTGTCCGCTCCGGCCTTGGCAATCAGGTTAGCCACTAATTTCGCCGAAATCGGATCTCTCGATTTTGCCTTTCTGTCCTGTCTGGCATATCCGAAATACGGTATTACCGCCGTAATTCGGCCCGCTGACGCGCGTTTCATCGCGTCAATCATAATCAGCAGCTCCATGAGGTTGTCGTTGACCGGATTACAGGTGGACTGAACAATAAAAACGTCCGCGCCGCGAACCGGTTCATAGATCGAAACCGACGTCTCACCGTCCGAGAAGGCTTTTACCACGGCGTTTCCCGGCATCTTGCTCAGACTTTTGCATATTTTCTCGACTAAAAGAGGATTCGAATTGCCGGTGAACACCTTGACTTCTTTGCCATGTGAAATCACATAAACCAACCTTTCACCGTTTTCTTTACATTCAGCTGATATCTTATCGGTAAATTTCATTATAGCAACTTTACAGCAAAAATAAAAGCTTTGCGGACAATAATTTTCAGACAAATCCGGCCGATCAATTTTTCATCCGCAAGCCGGCTTTTAATTATTTACATTTCTCTGCGTCTTATATATAATATTTGTTATTCGTAATAAGCAAAGGAAAGAATAAATGCCTGAATTTGAAGAATATAAAGTAAAACTCGGTGAACTTAAACCTCTGCTTGACATTTTGGCTGACGCGCTGAAACCGCAAGAATCGCAGGCCGAAATCAAAACGCTTGAAGAAGAGAGCTCAGCAGAAGGTTTTTGGACCGACACGGACAGAGTCAAGATAAATCAAAAACGCATCAAATATCTGCAAAACAAATGTAAAAAATTCGGCGACCTTTCAGATCGTTTTCAGGACTTATGTGCCATATGCGACATGGCTGTTGAGGAAAATGACGACAGCATGCTCGAAGAGCTGAAAACCGAGTTTGCCGCTTTTGCAAAATCACTTGAGGAAGCCCGCCTGTCAACGCTTTTATCCGGAGAATACGACTCCTCGGGCGCTGTTTTATCCTTTCACGCCGGCGCCGGCGGAACCGAAGCGCAGGATTGGGCCGGAATGCTTTACCGCATGTATACACGCTGGGCGGAACGTCACGGCTTTTCATATAAAATCCTCGATTATTTGGACGGTGAGGAAGCCGGGCTGAAGAGCGCCGCCATTGAAATAGACGGCGAAAACGCTTATGGCTTTCTGAAAAGCGAAAACGGCATCCACCGGCTTGTTCGCATTTCGCCGTTTGACGCTTCAGGCCGCAGGCATACCAGTTTTGCCGCCATCGAGGTAATGCCTCAAATAACCGACGACACGGAAATAGAAATACGCGACGAAGACATCAGAACAGACACCTACCGCTCCTCAGGCGCCGGCGGTCAGCATGTCAACAAAACAGAGAGCGCGGTAAGAATAACACATATACCGACCGGCATCGCGGTCTCTTGCCAAACAGAACGCAGCCAGCACCAAAACCGCGATAACGCGATGCGTATGCTGCGCTCGCGTCTCGCCGAGATAAAAGAACGCGAGCATTTGGTCAGGATAGAGGATATCAAAGGAGTCCAAATGAAGATCGAATGGGGAAGCCAAATAAGGTCGTATACCTTTATGCCGTATACCTTGGCAAAGGATCACCGCACAGGACATGAGATCGGAAATATAAACGCCGTCATGGACGGCGACATCGACGGTTTCATCTACGCTTACTTAACGGAAAAAGCAGGCCGGTAAGCGGCATTTTGTTTTCGGAGTTCTGAGATATGAAAAACAGACCGTTAATAAAATTATTGATATCCGTTTCATCAGCAGCGCTGATGATTTGTTTTGCTTTGATTTTGCTCAGTCCGAGCTTTACTACGTCGCCGCTTCCCGAACCGCCCCCGGAGCCGGTAGTGATCACTCCGTCGCCTGCGCCCTCCCCTAAGCCGACACCGACGCCGACGCCTGAGCCCTCTCCGACGCCCGAACCCGAACCCACTCCTGAATTTTTCACACTGACCATGATAGGCGATATAACTCCGTCAGCCACGCTGAACAACAAAGGCATTTCCGCGGCTTACGGAAATGTCGTAGGCGAGGATTATGCTTATCCTTTTTCCGAAACTCTCGAATACTTCAAAAATTCCGATTTCACTATCGCCAATTTCGAGTGCGTACTCACAGAACATGACATTCCGCAAAGTAAAAACTTCGTATTCAAAGCGCCGCCGAAGTATGTGTACATCCTGACCGAGGGCGGAGTCGATTTTGTTACACTCGGAAACAACCATGTGCTCGATTACGGAGAACGCGGCTATGCCGATACAAAAAAAATCCTTGACATTGCCGGCATAGGTTATGCCGGCCGTGATGAATGGGCGCTTTATGAAACGGAAAACGGTCTTCTGATCGGGGTTTACGCTCTGAGTTTCGGCTATACCGAACAAATAAAAGCGGGAATAACGGCCCTGAAAGAAGCGGGAGCCGAATTCATAATCGCCGCCATCCATTGGGGCGACGAAGGCTCCTATAAAGCAAACGACCTGCAGCGCACACAAGGCCGTGCGGCTGTGGACGCGGGCGCCGATATTGTTTACGGCACACATCCTCACACTCTTCAACCCATTGAGGAATATAACGGCAAATACATATACTACAGCATGGGCAACTGGAGTTTCGGCGGAAACACGAACCCGCGCGACAAGGATACTTTTATCTTGCGCCTTACCGTCATGCGGGATATCGACGGCACGATCAGTATCACGGACCGCGAACATATCCCCTGCGCTTCAAGCGGCGATAAAAACCGCAATGATTACCGGCCGGTCGTATATGAAGAAGGCTCGGAAGAGTGGCTGCGCACTCTTTCAAAACTTGACGGGACCTACGGCGGCTCGGACCTGTTCATTTCTTACGAATACGACTTCAGCGAGTTTTAATATCCCGGTCTCCGGCATCCCGGCAGATAGATATCGATTATAAAAAACAGCAGAACGAACGCGGTGTTTTCCCGCTTTTGTTCTGCTGTTTCTGTGTTTGTTTTGCCGTTTTTTATTTCAATTCCACTTCCGCTCCGGCAGCAACCAGCTTTGTTTTAACGTCTTCAGCCTCGTCTTTATTGACTCCCTCTTTGATTTTGGCGGGAACTCCTTCAACAAGCGCTTTTGCTTCAGCCAAGCCGAGTCCGGTAAGGGCTCGAACTTCTTTTATAACCTTTATCTTCTCAGCTCCGAAACTTGTCATAACAACGTCAAATTCCGTTTTTTCCTCAACAACAGGAGCGGCTGCTGCCCCGCCCGCGGCGGGAGCGGCGGCGACGGCGGCGGAAACGCCGAATTCTTCCTCAAGCGCATGAACAAGTTCCGCGAGTTCAAGCACGGTCAGGGTCTTGATTTCTTCCATCAAATCTTTTACTTTATCTTTTGCCATTTTATTTTCCTCCTAAACTGTCGGTTTTCGCCTTATTCCGAAACAGGTTCTTCTGTTGCGGCAGGCTCTTCCGCGGCGGCGGTTTTTTTCGCTGCGGCGGTTTTTTTCGCTGCGGCAGGCTTTTTCGCCGGTGCGGCCTCTTTCTCGGCGGCAACGTCGGCGGGTCCGGCTTGCGTCGCGGTCTTTTCCTTTTTCGGGGTTTCCGGCTCCTCCGGGGCCTTTACGGGCTCCGGTACTTCCGGCTCGGCTTCGGCCTTTACGGGTTCCGGCACTTCCGGTTCCGCTGCGGCCTTTTCGGGTTCCGGCACTTCCGGCTCCGCTGCGGCCTTTTCGGGTTCCGGCACTTCCGGCTCCGCTGCGGCCTTTTCGGGTTCAGGTTTTTCCGGCCCGGCTTCGGCTTTTGCGGGTTCCGGTACTTCCGGCTCGGCTTCGGCCTTTACGGGTTCCGGTACTTCCGGCTCCGCTGCGGCCTTTTCGGGTTCCGCGGTCGGGGGGGCAGTCATTTCTTTATCTGTTTTCGTCATTGACTCAGCATGGATTTCGGAGCCGTCTTGTTTCATTTCAAGTATTCGAGACAAACAAACGGCCAAACCGGTAATCGGCGCTATCAACGTTCCGAGTACCTTTGCATAGAGTTCTTCCTTTGAACGAAGGGCTGAAATACCCGCGATCTCCTCAGCAGACAGGACTCTGCCGTCCATAAAAGCCGCTTTTACAGTGAATGGACCGTTCAGCTTTTTTGAATAGTCGCCGATGATTCGAAACGGCGCTATTGGGTCGCCGGTCGTGGTTGCGAGAGAAGTCGTTCCGTTGAGTATGGGATCGATCTCTTCCAAATCCGCTTTTTTTATCGCGAACCGGGTAAGAGTATTTTTTATGACGCTGTATTCAACGTCATTTGCGCTGAACTCCCGTCTGATCTCCATATCCTGCGCTACGTTTACGCCTTTGTAATCAACAAAAACACCGGCGCCGGCGTTTTTGAGCCGCAACGCGAGTTTTTCCACGACGGCCTGCTTCTCACTTAAGATTTTTGCGCTCGGCATTAGGTTTCACCTCCCGGAAACAGAGTAATACGCGTACAAAAAACAATCCCCGCGCAAAGACGCGGGGAAGAAAGCATTCTGATATGTTTATCAGTATCTTCCTCGGCAGGGCTTACGCATTGAGCCGCCTGCTGTCTTTGGACGCTTTTTGCATGTTACCAAATATTCGATCGGTTGTCAACCGGTTTTTTTGCCGTGAACGAATATCACTCACTCAATGACCTGCATCGTCATGCCGCCGTCGACCGGAACGGAATGTCCGGTTATAAAGGACGAAGCGTCCGAGCAGAGCCAAACCACAGTTTCAGCCATTTCGATCGGTTTTCCCATGCGCCTCATCGGCACCGCCCTGCTGAACATGTCGCCGGCATTCGGTTCCGTGGCGGTCAGATTATCGAACAAAAGCGTGTCCATCGTGGGTCCCGGCATGATGCAATTCACTCTTATCCCCAAGGTCGCGCATTCCGACGCCGCTATCTGAGTCAGCTTGCAGAGGCCGGCTTTGCTTGCGCCGTAAGCCGCGAAACCGGGATTGGCGACAAGGTTCGATACGGACGAGGTATTGACTATAGAACCGTATTTTTGCTTTTGCATTTGCCTTATCTCATGTTTCATGCAAAACATGGCGCCCTTAACATTGGTATCCATAATGGCGTCCCAAAGCTCTTCTGTATATTCCGAAATGGGAGCGATGGGAAGCCGTTTGCCGTCCGGCCCCACGCCGGCGTTGTTTGCCGCATAATCCAACCGCCCGTATTTGTCGACGATTTTTTTTATCGTATCTTCAACTTCATTTTCTTTTGAAACATCGCAGCGAATAAATATCGCTTCTCCTCCGGCTTTGCAGATTTCATTCGCCACCGCTTCCCCGTCGGTAACATTTTTTCTGGTCGTGACGACGACCTTCGCGCCTTTTTCGGAAAAAAGCTTTGCTATCGATTTCCCCATGCCTGTAGCCGCTCCTGTCACAAGCGCCACTCTTCCTTCAAATATCCTGTCCATACGATTTCCTTTCTTTATTTAAAAGTTTGTCCGCAGTTTTACATTACATCATACCCGGCAGCCAAAGCGACAGCTGCGGCACTGCGATAAGCAGCGCTATATGGACGACATCGGCGGCCAAAAACGGTATGACGCCTCGGTAAACCGTTCCCATCGGCGCCTTGGTGGTTTTTGCTATTGCAAAAAGGTTCAATCCGAAAGGAGGCGTGACCATTCCTATTTCCATCAGTCTTACAACTATGACTCCAAACCATATCGGACTGTATCCCAAGTTTAAGACCACGGGATACAGGATGCTGATGGTCAAAAGTATCGCCGCCATAACGTCGATGAAGCAGCCTAAGACTATGTACATTACCACGATCGCAGTCATTATAACAAATCCGGGCACATTATGCTCGGTATTGAGCCGAGTCACAAACCGGCTGAACGCGGCCGGAAGCTCGCTGAGCGCCATAAAACGCAGAAACACATAACAGCTGACGATCAGAAAATATATCATAGCTGTGTTCAAAGCCGCTTCTTTCAAGGTCTCATACCAAGTTTTCGGCGTCAGCCGTCTGTTGATGAAGCTGATGACAATAGCCACAAAAGCCCCGAAAGCGCCGCCTTCCGTGGGAGTGAACCAGCCTCCGTACATGCCGTACATAATAAGCACAAATATTACAAGCACTGGCCAAACGGTTTTTGCCGATCTGACCTTTTCTTTTATCGGCACCGGCATTCCCGCCGGAGCGGTGTTCGGTTTTGTCTTGCACACGATAAAAATCGTCAGAATATAAAAAACCGCCTGAAGTATGCCCGGGATCATTCCGGCCATAAACAGAGCGCCGATGGACTGCTGAGTTATAAGGCCGTAAATAATAAAACATATGCTCGGAGGTATCAATACTCCTATTGTTCCTCCCGCCACGATACAGCCCGTCGCTATCCTTTCGGAATAGTTATGCCTCTTCATCTCAGGATAAGAAACCTTGCCCATAGTGACGGCAGTTGTAACGCTGTCTCCGCAAACCGCCGCAAAAAAAGCGCAGGCCAAAACGGTGGCCATGGCCAAACCGCCCTGTATCCTGCCCAATATTTTCGAAGCAAAATTATAAAGATCCCCGCCCAAGCCGGACTTGGCAAGCACTACTCCCATCAGCACAAACAGCGGCAGACAGGCCATTGTATAGTTCATGCTCTGGCTGTAAGGCACTGTTCCTATCACAGAGAGGGCTGTATTGAATCCGCTCAATATCCAACAACCCGCAAACCCAATGACAAACATGGTCATGGCTACCCACATTCGGGTAAACAAGAGTATTACGAGAAGCACGACTCCTATGATGCCGATAAGCTGAGAACTCATTCGAGGCGCCCCTTTTTCGGATGCCGGAGCTTTATTCCGCTCCGGTCAATTCTTCTTCGGTCAAGGCTTGAGGGTCTTGTTTTTTTCTGCGAGCATAAAGAATGAGAACGGAAACAGCTAAAATGACAGTGAAAAATCCGAACGCCGTAACCCACATAAAGGGGTATTTGGGTATTTTCAGAATACTGCTGCCTGTCCCGAGCCGCATGGCGATCAGCCCTTCTTTAACTGCTCCTATCGTCGCCAATGCACAAAGCAAAACGGAGATAAGCTTGTTTATGAGTTCAACGACGGGTCCCACCTTAAATATGTTCACCTGTATCATTTCCTCTTTAAGGGCGCATCTGCCGCCCGCGAACCATACGACGCA
>Ga0082212_10006535_pt1 | contig 15640 bp, 9 predicted proteins | sample TergutNt197P3_FD_71548 | JGI IMG/M metagenome (GOLD analysis project Ga0082212, IMG submission 71548) | Neocapritermes taracua P3 segment gut microbial communities from Petit-Saut dam, French Guiana - Nt197 P3 | ecosystem: Host-associated > Arthropoda: Insects > Digestive system > Gut ...
CAAGCGTCCCAGCATCACGGGCCCCGGCGAGCTCATTAATGATGCGGGCGGAAAGATAGATGCCTACGAAAGGGGCCAGCCCTTCAGCCGTGGCACAGAAAATCGGCGCCAAAATGATGCGCGGGTTCGCGTCCCACCACAGGCGGTAACCACGGATGGTTATTTTGAGTGCCTCGTTAAATTTCATCTTCCAGCGCCCCTTCCTGGTAATATTTGCTCTGAATCGCGAAAAGCTCGGCGTATGTTCCGCCTTTGGCGATTAATTCTTCATGTGTGCCTTCCTCGGCGATTTGATTTTGGCCGATCAAAATAATCCGGTCACAAAAACGTGTGGAGGCCAGCCGGTGCGAAATGTAAATCGCTGTCCGCCCGGCGGTCAACTCGTTGTATTTCTCGTACATGATACTCTCGGCGATCGGGTCAAGCGCGGCGGTTGGCTCGTCGAGAACGAGAATTGGCGCGTCTTTATAAAGCGCCCGCGCCAGCATGAGCCGCTGGTACTCGCCGCCGGAAAATTCCATCCCGTCCGGATAGATATAACGTCCGACCCGCGTATCATATTTATCCGGGAGGCTCTCTATTTTTTCGGCTATTCCGGCCAGCTTTGCACAAGCGGCCACTTTGTCCCGGTCAAAGCCTTCCAGCGCCTGGGCGATATTTTCCGCCACGGTGGCTTCAAGAACAGAAAAATATTGAAAGATGGCCGCGAAATGCCGGTACACATCACGCCGGTCATACCTGCGGATATCTTCCCCATTCAGCAAAACCGCTCCCGCAGTCGGATCCATCAGGCCGCACAGCAGCTTCACCAGCGTCGTTTTGCCGGCCCCGTTTAGGCCGACCACCGCCAGCTTTTCGCCCGGCGTTATTTTCAAGCTGATATTGCGAAGCGTATCATCCTCTGCTTTTGGATAACGGAAAGTGACATCCTTTAATTCAAGCGCGTAAGGTTTTTTCACATCCGGCGTAAGCGGTTCGCCTTCTTCAAAGGCAAAGACCTCGGGAAACTCCAAAAATTCACGGATAATGGACAATTCAAGGCTTTGCATATGCAGCTTGGAAAAACCGGTCAAAATGCCGCCGACCCAGGCAGTAAACCCGCCGACTGCCGAAAAATAAAGCAAAAACTGCGCCGCGCTGATTACATCATTCAGCACGAGTCCGATCAGCACGAAATAGGCAACCCCGTTGCGGGCAAATGTCAGCACGATGTCGGTGATGCCTGACCAGATTAGTACCTTTTCGCGGTGAACGGTAAACGCTTCATAAAGCTTCAGGGTACTGGCGTACATATCGTCAATCCATTCTTTCATCCCGAACAAACGGATATCCTTAGCCAGCTTTTGATGGCGGGCGGTCTGGCGGTTATAGTTCAGGCGGTTGGCATAGTCGTCTTCCTCGTCCCGGCGGCGATGGCTCCATAAATTCAGGTGGTTGCTTACGAAAAAGCTGCCCAGCGATGTAGCTAAGACCAGCAGCACGATGTAAGGGTTAAGCGATGCAAGCAGCAGCAGGTAAATCGCAAAGCCGATGATATTTTTCAGCAAATCGGTGAGTGTCCCCCACACCCCTTCGGCGGCCCTTGCGTTCGCCGAGACTGCGAAAAGCGAAGCTTGGTGTTTCTTGCGGAAGGCCTGGTCGCCCAAGTTCGGGAAAGCGGTCATCAGGGCCTTTTTTTGAATGGCGGCATTGATTTTCAGGCGGACGGCGAATTGCCCGAAGATGGTGTTGGCATCCGCATAGCTTGCCAGGGCATACAAAACCATCAGCCCGGCAGTAAACAGGAAAATCAGCAGGGCTAACTGCCCGGCCGGTACGCCCTCTTCAACCGCGCCTAACACGGTTGGCGCGACGAATAGCCCAAGCAGGCTGGTTAATACGCCAAGGACCGCTACGGCAACCGCCAAATACAGCACACTCCTTTGATGCCGCACTGCCAGCCCAATCATCCAGGCGCTGTTACTGAATAAATTGTATTTTGCTTTTTCTTTCATAACGAATATCATAACACAGAAAACTTTTTATTGACAAGGTTCAATTTTGCGCAAATCATTTTGCGGCGCAAATCATTTTGCTTTCCCTATTGACAACATCCGCAAAAGATGGTAATCTGAAAGCAAGTTTAACGCTAAACCTTTTTTTGTGATAGTACAGTTGTTAAGAGTTGTCAGCGGTTATTTAGCAGTTATTTAGCAGTGATTAAGGGAGGTAATACGATGAAAATGAACAGGAAATGGATTGTCATTGTTTTGGCCGTATGTTTATTGATGGCCGGCTGCGGATCCGGCCAAGCTGAATCCGATCCGGCGGACGGTTCCGCGCCAAGCGGCCCTGCATCCGGCGTACCCGAAGTTTCACAGGCAATAACGGATGAGCTGGAGGGAATGTCCACCGAGGTAATTGACGCGGCGCTTACGGCCACGATTACGCTGGGAAGCTGGCCGCCCGATACGGCTCCGGAGGCTGAGCTGGCCGTCTATGAAGGCTATCGGAGCGTGCTGGCACAGCAGTACCCGAATGTTACCGTCGTTCCGGCCTATTTTTCTTATACGTTAAGCAATTATGTCCCGATGGCAAAGGGAGGCACCGCTCCGACCCTCTTCCAGCCGCCGTTCACCGATCCCCAGCTTTTGATTAACCAGGATTTGGTCGCTGATGTGACCGATGCCTTAGAGCGATTCGGCCTGTTAAGTAAATTCAGCCCCGCTTATGCCGAGATGCTGGGCGGAGAAAACGGACGGATTTATGGTTTGCCGCGTGATGGTTATGTCTTGGGGATGCACATTAATATTGAGCTGTTTGAACAGGCCGGGCTGATGACAGAAGACGGCCTGCCGATGTATCCTAAGACCTTGCAGGAGTTAGCGGAATACGGCCAGATTATCCGGGAAAAAACCGGGAAAGCGGGCCTGGTGTTCCCGGCCAGCGAAACGTATGGCGGCTGGCTGCTTACCAATATCGCCTGGAACTTTGGGGCGGTTGGCGACCTTGCTTTGGAAATCCAGGATGAAGACGGGAAATGGTATGCCAATTTAACCTCCGAGCCGGCGGTTGCTGCCTTGGATTATTTAAGATCGCTCCGCTGGGAGTATGATATCCTGAATGCCGATGCGACCACAACGGACTGGGCGGGCGCGCATTCGGCGCTTGGTACCGGTGAGGCGGCGATGAACTTTGCCGCGAATGATTCGGTGGATCAGCCAACGGCGGGAAAAGGCCTGGCGGTGGATAAATTTGCCTTGATTCCCTTCCCATCCGGCCCGGCCGGATCCTATGCCCTAGCGGGCGGAACTTGCTATATGTTCGCGCTGGATACGAGTACCGACCAGGCGGTGGCAGCTTTAGCCTTTCTTCGCCTTGCCGGGATGCTTCCCTATTTAGATGATGATACCATCGCTGGGATGCGGGCCGGCGCGGCGGGGGCGCGTGAGCGCGGTGCTCCGGTTTTACCGCCTATTCCGGCTTGGAATGATCCGGATTATATTGCGATGCAGCGGCAGATTGCCGATGAATACTCGAATGTTGACTGGCGGCTTTACAGTGATTTCTTTGATTCCTTCTCCAATGGTTCGATTATTTTAAAAAGCGAGGAACCGGTTTTTGCCCAGCAGCTTTACCGGGAACTGACTTCGGCGGTCCAAAGGGTCATTACCCGTGAGGACGCTGATGTTTTTGCCGCGCTTGAAAGGGCGCAGAAGAATTTCCAGGAATATCTGGATGATGAAATTAATTAGGATGAAGCAATGTGGCCTAGCCCGGGATGACGAATAGTCAGTCACTCGCCGCGTGAAATGGAGGTAATGATGTGAAGAAATCCAGTCGCCGCCGTTCATCCGCGTTTTGGATGAAGCAGGGTTCCGCATGGCTGATCATGCTGCCGAGCATCATTTTGTTTGCCTTTTTCCTATGGGTGCCTCTGGTACAAAGCGTGCGGATGAGTTTGTACAAAACCAAAAATATTGAGCTGGTTGAGTTCGTGGGTTTTGAGAATTACCTGCGGGTGATTCAGCGTGATGAATTTATCCAGGCCCTTTCCAACACGTTGACCTATACGTTTTGGTCATTGCTGATCGGCTTTATGATCCCGATTATCATTGCGCTGGTGATTGGGGAGACGGCGCGGGGCAAAGGATTCTTCCGGACGGTCGCCTATATTCCCAATATTCTGCCCGGCCTTGCCGCCGTGCTTTTGTGGAAACAGTTTTTTTCGGCGGAAAAATCAGGGGTCATTAATATCATTCTGGATAGCCTGGGAATGGAAACGATGGCTTTTTTAAGCGAAGCGAATCTAGTCATTCCCCTGATTGTGGTGACCGCGACCTGGAAAGGGGCCGGGGCGACGGCCTTGATTTATATGGCGGGACTCGCGGGCATCAACCCGGAGCTTTATGAAGCGGCCACGATTGACGGCGCCGGTATCTGGAAGCGGATCCGCCATATTACGGTTCCGGCTTTGTTTAGCCTTGGAAGCACCTTGCTGATTTTGCAGATTATATCCATCTTCCAGATTATGTATGAACCGCTGGTCTTAACCGCCGGCGGCCCTGACAATGCGTCCGTTTCCCTGATGCTTTTGATGTGGCGTTATGCGTTTGGCGGACAGATGGACTATGGCCGGGCATCAGCCGTAGCCGTGATTATTGCCGTCATCCTGCTTTTCTTTACGGCCATTTATTCATACGTAAATAAGCGGAAGACGGATTGGGATTAGGTATGAAGAGATTTTCTAAGTGCGTGTCCAATGGGACACACACAAAGAAAATCTAGTCCCGCTGCAGCGACCGCTTGCGGTCGTTTGGGCGCTCTTCATACGGGAAGAATGTCGCAAGCGCCATTCTTCCTGCGCAGCAAAGCTTCGTTTGGTATCTGATTCGCGCATGGCGCGGCATGGAGATTCGCATATGAGAAAAATGAATCGGAAACTGAAACCCTCACGCACCGGCATCATCCGTGATTTTGACAGCAAATCGGGGAGCGTGAAGCTGGTCCTTTTATTTGTTTATTTAATTAGCGCCATCATTGCGGTGGTTTCGATTTTCCCGATTGTGTGGGTCTTGCTGGCGGGGTTTAAGGATCTAAAGGAATATATGTCGAGCACATCGTTATTGCCGCAGGTGTTTGATTTTGCGCGGTATGTGAAAACGTGGGACCAGCTCAGCATCGTGAACAATTACCTGAATTCTTTTTATGTGATTGCCGGCAGCGTTCTTTGCGCGTTGATTTTTAACGGGCTTTTAGCTTATGGGCTGGCGATTTTAAAGCCCGCCGGGCATGGCATCCTCAGTAAGCTGGTTTTGCTCTCGATTCTCATTCCGGCTACGATCAGCCTGGTTCCGCTTTATATGAATATCCAGAAAATCAATCTGGGCGGGACGTTTTTTCCGTTATGGCTTGCCGCCGGGGCGAATGCGGTTTTCGTGGTTTTGTTCAAGCAATTTTTTGAGTCCCTGCCTTCCTCCTTGATAGAAGCGGCCCAAATTGACGGCTGTTCCCCGCTGCGGATTTTTTTCAGCATTGTCCTTCCGCTTTCGAAACCAATCTGTGCAGTGGTTTCCATTTTTGCCATCAACGGCGCGTGGTCGGACTTTTTGCTTCCGTATCTGGTGCTTGGGCAGGGTAAGCTCCAGACGGTTATGGTGCGGTTATTCGTGTTCAGCACCCAGCAGACGATTAATTATGATGATTTGATGCGTTCGGTGGTATTTTCGATGCTGCCGCCGATTATTTTGTTCTTTATTTTTCAAAAACAGTTGACTGAAAACGCGGTCTCTGTTGGTGTTAAAGGCTAGTATGAAGAGTTTATCTAAGGTGCCGGGCAATGGCCCGACACCAAAGATAAACTAGTCCCGCTGCGCGGGCGCTCTTCATACGGAAAGAATGCAAAAAGCGCATTCTTTCGGGCTGTTGGCAGGCATGGAGTTTAGTATAAAGAAGGAGCTTTCAGATGGCAAAAATAGCGGATAAGTATTTTCATTCCGACCCCTGGAAGGTATGCGAGGTTGGCTTTGACCCCAGTTATGCGCGGGTATGTGAGTCGGTTTTCGCCCTCGCGAATGAAAATATGGGCGTAAGGGGCTTTTTTGACGAGGGCGGCGGCGACGGGCTGCGCGGCACTTATGTAAATGGCGTTTATGAGGCCGCTTCCCTGCCTAAGTCGTATCGCGGGATTATTGATCGGAGCCATTTCATGATTCCGGCGGCCGACTGGCTGGTGACGGAAATTTCCCTGGACGGCGAAAGGCTTAACCTGGAAAACGTAAAATATTCTGATTTCGTCCGCGAGCTTGACATGCGTTCGGGAACACTGAAACGGCAGTTTGTCTGGCATACGGCAGCGGGAAAAGACCTGCGGCTTACCTTTATCCGTTTTGCCAGCATGCAAAACAGCGAGCGGGCTTACCAGCGCGTGATTTTTGAAGCCCTGAATTTCAGCGGAAACATTAGCCTGAAAATGGGCCTTTCGTTTGATGTGGTTCATGAGGGCCGGAATGCGTGTTTCTGGAATTTCGGCAAGTGGGAGGCGGATGCCGGTTCCTGTCTTTTGATATCCCGCACCAAAACGTCCGGGCAGGAGGTTTTTGCGGCGGCGCAGATTGAGGCTCCGGCCACTTTTTCTTCCGGCTTGACGAATCAGACCGCCATGCTGGAGGGCCTTCTTTTTCTTCCGGAAAAAGAGGCGGTAAAGGTTGATAAAAAGGTTATTGTCCTGTTTGATGGAACGGAAGGGGATGTCCTTTTGGCCAATGGGAAAAAAGCGCTGGCGGCGACGGAAAAGGTTTCGTTTGATGAAGCGTTACAGGAACAGCGGGCGTACTGGGAAAACCATTGGCGGCTTTCCGATGTCGTCATCGAGCCGGCGGACGCGGAAGGCGCGGCGGTGGTTGCCGGGGAGCAGCAGGGCATCCGTTTTTGCAGCTTCCAGATGGCCCAGACCTACCGGGGCGGCAGCATCCATCATAACATCGGGGCAAAGGGGCTGACCGGCGAAGCATATAACGGGCACGCTTTCTGGGATACCGAAGCCTGTTGCTTGCCGTTTTTTTTGTTTACGAACCCGGCGGCGGCAAAAAGCCTGCTGCTGTTTCGCTACCATACCTTGCCGCAAGCGATGGAGCGGGCAAAGATGCTTGATTGCGCCGGGGCCTGTTATCCGATTGCGACCTTAAACGGCGATGAAGCCTGTGACCTTTGGCAGCATGCCAGCCTGCAATTCCAGCCAAGCACCGCCGTTGCCTATGGAATCTGGCATTATGTCCATGTAAGCGGTGATAAAGATTTTATCGGCGCGTATGGCGCGGAGATGCTTGTGCAGATTGCCCGGTTTCTGGCAAGCCGCGCTGACAGGAACCCGCATACCGGCGCGTATGGCTATTACTGCGTAATGGGGCCGGATGAGTTTCATATGATGGTAAACAATAACGCTTACACGAATTATATGGGCAAACGTTCGCTTGCTTATGCCGCCCAGGCGGTCCGGGGCCTGGCGGATGAAAAACCGGAAATTTTTAAGCGCCTTTCCGAAAAAACCGGAGTCACCTTAGCGGAAGCTTCCCAATGGGAAGAAATCGCTGAAAAGATGGCCTTCCATCTGACAGAGGAAGGGCTGATTGAGCAGCATGACGGCTATTTTGACCTGCCCCATATTGATATCCATGCGATCCCGGTTACGGAGTTCCCGCTTTACAGCCACTGGTCATACGACCGGATTTACCGCAATGACATGATCAAGCAGCCGGATGTGCTGATGTTTTTGTATCTTTATAATTCATCGTTTACGGAAGCAGTCAAACGGGCCAATTATGAATTCTATGAACCGCGTACCATCCATGAATCATCGCTTTCGCCGGCGATTCATTCCATTTTTGCGGCCGAGCTGGGAAAAATGGAAGCGGCGACCGATTTTTTCGGCTATGCGACCCGGCTTGATTTGGATAATTATAACCGCAATACCCATGAAGGGCTTCATACGACGAGCATTGCGATGGCGTGGATTAACATCGTTTACGGTTTTGCCGGATTGCGCAGCGACGGTGCGGTGATCCGTTTCGCGCCGCGTCTGCCGGAACGCTGGAGGTCCCTTACGTTTTCGCTGACGTACCAAGGAAGGGTGCTTACGCTTTTGATGTTTTCCGATCAGACGCAGATCACTTTACGCGAAGGCGAGCCGCTTGCGCTTTTCGTTTATGAAAAAGAGTATGTGCTGGATTCAGGCGGGCTTACGATTTTTTTACAGAGTTGACTGGAGGATTTTTCCTTGAATGTTTGGGTTTACACACGAGAAGGATATCACGCGGAAGACGCGGCGGATAATGGCAATCGTTTTTTAATCGGCAACGGCTTGCTTGGCGTTCGCGGTACCCTTGAAGAATACCGGGCCGGCCGGCAGGTTGCGGTTAATCTGGCGGGGATTTATGACCGCGCCCCCGGCCATACCTGGCGGGAACCGATTAACGCGCCCAATGGCCTGTTTGCGATGCTGGAAGGGCAGGGCGATGTTGTAAAGCATATGCAGCAGCTCGACATGCGCCACGGCATCCATGTAAGGGCAACGGAGTATGCGCATGCGAATTGGCAGATTGAGCGTTTTTGCAGCATGGCCGAGCCGCATGTCATTTGCCAGCGTATTACGGTGGAGCCAAAGGATGGGCCGGTCGTTTTGGTCTGCGGCATTGATGCGGAGGTATGGGATATCAATGGGCCGCATTTGCTTGATTTCAAGACGGAAGCGGGCGACGTCCTTACGGTCGCGGCGGTGACAAGCGAATTAGGGATGCCAATTACCGTCAGCGAACGCTGTGACCGCCAGGGGGATGAGCTGCGCCGTGACGGAAATAGTGCCTACCGGGTTTTTCAGGTGACGGAAAAATTCGTTCTTGAACGGATCATTTCGGTGAACCGGGATCTGCCGCCAGGCACGTATGAGGAAAAAAAGAAAAGCCATGTTGCCATCTGGGATGAGTTGTGGGAAAACACGGCGGTCCGGATTGAGGGCAATGATGAAGCGCAGTTTTACATGAATTATAGCCTTTACCATTTGCACAGCATCGCCCCCCGCCATTCGGCGGATCGCCATTCGGCGGATCGCCATTCGGCGGATCGCCATGCGGCGAATCTGTCGGTTCCGGCCAGGGGGCTGTCAGGCCAGACCTATAAGGGGGCAATTTTCTGGGATACGGAAATATTTTTGTTTCCTGTCTTCGTGCATACAGAGCCGGAGCTGGCGAAAACCTTGCTCCGTTATCGCATAGAGACCCTTCCCGGCGCGCTTTTAAAGGCGGAAGAGTATGGCCTGCGGGGGGCGTTTTATCCGTGGGAGAGCCAAAGTGGCGGCATCGAGGGATGTACCTGTTACAATGTGGTGGACGTATTTACCAACCGCCCGGTGCGGACTTATTTTCGCGACAAGCAAATCCATATCAGCGGCGATATCGCTTACACCTTATGGCGTTATTATGAGCTGACCGGGGATATGAGTCTGCTGAAAGAGGGCGGCGCGGAGGTGATATTGCAGTGTGCGCGTTTCTTTTTGTCACGCGCGCATCGCCGGGTTGATATTGATAAGGTTGAGTTTTTGGATGTGGTTGGGCCCGATGAGTATCATGAGCGGGTTGACAATAATATTTTCACGAACCAGATGGCCGCGCATTGCGTCTCGTGTGCGCTCAAGCTGGCAGAACTGTTTTCCGGTTCGGATTTTTTAAGTGAGCTAATGGCGAAGCTGGATTATGGCAAGGATTTGGAGTTACTGAAAGAAATTGAGCCGAAAATCCGCCCGGAATTTATCGAGGGGGAGATCATTGAACAGTTTGACCGGTATTTTGAGCTGGAAGACTGTTCCTTGGATACATTGCGGGGAAGGTTATTAAATGAGCGGGAATACTGGGGCACGAATCATGGGGTTGCGGCAAACACGCAGATTATCAAGCAAGCGGACGTGATAGCGATGATGGCTTTGTTTCCAAGGCTTTTTTCGGACCGGACGGTTGAGAAAAACTGGTATTTTTATGAACCGCGTACCGAACACGGTTCCAGCCTGTCCAGTTGCATGTATGCCTTAACCGCTTGCCGGTTCGGGCGGCCGGATTTGGCATACCCGCATTTTATGAAAACGGCCTCCATCGACCTGGTTGGCGGCGGCAAGCAGTGGGCGGGAAATATTTACATCGGCGGCACGCATCCGGCGGCAAATGGCGGGGCCTGGATGATCGCCGTGCTTGGTTTCGCCGGATTGTCGGTCAGTGAGGGTAAGGTTTCAGTGAAGCCTTGCTTGCCGCCGCAGATTAAGGCGCTGTGTTTTCCGATTACCGTAAAAGATAAAAAATACCGGGTCACGGTCAGGCATGACGACTGGGAGATCGTTGCTGTTCACGGCAAGCCGTAAACAGCAACATCATGCACACAAAATGCTAAAATACAGCATTTTGGCGCGTGCAACCCTCGTAAAATTGCGTAAAGAGCAATTTTACTTCGCGGAATAGTCGGCCATGAACAGTAAAATAGCATCGCCACCGGGCGGTGCTATTTTATTCGTAAACAACGATTTCCGCCGCTTGCGCCCCTTTCGAGCGGCCGGATGATTTGGCGGTAAAATTAAGGCGGACGTACTGGGCGGCGGTGGTGTCAAAATTGACAAGGACAATGTTTCCGGTATCCGGCGTAAACTGGTAAAGCGCTTCGGCGGCCGCGACCGTGAAGTTTTCCCCATCGGTACTGAGCAGCACTTCAAAGGTCTGTGTGCGCGCCTCCCAAACCGGCGAGGGATTTAGGCAGACCCCAGCATAGCTGATGTTGTATACAGCCTGCAAATCAATCGTAATTTCCGCCGGGATGCCTTGGCTTTCCCAATAACTGGTGGTATCGCCGTCAACAACGTTGGCAGCGGAATAAATTTCGGTGACTTCTCCGGACTTAACGGGTTTTCCCTCCGCCAGGTTCGGGGTATCGGGGAGCTTCACCCAATTGCCACGCGGGTCGGGAACGGCGGGCGGCCATTCGGCTTTCGTCTGTCCGGGAGCCTGAATGACCGTTGTGCCGGCCGAAGAATCGGCGGCGGCTACCCTTGGGCTGGCTAACAGCATGACAGAGACGGCGGCCGCTATCAGGATCACGGCGCTAAAAATGATAATTAAGGTTTTGTTTAAGTTTTTCATATTCACCTCATTTTTATTTGCTTCACACTACTCAACGGTTATATTGCGCACATAATCATTTACATCTGCTTTTAAGGCTTTTAAATCCGTAATCGCCTCGCCGAGCATGGTTATGTTCCTAAGCGTGACGTTTTCAAGCAAATGGTCATCGTTATGCCCGCTGAAACGGGAAGCGGGGACTTTGCCGTCAAGCGTCCGCATAACGGTGAGGCCGTCAATGAGGACATCCTGGATTGCGCCGTACTCATCCCTGGCGGCGGACCATCCAGATTTGGCCATATGCATTTCAATCAGTTCATTGTTATTGCCATTGTCGCCGTGCATAAAGGCATTTTCGACGACAATGTTCCGGTAGGTAATATCCCGGATCAGGGCGTCGTCGCTGTTATGAATGGAAATAACCGGCTTATGGTGGTTATAAAGAACCGTAATGTCTTTGAAAGTGACATTGGCAATCACCGGGTTTAACGTGAGGCCTTTGTTGGTTTCATAACCGATTTCCATGGATTGGGCCAGGTCGGTCCAGATCTGGATGTTTTCAAAGAGGATGTTGTCCGTTGAGCCGGAGTAATTTTTTATGACAAGGCTGTCATCCCATGTCCGGGCAAAGGAATTGGTAACGGTGTGATTTTTGCAGGACTGGAACGTAAAGCCATCGCCGTTTTGGCGGCCGGAAATGATTTTGACATTTGATATCCGGGCATTATCGGTCATGTAGGAGTTAAAATTCCAGCAGTTGGAGTTGGCAATGATAAATCCTTCGGCAACGACATTTTTACAGTTCACGAAATCGATCGGCACCCTTCCATATGAACCGGGCTGGTTCCAGGCCGGGAAATCGGAGCCGTCGATGATGCCGCGCCCTCGGACCGTTACATTGGCGGCATTTTCGACGATAATAACGGAATGAAGCACGGCCCCGCCTGATATGTACAAGGTTTGGTCGCTCTTTACCTGAATCGCGTCAACCTGCCAATGGCCGGGCCCGATGAAGATGACGTTGGGGTCGTCCGGGTCGGGAATGTCGGTTTCAAGGGGGTTGGCGAAGATGTGGGTGGCTTTGTTGACATTATCATTATAGATCAAAGTGTAAAAGCCGGGCTCACTGACCGTAAAGCTGACCCGGCCATTTTCAACCGTGGGGATGATGCCGTGTGATGTGGGAAGAACCACGGCGCTTTCAACCGGAACACTCATTCCCGGCATTTCGACTTCTATTAATACGGTGCCTTCAAAGTCAAAATAGGCCATCGGGGTGTCGGACGGAACCGTGTTGGCATTCCAGATGTGTTCATGGTTTACCATGACATCATAAACGAACAGGTCAAGGCCGTTGACCCATATCGATGCCGTTTCGGAGGTTGACATTGTCTGTGGGCCTTCATATAGGATGAGCTCTGTACCGGAAAAATCATAATCACGCAAATCAGCTCCGGAGCCGGATAATAATTTCAGGCGCGGAGCGCCGGGCGCAACTGCCATATAAAGGGCGAAAGCCGCACAGAGGATTGCCGCAGCCCCTAAAATAAGGACCGGGACGGAGACCGCTTTATTTTCTGCCATTTTATGAACCATGCCTTTCCAGTGCCTTTGGCGGGACGAAGCTCCGTTTCCGCAGGCACAATATTTGCAAACTGAAAGTGACTTGTGCTGACGATTTAAGTTTAACGCTAAACTTACTGATATTATAACGCGATTTCCGCAAAGATGCAAGCGGATTTACGAAAATTAACGAAAAAAAAATAGATATGTGTTACTGTTCAGACGTGACTATCCCGCGAAGATAAAATTGCGCTTTTGCGCAATTTTTCGAGGGTTGCAATGTGCCAAAATGCGCTTTTCAGCATTTTGTGTGCAAAATCTGTTGCAGTTCAGGCGAAGTCTGAACTGTAACAGATATGTGAATTGTAAAAGTAACTTACGGTGCAGTAAGTGGCGATGGGAAGTTATTTTTACAGTTCACGTTAAAAAAATATATTCCTGAAATGTAAAAAAATGGTTGACAAAACCAGTTTTCATTGGTAAGATATTATTAGGTTTAACGCTAAACTAATTTAACGCTTAACTACCCATCTGAATAGGAGGAAAAAAATGAAAAAGAAACTTAGTTTACTTCTCGTGCTTATCATGACAACCGTATTTGTTTCTGCTTGCGGCAGTAATGATGCACCGGCGACAGAAACCCCTGCTCCGGAACCGCCGGCCGCCGAAACGAATACGCCGGTTGCCGAAACCCCGGCGGCGGAACCGTCCGTCCCGAATGTTTTCTTATGGGATGATTTTACTGACCGCGATCCGAATAATAAACCGGATACCAACTCAAACGGCGTCAACATCTGGTGGGACAACTGGGCGAACCTGCGAGCCAGTTCTGAAAACGGCGTTGTCCAGATTAATTTCCGCCCGGGTGAATTTGATCCGGAAGATTATACGGATTTAGATGACTATTTCGCCAGGGCTGCCGACTGGATGGGCAACTGGGGTGAAGCCATCGATATGTGGTCGATGGAAGGCATTTCCTATTGTAAATACCTGACGATCCGGATGAGCGGCGGCAGCGGCGGCGAAGAAAATCTGCTGATGCTCCATTTCCAGCCGGAGGACGGCCCTTCTTTTGTAAAGCTTTTCTCTGAATTAGTGGATAAAAATGGCGAAAACGTGAAAGTAACCGCCGATATGCAAGACATTGTCATCGACCTTGAAGCATCGGGTTTTCCCGGAATGACCAACCGGATGCATATCCGTTCCTATGCGTTTTGCACCATCAATCTTGATGAAATTTATTTTTCCGAGCCGCTTGGCCTGATTGATGCCAGCAGCGGTGAAAGCATCCTCGCCGGATTTACGGTTTCGGAAATCGGCAATCCCGCTGATTTGCCAATCAGGGATTATTATATCTTGCTGTGGGATGACTTTACCGACCGCGACCCGAATAATAAACCGGAGCTTGCTCCCAATGGCCGCAATATGTGGTGGGACAATTGGGCGAATCTGCGGGCAAGTGTTACCGATGGTGTTGCGGAAATTAACTTCCGTCCCGGCGAATTTGACCCGGAAGATTATGTGGATGAGGATGATTATTATGCCAGAGCCGCCGACTGGATGGGTAACTGGGGCGAAGCAATCGATATGTGGGGGCTTAGCGGCATCGCAGTAAGCAAATACCTCACCATTCGGATGAGCGGTGCCGATGGCGGCGAAGAGAACAAGCTGATTCTTCACTTCCAGCCGGAAGACGGCCCGTCCTATGTAAAACTTTTCTCGGAGCTGGTGACGAAAGACGGCGGAAATGTGGAAATTACCACGGATATGCAGGATATCGTAATTGATCTTGCGGCATCCGGTTTTCCCGGAATGACCAACCGTATGCACATCCGTTCGTTTGCGGAATGCACCATTAACCTGGATACGCTTTATTTCTCCGTCCCTGCGGGTGCAATCGATACCACCGACCGGGATACCATTCTTAACAGCATCGCCGTTCCTGAGATTGGCAATCCTGCCGACCTGCCGATCCGTGATTATGTCGCGGCAGTGAGATAGATTTCAGGAAAGCGGACAGTATAAGTCAAGCCAGAATATCGCTTTGCCACTTTTAGGCGGGCAAATATAAATCAGGGGGCTGTTATCAAACAAAAGGCGTTTGGTTGGTGGCAGTCCCTTGTATGTTGGGGCAGGTTATGATAGACTGGAAAATGGGTCGTTTCATTTACATAGCAACAGCACGAGGAGGTAGGCTGTGGCAACACTGAAAGATATTGCGCGTGAAGCGGGTGTGAGCATAACCACCGTTGCCAATGTCGTCCATAAAAAGAAGAGCCGTGTCTCGCCGGAGATGGTGGCAAAAATACAGGCGATCATTACACGTGAAAATTATATCCCCAGCATGACGGCACGGACACTGGCCAGTAATGCTTCCCCCATCATCGGGGTTATCAATCAGCTTGTCTTTCACGGCAACGGCAGTTTTTTCAATGACCCGTTCCACAATATCTTTATGGGCAGCATCGAAGCGCGGATGCGCGAAAAGGGATATTTTATCATGGTGCGTACCGTTGAGGACGCGCAAGCGCTGGAAACGATCCACCGCAATTGGAAGCTGGCCGGAATGATTTTTACCGGCTTGTTCCGGGATGAATTCTTTGACTATGTCCAAAGCATGGACATTCCTTATGTCTTAATTGACAGCTATATCGACAGCCCTGATGTTTATAATGTGGGCCTGGAGGATCAAAGGGGCGGGTACCTCGCGACGAAGCATCTTTTGGAACGGGGACACCGGGTCATCGCTTTCGCTTCCCCGATTATCCGGGCGAATGGGGTTGTTGACCGCCGTTTGCAGGGATATAAGCAAGCGTTGGCGGAATATGGCGTGCCTTTTGACCCGGAACTCATTTTCGAACAGGAGATTTCCAATAATGTCTCGATTGATGAAGGAATCAAGCTAGGCAAGGTGCTGAGCTTAAAAAAGGCGGTGACCGTCATTTTTG
>Ga0082212_10006536_pt1 | contig 15637 bp, 13 predicted proteins | sample TergutNt197P3_FD_71548 | JGI IMG/M metagenome (GOLD analysis project Ga0082212, IMG submission 71548) | Neocapritermes taracua P3 segment gut microbial communities from Petit-Saut dam, French Guiana - Nt197 P3 | ecosystem: Host-associated > Arthropoda: Insects > Digestive system > Gut ...
TACAAAGTAGAAAAGAGAAAAATGGAAATAATTTCAATAATCGATGGGCGGAGGAATTTGGAGGAAATACTGTATAAAAAAATGGTGGATGGAAAAATAACCTGATTGACCGAAATACTTGACCAAGTTGACCAAATAGGTTAAACTAAACACATGAAAGTATTACAATTGGCGGAAGCAAAAACCCATTTTTCCTCGGTTATTAAGGATGTTGAAGCGGGAGATGAAGTTGCCATCGCTTATGGCAAAAAGAAACAAACCGTCGCCGTAATCATTCCCTACGAAAAGTGGAAAAAAACCAGAAAAAGACAGTTAGGAACTTTAGAAGGAAAAATGACAGTTACTTTTTCTGAAGATTTTAAAATGACCGACGAGGAATTACTTAATTCGTGAATTTCCTGGTTGATACTCATATCTTATTATGGACATTCATTGATTCAAAACGACTGCCTAAAAAAGTGATTACTGTTGATAAAACATTGCAGTCATATCAGAAAGAAGGGTTGAAGATAGAAATTTGAAATAATTCCCATGAAATTCTTTTTTGAAACCTACGGCTGCCAGATGAACATAGCCGAGTCCGCTGCCCTTGCCCTGGCGGCGCGGGAAAGGGGCTGGGAAGAGGCGGAATCCGCCGAAGGGGCGGACCTTGTACTCATAAACACCTGCTCCGTGCGCGCTACCGCCGAGCAGCGGGTCTTTGGTCGCCTCGCCCATTACGCCTCGCTCAAAAAAAAACGCTCCCTGCCTGGCCGCGCGCGAATAGGAGGGCAGCCCCTTATCCTGGTGGTGGCGGGCTGCGTGGCCGAGCGCTTGGGAAGCAAACTCAAAGCGAGTGGCGCCGATTATGTGATGGGAACCTCCGCCCGTTCCATGTTTCCCCTCATTCTGGAAGCAGCGGAAAAGCAAAGCACTGCAGCGCCTGATTTTACAGAAAACGCGGTTTTTACTTTTTCATCATCGCATCTTGAGGAAGGGCAATTCCGCAGTTTTGTTCCCATTATGCACGGCTGCGACAATTTCTGTTCCTACTGCATTGTTCCCTATGTGCGGGGCAGGGAGATTTCCCGGGATCCGGCGTTCATAGCCGAAGAGATCCGGCTTGTAGGCGGGCGCGGGGTGCGCGAAATTACCCTGCTGGGCCAAAATGTCAACAGCTACAACTGGAATAACGGCGAGTTGAATTTCACCGGCCTGCTGCGGCTGGCTGCCACCGAAGCGGAAAAAAGCGGTGTCAAGCGGCTGCGTTTTTTATCCGCCAATCCAAAGGATCTTTCACAGGAAACCATTCGTGTAATGGCAGAAAACCCTGTATTTTGCCGCCATTTGCACCTTCCTGTTCAGCACGGCTCAAACCGGATACTCAAAGCTATGAACCGGGGCTATACAAGCGGGCATTATCTTGCCTTGGTTGAAGAAATAAGCTCCGCCATGCCGAATATCAGCCTTTCCACCGATATTCTAGTGGGTTTTCCCGGCGAAACAGAGGAAGACCTGGAAAAAACCCTGGCGCTCATGGAAAAAGTGAAATTTCTATACGCCTATATGTACCATTTTAACCCCCGTGAGGGGACTACGGCATTTGATTTACCGGGCAGGGTGGGCGAAGAAGACAAGCGGAAAAGGCTTGCAAAGGTTATCAATTTACAGAAAAAACACACCACCGAACTCCTGAAAAAGCGGATTGGCGAAAAGGAAATTGTTTTAGTTGAAGGAATTTCCCGAAAAAATGCCGATGAATTAGTAACACGTACTGAACGTGACGAAATGGTGGTGGCCCCGGGCTCAGCGTCTTTGATAGGGTCTTTTGCACAGCTCACCCTTTCGGGTCTTCGGGGAAACACATTTCGTGCAAAGGAGCTATTGTCATGCCCTGGCGATTGATACAATTTTTAATTATTTTTGTGTTTCTTCTCCTGTTTGTAGTTTTTAATCTGTCAAACAAGAGTGATATAAGTTTCGGATTTACCGTGATTAAAGATGCGCCCGTATTTCTTACCATATTTGCATCCTTTCTTTTGGGGATGTTCTGTACCCTGCCTTTTGTATTAAGAACCGGGTCCCGAAAAAAAAATAAGGAGAAAAAGTCGGATAAAAAACAGGACAGGCCGGATTTACAAAAAATGGCTGGCAGATCACCGGACAATGCCGATTATCCCGACAAAGAAAATTATGGAATCGATTAAGAATTTCCGATACGTACAAGTTCTGTTTATTGCCGTTGTATTCCTTGCTTTGGGAAGCGGCCTGTATGCCCAAAGTGCAGGACTATTGCCCACGCCACGGGGGTCGGGACAACCGGGTCAATTGAATGAGGAGATCCAAAACCTTGAGCAGATATTATCCGGTACGGGAATCTCCTCCGCCGAAAAGTATGATGCACTAACGCGGCTTGCCCGCCTGCGGCATTTGTCAGGCGACATTAGCGGCGCTGCGGCTAATTGGCTTGAAGCTGCCGTCACGCTGCCCGGCGATAACGGTGATGATGCCCTTGTTGCCGCCGTTTATTGCCTTGCTGCTGTCGGCGAATGGGAAAAAGCCGCCTCGATACTCCAGCCCCTCATCGGTTCAAACATGCGCGGAACGACTTTGTTCCAGATACGCTACCTTGATGCCTTCATGAAAGCGTGGAATGGCGACATCTCCGCCCTTGTCGCCCTTGCCGATGATCCTGAATTTGCCGGCATGAGGCCGACAATCTATTACACCCTTTGGCGTACTCTTGCCGGAAGTCCCAATACCGGCACTGAAAACGCTGAAATATGGAAGGACCGTTTATTGGCAGAATTCCCCAACAGCCTCGAAGCACGCATGGTAAACTATGCCAATTCTACCCCCTCTGTCGGCGCAGTGCAGCGCCCACTCTGGCTGCTTCTTCCCAACAGAAACACTCCCGTTACTCCCGGATCACCGCCTGTTCCACAACCTGCCGAGCAGCCGCCCGTTGCGCCTGTACCCGCTATACCTGCGCCACAGAACACCTCTATTGGCTCTGTTCTGCAAGCCGGCTTATTCAGTACGGAATCCAATGCCCGCAGTCGGGCAGAGCAATTACAGAAAGCCGGTTTTACCGCTATGATTTCCCGTAAAATGGTCAACTATCTGGAACATTGGGCAGTTATCGTCCCCGCTGGGCAGGACCCAAACAAAACTGCATTGGACCTAAAAAGGGCCGGATTTGATTGCTTCCTTGTCAGGGAGAATTAGCCCTATCAATAGGGCGAGCGCACTATGAATTTAACTCGAGAATATCGCTCGCAGAGGCGCTGAAAATGTGAATAAAATCACATTTTATCCTATATAAATTGTGATTTATTTCTCATTTTTCACTATGAATTATGTGATAAATATCCCATTTTACCCTTGAAATAATGTGTTTTTTATCACATAATTAGTTTATGCAGCGGATCATCATAGAATCCCTTATCCGGTGGAAAAACAGCACCAGGCGCAAACCCCTGATTATTCAGGGGGCACGGCAGGTAGGCAAAACCTGGCTGATGCGGGAATTCGGCCTCAACCAATATGCCAATACGGTGTATATCAATTTTGATGATATGAGGGAATTCCATGACCTGTTTGTTCCGGATTTAAATGTACGGCGGATTATCGCAAGTTTGGAACATATCATGCACGTAAAAATCAATGCGGGTGATACGCTGATTATTTTTGATGAAATTCAGGAATGTAACCGCGCCCTGGTTGCGTTGAAATATTTTTGCGAAAACGCGCCTGAGTATCATATTGTGGCAGCCAGGAGTTTTCTGGGGGTTGCCTCGCACGAAAACAATTCTTTTCCGGTGAGCAAGGTTGAATTAAAAACCCTGTACCCGCTGACTTTTTTTGAATTTCTTCATGCCATTGGTGAAAGCGGTATGGTACACACGGCGGAAGAACAGGATTATGCCCATATACAGGGTTTGAAAAGCCGATACATTGAATTATTAAAGTACTATTATTTTACCGGCGGTATGCCCGAAGCGGTTCTTGCTTTTGTTCACGACAGGAATCTCCGGCGGGTACGGGAAATTCAGCGGGCCATTGTAAGCGGCTATGCGGCAGATTTTTCCAAACATATTTCCTCCTCGGATATACCCAAAGTGAATATGTTATGGAATTCCATTCCGGCCCAGCTTGCTAAAGAAAAGAAAAAATTTATTTACAGCGATGTAAAACAGGGAGCGCGGGCGCGGGAATACGAAAACGCCCTTGCCTGGCTGGTAAAAAGCGGCCTGGTGTATCAGGTAAGCCGGGTAAACCTGCCGGGACTGCCGCTTATCAGTTATCAGCAAAGGGAACATTTTAAACTGTATATGCTTGATATCGGCCTGTTGGCTGCCAAAACAAATTTGGACATCGCCACCCTGCTGAGTCCGGACACATCGCTTTTTCGCCATTTCAAAGGCGCACTGTCCGAACAATATGTGCTGCAGGAAATCAAAGCCCTTAATGACGATCTTCCCGTTTTTTACTGGACCAACGCAAAAAACACTTCTGAAATAGACTTTATGATTCAAAAGTGGGACACCGTTATTCCCCTTGAAGTAAAAGCGGAAACAAACCTTAAATCAAAAAGCCTTTCATCATTCATGGAAATTCACAAACCGCAAAAGGCCATCCGTACTTCTCTGGCAGATTATAAGCAGCATGGTAATCTTTATGAAGTACCACTGTATTTAATGGGGAGTTTGTACCGGCATGTGGAGTGATTACCTCTCAAACAGCGCTTCCAATTCCTCATGGCTCATTTTTGCAATCCAGGATTCGCCGGAGGCCACGGTCATATTTGCCAATTCCTGCTTGCTGGTAATCATGGCGTCAATTTTTTCTTCAAAACTGTTTTTGGTGATAAAACGGTGAACAAAGACTTTGCGTTTCTGGCCGATGCGGAAGGCCCTATCGGTCGCCTGATTTTCTACCGCAGGGTTGTACCATAAATCGTAATGAATCACCCGGCTTGCCGCAGTCAGGTTCAGGCCCAGGCCGCCGGCTTTTAAACTTACCAGCAGTATCTTCGCCGCAGGATCGTTTTGAAATTGGTTAATAACATTTGCGCGTGTCGTTTGATTCAACCCTCCATGATACAGGAGCGATGCTTCACCCAGTTCCTTTTTAATGATCTGATCCAAACAGTTCAGAGTTTCTACATACTGGCTGAAGATGAGCGTCTTTTCCCGGTTGGCAAGGATCTCTTCCAGAAGGGTAAGGAGGAGTTGAGCCTTGCCGGAAAGCTGCGATACGGCCGGACTTTCCTTGTCAAAAACCCGCGGATGATTGCAGATCTGTTTGAGGGTGGTAAGCATGGAAAGGATCAGGGCGGATCGTTCGGTCGGATCTGCCTCCAGAGATTTTCGTATCGATTCTTCCACAATACTTTCGTATAACGCCGCCTGTCCCTTTTCCAGTACGGCATATTCATTGGTAACAACTTTATCCGGCAGATCCCTGATGATAGTCTTATCGGTTTTTAGCCGCCGCATGAGGAAGGGAGCGGTAATTTTCCGCAGGGACTCAGCCCTCTCGCGGTCTCGCATAACTTCAATGGGAATGCGGTACTGATACCTGAAGCTTGTGGCGTTCCCCAGATAACCGGGCAGGATAAAGTCAAAGAGAGAACGAAGGTCTTCAAGGCGGTTTTCCACCGGCGTTCCCGAAAGGGCAAGGCGATAATCTGAACGGAGCTGTTTTATCGTTTTGGAAAGGCGGGTTTCGGAATTCTTCATCAAATGGGCTTCGTCTACCAGAAGCAGAGAGAAAGTTTCTTTTTTCAATTTTTCCGCATCCCGAACCGCCGTTTGGTAAGTGGTAAGAAACACATCCTGCTTCTTGTCAAGCCGGCGGCCGCTTCCGTGATACCGTGAAACACTCAGAGAAGGCGCGAAGCGACTCAGCTCGTTCTCCCAGTTACTAAGCAGCGCGGCCGGTGCTACAATGAGACAGCTGTTATAGCCTTCAGATTCCTTGCCAAGAATTCCTTCTTCTTTAAGCCGGAGCAAAGTTGCAATGGATTGAACGGTTTTACCCAGCCCCATGTCGTCCGCCAAAATACAGCCGAGCCCGGAAAACATCAAAGAACAAATCCAGTTATAACCGCGTTTCTGATAGGGTCTGAGTTTTGCGGTAAGTTCGTGCGGAATGGGGAAGTTGTGTTCTTTAAAAAGATTATTAATGGCATTACCGGCGTCAAAGCCAAGAACTGTATCGCCGGTAAAATGGGCTTTCAAAAAATCGTTGAGGTTTGGCGGTATACCCTTTGCCTTTTTCAAAAGGCGGGCAAATTCTTCCGGGTTAATTCTGATAAAGCCGTCTCTGAAACGTACCAAAGCCCGTTTTTCCTTAACCAGTTTTTCAAATTCCTTAAGACTCAACACTTCATCGCCAATGGCAATCTGCCATTCAAAATCCTGCAAAGCGTCCAGATTGAGAAATTGAACCAGCGATTCTTTGCCGAAATTTCCCGTGATTGCAAGCCGTGGTTTTAATTCTTTGTGCAGAGATTTGGGAAGGTTTACCGTCATGCCAAGGCGGACAAGAAGCGAGGCAGCGGAATCAAGAAAGGAAACAAGCCTCTCCCCGGAAAGATGCACAGCCTGACGGCGTGTCATCAGCGGGGAGGTCAGTTCCTGAATCTCCGGCAGATAATTGGATAAGGCTATGGGCGCACGAAGCATTTTCAAATCGGAACATTTTGAAAGAGGTATTTTTGTAATTCCGTCTTTTTGATCGACTAACACTTCCATGGAAAGGGCGAATTTCAAATCGCCGGAAATATCGTTTATCGTATCCTTGCTGCTTTTTGTCAGGTCTTTTACGGTGATAGCATACCGGTAAGCGGAAAAATTGGTGTGCAGTACTGAAAGCCAGCGGTCTATGGCTGCGGGCAGCGAGCGTTGTGCAGGGGAAGAAATGTCAACAACCGCTCCCTGAAAAAACAGATTCAACAATTCCCGGAATTCGTCCCGCGTCGGCTTTGCCGAGGCGACGCCTCCCTGTCCGCCAAAACTGCCGCGGAAAGCGGCAAATCTCCGTTTAACCCACTCATTCAGAAAAGCGGATGAAAGCACATCAACCACACTCCGCCCGCTTACCGTGGGACCGGGTCTTGGGGCTTTGGTTTTCTGCGTCTTTACTTTTTTTGTTTGTTTAACATTATTGATGGCAGGAATTACGAACATTCCGTTTTCACGGGATGCAGGGCAATATGCCGCCAGGGATTCCAGCATTTGCGGAACCGGCGGCAAATTTTCAAAGGGTCGCCAGATAACCTTAAGTTTTTCATCTTCCGCAAAAACATAGGGGATAAAAGCACCTGAGGAACAAACCAGGTTGAGGAATTTAAACAGATAAAACAGAAAACCATAAGATGCGGTTCCGTCTTCACAAGAAAAATGCACAAAGTGTTCAAAGGCATCATACAAAGAATAATTTTTCTTTTTGCCGTTAATGTCTTCCGCTTGCAGAACCGGTTCGGCTCCCGGCCCTACGTTTTTGGAACAAAGAACAGTCCAATGCGAGCGGGAAAAATTATGCTCCGTAACGGCATGAGTTTTTTCATTTAACTCCGCCGATTCCCATGCCGCGATCCGGTGATAGAATTCCGCCATGACCATTGCAAAATCCTTGCTGCAAAAAGACGGGGCCACAGGAAGCAGTGAGGTGATAAGTTCCCCGCAATGGGGAATTTGCTCAATTGGGGGCGGCATCTGGTTTGGCGGGTCGTTGTCGTTTTTCTTTGGTGCAAATGTTATGATAAACGGCTGTTCAACATTATGAACCGCCGATGATCCAAAACGGGCCGCCAAGTCCATACCCCGAAGTTTGAAAAGCACATGGGGGTTTGCATCAATTTCTCTGGCGATGATGTAATACAGGGCAGCCATGTGCTTGCAAGGGTCGCCCCAGTCGGGACAGGAACAGGATCGTTCCATTTCCCGCCAGCGCCGGGGAATAAGATTAATGCCTTTAGCTTTAAGTTTCTTCAGAAAAGTTTCCGGCAACTCCCCGGCGGCAATGCGCGCCAGAAGCGGCGGATCTTCTTCAATCATGCGGTATACCTTTTCCGCCTCTTTAAGCGGAGGAAAATTTATCTGAACCCGGTAAGAGGGAAGGTAATTGCCTTCAACTTTAGCAACCGCGCTGCATGTATTAAATTCCAGAGAGAGCACCCTGCCGGCATTGGCGTATCTTCTGCCACGATCAAGACGCGCTCCCATTTGATAGCTGTCCAGTACATCAATAAACCATTTGCCCCAGGGTGTAACACCGTATCGGTTTTTCATGGCTGTATGGTAGCATGGATTATGCTTTATCGATAGGTGTCAACATCAATATACCATACATTTAAAGGAGGCAGCCATAAAATCCGAGTCTCTGCGGGTATTTTTATCGGCCAACATCAAGGCCAGAAGGGAATCCCTGCACATAAGTCAGGAAAAACTGGCGGAAATGGCGGATGTTTCTGTTCAGATGATCAAGCGGATAGAGGGCCGTCGGACGTGGGTGAGCGAAAAAATGTTGGCGAATCTGGTCCGTGTGCTGGGTGTTTCGGCTTTTCAGTTGCTGGTTCCCTCAAGTGAAGCGATTTCGTCCTGATTTCCGGTCTGCTGTCCAACCTCAGGCAGAATATCCAGGACGATATAAACAGCCATTTTGACCGCCTCATCCGTGAGAAACAGTAGAGAATTTAAAATACCGGCATGATGCCTTAAAAAAAACCTAACCGGCGAGTGATTGACTCTTTTCCTGTTTTTTTGCCATAATAATAGTCCGCATTGGGATTTGGAGACCTGAGGGTCGGGGCCTTTTGAGTTTTTATTATTTTTATAGAAGGTTGAGGAAATGAGGACAGAATTTATCAAGCCCGCGTTATTGGATAGGAAGTGGTTTGTTCTTGACGCAGAGGGCAAGGTTTTGGGCAGGGTTGCCTCCAGAGTTGCATCCATAGTCCGGGGTAAAAACAAGGCGATTTTCGCTCCCCATCAGGAAATGGGGGATTATGTTGTGGTTATCAATGCGGATAAGGTCAAAGTTACCGGCAGAAAAACCCAGCAGAAGATGTATTACCGGCATTCGGGCTACCCGGGTGGGTTGAAATCCCGGAATTTTGCCACGCTTATCGCCAGGCACCCCACGCAGCCGCTGGAACTTGCCATCAAAGGGATGCTTCCCAAGGGGCCGTTGGGCAGGAAGCTTGCCAAAAACGCCAAAATTTACGCCGGGGCCGCGCATCCCCATGTCGCTCAAAACCCTACGGCGATTACTTTATAGAAGCAGAGGAGAATGAAGGTGATTAAAAATCTCGGAATCGGTACAGGAAGAAGGAAGACGTCGGTTGCCCGCGTGTATATCCGGGCCGGCGGCGGAAATATTTTGATTAACGGCAAAGATATCACTCAATATTTTACCTTGAGCGAGCATTCGATGATGGTCCGCCAGCCATTGATGGTGACGAACAATGAAAATCAGTTTGATATTCTCATCAATGTATACGGCGGCGGGAACAGCGGTCAGGCGGGCGCCTGCCGCCACGGCCTTTCCCGCGCCCTGTGCCAGGTAGATCAGGGCAATTACACCAGCCTGCGGAGTAACGGTTACCTTACCCGGGATTCCCGTATGGTTGAGAGGAAAAAATATGGCCGGCGCGGGGCGCGGCGGCGCTTCCAGTTCTCCAAGAGATAGATATACTGAATATTGTTTCAATAAAAACAGGAACCGAAGGAGAGTCGTTGCGTATAGAGCTTTCCGACGGTTCTTTTTTTTCCTTCAAGACCTGTTATTTACCTTCCGTTTTTACTGACGAGAATCTTTTTACGCCCGGTGCTGCCGATGGTCAGGGGATAAGCACCGCCGAAGAAGAAGGCTTTCGTTTTGCTTCGGCCTGCCTGCGGGCGGAAAAGGCTGCATTGCAATTGATTGCCCGTGCAGAGCAGAACACATTTATCCTTTCCCGCAAACTGATTAAACGCGGTCATGATCCGGCCTGCGTCCGTACCGTTCTTGCGCGACTCTCTGAAATGGGCCTGTTAAACGATACCCGTTATACCCGTCTTTGGCTGGAATCACGAATCAGCCGGCAGGTTTCCAGCCCGCGGCGGCTGCTTGCCGCCCTCTGCGCACGGGGCATTGACCGCGATGACGCAGAATCGGTTCTGAAAAAAATCCTTGATGATGAAGCGGAGTTGCAGCTGCTGGAGCGTTATGTTCATAAACAGCGCCGTTTACGAAAAATAAACGGTGAGGATGCCGCCTCTCTCCGTGCCCTTAAATATTTGCTGAAAAACGAAGGCTTTTCATCTGCCGCAATTCAACAATGGGAATATGATTCTTAAGAACTATTCATCTACACAGCTTAACGCTGTGCTTTAACTTTGCCGCGCTAACGGCGAGCTAAAGCTCGCCTCCCTTTGTTGGGGACAGCGGCATCTTCTTGCGCTAGGCAGTGCTGCATCTACTCATCTACACAGCTTAACGCTGTGCTTTTTCTTTGCCGGCGGTGAGACTTGAACTCACACATACTTGCGTACGGTAGATTTTGAGTCTACTGCGTCTGCCATTCCGCCACGCCGGCTAAGTAAATGCGCTCCGTCAAGGAGCGTTAATTCAAAAAAATCAACAAGCCCAGGCGCAAATAAATGCTACTGTTCTCGGTAAAGGTGTTACAGCTTTAGCTGTAACAATGCGCCGCCTCGAAAAACGGCAGGTTCTCGAAGAGAACATGAGGTTTTCATAGAAAACCTGTTTCGCGCTCCGTCAAGGAGCGTTATCACCCACTATACACAAAAATAGGCCTGTATACAAGGTATAATTTCCCTCTCCTTTACCTTCTTCCCTGAAATCAATATAATAAAATGGTGAATACCAACTACTCAGCGCAAAACATCACGGTTCTCAAGGGCCTGGAGGCTGTTCGCAAACGGCCCGGTATGTATATCGGAACCACGGGCATCGACGGCCTGCATCATTTGGTTTTTGAAGTTGTGGATAACTCTGTTGATGAAGCCATGCAGGGATTCTGTACCGATATTCTCGTGGTTCTGGAGGGGAACGATGTGGTCAGAGTGGAGGATAATGGCCGGGGTATTCCGGTAGATATCCATCCTACCGAGCATGTCAGCGCCCTGGAACTGGTAATGACGAGGCTCCACGCAGGGGGCAAATTCGATAAAAAGTCCTACAAGGTTTCGGGCGGCCTCCACGGGGTCGGCGTTTCGGTGACGAATGCCCTTTCCGAGTGGTGCGAGGCGTTTATTCATATCGGCGGTAAAATCCACACACAACGCTATAAAGCCGGTATTGCCGAAGGGCCAGCCCGTGAAATTGACGCCGCAGCGCTGCCCTACGCCACCGGGCCCGACCGCCGGGGCACGGTGATCCGCTGGAAAGCCGACACCTCGATTTTTGAAACCACTACCCACAACTTTGACGCCCTTTCCAACCGGCTGCGGGAACTTGCCTTCCTCAACAAGGGCCTGAAGATCACGATACGCGACGATCGGCTTTCCACTCCCAAGGTTCACGATTTTAAGTTTGACGGCGGGGTAAAAAGTTTTGTTGACTACCTTAATGAAAACAAAACCGTTCTGTACAAGGAGCCTGTTTATATCGAAGGTGTTCGTGACGACGGCCTGGGCGGAAATATCGAAATTGAGTGTGCCATCCAGTACAATGACGGCTTCAACGAGATAATGTTCTCTTTTGTTAATGATATTAACACCCGCGAAGGTGGTACTCACCTTGTGGGCTTCAAGTCTGCCCTTACCCGTACTCTGAATGAGTTTTTAAAAAAATCAAAGCATTCCAAAAAGCTGGATGAGAGTCTTTCCGGAGACGACGTGCGCGAAGGTCTGACGGCGGTGCTTTCGGTGAAGATTCCCAACCCCCAGTTTGAAGGTCAGACCAAGGGCAAGCTGGGTAATTCCGAGGTGAAGGGAATCGTCGAATCATTTGTGAACGAACAGCTGGAATTATTTTTTGACAAACATCCGGAAGTTATTAATAATATTCTGGAAAAATCCGTACTGGCCGCAAAGGCCCGTATTGCCGCCCGTCAGGCGCGGGATGCCACCCGCCGCAAGAACGCCATGGATTCCGCCGGCTTGCCCGGAAAACTCGCCGACTGTTCCGAAAAAGACCCCTCCAAATGCGAGCTGTTTATCGTTGAGGGCGACTCCGCCGGCGGCTCCGCCAAGGGGGGCCGTGACAGGCGTTATCAGGCGATCCTCCCCCTATGGGGCAAGATGATAAACGTGGAAAAACAGCGTGTCGAAAAGGTTATCACCAACGACAAACTCCAGCCCATCATCGCCAGCATCGGCGCGGGCTGCGGCAACGACTTTGACGTTTCAAAAATCCGCTATCACAAAATCATCATCATGGCCGATGCCGATGTTGACGGATCCCACATCCGCACCCTGCTCCTCACTTTTTTCTACCGTTACATGACACCCCTTATTGAACAGGGACATGTTTACCTTGCCATGCCGCCTCTTTTTGGTATCCACTATGACAGAAAAAATCTTTACGCTTATGACGATGCCGAAAAAGACCGTATTCTTTCCGAGTCCGGCAAAGATCCCGAAAAGGTTAAGGTTACACGCTACAAGGGTCTTGGTGAAATGGACCCCGACCAGTTATGCGATACCACCATGGATCCGTTTAAGCGCAACATCATTCAGGTTCACCTTGACGATACCGTCGAAGCCGAGAGGATCTTTACTACCCTTATGGGAGAAGTGGTTGCCCCCCGCCGGGAATTCATTGAGGAGAACGCGCTGCTGGTGAGTAATCTGGATGTTTAGGGGGAATTTAAAAGGGGGGCACTTTTCCAAAACTTTTTTGTAACCGTCAGCATTGCTGCTCGACCCCCTCTGCTCCAGCCCGCCTTCGACGGTCTTAGAAACAAAGGTTCGGCACTGCCAATGAGGTGGGGAATTGGGGGTGTTGGTCCTTATATATGGGTTGACACATATTCTAGTGAATTAGAGAGGGGTACATAGAAAATGCCTAGATTTTTTTTCAGGACAAATAAATGAAAAAGGAATTGCTGGTTGGAATAATTACCACCGTTGTCGGCGGAATTATCTTGATGATAATAGAGCCGTCTAGAAAATTTGTTATTATTTTAATAATGAAATTAATTTATTTTTTTAGGATGTTTTTTTCTTTTATTTGGAAATTTTTAATAGGCAATCATGAAATAAATGGTTTTTTGATTGTTTTTTCTGTAATTCTTTGGATTTTATTTTTGATAATTATTTTTATGACAATAAAGGAGAATTTATCAAATAAAAAACATCAAACCTATAACGATTATAAAGATGATATATTTTATGGTTTAACATGGAGATGGCATTGGGATAATATGAATATAAGTAACTTATGGTGTTTTTGTCCCACATGTGAATTTGAATTGTCTTATCGAAATGAACAAGTTTATTTGGATGTATTTAGAAGTACTCAAAAAGTAGTTTTCACATGCGAGCATTGCCAAAGGGAATACCCTTTTATCGGATATGATAAGGACTATTTTGTTAATGTAATAGGGCGTGAAATACGGCGAAAAATTCGTATTAGTGAAAAACCTGATAAACAGAAAGCTTCCCATGCCTCTAAACTCTCGCCTTGAACTGATATGGATTGACAAATCGCTTGGAATTACCAAACCCTTGACCATTCAACCTAAACGGTTTAGCATAGAACAAAGGAGGCGAATATTCCATGGCTGGCGGTAAATTAGATAATGCAAAAAAGCAAAAAGCCGATGAATTTTATACCCAATTAACTGACATAGAGAAGGAACTAAAGAACTACAAAAAGCATTTCAACGGTAAAGTGATTCTATGTAATTGCGACGACCCTTATGAAAGCAACTTTTTTAAATATTTTGCCCTGAATTTTGATTTTTTAGGTATCAAGAAACTAATTGCAACGTGTTATGTCGGGTCACCGATTGCCAATAGGGAGCTTTCCTTGTTTGATGATGAAAATGAAGAAAACAAAACAACAAAGAAACCGCATAAAATAGAAATTACTGAAATTCCCGATATAAATCAGGACGGGGCAGTTGATTTATCAGATGTCAAATTACTGTTGCGTAGTGATAAAAACCACTTAACCCGTCTTAAAGGGGATGGCGATTTTCGGTCGCAGGAATGTATTGAAATACTGAAACAATCTGATATTATTGTTACTAATCCGCCGTTTAGTTTGTTCAAAGAGTATATTGAACAGTTGGTAAAATATAAAAAGAAATTTCTGATTATTGGAAATAAAAATGCCTTGTCTTACAAGGAAATATTTTTGTTAATCTCCCGAAATAAATTAAGAACTGGTTACCGCAACATAAATCAAGATATGTGGTTCGAATTGCCAGATACTGCTGATAAATGGGAAAAAATTGTTGACGGCAAGAAATTAAAGCATATTATGGGTTGTTGGTTTACTAATTTGGAAGTTAAAAAACACGAAGAAGAGTTAGTATTATATAAAAATTATATACCAGAAGAGTATCCAAAATATGATAATTATGACGCAATTAACGTAGATAAAGTATCAGAAATCCCAAGGGATTATAAAGGGGCTATAGGTGTTCCGATAACTTTCCTTGACAAATATAACCCCGATCAATTTGAAATTATCGGTTTAGCAGCGGACAAAAGAGATGAAGGTGAAATTTTCATAAAAGGCAAAACAACATATTTAGATGAAGGGCATAAACAATTTGTCGGTATGGTATTGAAGGGTAAAGCAACATACGCCCGTATTATTATCAAAAACAAAAAACTAAAGGAATAACCAAATGAAAATCGAGCTCCATGAAATAACAATCAAAGATCTTGTGAAAGACTATGTAGACAACCAGGAAGAAGGCGTTTTTGGCTACGGCGGTAAATTGAATATACGGCCCAAATACCAACGTGAATTCGTATACAAAGACAACCAAAGAGATGCGGTTATTGACACTGTGCAAAAAAACTTTCCCCTTAACGTAATGTATTGGGTAAAAAACGGAAAAACATACGAGGTCCTTGATGGTCAACAGCGAACAATATCCATTTGTCAATATGTAAAAGGTGAGTACAGCATAAATGCAAGAGCATGGCACAATCTGACCGACGATGAAAAAGAAAAAATCCTGAATTATAAATGTATGATTTATTTTTGTGAAGGAACGGACAGTGAAAAATTGGCATGGTTCAAAATCATCAACATTGCCGGAGAAAAGTTGACAGATCAGGAATTGCGTAACGCCGTTTACACAGGCCCCTGGCTCACAGACGCAAAACGCCATTTCAGCAAATCAGGGTGTGCCGCCCATAATCTTGCGAAAGATTATGTAAACGGTTCAGCCATAAGGCAGGAAATTCTTGAAACTGCCCTGAATTGGAAAAGCAAAGGACAAATAGAAGAATACATGTCCAAAAATCAACAGGAGCAAAATGCCAATGAGTTATGGCTCTATTTTCTCGAAGTGATAAATTGGGTAAAAGCGACATTCCCCGCCTACAGAAAAGAAATGAAAGGCCTCCCGTGGGGCGAACTCTACAATAAATACGGCAAAAAGAAATTCAACACATCGCAATTTGAATCCAACATAAAAAAACTGATGATGGATGATTATGTTACCAAAAAATCTGGT
>Ga0082212_10006537_pt1 | contig 15636 bp, 13 predicted proteins | sample TergutNt197P3_FD_71548 | JGI IMG/M metagenome (GOLD analysis project Ga0082212, IMG submission 71548) | Neocapritermes taracua P3 segment gut microbial communities from Petit-Saut dam, French Guiana - Nt197 P3 | ecosystem: Host-associated > Arthropoda: Insects > Digestive system > Gut ...
ACTACAAGTCGTTTAGTACGTGGGACGAACTGATATGCCTGCTTTTTGGCGTATTCACGCGATGCGATTCTGCCCGTGAAGTATGTGACGGACTGGCTGCTTTGGGCGGCAAATTGAACTATTTGGATATGGATTCTTCTCCTGCCAAAAGCACATTTAACGATGGGTTAAACAACCGGAACGAAAAGGTCTTTGAGCAAATATACTTTGCCCTGATCCACTATTATGCCGATATTTTGTCGGACAGCCGAAAAGCAGGAGTTCGTTTTGAGAAATTTTATGCCTTTGACTCGACTACTAAGCGGATAAAAAGCAGGAACAAAATCCCCGAAGCGGTGCAAACACGCTTATTCGACAAAGGGGGGCAGGTTTTGAAAAAATGACTTTTTGAACAGCAAAATGATTAAAAATCAAACAACTAAAAACTATTACTAAAGTTTATCGGTCAATAGTGAAATGTATACTATGAGTATGGTATTTGTAAATAGAACCCTTCGTCAATATCTTCATGTTGCTCAATTTCGGCAAAAGGACTTATTGGAGGGGACTCTTATTTATAAATGTATTGTGCCTTTGTTATATCTCTCATTGGATAGTCTAACTCTTAAAGTGGGTTTGGTTTCTATGAGCAAAGGGAAAATATAATGCGTTTGCCCTATTTCCACACCGCCCCTTTTTGGTGTGCCAAATTTTCTTAATATCTTTGTTGGTCAATAACAACAAAAAAATAGTAGAAAAGTATGAGAATATTGACTAATTGCGAAAATGACTTTGAAGCCCAACTGATTATTGGGCGATTGGAGAACGAAGGCATTAAATCCGTTATATTGAATGAGTATATTCACAACGTATTGCCTTTAAGCGACATCGATAATTTTGCCGTTCAAGTGGTTGTAAACGATGAGGACTACAACCGCGCCATTATGGTGATTAGTGTGGATACGGATACTGACGGAGATGTTGACGAAGATATTGATGGAGAATAACTAAGGGCGTTGCGCTCCTTCGACAAAATGTTCATTTACACATCGTAAACTCCGCTTCCCACCTTGCCAACGCATCCGGCAGGTTTTTTCGCCCAAATCCGATTCTAAACCATTGCCCTTCGAGTCCAAAGAGCGGAGCAGGCAGGAGCATTACGCCGCTCTTTTGAATCAAATTATCGCAATAGTGTGTGATGGGTTGATCGGATAATAACTTGGGAAAAGCGATGGAGGAGGCGACAGGACGATGCCAGCTAAAGAGGTGGGGGTAATAACCAAAGAAGGTATCTAAGAGTTTCAGGTTGCTCGATATTAAATCCAAATTACGTCGCACAATTTGCTCTTTTGCCCTCAGCCCCATAATACCCAACACTTCGGAGGGTGCGCTGCTGCAAATGGTGGTGTAGTCTTTGTAGAAGGCGCACGATTGCAGCAGCGCCTGATCTTTGGAAATCAGCCATCCAATGCGAAGCCCGGGCAACGCAAAACTCTTGGACAGACCGGATAATGCAATGCCACGCTCGTATATCTCCGCCACTGAAGGGAGGCGCAGAGAGGCATCATGCTCTAAGTAGCGGTACATCTCATCAGAAAAGATGGGGATACCGCGCTCCCGGACAATCTCCACGACCCTGTTTAACTCCGATTCGCTCAGTATTGCTCCGGTGGGATTGTGCGGAAAATTAATCACAATGAGTTTAGTCTCCTTGGTAATCAAGGTATATAGTTCTTCCACTACAAACCTCCATCCCAACGTTTTATCCCATTTCGGCATCCAAAAGGAGCAGGTACAACCCATAGACATTGCCACTTCGGACAACGACTGGTATCCGGGGGCGGTTACTACCACGTGGTCGCCTCTTTGCAGGAGGTTCTGCATGGCGATATAGACTCCCTCTTCGGGCGCCGTTACCAACACTTCGAGGGGCAAGATATTTTGGTACAATTTTGAAATCTCTTCTCGCAACAGGGGGTGCCCCATCGATTCTGTATAGCCAAATTGCAACCCCTCCCACAACTTGAGGCTATCGGTGTCAGCCACAGACAAGAGTTCGGGCAACGTAAGCGCTTCGCAATCGGAGCAGCAAAGCAAAAAGGGAGCGGTAAATTCGTACTTGGCAAAGTAACGCTCCAGAGCAAAAGGATTTATCTTCATTTGACCACCGCTACCTCAGGTAATACCCTATAGGCATAAGGTATAAAGGCTCCTCTTCTTCAGACAGTTGAAGTACCGAAACGATTCTGTTATCCACAAAGGCGCCAATAGCGCAGGTGCCGAGTCGAAGCGCTTCTGCCTGCAAATAGACATTTTGGGCAGAGTGTCCCAAATCCATACAGACGTACCTCTCTCGACCTCGCTCCCCATACTTTCCGGTCATCCTGCTAAAAATGGCGCTATATACCAAAACTGCCGGCGCTTCCTCTACCATCGCCTGATTCAGGGCAGCCTCCCTCAACTCTTTCCTCATGTCTTTATCGATGGTTCGCACTATCTTATGCTCTTCGGAGATGAATTTATACACACCCGGTTCAATTCCTTTCACTTTACCCACCGCCACATAGATGTCGAACGGGTAGAGACCGCCCGCCGAAGGCGCCGTACGGAATCCGCCACGCAAAAAGGCGCGGTCGGTGTTGGGTTCCGTAACTCCGTAGGCAGCCCATAAGATTTGCGACAACTGCTCTGCCGATATCTCCCTGTCTTGATAACGTCTTTGTGAACGCCGGCTTGCCATCGCCTTTTCTACGCTCATTTTACCCTCCGTGTCGGGAGAGGGCAGCAGGTAGGTCAACGGTGCATCCGAAGTTTTTGTCAAACCAACGCTGTCGATGTTGTTTTTCTGTTCGTTGCCGCTACAGGCAGAAAATGCCATGAGGAGCACAAATCCCCATAGCCAGTTGTTTTTTACTAATTTTTTCATCAGAATATTTGTTAAATTGTGAATTGTCCATCGTAGCCACCCAACAATCATTCAAAAACTGTTTCTACACTTCATAATGCTGTGCCCAAAGCCCAGTCCGTCAAAAATCTCTTCTACCTCCAAACCGGCGGCACGCACGCAACGCTCCATATCGCCGGAGTGGTACATCTTGCTGTTTCCGTTTGCCATGGCGGTGAAGTAGAGGCTGATTTGCGTCAGACAGTATGAGGCGGTTGCATATTTTTGCCTGTCCCAAAACGTCTCCATAATGTAGAGGCGCGTTTGGGGAGTCATGGAGCGAGCGGCTCGTGAGAGAATAGATACCACTTCCTCTTCAGAAAAGCAATCCAAAAATTGCGACATCCAGATGGCATCAAAGGGTTGTGGAAAAAAAACGCTGTTGTCGAGTAAGTTGGCGTCCAATCCGAAAATCCGCCCTTCGCCCGTTTGCCCTTTGATGTTCTCCCGCATCAACGTTAGTTGCTGGGGAAGATCCATGATGGTAATGCACACATCCGGGTCATACGCCACACAACGCAACGACCAGCGCCCTGTATTTCCACCCACATCCAAGAGTGTTTTGGGTCTATCGGCAAAGACCACTTTAAGGGCGTCTTCAAATGAGTGGTCTGAGTAGAAGTGGTCGAAGGCAAACCACGACTTTTGCACTTGAGGCGGGAGTTGCGAAAGCCCTTCGTATATGGTGGACCACGCTCCAAACGCCTTCAATCCTTCGGGTTTTCCGTTCAGCAAGGCTCCTTCGAGGTCAAACAGTCCCAAATAGTTTACGTCGTGGTTAAAGTCAATATTGACCCTTACCATAGGGTCGTTGAGCAGAAACCACCCCGCTTTGGCAATAAAATATCTATTGTTTTCAAGCAAAACAGTACCTGTGGTCAGAGACGACTCAAGCAACACCTGAACCGCATACCCAGAGAGTCCCGTTTGCAAAACAATTTCCTCCCGATTGAGCCCTCCTTCGTTTTGGGAAAGAAGTTGAAAGATACCGAATTTAATCATCAGCCGTGATACCTGAAACACCATCGGTCCAAAGGCAATCTCATGGGCAAGGCGTTGGGCTTGAAGGGCGGTGAAGCGTTCTTTGGCGTAAGAGAGATTCATAAATGAAAACAGTTTCTGAGGGTCAAAGGTACGAAAGATTGAGAAACTGTTTACACTTGTTACCGAAATTATTTTATGCCTGTTGTCGATCGATTATTGATGTCCTCCGACCAAGGCATAGTGGCGACTATGGTGCGGGAGGAGGGTGCGAAAAGCGGCGACAACAGGGATGAAAGAGTGAGATTCATAAGTGGAAACAGTTTCTGAACATTTTCACAAATTTCAAGCTTCCCAAACTATACACTTCTATCCAGTGAGGCAACGGAAGAGGGTGTCGTTTACGTGGATAGCGTTGCAAGGTATGAGGGTCTAACCAATGGGATTGGATGGGTGTCTCCCCGGCGGCTTTAAACCCCAATTTGATATACGCTGCCCCTTCCGACCAATCTTTATTGGCGTAACTCATTACGTCGTCCGGGCGATGCTCCGCTACAAAAGCGGACAAAAGTTTGCTCATGCCGCCGGTGACGGTGATGTGGGGCAGCGAGGAGTAGCGTATCCACTCTGCGGAGCGATGCCATTGTATTTCAATGGGTGAATGTGTCTTGCGTTGCGCATGGTGTTTGTCATGTGGGGAAAGTTCGCGCCGCATCATGCGCATCCCGCTAAATGCGGCGGCAGCCACCAACGCTCCTTGATAGAAGAGTCCGTAACGATATTTCGTTCGTGCGGCGCCCAAGAGATGGGTTGCCTCAAAAAAAGCGTCTGCTTCCTCTTTTGAAATGGTCTCTATGGTGCAATTCCGGGCAAAAATGCGCCTCCTCCCTCCTATCTCTCCCGCTAACCGCATCCGCACCAAACCGCCCTTCCGTCTCCATACATCTTCCCAAAGAGAGATTAGACGTACTCCCTGATGTTGTACCTCTGCTATTTTCTCCAAATCGGCAAGTGAACAACCGTCAATCCCAACGGAAAAAACCATCAGCGAAGGCTTTTCTAACCAAAACCCCCCCGATGTTTCTCTCCACCCTACGCCCAACTCATCGAAAAAAGCGATTAACTCCTCTTTCATGATACAAATATAAGAAACTGTTTAAACATTTGGGGAATCATTTCGTCTATATTTTAACTTATACCTAACTACAATGAAAAAACGCCTTATTTTCTTACTACCCGCACTGCTGTGCGCATTTACTCTTTATGCTCAGGACGCTGTGATTAACCGCATTATTGAACTGGGCAGAACCGATAACCAGACCACCCATTGGCTTGACATCCTCAGTAACCGCATTGGTGGACGCCCCATTGGCTCAGATGCCTACAATAACGCTGTTACATGGACCGCCTCCAAATTCAAAGAGTGGGGCATGGAGGTCTCTATCGAAGAGGTTGGACAGTTTGCCGTAGGTTTTAACCGCGGACCGTGGTTTGGACGACTCCTTTCTGAAAATGGAATGACACTGCACTTTGCCACCCCTTCATACACCTCAGGCACCAAGGGCGCCCAACGCGGTCATGTACTTATTGAGCCTAAAAGCCGTGAAGAGTTTCAACGAATGAAAGGCGCCTTAAAGGGCGCTTGGGTGTTGATTGGCGGAACGAACACCGGACGTCCCATCGATATATCCCCAAGAGGCGACAGCCTCAGGGCTGCAATGCTCAATTACAACGACTCCATCTCTGCCATCAACAGAAACATCACTGCCGAGAACCGCAGCACCGGAGCCAATAAACCCCTGTTGCCCCTTAGAGAATCCCCCGCATTGCTCTATCGGGAGATGTGTGAAGCGGGAATACTTGGCATCATCCAATCGGCACCGCTGCCCATTTTAGCGCTGTCCGACAGAAACGTAGCCATGGATCCCAACATGACCTTTGAAAAGTTGCCCACCATACCTGACATCAAACTAAACGAACATCAATACGCCACCATCTACCAGATGGCTAAAGAGCGCCAAACTTTTGAACTCGAATTTGATATCCGCAACCACTTTAAGCCCGGTCCTGTAAAGTACCACACTGTGGTAGGTATTATTCGCGGCTCTAAATATCCAAACGAATATGTAATGGTGAGCGGACACTTGGATTCATACGATGTTGCCACCGGAGGCGTGGATTGCGGTGTGGGCGTTACCCCTGCCATGGAAGCCGCCCGCCTCATTATGAAGGCAGGCGGAAAACCCCTTCGTTCCATCGCCTTTTGTCTCTTTGCCGGTGAAGAGTTTGGGTTGTTAGGCGCGTATGCCTATGTTAAACAGCATAAAAACGAATTAGATAAAATTTCCAATCTCTTTAACAGAGACGGGGGACCCACCGTTCCCGTTGGCATCAACGTTCCCGAAGCGATGTATGACGACTTTGTGAAGGTATGCGCTCCTATCAACAAAATCAATCCTGATTTCCCCTTTACGGTCCAAAAAGCCACTCCTCGCCCCCGCCCCACCTCAGCCGGCGGCACAGACGCCACAGTCTTTGCCATGGAGGGTGTACCCACCCTTGGCTTCTCCTTAGCAGACCCCAAAGGCTACAACTTTCTCTACTCTGAAATTTGGCACACAGAGCGCGACCTCTTCAACAAGAGTATTCCTGAATATCAAGAACACACATCAGTCGTTACTGCCGTTGTAGCCCTTGGACTCGCCAACTTAGACCATCTGCTGTCCAGAAAGGGTCTCTATATAGAGCCTTGATTTAGAAATAGTTTCTTAAACAGTTACAGCGTAAGCAGGAAGGCATATTGCAGTGCCGTTGATTTGAGCCTTTCAAAACGTCCGGAGGCGCCGCCGTGCCCTACGCTCATGTTGCAGTCTAAATAGAGTTTGTTGTTGTCGGTTTTGAGGACACGCAGTTTTGCCACCCACTTTGCCGGCTCCCAGTATTGCACCTGAGAATCCCAAAAACCCGTTGTTACCAAAAGATTGGGGTAGTTTTGCGCTTTTACTTGGTCGTAAGGAGAGTACGAAAGCATATAGTGGTAATACTCCTCTATGGCGGGATTTCCCCACTCGTCCCACTCAAACGTAGTGAGGGGAATTGAGGCGTCCAACATGGTGGAAACCACGTCCACAAAAGGTACTCCGGCAATGACGCCTTTGTAAAGTTCCGGCTCCATATTGATAATGGCGCCCATCAACAATCCGCCGGCGCTGCCCCCGTATGCAAACAGATTGGCGGGAGAGGTATATTTTTCTGCAATCAGGTGGCGGGCGCAGTCGTTAAAATCGGTAAAGGTGTTCATCTTGTTGAGCAACTTGCCGTCCTCATACCATTGCCTTCCCAAGTCGCTTCCGCCGCGAATGTGTGCAATGGCGTAGGCAAATCCTCTATCCAACAAACTCAATACATTACTGTTGAAAGAGGCATTGGTTGAACTGCCATAAGAGCCATAAGCATAGAGAAATAGTTTACCATTTCCATCTTGTTTATATCCTTTTCTATAAACGATTGAAATAGGGACTTTTACACCGTCTCTTGCCGTAGCCCACAGCCGTTTGGTCTCATAATTATTCTTGTCGAATCCACCCAAAATCTCCGTCTCTTTGATTAATTTCACCTCCTTGGTTACCATGTTGTACTCATAGACCGAGCCGGGTGTAGTTAGAGATGAGTAACTGTAGCGCAGGGTATTGAGCGAAGGCTCTGCATTGGAACTCAATCCGGTGGTATATACCTCTTCGGCAAAGGGAACATATTGCTCTGCCCCATCTTTAAATGCAATGATTCTCAATTTATTCAATCCGTTTTGACGCTCGTTGGTTACCAAATAGTTATTAAAGAGGGTAAAACTTTCCAACATCACATCAACCCGGTGGGGAAGCACCTCTTTCCAGTGTTTTTCTTCTGTTGCGTTTTCATTGGTTTTCATCAATTTAAAATTGAGGGCATCTCGATTGGAACGAATATAAAAGATGTCGTTGATATGGTCAACGCGGTAGAGGTGATTGAGTGATCTGGGGGTAAATACCTTGAACGAACCCTCCGGTGTGTTTGCATTCAAAATGAGTGTTTCGGATGAGAGTGTCTGGGAAGAACTAAGAAGAATGTACTTTTCGCTTTTGGTTTTGCCCACGCCAATGCTAAATGTTTCGTCTTTTTCGTCATAGCAAAGGGCGTCTTGCCGCGTATCGGTTCCCAAACGGTGTCTATAGAGGCGATTGCTGCGCAGGGTTTGTTCATCTTTGGTGATGTAGAATACCGTTTTGCTGTCATTTGCCCACACTACGCTTCCGGTGGTATTGGGGATGGTTTCGCCTACGGAGGCGCCTGTGGTCAGGTCCATAAATTGGATGGTATAACGCCTTCGGCTCACAAAATCGGTGGCGTAGGCAATCGTTCGGTTGTCGGGACTGACCGAAATACCTGAGACACTGCAATAAGCCTGTCCTTCAGCCAAGCGGTTGACGTCAAGCATCAACTCATCTGTGGCGCCTGTCCTGTTTGCCCTTCTGTAGTAGAAAGGATACTCCTTTCCGGGTTCATATTTTGTCCAATAGAAGTAGCCATTATCTAAGTAAGGAACGGACTCATCATCCTGTTTTATCCTACCCTTAAGTTCTTCAAACAGTTCATCTTGAAGTTTTTGCGTATGCGCCATATCGTTCTTCAAATAGGCGTTTTCTGCATTCAGATAGTCTAAGACATCTTGTGTTTGTGCATCAGGGGTAGCGGCGTTCTTCTGTTCATCACTCAAACGCATCCAGTGGTAGTTGTCGATACGGGTATTCCCAAATTCGTGAAATTCAAATGGAATTACTTTTGCCACAGGCGATTGTGCTTTGGGCTGACATGCGAGTGTGCAGGAGATGGAGATGGAGAGGAGGAGGTGGGGTTTCATAATTAGAGAGTTGAAAGTTGAAAATTGAAAGTTGAGAATTGAAAATTTTAGAAACTGTTTGTGATAATACGCTCGGCATTTATTTCTTTACGCAGCGGATGGGGAGGGCAAAGGATTTGGTCGTAACGCCTTCAGAGTCGCTGCCTCCGACACTGAAATGAAACTGATACACAGAGTTAGAAGAACTTCCTTGAGAACTCGTCAAATAGGTACCAAACATGCCAACTTCTTGAAGTGAGCCGTCATCTTGATTACGATTTCCAACTGCCGGGAGGAAAATAGTATTAGGGGCAGTTCCATACGTTTGTCCCTTTTTAGCGTCATCCCATACGTTTGGGGCAGCATAAAGAGCAGTCGATTGAGCTTTTGTAGGCACTTGCCAGCCGGCAGGGCAGGGGTCGTTAGTGGCTTCCCATATAGCGCTTAAATCTGGAATAGGGTCCCAAATAAATCCTGCCGGAGATGAAGTCAGCGGGTCTGTTCCGCTCCATCCGGTTATGCGGTTCCACTGGTAAAACATTCCCGCGTCTTCGGGTTTATTGGCAAATTTACCCGGCTCGCCAACATTACGGGTTGCCCATATAACGCCGTTAATCGTTACGCCTGCATCTACGTCGGGGGCGATTATCGCTTTCCAGCCGTTGGCGGCGCCCCAGAGGGAATGACCCGTGTAGGCGGCGATGGAGCCGGCGGGTATGTGCAGGGTGATGTTGACTTTGGGTGTTTCATAGAAACAACCATCACCTATCGTGCATACAGCGGGGTCTGCCCATGGTAGCGTAATATCGGTCAGCGAGGGGCAATAAGCAAAGGAATAATCTCCTATACTTGCTACGCTTGCGGGGATGATGATTTTCGTAAGATTGCTTCCCTGCATCGCCCCGGTTCCAATACTGACTACTTCGGCAGGGATGGTGAATTCACCTGTTAACTTGATGGGAAACCACTCAAGCGTATGCTGCGGGTTGTTGCCGTTTACCCTATACAGCGCTCCGCCAGTCGCACTGTACGCTCCGTCTGCTGCTGCGGTCAGCAGCAAATTAGAGCAATTAAGGAATGCATAGGTATCAATGGATATGACGGTTGACGGGATATGGAGCGAAGCAAGCGTTGTACAATACTGGAATGCACCTCCAATCGTTCGCAGCCCTTCGGGCAGCGTCAGCGAAGGGAGCACTGTGCAAAAACTGAATGCAGATGATCCTATGGCGGTCAGCCCTGATGCGGGCAGCACAACCGTTTCAAGCGATGAGCATCCATAGAATGCTTGCCATTCTATCTGTTCAATGCCGACAGGCAGTGTAACAGAAGTGAGCGATGCGCAATAATGAAACGCTCCGGCGCCTATCCTTTTCACCGTATAGGTTACGCCTTGATAGTTCACCGTTGCCGGAACGGTTACTGCAGGTCCGGGATAGGAGTTGGAAGCGGAGGTCGGATTCGTGGAAAAATCATCTGAATAGGATTTATTAGTCACCTTTACATCAGTGGATCCTTCGCTGATGGCTTTGAAATAAAAGCCGCCTGCTTCAAACTGGTTAGCAGGAGGGGGGACCTCTACCACAACGGTAGCCACATTGGAACGTTTCGATTCCGCGCCGGTGGCGCCTACCTCGCAGAAATAGTAATAAGTTCCTACTGAAAGATTTGTAGGAATATCGTAGTTCGCAGTTGTTGCACCGCTGATTTTTGTTCCATTAGTGTTGCTTGCCGAGGTATTGAAATACCATTGGTAAGTGAGTTTTGCTCCTTCGGTTACGCTTGCCACAACCGAAAGATGTTCTGTGCCGCCTAATGGAATGGTTATGGTTGCTTGTGGTTGCGAGGTAATGGAAATAACAGGCGTGGGCTTATCCTTTTTACAAGACACGAGTGTAGCCATTGAGATGAAGATGGCTGTGGTGATTAGAAAAAACGCTTTTTTATTCATTTCTTTTTTATTTTTATATCCTTCCGGACGGTTATGATTCTTGTTTAACGTTCCATTTTCTCCTTCTTTGTCCATTTGGCTTGTCGGTTGACGTCTAAGAAACTGTTTTTAACGCTGTTCTACAGGCGCGTACCTCGTTCGCGTCTGTCCGGAAATAATCGCCGTCCATTCTCTTTTTTGCCGACAAATGGATGGCTGTTGCGCCTGTTTCTGCTACGATGCGGGCAATGTTGGTTGCATTGATTCCGCTGCCGGGCATTACGGAGGGTCCGACATCACTACCCTTTCGGGATGAGGCAACCAAACGCTGAATCAATTTCACTCCCTCCTGCGCCGTAGGCGCCTGTCCGGAAGTGAGTACGGTATCCACATCTAACTCCATAAGGGTACGAAACGCTTCAATGGGATCTCTGCACACATCAAAAGCGCGGTGAAAAGTGAAAGATACCCCTTCGGCAGCCCTCATAATACCCTCCATCGCCTTCAAGTCTATATTTCCGGCTCTGTCCAACGCTCCGCAAACAATCCCGTCTGCCCCCAAATGTTTTGCGACCCGAATATCCGTACATATCAGAGCAACCTCTAAAGGAGAATAGACAAAATTCCCCTCCCTCGGACGAATCAACACATGAACAGGTATTTTCAACATTTTTTTTGCCATCTCAATGGTAACATGAGAGGGGGTAAGACCATCCAAGGGTAAGGCAGAGCACAACTCAATGCGGTCGGCGCCACCCTGCTCCGCCTCTAAGGCTGAGGATAGAGAGCCTGCACAAATCTCTAATAGCACTTTCATGTTGCAAATGTTTGGTTATTGGAATGTTAAAACATATCAGAGTGTGTTCCGGTATCCTCAAATATTACTTCGATTAGTAGTTTTGCTATTTCGTAAAACAGCGCAATATCATAACCACGCGCTTCACACCGACTAATGCTTCTATAGAACCGGTTACTGAATACGGGTTTTAACATATTGTAATCCTAATTTTTCAAACATATCATCTACATTCTCGCATACAACTAATTCTTCCTCGCGTTCTGACTTTAATATCGCATTTTCTACTTCAGGTTTGAGTTTGTGTGTAAAATGCTCACTTCCTTCCTCTGCGACCTCAACGTATGGGAGTGTGCGGGCGTACTCCAAAAAACTGCGCGACTGCGCACTGTTTCCTCTAATAACTAATGTTGTCATATTCACACTGTTTTTATCATTTGCAAAGGTGTTATTTTTATCATTACTGACCAACAAAAGTAATAAGAAAATCTGAGTAAATCAACAGCCGCCCAAAAACAAATTCGGACGGCTGCGTTTGTACATAGGGGGCGGCGGATTAGTACCCCGGATTCTGCTGACTCCCAATCGCCGGATTGGCATCGATCTCCCCCTTGGGAATGGGAAGAATACATTTGTAGAAAAATGCTCCGTTTTCATTAATGACTTTTGAACGGTGGCTTGCGGTAACTGAGCCGACATCTATAAAATCATCGTTAAACTCAATACGCATCTTGTTGCGCGTTAAGTCAAAGAAACGGTGTCCTTCCATAAATAGTTCCCTGCTTCTTTCATCAAGTATCATCTCTATAGTAACCGTTTCGGCGGTGGCAGGAGCAAGTCCGGGTGCTCTTTTCCGAATTGCCTGAAGGTAGATTGCCGCCTTCTCTTTGTTAGAAGATGATTGGAGCAGCGCGGCTTCGGCGGCTATCAGATAGATTTCCGACAGGCGGAAAACCTTGATGTTTACAGCGGAGTAGGTTCCCTTGTCTCCGGAAGTATGGTTACCTCCGGTATATTTACGGCACGACCCCAACCTTGTTGTAGAAGTTTCGTCGTAATACATGGTAGCCCAGCGAATATCCCTTGTTGATTCATTGACGCCATCGTAGCCTTCGTTTAATCTTGCAAGGTAGTAGTCGCTCGCCACAAACCAACCCATTATCTGACTTGATACGTTTCCTTTTCTTAATAGAAGCGCCCCCCATGAAGAGGTTTCAAGGTCTGCTTCATTTGGAAAGATCCCCAATTCTACTATTGATTCTGTAGCGAATTGGGTTCCCCATGACGAGATCCAATTCTCATTGGTATAGAGCGAGTAAACGCCACTATCAATAATTTCTTCTGCAACGGTAAGCGCATCGGCATACCTCCCCATATAGAGATAGACCCTTGCTTGCAACGCCCTATTTCCGTAATAGTTCATATAACCGTTACTCTTTGTTTTTCCGTTTACACTGTTCAACAAGCCTTTTGCAGTGTCCAAATCGTTCTGGATTTGGGAATATACCTCCGCGACAGTAGCGCGTGTGGGCTGCTGATAACGGTCAATGGGTTTTGTTACCACGGGAACGCCCAAAGAGGATGGGGCGTCCGAATAGGTATAAGGCTTTCCATAGATACGCACCAAATCAAAATACATGAGCGCTCTGAGTGTCAATGCCTGCCCCTTGTAAAGAGAAAAATCTTCATAGATGCCGCCTGCCGCTTCTGTTTTTTCCATCCCTTGCAACAGCGTGTTTACCTGAAGAATGCAAAAATAGATTTGAGACCAGTAGCCTGAACCATTCCCGCTGGAAGGTGAATGATTAAACGAATAGAGATAGTCGTATCCCCTTGCCTGAGATACAATGGTAAGGTCGCTCCCCTTGGCATCGCCGTAGAGCATCATGCCTCTTCCATAGTAGTTGGCATGAACCAAATTCCTCATAATACCATCCATCATTACTTTTGCCTCAACTCTGGTACGAATTTCCAACTCCTCTTCCTGAATAGCATTAGATGGTTTGACATCCAAAAAACCGGTGCATGAGGACAATTTTACAGCCAATAACACTGTTAACAATATGGCAATATTTATTTTTTTCATAACGCTAATAATTTAATGATTAAAAACCGATTTCGATACCAAAGGTATATGTCTTTCCTAAAGGCATTGCCCAAGTTTTTACACCATTCGCCGGTGTTTCAGGGTCGTAAAGTTTATATGTAGCCATCGTCAATAGATTGGTTCCGCTAAAATACAACCTTGTATGGGAGATACTCGCTTTTTCAACCATCGCTTTTGGCAGGTGATACGAAAGCGTGATCGTTTTAAGCCTCAGGAATGTCCCATCATGAATAAAGCGACTGCTCCGTTCATTGATGTCTTCCATATCGATAGCCAACATTTGGGGGTATATAGAGTTCTTATTGTCTGGCGCCCACCTGTTTCGATACTGATCTTTTGAACGGGTCCGTTCCCAATAGTATCCGTCATCCGTAACATCCCTGCTCACCCCATCATACACATCTCCCCCTATTTTGTAAATAAAGTTTACATCCAAACTGACGCCTCTCCATGTTACATCGGTGCCGATACCTCCAAAGACCACAGGATCTGCTTTGCCAATAACAACTTCATCTACTTTAGAAAAATTATACGTAGCGGGTCTGCCCTTAAAGGTAATGTCATGAACATCATTGTTGGTGTACCACACCTGCCTGCCCGTTTCTGCCTCAACTCCTGCCCACTCTTTTCCCCAGAACGCCATTGGGGACTCCCCTACTCTGTAAATTCTTCTTGCATAGTTATCTGCATCTGAGCCAAAAACAATATCCTGACCTCCGTATAACGCGGTAACTTCAGAATGAATAAATGAAGCGGTAAGCCCCAGATTCCATTTAAGATCCCTTTGATTAACAAGATTTCCCCACAATTCAAGTTCAATTCCTCTATTCACCATCTCTCCTACATTGTCAAGAACGGGACTGATCCCGGTAACCATCGAAACAGGAACATTTTGGAGTAAATTTTTTGAAACGCGGTTAAAGTACTCCACTGTTCCGGTTACTCTGTTTTGGAGCAGACCAAACTCAAGCGCCACGTTAGCAGTGTAGTTGTTTTCCCACTTTAGAAACGGACTTGGCTTTGTATCTAACGTACTTCCCGGATTCTCCATATACTTGCTGGTATAGGAAATTAACGACATATAGGCATAGTTTGAACTTGGAAGCGTACCATTCACACCATAAGAAGCCCGTAACCTAAGGTTGGGTAACCAAGTAAGATCTTTCATAAACGCCTCATTGTTCACTCTCCACGAACCGGCTACAGACCAAAAATTCCCCCATCTGGTGTCGGGGCTTAACCTTGACGAACCATCACGACGATATGACCCGGATAGATAGTATTTGTTGTTGTAGCCATACTCCGCCTTTGAGAGGAATGAGAGCATATTGTCTCCCCACCAATAGCCGGCAGCATCACGAATCCCCGTGGTGGATACGGCAGGTAGTGTACCATTACCCAAACTCCGTCCTGTGGATCTTTGAAAATCTGTTCTGTTTTTCTCCGATTCCCATCCCGCAAGTACCGAAATGGTATGAATGTCGGCAATCGTTTTATTGAAATCTAAAACAGAGGAGGATACCAATTTGTGGGTGTTCGTGGAGTAGTTATTAATCTCCCCTCCCACAGTCGAGGCTGAGTAGTGAAATGGACTATAGAACAAAACCTCTTTGGTATCAATATTATCGTATGATAACGTTGTTCTAAATTTTAGTTCCGGCAGCAAGTTCACCGTAACACTTTCAACAGCGGATAGCCTCCATGTTTTGGCATGATTATCCCACTCCTCGTTGTAGTAAACGTAGTTTTGTCCATAACTGCCATACCTTGGCAGCCATGGCAATCCGGTGGTAAAGTCTGTTGGCCAATAGTATCCCCAAAGCAGATTTCTCGATTGCATGAACATATTTGAACCGGTGTTCCGCGAATCATTAAATCCAACATTTTTTGTATGGACAATCGTAACATTTGAGCCTGCCTCAAGGACTTTTCCCACCTTTTGGATTACATTCAAACGACCCGAAATTCTGTTATAACTGTTGGTGGTAACCCGCCCCTGTTCTTGGGTATAGCCTATGGAGGT
>Ga0082212_10006538_pt1 | contig 15635 bp, 4 predicted proteins | sample TergutNt197P3_FD_71548 | JGI IMG/M metagenome (GOLD analysis project Ga0082212, IMG submission 71548) | Neocapritermes taracua P3 segment gut microbial communities from Petit-Saut dam, French Guiana - Nt197 P3 | ecosystem: Host-associated > Arthropoda: Insects > Digestive system > Gut ...
TTCTATGCTGTTCATTGCAAATCGTACCAATTGAATCAAATTTGTTAAACAATCACGGTCGGTTTCGGGTTTGAGTTTCACTACTTTATCGGTTTTTACGATAGCGTATGAGTTCCACAAGCGTTGCATTTTGAATCGGCTGTCGGCGCTCAAAAGGCGTTGTTCCAAATCTTTGAGAACGTCATAATTGAGTTTGCCGTTGTTTTGGTAAATGATTCGCAATGCCTCAATTTCGTCTTTGTGCGAATTTACATATTCTTCAAAAGCGTTGGTTGTGGCCTGTGCTTCTTCGGTGGAAAAACCTTTGTAAATTAGTTCGTCTTCGCCGGGTATCAATACTTTGGTAAACCCTGCATTCAGTATGAGCAAATATTTTCTTGCTTCGGGATTGGTTGCCAAAGCAGTCACCAAGGCTTTGCGTTCCGTATTGGCTTCATTGACGTCGATAAATTCAGGTAAAATATTATTTTCTAATGCATTATATATATTTATTGACAAATCGTACATTGTAATTCCCGCTTTTTGCGCAAAGCTATTTCGGTCGCGGTCTTTACTTTTTGCATTGATTCGCGAAAGTCGGCTGGAAAGCAACAATAAATAATCATCGGGCAGATAGCCGTAGGAAATCTGCTCTAAAAGCTGTTCGAGGGTAGGATTTGTTGGCAGTTGCGTTCCGTCGGTTCGCAAGGGCGGAATATGTTTGTCGTGTTCGGTAACGCCAACAGCATCAATAAGAAAAAACAAATCTTTGCTATGTGCGTTGGGTGTAACAATCTGCAATTTATCGTCTCCGATAGTTCTGCAACCTCGACCTTTCATTTGCGTATAAAGATTTTCGGACTGCACATCACGCATAAACAGCAGTATTTCAAGCGGTTTTATGTCTGTTCCAGTCGCCACAAGATTAACGGTCACGGCAATTCTGAAATCTTTGTCGTTGCGAAACCGGCGTATCAGTTCGTTGCTGTCGCCAGCCGAATAGGTGATTTTCTGAACAAAATTCGGGTTTTGTCCGTCAAAAACCTGTTTGCAAATTTCGACAATATTTGTTGCGTGTGGGTCGCTTTTGGCAAAAATCAGCGTTTTGGGAAGGTAGGCGAAATTTGTCTCACGGTCGGGATAAAGTTCGGTATAAATGGTGTTTTTGAATGTTTCCAGCACCAAACGAATTTGTTCAGGATTGACAACAGAACGGTCTAAATCGTCGTTGCAATAATCAAACTCTTCTTCTGCAGCTTTATTTTCCGTTTTCCCCGAATAATTTGTTATTTCCTTAAATTTCTGATTTTTAAGAATTTGTCCGCCTTCTTCTGTTACTTTCGTCTTAATCCTGAAAATGCGATAATCTACATTTATACCATCTGCGATTGATTTTTCGAGAGAGTAATTAACAATGCAATTATTGTTGAAAAAAGCCAACGTTTCGGGTGCAGGCGTTGCGGTTAAGCCGATAATTCTGGCGGTATCGAAATGATTCAATACCTGCTGCCATTTGCCGTAAATAGAGCGGTGGCACTCATCCACCACGATATAATCAAAAAAATCTTTGGACAATTTAGGATTGTCGCCGATTTCTTCCGGCGTATCATCGGTTTGAACACCTTCCACTTCGTCTTCGTCGCTGAACGCTTTTCCGGTAAGAACCGCAAAAATTCGCTGAATGGTAGCAATTACCACATTTGCATCGGAAGGGATATTTGGAGATTTCAGCCGTTCGGTAACAAAAATGGTGTTAAACGGCTCGCCGTTTTCCGTCAGGCGAAAAGTTCCAAACTCACCCGCTGCCTGCTTTCCGAGGTTGTTTCTATCTACAAGAAACAAAATGCGTTTTGCAGGCGTGCAAGAAAGTAACCGATAGGCAGCCATACAAGCGGTAAAAGTCTTTCCTGCGCCTGTGGCAAGTACCATCAACGCCCGCTTCTGTCCGCTTCTGAAACTGTTTTCCAACGCCGAAACCGCCTCAAATTGACATTTACGAAGCCCTTTTGGATTCAAGTAGGGCAAACCCGCAAATTCGTCATCAATTTTTGCTAATCGTGCCAATTGTTTGGGCGGGTGCATTTCTGAAATAAGCTGAAATTCAACAATTTCGATGTCTATCTTTTTAAATAAAAGTTCGATCCCGTTCGAAAGATACACAAATTTCAACGGATTATACCAAAACGGACACCAATCGGGCAATTGTTTTGTGTAGTTTTCGGCTTGCGCCGCCGCTGCTTGTACCAAATCAATATCCGTTCTTTTTGCTTCCAAAACCGCCACTGCCTTTCCGTTGAGAAACAGCAGATAATCGGCTTCAAGTCCGCCTTGCATTATACTCTCCCGCACTGCCACAGCCGAAACCGCCGCCGAAAATTCGCTACGGTCGCAAACTTTCCAACCCGCATTTTCGAGTTTACGGTCAATTTCTATTCTTGCTTTTTCTTCGGGCGTCATATAATTTCTATTCATTTTTACTTTTTTTCAAATTCATTTTTGCTAATTTCAAAACTTCGTCAGTGAATTGCGTATCCTCTTCTACAAGTGCAGTAACTTGGTCAGCAAGCCAAAGTTTAAGGAGTTCTTCGTAGTCAATTTGAAAAAAAACTTCAATAACGGGCAAATATTCTTTACGAAAATTTTTGGCAAAGGTACAACAAATTTATGAATTGTCAAGAATTACGGTGCAAAAGGGTGCGCATTTCAAATTGTCGCTTTGCAACCTTTCCGTCATTGGTAGACAACTTGTTGTCGAAGCAATCCAGTGTAAGCGTTGTATCCTGGATTGCTTCGTTCCTCGCAATGACGGGATGCGACAATTTGAAATGCACCCGTGTAAAATAAATTTCCAGAAATTTCGTTTGGATTTCTGGATCTCATTACGTACTTTTGCCGCGTAATTGTTTTTTTACTATTTTTGCACAAAAGAATTAACTTTAAAACTATAAATTATGATGATTAAAAAATTATCTCTCTTTCTTTTGACAATTGCCTTTTTATTATCCGGATGCGAGGAAGGCTCCGAAAGAAGCGACTTTTCTGCTATCGAGCAGGCGTTTATTCACCCCCCCGACGAGGTGCAAACCAGTGTTTACTGGTATTGGATCAACGACAATATCTCCAAAGAAGCGGTGGTAAATGACCTTCATGCGATGAAAAAAGCAGGTATCAACCGGGCTTTTATCGGTAATATCGGTTTGCCGTCAAGCGACCAGCCTTACGGCGCCATACAACTTTTCACCGACGAGTGGTGGGAAGTCATGCACACCGCGCTGAAAACGGCTACCGAACTGAATATTGACATTGGTATATTCAACTGCCCCGGATGGAGTCAGTCGGGCGGTCCGTGGATCAAGCCCGAACAGGCCATGCGCTATCTTGCTTCGTCGGAAATACGTGTCAAAGGACCGCAAAAATTTTCAAAACAATTAGAACAGCCTGCACAGGATTTTCAGGATGTGAAAGTAGTGGCCTGGCCGGTTTCCTCCGAATACGGACAGAATCTGCTGGAGGGCGCTCAGGTAATCCTGTCTCCGGCCGGAACCAAAGCCGACTTGCTTACCGGAAGCAGGGTGACAATGCTCAGTCAGCCCGAAACAACTGTTGATATTGCCCTGCCGCAAAAAAGCAAGGCGCGCAGCCTTGTCATTCATACCGCGCACCAGCGCTCTTATGCTTCATGCGACCTGCAGGTAAAGGAAGGAAACAGCTATCGTTCCGTCAGTAAATTTATTGTCAACCGCACCAATCCGTCGCTGAGTGTCGGCTTTGACCCGTATGCGCCCGTCGTGATCAGTTTCCCCGAAATCGAAGCACAGGATTTTCGCATCGTTTTTAATAATATAAGTTCCAATTGCGGGTTGTCACGTATCGTATTGTCGCCTTCGCCGATGGTTGAACGTTATGCCGAGAAATCACTGGCAAAAATGTTCCAGACGCCACTTCCCTACTGGCACGATTACCTCTGGGACAAACAGCCTGACGTGATGGATGCTTCGTTGATGCCAGCGCCGGATAAGGTGCGCGACATCTCTCAATTGATGGCTGCCGACGGCACGCTGACATGGGATGTCCCTGAAGGCGAGTGGATCATCATGCGCACAGGCATGGCGCCAACAGGCGTGAAAAATTCGCCTGCATCGCAACAGGGTACCGGATTAGAAGTGGACAAGATGAGTAAAAAACACGTAGCCTATCACTTCGATTCATTCCTCGGAAAACTGCTCGAACGCATCCCGGCAGCCGATCGTAAATCGTGGAAAGTGGTGGTGGAAGACAGCTATGAGACAGGCGGACAGAATTTCACCGACGGGATGCTTGACGGGATGCGTGAACGTTACGGATACGATCCGACCCCGTTTCTTCCTGTTTTCAAAGGGCACGTTGTAGGAAATCCGGATCTTTCCGACCGTTTTCTGTGGGACGTCCGCCGGTTGGTGGCCGACAAGGTTTCATACGATTATGTGGGAGGCTTGCGCGAAGTGAGCAACCGGCACGGACTTACAACCTGGCTGGAAAATTACGGTCACTGGGGCTTCCCCGGCGAGTTTCTGCAATATGGCGGGCAGTCGGACGAAATTGGCGGCGAGTTCTGGAGCGAAGGCACGCTGGGCGACATCGAAAACCGTGCGGCCTCGTCGTGCGCACATATCTATGGTAAAACTAAGGTGTCAGCCGAATCGTTCACCTGTGGCGGAATGGCCTATAGCCGTCATCCGGGCTCAATGAAGCGGCGCGGCGACTGGTCGTTTACCGAAGGCATCAACAATACGCTACTGCATGTGTACATACAACAGCCATACGATGACAAACCGCCGGGCGTGAACGTACTGTTCGGCAACGAGTTCAACCGACTCAATACCTGGTTTTCGCAAATCGACCTGTTTACAACCTATCTCAAACGTTGCAATTTTATGCTCCAACAAGGTCTGAACGTGGCCGACGTCGCATATTTCATTGGAGAAGATGCGCCTAAGATGACCGGTGTGCGCGACCCCGAACTGCCCGGAGGCTATTCGTTCGACTATATCAATGCCGAGGTCATTGTCCGCGATCTTGCCGTGAAGAATGGCCGCCTGGTTTTACCGCATGGTACATCCTATCGTCTGCTGGTACTTCCCAAACTCGAAACCATGCGCCCCGAAGTGTTGCAGAAAATCGAACAGTTAGTGACAGAGGGAGCCGTCATACTCGGCCAGCCACCCAGCCGGTCGCCCAGTATGCAAAACTACCCTGAAGCCGATAAGCAGGTACAGGCACTGGCTGCAAAAATGTGGGGCGACCTGTCGCTCAAACAGCGCAGTTACGGAAAAGGCACTATCCTAACGGACATGGACATGCAGGAAGCGCTCGCCAGCGTTAATCTGCCGCCCGACTGCCGTTTTGCCGACGATGATCCCGCGCTTTACGTACACCGTACCGTGGACGGTAACGAAGTATATTTCATTACCAACCAAACCGAACAAACCATCCGCATCAGTCCGCAATTTCGCGTTAGCGGGATGAAACCCGAACTGTGGGACGCCGTTTCAGGCAGTATCCGCTCACTGCCCGCTTTCGTCCAAAAGGACGGTATCACCACCGTACCCATGCAGTTGGAAGCCCTCGAAAGCGCTTTCGTGGTATTTCGCAAAAGCGGCAGACCCGACGCGTCGAATCTGGCGGACAACTACCCGCAACTGACGGTTTTGACCGAACCGGCGACGCCGTGGAGCGTGACGTTCGAATCGGACAGGTACAAGCGCGGGCCGGCCGAACCCGTTACTTTCTTCCAGTTGGACGACTGGACAAAGAACAGCGACGAGCGTATCCGTTATTATTCGGGTACGGCCGTATACAAAAACAACTTTCCGGTGAATGAACTGCCTGACGGAAAGATATACCTGGAATTTGGCAAGGTCAACGTGATGGCTAAGGTGAAAGTCAACGGTCAATATGCCGGCGGTATATGGACAGCGCCCTACCGCATCGAAGTTACTGAATTTATCAGACAGGGCGACAATGCCATCGAGGTCGAAGCAGTCAATAACTGGATGAACCGTTTGATCGGCGACCTGCACCTGCCCGAACACGACCGTCCCACTTATGCGCATATCAACCCCTGGTCGACCGATACGCCATTACAACCTTCGGGATTAACGGGGCCGGGACGATTGGTGACCGACGCCAAAACTGCCGTACAGGCTAAAACGCAGGATTCCTGGCAGGAGGAATTTCGCCACCAGCCGCTTTCGGTACGTCCGCGTATTGAAGTGGCTTATGAAGGCTTCGAACGTAAAAAGTTCCATATCGATGCAAAAGATTATAAACTGATTGGCGAACTGAGCCAGCCTCACCGCTTAATCAATGAAACAAGCGGGGCAACCTGGCTTTGGATGGAGGTGACCGATGCGCAGGGCAAACGCTACTCCACCCAGTCCTGCAAAACAGATTCCCGCATCAATCTGTACCGCAGGGGCGCTTACTACTGCGAAGTTCACTGGTTCGACATAATACCGACAGCCGCAGACGGTACTGTCAGCAATCTGTCAGCCGACCTAGCCCTGTTCTGCTATCCTGAAAAGATTTTAGCGCAGGTCACCTGGCATGCCAGAGAAGATTTCGACGGAGCCAAACTGAAAATCAACGGGTTCGCACCCGGAGAATTTGAACTGAAACCTTTCAAAAAAGGAGAGAAACAATCCTTTTCCTTTCCATTATACGGGGAGCGTCCGCCACTTCCCGATGATGCTTTTACGCTGCTCAAGGGCGACGTCCCCGTTAAGTATGATTATGTAAGGGGTTGTTACATGGTGGGCACATCCGAGAAGGGCGACTTCCAGACAGAGTTTTATCAGACGCCTAACCGCTACGAAACAGCATCTGTCAGGGTGAACAACGACGCCCAAAACCGTAAAATCTACATCTGCCATGAATCGGCAATCGGCCGACAGATTGTTGAAGGCGGTGTTGTGACGGATGAGAACGGCCATCCGTTACCCATCCTTGTCCAGGTCTCGAAAAATTTTGCCGGTGAAAAGGAAGAACCTTTCTACAACCCGACCGATATTCCTTTCAGCGAGACAATCTTCCCACTGTATCTTTCTCCCAACGAGAGCCGCACGTTCAGTTCGTTTCATCTCCATCAAAACTGGGGTCGGCACATGACCAAGCACTGGTCGTCGCTGGGCGCCTGGATGGATTATTTCCACAGCGCGACAGGCGTAACCGAGAGTACCTGCTATGTGCCCTTTAAATTCGGGGGGATAGGAGGCATATCAATTGCCGACTACCGCGCCATGAGCCAGCAATCCTTCTGGGTCGGCCAGCCGCAACACGACAACGTGGCCGGCCACTCTTTCCTGTCCTATTGTATGCAGGACGAATGGCAATTCCCCGAATATGTCCGCACGCTTTACCGCAGCACAGGCAACAACTGGTTCGATATCGGATTGGAGTACATCTCAACCGACGGTCGTATTCGTACCGTTGTGGATGCCTGGGAAACGCCGCAGTCCGACGAAACGAGAAGTTATTTCCGGGTGCGTTATGAAGCGCTGGAGCCTGTTGAGGTTGACAATGCAAAGTCCGATTTCCGCCTGCTGACGATCAATACCTGCGTCCAGGGCCTGCGTTATACCCATCTCGGAGCCACTGGCATGAATGCTGTCAGGCTTGATTCAACGCTCCGGCCATTCCCTGTTTTGGGAACCGCTCTCCCCGACGACAAGTTTCACATCACCCTTTTTGGCGATCGCCGCGGCTCCAATACCATTGTGGTGAACCGCTTTTCAGCGCCTTTTGCCCCTGCGGTAACCGTCCAGCAAGGGCCTTACGGTAATTCATCCTCATTCAAAGTCAATACTATCTCATTCAGGGAACGATCAAAGGATATGGTCTTGTGCTTGGTTCCGAACTTAGACAGGATCAGCCTCAAAAAGGGCGATGTGATCGAGATCGAAGGTTACTGGTTTTGCTACGGCGATTCCACTTCGACCGCCCCTGCCGATCAGTGTGTCAGCGACTACTGTGAAAATGTACCGCGTATTTCGCAAATCACCAAGGGTCGCGAAATTAAAAATAAGACGACGCTTTGGGTACAGGCCGAACAGGGCAGAGCCGAATTTACCGTCACGGGCGGACGCAACCTGATCCCTGTCGTGGTCACCGGGTTTGACAACTACTGCAATCCCCGCATGCAGGTTTTCGAGGGTGGCCAATGGAAAGAGGTGGGACACAACCGCAATACGACAGCCGACGGTATTCAGCCTTTCTGCGCTGAAGACGGTTCTTTCGGCGCAGTCTTTCTGGTTTCGTCGAACCCGAACGCACCGCAACAATTGCGCGTCAGTACCGGTAATACGCCTGCACCTTTTTCGAAAATCGACCTTCACACGGGAGAAAACCTCCTCGTTGACGCCCGTAACGCCATGGCAAGCGCCCGTCTTCGTTATCCTGCTCCAACACGCGACGTCGCAAACAACACGCCGGGATCGGCTGAATGGAATCAGAGCGAAGGCAACTCCCTGTTCTATGCCCAAGAGTTCACTACCTGGCTGCAGGGCGGTCGGCTTTCTCCAAATCAGGAAGACGTCGATCTGGAATACTGGTGGCAAAACAAGGAACTCCTGCCTGCGCATGCACAACCTGTTTTCGAGTTGGAACCCGCCACACCTAAACTGCTGAAAGGTAAATATATGGCTCTGACGCCCGAAGGCTGGAAAGAACTCGGCGACGGCGAAAAAATAGCTGGTACAATTTATGCGGCAGGTATTTTCGCTCCGGGCAGTAGCGCTGTGCTGGCTTATCGTACAGGTTCCGGCGTTTCACGCACCGGAACAAAACTGAAAGTCGCATTAGACGCGCCGGTTGTTGCGCTTAAAGACCGTTACCACCAGCGCGGGAAGTTGTACCTGACCGACCTGAACGCCGAGAGCCTGAAACAGAAAGTGATGAATGATTTATACTGATTGAAATGAAAAAAACACAATTGGTTATCTTACTGTTTGCATTGTTATGCAATGTTTCAGTGCGCGCACAGAATCCCGTATCGCTAACGATTGTTAAAAAAGAAGACAGGGGCTTCACCTTACAGGAGGTAGAAAAAGAAGTGTTCGAAGTAACCGTAACAACGCCGGGAAATGCCACCGTACAGTTTGCACCGCTAAAAACACAGTTGCATGAAGATATTGCCGTGTTGAGTTTCGACTATTTCTGTGCTTCGGGTCTGGAATTTATGGTGGTGACCGTCAACGACGATCGTGCGCGATTAGAAGAAAACATGATCCGGATGCCTGTCGCCGAAGGATGGAGTACGTTTTCGGTGGATGTGTCCGAAAAATTGAAACGCCTGCAACAGTCGGGCGATTACCTGAGTTTGCTGATTGTTCCAAACACGGCCCGGACAACCGTGATGCGAATCAAAAATCCGGTGTTACGCGTTTATACCGAAAAAGAACTGACGCAAGCCCATGAAAAAATTGAACGCGAAAACCGTGAGAAAAGAATGGAACAGGAAGTCGATACCTACCTGAAAAAGAACCATGCCTGTCAGATGACATCCGTAAAAGTCGGCGCTGAAAAAGTGGAGGTGAGCGGCGACATCAGAGGCATGACCGGCGATGTTTTTCTCTGTGAAGTCCCGATGTATGCCGAATTGACCGGGAAGGAATTTCTCGCCATGCAAAAGGTGGACAAACCCACAGTTTTCACAATGACTTTCGACCGTTACGCTACGGTCGACGGTCAAAAGTATGACCGTCTGTATTCCCGCTGGGTATTGGCGCAACGTTCACAGAATGGCTATTTTATCTGTTCGCATGGCCGTTATGCCGACGAAGTGGAGGCCTTGTACGAACTGCCTCGCGAAACGGTCCAAAATAAAAAAGGCATCGGCGGGTTCGGTAAAAATGGATTCGAACAGGATATCGACGACCTGCAGGCAACCAGCGTTACTGTGAACATCAACCTGACTTTCATGCGGTCGGCTCCGTCTGACAATACGATACCGTTTGAATACAACGGCAAAACATACCATGTCGATAAACGGTCAATTGAAGGTATTGACAGAACCTTGCAGTATACCGCATCAAAAGATGTGATCGTTTCGGCCATCGTGCTTGTTCCGCCTGAACGGGGATTCCCTGATAAGGCTGTGGGCAAACTTTTCGAGCATCCCGACTTCAATCAGGCAGGCATCTACACGATGCCGAACATGACCACCCTGGAAAGCCTGAACCTGTATGCCGCCGCAATGGATTTTCTGGCTTCGCGCTACAGTCGTCCCGACAAACAGTACGGACGCATCCACCACTGGATTGCCCACAACGAAGTCGACGCCGGTTGGGTATGGACAAATGCAGGGATCAAAACGCCTCTGCGATTCATGGACATCTACATGAAATCGATGCGACTGCTCTATTACACAGCCAGAAAGTATAACCCCCATTCCGAAACGCTGATTACGCTGACGCATTACTGGCAGGACCGCCACAACGAATACTGCTATCCGTCGGCGCAACTGCTCGACATCCTGCTGGACTATACCGACGCCGAAGGCGATTTCAAATGGGGTGTTGCGCATCATCCTTATCCGCAGTCGCTGTTTGAACCCAAGTCATGGCTCGACGAACAGGCCACATTCGACTGCCATACGCGACTGATCACTTTTAAAAATCTGGAAGTCCTTGACGCCTGGATAAAACAGCCGCGCGCCTTATATAAAGGCAAAGAAAAACGCACGCTTTACCTTTCCGAACAAAACCCCAATTCCAAAGATTATTCGGAGGAAGCCCTATTAGAACAGGCTGCCGGTATGGCCTACGCGCTTAAGAAGATGGATGCCTGCACGGGTATCGACGCCTATCAGATGCACGGGTGGTTCGACCAGCGCGGCGAGGGCGGTCTGCGGATTGGTATCCGCCGCTTCCGCAACGACGAAACCGATCCGGGCGGTCGCAAACCGGCATGGTTTATCTTTCAGGCTTTCGGTACAGACAGGGAAGATGAAAAATTTGAATTTGCCAAAAAAATCATTGGAATCGACAACTGGGAGCAACTATTTTATAAAGCGCCCATCTCAATGGAATGTCATGATATGCAATCCGAATCACCGGCAAGCTATTCGAAGACGAATAACGCCTGCACGCAGCAACCGCGTGATTTACATGCCGATACCTGGGCTGCTACCGATGGTTTGGGACGCCCGCTTCCTATGTATGCCGAATGTGGCCCGCGAAAGCCCAACCGCACTGTCGGTATGTTTTATTTCGTAACCCACAACAGTCCGGGCAACCCCAACGGCCCGCACGACGTAACCAAAATTCTGGCAACCAACCCCGACAATCCGCAATGGGGCGGGGGAGCGCACTACTGGGGTGAACCCGAAGCGGGTTATTACATTATGAAAGACGAATGGGTGATCCGCCGTCACGCCCGCCAGCTGGTTGATGCCGGTGTTGACGTCATCATACTTGACCATACAAACGACCATATTTATTATGATGTGTTTGTCTTTATCGCCGAAGTATTCCGAAAGATGCGGGCAGCGGGCGAGCAAACGCCGCAGATCGCGTGTCTGGGCAGTCAGAAATCAATCGAAATACTGTGGGAGAAAATCTACAGTCGCGGATTGTATGCCGACCTGTGGTTTTACTGGAAAGGAAAACCATTGCTGCTTTTCGGGCAGCATATCATCGGCGGTCGTCAGGAAGTGGACGATGTGCAGTTTCCCCGAAACATCGCCAATTTTTTCAACATCAAGCAAAGCTGGGCATGGACTACCTTGAAATGGTATACCGATGGCAGGGACGAGTGGCCGTGGGTAGACCACTATCCGCAGTCTGTCGGGTGGAGCGAATCGCCCGGACGCGCCGAATATGTGCCCGTAGCAGTTGCCGAACATCCGCTTTCGAATATCGGTCGGAGTTTCTACAACGGCGTACAGCCGGCAACGAACCGCTACGATGCGACGGATGATACCGATAAGGGACTTTATTTCGAACAACAGTGGCAACGTGCGTTGGAGGTTGACCCCGAATTCGTGTTTATCACCGGCTGGAATGAATGGACAGCCGGTCAAATGACCCGAAAGAAAGCTGATTACGAAGATGAAATGCGAATATGGGATTTCTTCCCCGGCGCCAACAGCGGTAAAGGCGGAAGGGAAGTCCGTATGGGCGAATCCTATTTTATCGACCAGTATAATCAGGAATATAGTCGCGACATCGAACCAATGAAAGACGGTCATGGAGATAATTATTATTACCAGTTGATAGCCAATATCCGTAAATACAAGGGTGTAAGCAAACCCGAACCTGCCGGTGAAAAGCGTACCATCGACGTCAACGGCCCTTTCAGCCAGTGGGAGGCAGTGACGAAAACCTACTACGATCACGCAGGCGACACCTATCACCGCAACAGTCCGGGCAATTATGCAGCAGGGCCTTACCTCAACAGCACCGGACGCAACGATATTGTCGAGTCGAAAGTAGCCCGCGACGACAGGAATGTCTATTTTTACGTGAAAACAGTCAGCGACCTGACACCCCATTCCGATCCCTGCTGGATGATGCTTTATATCGACAGCGATAGGAACCATGCCACCGGCTGGAACGGATACGACCTGTTAGTGAATCACGAGATCAAAAGTGACCTGGTTTCTACCGTGAAGATTTTTGATAACGGCAAATGGACGAAACCGCAGAAAATAACGTACCGGTACGAGGGTAACGAGTTGATGCTTAGTATACCCCGTACGTTTTTCAAAAACGGCAACTTGTCTTTCGATTTTCATTGGGCTGACAACATCCAAAAATTGAACGATCTCAACGAATTTTTCCTGAACGGCGACCATGCCCCCTCGCGTCGCGCCAATTATCGATATGAGGAGTAATAGGGATATGCGCAACTTGCCTAAGCAAAATCGATCAATGTGTCGCTTTTCTTCCCTTCGGAAAGAGACACAGTATTTATTGACTCCAAGGATAGTTAGGAACGGAAGCAATGACGGACGCGTCAAACCTCCCAATATCGTGTTGGTTATTACTGACCAGCAGAATATTGACGCCATTTCGGCCTATAAAAAACACTTCGCCGATAAGGCTTATGCCTGTCATAACCTGCATACGCCTCATCTTGACCGTATGGTTTCCGACGGTTTCTCCTTTTTACAGTCACACAGCGCCAATCCGGTTAGCTGTCCGGCGCGCGCTTCGTTGTTTACCGGACACTGGTCGATCGAAAATGGCGTGACTTATAACAACATCGGTATCGACAAAACAATCCCCAATTTGGCCGAGTGGCTCTCAAAAAAGAGTGAATACCGATGCTATTATGCTGGAAAGTGGCACGCCGGAGGCCAATGGAACTACCCCGAAACGGACGGGCCAAGGAAAATACCCGGCTTCGAAACAATCCCCGTCTCGGAATACGGACTCGGCGCGCATACTGACGCGCAGGTTTCGATGGCCGTCAAAAGTTTTATCCTCAACGACAAACAGCCAACCCCGTTTTTTGTGGTGGCAGGACTGATGAATCCCCACGATATATGCTACTGGATACCCGCCCTTCAAGGCAAGACGCTGACGAACCCTGCGCATGTTGACATCCTTCAGGATGATTATCCACCCCTGCCGCCCAATCTGAATTACGACTTTGCCGAGCCTGCACAGCTCGCCGATACCCGCCAAAGGATGGACGGGGCATGGTGGCAGAACTACCTGAGCGACTATCACCGGATGGTTGAAATGGTTGATATGGAGATTGGCCGCATCCTGGATGCTGTCGACGCCAGAGGCGGAGATACGGTAGTGATATTCACCTCCGACCACGGCGAGGGTCATGCCCGACATGCACGGGTACAAAAATGGCACCCGTATGAGGAGTCTGTGAAAGTACCTTTGATCTTCTATTGTCCCGGATATATCCGTGCAGGCGAAGATACAAAAACACTCGTTTCGGGTATTGACGTCTTCCCGACGATCTGTCAGATGGCAGGCGTCGATCCGCCCGAATCGGTGAACGGGAAAAGCCTGCTTAAATATATTACCGGCGTTGGCGCAGCTCCCAAACGCGACCATATCATCGTCGAATTCATGCATACAGGCCGCGTCGTACGCAATGCAAAATACAAATATGTCAAAATGTACATCTTTTCGGGCCAGCCCGACGCTCCCTTCGTCCGACGGGATAACAACCTGCCCGCCGCATTTGTTCCCGGTAAGCAATCCGAATATAAGGTAGACCCTGCGCTCCAGCTCTTCGATATGGAAAACGACCCGTGGGAAACCGTCAATCTTGCCTGTGATCCCGCTTACGCGCAGATAATCAAACAGATGGAAAAACTACTTTCACGGTGGGAGGATTCGGTCAAACCGGGTTTCCATTTTGATAGAAACTGACATAATAACATGAAGATGAAAGAAAAAAAAAATATGTCCCGCCGCGAGGCTTTGCGCCGTATCTTCAGTACTGCCGGACTGATAGGCGTTTCCCCCTCGCTGATGAGTTTCCATAACCTGTTGACCGGTTTACACGGCGAATCCGCCTTGCCCCCTGACCGGTTTTTTATCAATCGTATCCGCGAAGCGCTTACCGGCGCAGGGAAACCGCCTGTCGCACCTGCCTTGCTCAATAGACGAAGCTACGATGTTTACTCCCTGATGAATACCGGCAATCCGCTCCTTAAAGGCTCTATCTGCTTGAATATCAACAACGACATGCTTTCGGTCGAGGTTGTACGCTTCGGCGTTTCCTCCGATCATTACAGCCAGTTTACAAGCATAGAACAGAAAATCCGACCGGACACGATCCGCTCCCCTATAAGCTGGCGTTATCAATCCTATCTTGCCAAAACGGCGCAGGGCATCCCTTATGGAACGCCGCTTACGGGTATAGGCGAATACGATGGTGCGGGACGGATTATTATCACCGAAAATTCCGTGTCACGAACCTGTCATACCTCGCTTCCCGTTACAACAAACCGAAACCTGCTGCTGGCCTTGGAGCGAATTGACAAAGATAATCTGCCATTCGTTTTAGGAATTATTGACGAGTATGACCTGTTCGTTGGCGAGCGAAAAATACAACCTTACGGAACAGCCGCAATCGAACGTGACGATAAAACAGTTGAACTCCATGCTGTTGTCATGACCGGTCAGGGCGTGTTGCCCACTTTCTACTGGTCAGACGATACTGGAATCCCGCTGTTTGTCAATTCCGGAACCGAAGTTTATATACTCAGTAACCCCGCCACATGTTGCTTTCGACCTAATGTATCGGTGGTAGGCAGCCCGCTCCCATAATTAATTAGGACGGTTTGGGGAGGGAGGTAAAAATATGCGAGCAAATTTTGTTATGCTCTCGACTTTCGCTATCTTTTGTAAAAAACAGAAGATAGCTTCGCTCGGCAAAAAAAATATGCGAGCAAATTTTGTTATGCTCTCGACTTTCGCTATCTTTGCCCAGTTTAATTTATAATTCGGAAAGACATGTCAACCACAACACGCAGTATGATCTCGTTCGACTGGGCGATGAAGCGCCTGCTTCGCAACAAAGCCAATTTTGAGGTACTGGAAGGCCTTCTGAGCGAACTGTTAAGCCGCAAGATAGTCATCAAAAGCATCGGCGAAAGCGAAAGCAACCCGACGCACGAGAAAGATAAAACCAACCGGGTGGAC